>OGPM01001396.1_pt1 | contig 19996 bp, 17 predicted proteins | sample 1552961 | NCBI WGS metagenome assembly OGPM01 (sample SAMEA2580304, study PRJEB22360) | human gut metagenome | biome: human gut; feature: human-associated habitat; material: faeces | place: Denmark | collected 2008/2010
ACTCGCCCGAGCCGGCGCGCGCGGGCGGTGGCGCCAGCCACCATGCCGGCTCCGCCGCCGCCCACAATGATGACATCAGCTTGTGTTTCCAGCGGCAGCGCTTTGTCTGAAGACTTGGCGTCGGTTTTCTTTTTAAAGAAAGACGCGTCGGCGCCGGCCTGCTTAAGCGCTTCGCTGACGGCCTTGATGATGGCGTTGGAAGTCATCGTTGCGCCGCTCACGACATCCACCGAACTGGTTTGTTGGGCGACTATCGCGGCAGGGAGCGCTTCAACAGCAAGCGACCCGATGCCCGGCGTTTCCTGCTGACGGACGACTTTGACGGATTCGATGCGGTCGGCGGAAACCTGCACTTCTACGGCAAGTTCACCGTTGCGGGAGGGCACAGCGGCCGAGTAGACGCCAGGCGTCATCGCTGCGGCGGAAGCGGCTGCAAAAGTAAGAAGAACGGCGGCTGCCGCGGCGGAGAGTACGGGTTCAGAAGGATGAATCATTGGCCGAATTTCCATAAAACGTGGAATTGCTCTAAAGAAGTCGGACAAATTCTAGGGATAGCGCTGTCTTCGGAAAATGAGGTAATTTACGTGTTTGAATGTCAGATTTCGGAGCCAATCAATGTCGGAACCGGTTCTTAGTCGGAAACGCCAAGGTGCTCAGGATGCCGTCGATACGCTCGAGACGTTCGAGGCGTTCGAGGCGTTCGAGGCGTTCGACAAGCATGGTCTGCCGGCCTTTGTCCGCGGCGTGGATGCTGAAGCGCTCTATTTTTTTCTGGCGCTTTTTCGTACCGGAACGCTTCCGCGTGCGGCCGAGCAGCTCGGCATCAGTCTCTCGAGTGCCAACCGCATGCTCGCGAAGCTCCGCACCTATTGGGACGATCCGCTTTTTGTGAGAAGCGGGTTTCTGATGCAGCCGACCACAGCTGCCAAACGCCGTTATGACAAGGTGCTTTCCCTCATGCATGTGCTTGAGGATCTGCGGCGCGACGACGAACTGGATCCAAGAACTCTTTCGCGCACCGTTCGCACGGCCTGCTACGACAATGCATTTGCGCTCTGCATTGCCTCGATTTTTGCTGACTTCACGGCCCGCATGCCGCATGTGCGGCTGCGCGCCATGCAGGCCGATGAACATCTCTTTGATTATCTGCGTGAAGATCTGCTCGATCTGGTGTTCTTTGCCCGGCAGGGACTCCATCCAGATGTTCATTCTGTGGCGCTTCTTACCACGCCGTACGTCTGTCTGGTGCGGCGCGGACATCCTCTCTCTGAACGTGCTGCGACTTTGGGGCCTCTTGAACGCGAAGATCTTGAAGCCTTCCCGCAGGTGCTCATCAATGCCCAGCCCGACCGCTACCGTGCTCCCAACAGTCCCGGCAACGGCTGGTTTAATCCCAAAAATCCAGACCGCATCGCACTGGTGACGCCCTTCTTTCTTGCGGCATCACTTTGTCTGGAAGAGACGGACTGCTACGCGATTGTGCCCAAGGCAACGGCTGAACTTGCACTCGACCCGCGACGCACAGCGATGCTTCAGCTTTCTGATGCCGCGCCAAAACTCACCGTTCGATTGGGCTGGCACGAGCGTACGCACGCCGATCCGGGATCGCAGCTGATCCGCGCGCAGCTCTTGGCGCTGATTCAAAAGCGCTTTGGGCGGCCGGTAGGAGAGTAGCTATGCTGCATTCGCTATGGATTCTTGCGGCCACTTTTTTTACGGTGCTCACCTATGTGTTCGTGAAGTGGGTGCCGCCGCAGTACGAAATTTGGGACATTTTCTTCGTCCGTTCCTGCTACATGGCTTTCTTTGCCGTTCTGATGGCGGCGGTTGCTAAGACGCCGCTCAAAACAAAGATCCCGAAGGCGCATATCGGCCGAGCGATATGCGGCATGCTCGCTTTGCTGATCAACATCATGACCGTACAGCATCTGCAGATCGGCACGGCTGAGACGCTCTTTTACACCATGCCGCTTTTCGTTTCGCTCTTTGTGATCATTGAAAAGATGCGTCTTGGCGAGCGCACCGACTGGGTGCTGGTCGGTTCGGTGCTTTGCGGTTTTGCGGGCATTTGCATGGTGCTGCAGCCTTCCTGCGGAAGCCATGAACTGCCCTATGCCGTGCTGGCTGTGCTTTCGGCGATTTTGGCGGCAGGTTCAGCGATGTTCTTGAAGCGTCTCGGCGCGGCGGGCGAACCGATTTTCCGCACAGTCTTTTGGTTTTCTGCGGCAAGTCTGGTCATTTCTGCCGTGGCGGAGGCGTTCTTGAGCAGAGCCTCTATGAAGGACCTTTTTACGGACCCCATGCTTTTTGCCGTGGGCATCTGCACGATGGGCGCTCAGCTCGCACAGACATTAGGATGGGGACGCGGCCGGCCGCTGCTTTGCGCCTGTCTGCAGTTTTCCGCCATTTTGTTTGCCGTCTTTTTCGGCTGGCTCTTTTTTGACGAGAAACTCGAGTCTTTCGCCACGGTCGGCATCGTGATCATCATCGCTGCTGAGCTCGCTGCTGCTGTTATCGGTTTGCGCAGCCGAGCGCGTCGCGGTTCATCAGCGTGAACAATCTAATGAAAAACGCCGCAGACGGCATTGGTCTGCGGCGTAGATGACCAGCATGTCAGAACGCTAGTGAGAATGCTTTTTTACATAAAGAATGATGCCGAACAAAATGACCGGCATAGCAACCCCTGTGACTAATGTCGCGATCCAAACAGTCATTTCATATACCTTTCACGCAAGTAGACGACAGCAAATGCTGAAATAAGCAGCACGCCGCCAATAAACCACCCTAACAGCACACCGTTAAAAAGCCCAACAGCCATTGAGGCAACCGACAAATTCACCAGCCAGGCTCGCATCGTCTCGGCGTACGGTTTTAAATTATTCAAACTGAATTGCATTAACACCTCTTGAACCCATTATACAAAAGGTTAATTCCCCTCAGACTTATCGCTTCGAGAGAAGAAGAATCGCTGGGATTGCAATGATGAAGAGTCAGCTATGCTAATGCTTGGCTTGAAATGACTCCCTGAAACTCTCCGCGAATATGTGGATCAGTTAGCCGGTGCTGGAGCCCAACGAAAAACGCCGCAGACGGCATTGGTCTGCGGCGTTGCGGATCTCCAGCATTGGGACTATTGAGCAGTCTGAATGCTTGAGACCGAAGTTTTTAGAACCGGTCGAGACCGCGTTCCTTGAGCTGATCCATTTCGTCGAGATTGACGGGAGGCGTCTTCTTGCGGCGCAGGCGGAGCTTCAGACGGCTGAAACGGCGGCCCTTGCGCGGCGAGGGTTCGAGCGAGAAAGGTTCTCCGCCGCTCGGCGAAAGCGCCCCGTATTCGGGGGTTTCGCCCAGCATGAACTTCGTGTCGTAATCCTTCAGAACTTTGGCGACAAGGCCCGAGAGCGCAAGCAGAGCGATCACGTTCGGGATCACCATGATGCCGTTGAAGAAGTCAGCAAGTTCCCAAACCAGCGTTACGTGGAGGAAGGAGCCGAGCATCAGGAAGCACAGAACAAGCACGCGGTAGCTCTGCACCCAGCGCAGACCGAGGAGATACTTGACGTTTTGTTCGCCGAAGAAGTACCAGCCGACGATCGTCGTAAAGGCGAAGAAAAAGAGGCAGATCGCAACGAAGCCCGGACCGATGTCGCCCAGACCGGCTGTAAAGGCGGCCTGCGTGAGGACGATGCCGGTGCTCTTGCCGTCAAGCACGCCGGTCGTGAGAATGACGAGTGCGGTCATGTTGAGCACAATGAAGGTGTCAAAGAATAGGCCGACATAAGCCACGAGGCCCTGTTCGCACGGGTGCTTAACCTGTGCGAGTGCATGTGCGTGCGGGGTGGAGCCCATGCCGGCTTCATTGGAAAAAAGACCTCTGGCAACGCCGTAGCGAATGGCTTCCTTCAGACTCGCGCCAATGATGCCGCCCGTCGCTGCAGACGGATCGAATGCGCCGACGATGATTTCCTTGAAAGCAGGCAGGATCATGTCGTAGTTGCTGAAGATGATGGTGAGAGAGCCCAGGATGTACACCACAGCCATGAGCGGCACCATCTTTTCGGCAAAGCTTGCGATACGGCGCACGCCGCCAATGAAGATGAAGCCGGCAATGGCAAAGACAAAAATGCCGGTAGCCCACTGCGGAATTTCAAAGGCTTTGTGGAAGCCGTCGGCAATAGAGTTGGCCTGAACCATGTTGCCGATGAAGCCGAGCGCGATGATGATCGAGACGGCAAAGAAGGCCGCAAGGGGCTTGTTGTGGAGGCCGCGGCTGATATAGAAGGCCGGGCCGCCCATAATTTGGCCGTGTGCGTCACGGGCACGAAAGACCTGAGCGAGCGTAGCCTCAGCGAAGATCGTAGCCATGCCGAAGAAAGCGGCAAGCCACATCCAGAAGATGGCGCCGGGACCGCCCATGGCAATGGCCGTGGCAACGCCGGCGAGGTTGCCGGTGCCGACCTGTGCGGAAATTGCAGTGGCGAGCGACTGGAAGGAACTCATGCCGTCCTTGCACGCTTTGTCGCCAAAGAGTGTGATGCCGCCGAAGACCTTGCGGAAGGCTTGGCCGAAGCGGCGGATCTGAATGAAGCGCAGCTTGATGGTGAGATAAATGCCGGTGCCCACCAGAAGCGGGATCAGGCAGTACATGCCCCAGAGCAGTCCGTTGACGCTCTGAACGAGCTGGGTAAAGTCGTCCATTTCCATGGGCGATTCCTCCTGCAGGAGCGAGGGTCGAAGAAAGCAATACCCGCGGATTGCCGCCCGTCCGAGAGATTGGGGGCATATCCGCTGCGCCGACATGCAGAGGCATTCTTGGCTGGATATCTCATGCGGCCGACCGCCGCTCTGATTTTATTGATAGTTGGCGCCGGCTCCCAGTTGCAGCCGGACCTTTGATTGTAGGTGGTGGTGCAGATGTGTTTTCTCTTTGCTCATCCCCTGTATAGGCGAGGGATATATTGCCTAGAAAAGTGAAAAATAGGCAATTTGAGAGCGCTCTCCCAATCTGCTCTTAGACGTGTATGATGCGGTTTTCTCCCCAAATCTTGGCTGATCTCATGGCTGCCCGCATCATTAAGATTCTTATTTGGCTCTGCCTTGCCGCCTGTGCTTTCTGGATCATCAATGCCGTCGTAAGCATGATCTGGTATGTCTTGCGATAAGGAAAGCCTTATTCGGTAAATTCTTCGGGAAGAAGGAGCACCGCGCCGCCGCGCTCGGCAGCCCTGAGCTTCTTAGCTGCTTTTCGCAGCAGTTTGTCCCGAGTGATGAGCGCCGAGCTGCCGACGCCGCAGATATTGGCTGCGGCTTTCGTGAGGATGAGAAACTTCTGATCCTCGGGGTCTCGGCAGCGAACATTTTCAGAGTCAAGCGCCTCAGCAGCCTCTGTGAGCATGTCTTTGGAGGGCATGCGTATGAGTTTTCCCCAGCGTTCAAGCATGGTGAGTGCGCGCGCGGCCGCTTCTGCTTCGAGCATTTGTTTGACCGGACGAGCGGCGACGCCCGCAAGTTCCAAGAGCGTTTCATGGGAAGCAGCCGGCACGATCCGCCCAGCTTTGAGTGCGCAGCCGAGCGGCGAATCCGCTTCGCTCTCATCCCGCCAGAGCGTGCATTCAAGAACGACGTGCGTGTCAAGGATGACAATGCGTTCTGCTGAGCCGCGCAGGAGCGGCGCCGCAGAGGCTTCGATCCGCTTGACCGCGGCGTAAAGCTCGGGAGGAAACATGGTGCGGGTGAGGGGTGCGAAACGTCAAAAGAAGGAAAAGGCTTCGGCCGTATCGGTCGAAGCCTTTGGCAGGCGAAGCGAGAGGACTCCAGTCTGCCTGCGGCAATTCGGAGTCTTTCGCCGTCAGTCCTCAGCCGAGGAGCGCTGCTACGTGAGCGCGTTCGCTTTCAAGCTCCGCGACGGACTTGGCGATCGTCGCGCGAGCAAAGTCAGAGAGTTCAAGTCCCTGAACGATTTCCCAGCGGCCGTCCTTCGTTGTGCAGGGGAACCCGAAGAGGAGCCCCTCGGGAATGCCGTAAGAACCGTCGGAGGGAACCCCCATCGTTACCCAGCGGTCCCCCGAACCGAGGACCCAGTCACGGATGTGGTCAATGGCGGCGGAAGCGGCAGAGGCCGCTGAGCTTGCGCCGCGCGCTTCAATGATGGCTGAGCCGCGCTTGGCGACGATCGGGGTCATCGTTTCCTGATAGTAGCTGCGGTCGACGAGTTCGAGCGCAGGGCGTCCCTTGATGAGCGCATGGTCGAGATCCGGGAACATCGCCGGGGAGTGGTTGCCCCAAACGGCAGCGTGCGTGATGTCGTTTACCGACACCTTGGCCTGCGTTGCCGTCTGAGCCATCAGGCGGTTCTGATCAAGACGCAGCATGGAGGTGAAGTTTTCGGGCTTGAGATCCGGAGCGCTCTTCATGGCGATCCAGGCATTGGTATTGCAGGGGTTGCCGACCACGAGCACCTTGCAGTCGCGCGAGGCGGCTTCGTTGAGCGCACGGCCTTGAACGACAAAAATCTCAGCATTGGCATTAAGCAGATCAGCACGCTCCATCCCTTTGGAGCGAGGGCGGGCGCCGACAAGCAGCGCGACATCGGCGTCGCGGAAGGCGGTCGTCGCTTCCGGGGAATTTTCCAGTCCGGCCAGCAGCGGAAAGGCGCAGTCGTCAAGCTCCATCATGACGCCCGTCACCTTTTGCTGGCTTTCAGGGGAGGCGCGGTCAAGCAGCTGCAGAATAACGGGCTGGTCAGGCCCGAACATGTCGCCGGCGGCGATGCGGAAAAGGAGAGAATAGCCGATGTTGCCGGCTGGTCCGGTAACGGCAACGCGGATGGGTTTTTTCATGGTCAAATCTTTTTTCAAAGTTGAACGGCCGGCAGGGACCCGGCCTTCTTTTTCATCGCGCAAAGTCTAGCAACTACCATCATCAATAGGAACTCTCTTTGCGCAGAAGTTCAAAGCCATAAGCCTCTTTCCAATCAAGGCATAGGCACCAGACTTTCGCTCAAGCCGTCAAGCAATCTCGTGATACAGAAGAGTTCGATCGACGTCGAACTAACAACATTGTCTTGTGCTAAGGTTTCCACGAATGTTTGAGGCTGCTGGCGTTTCTCATGATGCTTTGTCGATTGCTTCCAATGAAGCGCCGGCGTCCGCGAGGCGCAATGCGCTTGAGCGGACCGCAGAGCAGCATCCCAACGACAATTTTCAAGAAAAGGACATCCCATCATGCAGAACAACGTTTTCCTTCGTCTCGCGCAGGAACGCTATACGACTAAGCATTACAACGGTCAGCAGATTCCGCGCGAAGAGTTTGATACGCTGCTTGAAATTCTGCGTCTGACCCCCACTTCGGTCAATGCTCAGGCGCTTCATTACTTTACGGCGACCTCACAGGAAGCCCGTGAACGTCTGCTCTCCGCCTTTCCCGAATTCAACCGCGACCGCATTACCGGTGCGAGCGATGTGGTGGTCTTTACCGTACCCAAGACGCTGACGGAGGCGCATCTGCGCCGCGTACTGGATAAAGAGGAAAGTGACGGACGCTTCCCCAATGCAGAAGTGAAGAACGCTCAGGATCAGGGGCGTCGTTATTTTGCGGGCCTGCATCAGGGGTCTGAAGCTGAGCTCGTGGCATGGGAGGCTCGTCAGGCTTACATCGGCATGGGGTTCCTCCTCTTCGCCGCAGCCGGCATGGGCATCGACTCGACGGCGCTCGAAGGCGTTGATTTTCCGAAGCTCAATGAAATTCTCGGGCTTGACGAGAAGAATCTGACGGCGATTGCTGCCGTGAGTCTCGGGTACCGCAGCCCGAAGGACGGCAATGCCCAGCGTCCGAAGTCCCGTCTGACCCGTGATGAGCTCTTCACGTCGCTTGACTAAGTCCAAACTCAGCGCGAAGGCGTAGAGTGCCTTTATGCGCAGGGAACTGCAAAAAGCCGGCGTCCGTTCAGTACGCCGGTTTTTTGATGTCTGAGATCACACCTCATAAGAGAGAGGATGCCATGAATTCGATGCTTGAATTGGTGAAGCACCGCTATACCGCGAAGCGCTATGACGCGAATAAACCCATTTCCGATGAGACGCTCAATGATCTTCTGGAAGTGCTCCGTTTGTCGCCATCATCGGTGAACATCCAGCCGTGGCATTTTTATGCCTTGAAGACGAAGGAAGCACTCCATGCCATTCGTCCGGCCGTCAAGGATTTCAATCTCGAGCGTACGGAGCATGCGCCCGTCATTATTGTTTTTGCCATCGAGAAGCACCTCGACGATGCATATGTCCATCGCTTGATGGCTCAGGAAGCCGCGGACGGGCGCTTTCGCGGACAGTTTGCTGATCCCGAGTTTGCAGCGAAACTCGAGGCTTTCCGCTGCGCAAGCGTCAAGGCCTATTGCTCCGGCGCGGACCGCGGTGAATGCTGGGCCGCCAACCAGTGCCATATTGCGCTCGGTTTCCTGCTCTTGGCAGCTGCCGGCATGGGCGTTGACGCCACGACATTGGGCGGCATGCATTTCGAGAAGGTTGACGAAATTCTCGGACTTGCCGCCAAGGGACAGAAATCGGTGATGGCCTGCGCGCTCGGCTATCGCAGCAGCGACGATTGGAATGCGGACGCTCCGAAATCCCGCTTCCCGCTCGATGCCGTAGCAACGATTCTTTAAAAAGCTGCCCGTCCTCTGCTGCCGCAGCTCAAAGACGCGGCAGCGTTCTCCTGCGGCATCCGATGGATCTCAGCGTCTTAGATTGACGTGTACTCGGCTAAAATGGCGTCGCCCGCACTCATACGATGGCCTTCTTTGAGGAATTTGGAATGAAGCGCTACGCTCTTCAATCGCTTTGCAGCTCCCGCTCCCTGATTTCGGTTTTCTGCGCTTTGTACGCATGGACCGCTGGCGGGGCTTTGGCCGCATCCGCGCCCGAAGATGAAGCTGTGTTGGAGGCGCGCGCAGCACAAGCCGAGAAGGTGCTCGCGGATCGATCGTTTTATGAACGCTGGAAAGAGCCTTCAGCGATCGATTCAGTGAAAACGGCTGCTCAGGTGAAGAGCGATGCTGAGGGCGTGCTCAAGCAAATTGAAGAGGCGCTGGCTGTCCAGCGCAGCTGGTGCGGCAAAAAGTTTTTTGTCAACAGCTGCATTGATGACGCTCGGCGCGCTTCATTTGACCGCGAACGCGAGGTCCGCGAGATCATTGTGGCGGCAGACGAAATCATCCGTCTCGACCGAGTGGAAAAGATGCGCGCAGAACAGGAAAAGAATGCGCTTGAACCTCGTCGGGAGCCCATGAAAATAGCGCCTAAGACGGTGAAAACCGATCCTCCGGAGCCTATGCACATTACGCCTAAGTCTGTGAAGGCACCCAGTGAGCCCGTAGATATTGCGCCCAAGACCGTCAAAGAGCCTTCCGCTCCCGTGGAATGGGAAAAGAAAACGGTTAAAGACGCTTCGGTCCCTCACGGCATGAACGGGAAGACGGTTAAAGACGTCGCGGCGCCGACGCCGATTCCAGGCAGTGAAATGCCTCACGATGCGGCGTCTGAGCGAGCCGCTGCCGAAGCGGCCAACGAGGCCTACTACGCGCAAAAACAGCTCGAAGCTCAAAAGCGCATGGAAGAAGCCGCAGAGCTCGCAGCCAAGCGCAAAGCGGATCGTGAGGCCAAGCAGCAGCAGTTCGAAAGGAGCTTGGATGAGCGCGAAGCTGCGCAAAAGCGCTATGAGGCCAATCAGAAGGAACGCAAAAGCAACCTGATGCAGTATTTCTGACGCTTGTCCATGACCTCTCCAAGCCAAAAAAATCAATGGGCGGAGCTCTTTGACGCTGCTCGCCCGCTCGAAGAGCGCACCGCACTCGCTTTCTCGGCTGACGGCCCTCTGGCTCGCCGTCAGACCAACTTCACGCCTCGTGAGGGGCAGCTTGCGTTTGCACAGGCCGTGGCCGAAGCCATTCAAAATAAGGAAACGCTTCTGGCCGAAGCCGGCACCGGCACCGGCAAAAGTTTTGCGTATCTGGTGCCGGCGCTGCTTTCGGGTTCGACGGTCGTGATTTCGCCCGCAGGCAAGCCGCTGCAGGATCAGCTTTTCAACAAAGACATACCGGCGCTTTCGGCCGCGCTCGGCGTCAATGTGCCGACAGCCGTCCTCAAAGGCCGAAGCAACTATGTCTGTCCTTATCGGCTTGAACGGACGGAATCCGAAGGCCTTCTGCCTGAGCGCGACAGCTACCGCAAGCTTCGGGAGATCAAGCGGTTTGCGGCGATTTCAGCCACGGGTGACCGCGCGGAGCTTCCGACGGTGCCGGAGGACGATCCGCTCTGGCCGCTGGTGACGAGTACGCGGGAAAATTGTTTAGGCAAAGAGCGGTGTGAACATTGGGAAAACTGCTTCGTGCGCGCCGCCCGCGAAAAAGCGCTCAAGAGCCAAATCGTCGTGGTGAATCACCATCTGTTTTTGAGTTCGCTTGCGCTCAAGCGCGAGGCGAATGGGCAGATTGACGGCATGCTGCCGGCCGCTGATCTCACGGTCATTGATGAGGCGCATCAGCTCCCGGGCATTGCGACGGACTTCTTCGGCACTACTTTTACCACCTGGCAGCTCGAGTCGATTGCCGACGAGGCGCGTGCGCTCGGACGCGGTCATGCCAATGACGGCGCGGATTGGGATGCGCTCTGCCATGCCGTTCAGAAAACAGCCCGCGATCTTGTCATTGCCGCCCGAGGCATCGGCATCGAGCCGGGCGACCGGCTCGCCGTCAAGACCATTGAGCGCTTCGAGGAGCTGACTGAGCCTTTTGGCAAAATGCTCGCAGCTTTCGGTCAGCTCATTCGAGCGATGAGAGCCAATAAAGACCGCAGCGACGATCTCGATGCACTTTGTGAATATGCCTGCGAAGTGGATCTGGAGATGGCGAAGTGGGAAACGCTTTTTAAGCGCTTCGCGCACTCGGAGGGAAAAGCCGAAGATGCTTCTGAAGAAGCGGCTGACATTCCTCTGGAAGGCTTTAAAGGCTTTGAAGATACGTTAGTAAGCACTGACTCTCAGGGTGATGCAGACGCTGCGCAAGGGGCTACCCAACGCGCCTTCCGATTCCAGAAAGACGCTGTGCAGTGGATTTCCGCAGCGCCTTCGAGCCTGCGGTTCAACAATACGCCGCTCAAGTTTGCCGATGAATTCCGGCAGATGCGGGAAGCCGAAGGCGGTGCGTGGGTGTTCACTTCAGCCACTTTGTCGACTGCAGGAGACTTCACGCACTTTGCGATTGAGACAGGGATTCCGGAGGCCAAAGCCGGGACTTGGGAAAGTCCTTTCAACTATTGGGAGCAGGGCTGCTTTTACCTGCCGCAGCTGCCGCCGCCCACCAATACCATTGAGCATGCCGGACGGGTGGTCGATGCGGCCTGGCCGCTGGTCTGCGCGGCCAAGGGCCGAACATTTTTTCTCTGTACTTCACTTGCGGCCGTCAGCAAAGCGGCCGAGGAGCTCAGGGCGCTGCTCGACCATGCAGGGAACCCTTATCCGCTTTTCGTGCAGGGCGACATGCCCAAAGCAGCGCTGATTGACGCCTTTCGCGAGCACGGCAACGCCATTCTGGTGGGCTCCATGAGTTTCTGGGAGGGAGTGGATGTGCAGGGAGAGGCATTGTCGCTGGTGGTGATTGACAAGCTCCCCTTCGCACCGCCCGATGACCCGGTCTATGCCGCCCGATCCGATGCGCTTCGTGAACAAGGCAAAAGTCCCTTTGCCCTGATGGCGTTGCCCGAAGCGGTAACGGCACTTAAGCAGGGCTCTGGGCGGCTGATCCGCTCGGAAACTGACCGCGGCGTCTTTATGCTCTGCGACTCTCGAGTGGCGGACAAAGCCTATGGACGGACGATTCTCAAGAGTCTGCCGGATTTTTTCCGTACGCGCAGTCTGGAAAAGGCGCTGGAATTCTTCCGCAGTCCGCAAGCGTGGCATAAGACGATCTATCGTCAATAGCCGCTGGCGCCGGCGGGGGCAGAGCGTGCCCGCACGTTCGCCTCAGGATACGTCAGGCTGCGGACAGCGTTTTTTTTGAGGAAAACGCTGCAACGAGTTCAAGATGCATGGCGCCGGGGAAGAGGTCTACGGGAGAGATGCTTTCCAGCGTGAGTCCCGCGGCGGCAAGTTCCTTGGCGTCACGCGCAAAGCTCTTGGGATTGCAGGACACGTAAGCGAGCCGCTTGGGGCTGTTTGGAAGCGAAAAAAGGTCTGCAAGTGCTTTTGCGGCTCCGCCGGCCATGCCTTGATAGGCCGGGTCGACGATGATCTTGGTGGGTTCGAATCCGTCGGGGAAGCCCTCTTTGAGCGCCGCCGAGAGGAAGGTTTCTGTCGGCTCAGCCGCAAATGCCGCCTGCGGGATACTGTTGCGCGCTGCATTTTCGCGGGCGCAGACAATAGAGGCCTCTACGCGTTCAACGCCGAGCGCTCGGCCGTGCGGACCCGCGCGTCTCGCGGCAGCGAGCGTAATGGTGCCGACGCCGCAGTAAAGGTCGAGAATCTGATCCCCAGGCTGTACGTCCGCGGCGTCAAGCGCTTTTTCATAGAGCACCGGCGTCTGCGGCGTATTGACCTGCAGAAAAGTCTGCGGTCCGACGGTGAAGGCGAGGTCCATCAGCTCGGCCTCAATGCTCGAGCGCCCCGCCCAGATAACCAGCGCGTCCGGCGCAAAGCTCAGTACAGCGCTCCCAGGGGTGGGGTGGACATTGACGAGGAGCGATTGAAGCTTGCAGGGGGCGAGTGCCGCGATGAGCTTCTCTTTAGCTGCGAGCAGATCGGCCGTCAGCGCTCGAACCACGAGTACTGCCATCCGCTCGCCGCTGCCCGGTGCTTCACGAAGAAGGAGGCTGCGAAGCACCCCAGTGCCGTTGGATACTGCGGCTTCTGGAGCAGGCGTAAGTGCCGGTTCGCTGAGAAACGGCGCAAGTGTTCGAGCCGCTTCTTCCATCCAGACGGGCGTTTGCGGACAGTCTTCTGCCGGGACAAGTATTTGGCTGCGTGCAGCGTAGTAGCCAAAACGACCGATGCCGTTGATGACGCTCGGATAAAGCACAGCTTTGTTGCGAAAATGCTGAGCAAACGCTTCGGGCTGCCCCGAAGGCGGCTGAATCAATCCTTCTCGCCAGAGTCCGGCCTGGCGGAGCGGCTCTTCAATGAGCAGTTTGGTTTTGAGAGCAAGCTCTGCGGAATACTTCAGGCTCCCTAAAGGACAGCCGCCGCAGACGGGCTGGCCGTTAAGCGACGCAGCATGCGGGCAGCGGGAAGGATCCGCGTCGGGCGAAGGAGCGCTTTCTCGCCATTCCACGGCGAGTCCCCAATGGCCGCCGGGTTTGGGCGGGTTCCAGAAAAGATCGCCTCGCGCACCGGGAAGTGCGCCGGGCACGAGAATTTCCGGGACATCTTTGCTCTTGGAGTTGTCGCTCAATCGCGCGATGCCGGCTCCCGAAGGGTGGATGCCGGTAATGAGCACATCGGTGAGTACTTCAGGACGCTCAGCGGCCGCCCCCGGCGCATGACGGCGGCCCATCAGCGGGCGGCCCAAAGGCGTAGCGCGTACATGACGACTTCTGCCGCAATGACGATGCCGACGAGTACCCCAGAGCGTCTGAAGAGCGCTCGGGAGGCTTCAAGCTGAAATTTGCCGCGCGCTTCAAAGTGAAGACGCTCAGACATGCGCTTCACCGTGCGCCAGACCAGTCCCAGCGCAGCAAAGCCGCAGAGCGCCGCGAGGAGCACCACCGTACAGAGGTTATAGAGTGCGCCGGCCCAGTATGGGTCTGCTCCCTGCAGCCAGGCGCCGACGACGGCCACTGCAGCCATCAAGGCAAAAGCGCCCAGCCACAAAGATTTGTGCGCAGTCCATTCGCGCTGGAGCAGTTCCCTCACGGCGTCGCTCGCATCGGGCACCGTTCGTTCGCGTTCAGGCACAGCGTCCGCAGCGGGCGGTTCAGCCGCAGCGGACGTCTGTGAAGATGGAGTCGAGTGAGAAGTGGTCATTCGCCGTTCATCAAAGAAAGTATTTTTCGACGATTACAATATACCGCCCAGCGCCACGATCGCCACGAAGACCGGCGCAAGGACACCGATGAGCAGGCGTGCAGCTTTGAGCGAAGTGTCCGAAAGCGGCTTCACGGACTGCAGCTCGCGGCTCGTGACCGGCCAGGCTACCCAAGCGGCGGCAATAGCAATGCCGAAAGTCGACAGCGGCATGCCGACGTTGGAGGTGATGTAGTCGAGGATGTCGAAGATGTTCTTTCCGAAGAGCTTGACGTCACCCCAAGGGCCGAACGACATGTTGGCGGCAAAGCCCACGATGGCGCAGCCCGCGAGCGTGAGCAGAATCGCGTTCTTGCGCGAAATATTGGCCTCCTGAGTAAGGAGAGCCGTGCAGGCTTCGAGCATGGATACGGAACTCGTCAAGGCGGCAACCGTCAGACAGGCGTAGAAGGCTGCGGCAAAGCCTTGCCCCAGAGGCATCTGAGAAAAGACCGCGGGCATCGTCACAAAGGTGAGGCCGGGGCCGGCGGTCGGATCCAGATGAAAGGCAAAGACCGCCGGCATCACCATAAGACCGCCCAGGATGGACGAAAGAATGGCCAGAAAGGCAACCCAGCCTACGGAGGACGGCAGATCGGCCTTCGGGTTGAGGTAGGACCCGTAGGTGATCATGGTGCCGGCGCCGAGCGAGAGCGAAAAGAAGCAAAAGCCCATGGCATTAAAGAGCGCTGTGCCGTTGAAGTCTTCCCAGCGCGGAGTGAAGAGAAATTCCACTCCGGCCCAGCCGCCCGGCAGCGTCACGCCGCGGATGATGAGGATCACCATCAGGATGAAAAGAAGCGGCATGAGAATCTTGGCGACCTTTTCAATGCCCTGCTGTACGCCGTTCATGACAACGTAGGCTGTCAGGCAGAGAAAAAGCAGCAGATAGCCGTAGGAGGAGACCATGTCGGAAACGAAGCTGCCGAAATTGGCGTTCAAAACTTTGGCGTCAGTCGTCAGACCGATGCCCAGCATGGCATCCCAAAGATATTTGATGCACCAGCCGCCTACTACGGAATAAAACGAGAGGATGAGGAACACCGTAAAGACGCCGATGCCGCCGAAGATCCCCCAAGGTTTGCCGGCAGCCCGATTAAGGCTGCCCACCGCACCGCGGCGGCCGGCTCGACCCATTGCGAATTCTGCGAGCAGCAGCGCCACGCCCACCGTCAGCGTGAAGAAGATGTAGGGGAGCATGAAGACGCTCCCGCCGTTCGTACCGGCCATGTAGGGGAACTTCCAAATGGCGCCGAGACCGACTGCGGAGCCTGCGGAAGCCAGAATGAAGCCGAGGCGCGTGCCCCAGGTTGCTGGCGTATGGGTGGACATGGAGAAGCAATTCCTAGTTGTTTTAAGGCTTGTCAGAGGCACAAGCGTTCTCACGCACCGAGGTTCTCTGCCGTTAGGCGGATCTGCGTGAGCGTGCTTATGTTAAAAGAGTCCGGCGCCTTTGGCGGCGACAATGAGGATGAGAATGGGGGCTGCGCACCCCGCAAGGATCCTGAAGGCTTTGAGACCTGCCGCAGACCATTTGGCGTTCATTTCGAGCTGCTTGCGGATGGTCGGCCAGGCTACCCAGGCGGCCACCAGACCGATGCCGACACAGCCGATCGGCATGCCGATATTGGATGTGGCGTAGTCGAGCAGATCAAAAAGCGTGCGCCCAAAGAGCTTCCAGTCTGAAAGCGGCCCGAAGGAGAGCGCGCAGAAGACGCCGATGATGCCGAGCACCGTCGAAACGGTGAGCACGGCGGTGCGACGCGTAAATCCCCAGCGGTCGACGCAGTGCTGCGAAACCATTTCCAGAATGGAGATGGCCGATGTGAGCGCTGCTACAAAAAGGCAGCCGTAAAACGCCACGGCGAAAAGTCCGCCCATCGGCAGGTGACTGAAGACGGCAGGCATGGTGGCAAACGTCAGTCCCGGACCGGCATCCGGCGTCAGACCAAAGGCAAAAACGGCCGGCATGATCATCAGGCCGCCGAGAATAGAGGACATCACGGCGAGCACCACAATCCAGGCGGTGGAGGTGCCGACGTTCACTTTGTCGGACAAGTAGCTGCCGTAGTTCATCATCGATCCGGATCCCACTGAAAGTGAGAAGAAGGCAAAGCCCATAGCATTGAGGAGCGCTTCACCCGTAAAAGCCTCCGGGTCAGGCATGAAAAGAAACTTCACGCCCTCAATGGCCCCGGGAAGCATTAATCCGCGCACGATCAGGATGAGCATCAAAATGAAGAGGAGCGGCATGAGAATCTTGCCGACTCGTTCAATGCCGCGTTCGACGCCGCAAAGCACAACGCCTGCGGTCGTGGTGAGGAAGATGACATGCCCCATGACGGACTGTACGGGATCGGCTGCAAAGGCCTCAAAGGCGCTGCGCATTGCAGCCGGATCGTCCGTGATGCCGCGGCCCATGATGGATTCAATGAAGTAGTGCGTGCACCAGCCGCCCACGACGGAATAAAAAGCCAGCACCAATGCGCCGGTGGCGACTGAAATAAAGCCGATCACTGACCAAGCGCGCCCGCCCAGCTTCAAGTAGGCCGTTCCGGCGCCGCCTCGTGCGGCGCGGCCCATGCTCATTTCTGCAATGAGGAGCGCAAGACCGATCGTGAGCGAAAAAGCAATCGTCGGCAGCATGAAGATCGAGCCGCCGTTCGTGCCCGCCATATAAGGGAATTTCCAGATGGCGCCAAGCCCCACGGCAGAGCCTGCTGAGGCGAGGATGAAGCCTAATCGCGAGGTCCAGGCGGAGCGTGAGGATGTCTGAGGCATGAGAATAATCTGCGGGAAAAATAAAAAACGGGAGCGGTGATGAGCCGCTCCGCGCCTATCCATCATTGATCTGGCGCACGGTCTGCAAAAGCAGACAATCTGCTTGCAGGCCGTACGCAGAAGTTTGATTTTAGATGAGTCCCGAGATAAGAACCACGAGAACGAGGATAGGGGAGAACACTCGAAGCATGAGTTTCAGAAGCCACTGCCACTTTTCCGGCGCCGTATTCTTGACGCGGTCCCAGCAGGTGTAGCCTGCCAGATAGAGGATCACCAAGCCGCCAAGGGGCAGCGACAGATTGCTCGTAAAGAAATCAAAGACGTCAAAGAAGGTACGGCCGTTGAACATCTTTACGTCGCTCAGCAGGCCAAACGAGAGGCAGGGCAGAATCCCTACGACGGCGAGCGCAATGGTGGAGAGCACAGCAGCCTTCGGCCGCGACATCTTTTGTTCGTCAACGAGGTAGGAGACGAGAATTTCAATCATCGATACCGACGACGTAATGGCCGCGACTGCAAGGCAGAGATAGAACATCACGGCAAAGAGCTGTCCCATCGGCATTTGCGCGAAGACCGCAGGCATGGTGATGAAGGTAAGACCCGGGCCGGCAGTCGGATCCAGCCCAAAGGCAAAGACCGACGGCATGATCATGAGGCCGCCCATGATGGAGGCGATCACTGAAAGGAAGGCAATCCAGGAGCAGGAGCGGAGCACGTTGGTTTTGTCATCCAAGTAGCTGCCGTACGTCATCATGCAGCCGCAGCCCACGCAGAGCGAGAAGAATGTGAAGCCCATGGCCTGTAGGAGCGCCGAGAAGGTGAAGGCCTGCGGGTCAAACTTGAAAAGGAACTCCACGCCGGCCCATGCTCCGGGAAGCATGAGACCGCGGATGATGATGGCGAGCATCATGAAGAAAAGGAGCGGCATCAGGATCTTGCTCACGCGCTCAATGCCCTTCGTGACGTCAAAGGCAACAATCAGACCGTTGAGGAGCAAAAAGAGCCACTGAAAGCCGAGCGCTAACACAGGGTTGGCGGTGAATTCGCCAAAGTGGGCTCCGAGTTGCGACTGGTCAGTGATCAGTCCCTGTCCCACCAGCGCTTCGCAGAAGTACGACAAGGTCCAGCCGCCGATGGCGGAATAGAAGGAGAGCACCAGAAAACCGGTCAGAACGCCCAGATACCCTGCCGGCAGAAAGGCGGGTCCGGCTAAGCGCCGGTAGGTTGTGACGATGCCGCCCTTGCCGAGACGTCCGAGAACGACTTCAGCGATAAGGAGTGCAAGTCCGACGGTGAAGGTGAGCAGAATGAAGGGCAGGACAAAGACGCTGCCGCCGTTCGTGCCTGCCATATAGGGGGACTTCCAAATGGCGCCGAGACCGACGGCGGCGCCCGCAGAAGCGAGAACGAAGCCGATTCGGCTCGTCCAGGTGATGCGTTCTTGAGCCATGATGTTCTTTGGATGGTTATTTGAATTGCATAGACAGAATCAAGGCGTTCCGAGGCGGAGCCGGCCTGATGACGGTCTCATGCGTGTAGGCAATATTAGGCGACTTTGCGCACCGGAAACCTGAACCCATTGGCGCTTTAGTCTTAGAGAAAGAGTTGTCGGGACAATGGTTGAGAAACTTTCTCTGCTTGAAAGGATTGCCGGCAGTCCGTCATAAGGGGCCGTGAGCGGCTGAACTTCTTCACGCTTCAAGCCCCTGCCAGCACGATGCCAGCACCATGAGAGGCGCAAGCCAGCGAAGACCGAAGCCAATGGCTGAAAGCGTGCCTTTGGTCACGACACCGTTTTCCGGCGAGCAGGTGCTCAGTTCCTTCATGGCCTTGGGCCAAGCCTTCCATCCGACCACAAAGGCAACGGCCAGTCCATTGATAGTCATTAGGAAGTTTGTGCAGACGTAGTCGAGAAAGTCAAAGATGCTGCGCCCGAAAATGAGGCAGTCGCTCCAGGGGCCAAAGGAAAGCGCCGAAACGGAGCCCAGAATAAAGAGCGCAGCAAAGCAGAGAAAAACGGCGGCTCGACGGGAGAACCGGCATTCGTTTTGCAAAAAGGCGACGGCCACTTCAAGCAGGGAGACGGCAGAGGTAAGCGCAGCCACAAAGAGGCAGAAGTAAAAGATCACCGCTACGACGCTGCCGCCCGAGAGCTGCGCAAAAATCATGGGCAGCGTGATGAAAACGAGGCCGGGCCCTGCATCGGGCTCAAGGCCGTAAGCAAAGACAGCGGGCATGATGACAAGCCCTGCCAGAATGGCCGCCTGAAGAGCGAGAATCGCTACCCACATGGCGGCGGAAGGCAGCCGCGTGCTTTTATTGACATAAGCGCCGTAGGTAACGAGAACGCCGGCGCCCAGAGACAGTGAAAAGAACGTGAAGCCCATGGCGTTCAAGATGGCCTGCGGCGTTACGGTCGACCAGGAAAACTGAAAGAGATACGCGAGCCCAGCCTCTGATCCGGGCAGCAGGAGTGAATAAGCGGCGAGTCCAATCATCAAGAGGAAGAAGATCGGCATCAGGCAGGTGGACAGCCGCTCGATGCCGCGGTGAACACCAAAGACAGCGGTCAAGCAAACGGCAGCCAAAAAGGCAAAAAGCCAGGCAATATTGCGCCCGCCCGAGCTCACGAGCTCACCGAACCGCATTTTGAGCACTTCAGGGTCCGGGGATGCAGCCTCTCCCATCAAGGCTTCCGCGAGATAGGCCGCACACCATCCGCCCACCACGGCGTAATAGGAAAGGATCAGAAACGACGTGAGTACTGCCATGCCGCCGCACCATGCAAAACCTCTGCCGCCGGCACGGCGCATGGCTTCAACCGCGGAACCGCGGCCGGATCGGCCGAGCGCTAGTTCTGCCATGACCAACACGACGCCCGCCGTAAAGGTGAAGAGAATGTAGGGCAGGATGAATGCTGCGCCGCCGTTGACACCTGCCCAATATGGGAATTTCCATATGGCTCCGAGGCCAATCGCTGAACCGGCAGCGGCCAGGATAAAGCCGAGTCTGGTGCTCCATTGGGCAGAAGAGGTTGGGACGGACATGGTGAACGGCAAAAGCAGTGCGTACAGATAAACGAGGTCGGTAATTTTGACATCCTCTCCGCCCTCAATCTCTGGACCACCCACCCGCTGTCAAGCGGTCTACCGCTGTTTTTGATTCCGGA
>OGPM01001402.1_pt1 | contig 19961 bp, 8 predicted proteins | sample 1552961 | NCBI WGS metagenome assembly OGPM01 (sample SAMEA2580304, study PRJEB22360) | human gut metagenome | biome: human gut; feature: human-associated habitat; material: faeces | place: Denmark | collected 2008/2010
GTCTGGAAGGTACAAGCAGTGGGAGGAGATCTCCTATGAGAATGCTTGGTGTCTTTCGATGATGGGTATCACGCATTGATCCGGTTTGTGGGACCTTTCATGTTCGGATGAGGTCGGTTTCGGAACGGTCTGTTGTTATGTGACGGGGTGCACCGTATGACGCACCCCGTTTTGCAAACGCTTCCATTTGCAGTTTGTTTCATGAAACATTGAAACAGCTCGGGTGATTGTTTTCGGCGTTTCTTGCATAATCCTCCGATTTAGGGGTGTTCCGTCAAACGTTTTTTCCAACTTTTGACGGCATGTTAAACCTTTTATAAGGTCATGCTTGCACCTGTTTTCAGAGTGTTTCATTGTCTGTGTGGGGTGGTCTAGTAGGGTCCAGAGAAATAGCAGGTTTACGGGTAAAACCGACTAGATTGCATTGCGACCAGGGGGAAGAATGGCAGGCATGCATAAAGCCGTAAGTGAGCGGCATGGAATGACAACGATTGCCGCGTTGGTGGCAATCGTTGCGATGATCTTCGCAAGTGTGATCGCAGCGCCGCAACGCGCGTATGCTGAGGGATACAATATCAGCGATCTCGGTTGAGTTGACAAGGACGACACCTCCTTCGAAATCAGTTCCGACGGAGGCAAGACGTGGAAGCCGTACATTTCCGGCATGCAGGTCAACTACGGTGATCAGATCCGCACCGAACTGCATTGGAAAGTGCCGAACGACGTCAAAATCAACGAGGGCGACACCTTCGTCTACGACCTTCCCAGCAATCTGGAATACAAATCGAACGAGAAATACCCGATCTACAACGGTGGCGACGTGGTCGGCTACTACACCATCGACGGCGACAAAATGGTGGCCACCTACACCCGCGGCGAATCGGCGGGGTCCAACATCGAAGCGTTCGTGACCACTGACGGAACCATCACCTCGAACAAAACCGGTGGTTCGGCTGGCGGCGATACCAGCTTTACCTTCCCCGGATATGGCACCATCACCGTGAACGTGGAGGGCAAACACAGGGTCAACGTGGTCAAACGCCCGGCAATCTCCACTTCCGACGCATCCACCTACGATTTCGTTTTGGAAGTGACCTCTACAGGCACGAACACCGGCGTGACCATAGACGACACCATGGGCGGCCTGCTGACCTTCGTGGACGGATCCGTGCACATCTACACCGACGCCGACTGCAAGAACGAATACACGGGCGCATGGCAATCCTCCAAAACCGACGACCATAATTTCAACGTCACCATCGGCTCCATGGGCGACGGTGAGAAACTATACGTGCGCTACTCGGTGAACGCCGACAAAGACAGCGTCATCAAGGCATGCCGCGAGGCCGGCAATTGCAGCAATGCCACCGAAAACAAAAACAAGGTGACCTACTCCAGCAACGAAGACGTCAACAAGAAGGAAACCAGCAACTCCATCTGGTTCAACTACAGCGACTGGTATGTGAACAAAAGCGCAACCGCAGCAAAAGACGAAAATGGCACGCAAGGCTTCACTTGGAACATCACCATCGGCGCTGGCGAAGGCCAATCCGTCGACGGAGCCACCGTCAAGGATCTGCTCGACAAGAACAACCTCAAGGAGCCGACCGGTGATCTGGTGCTCAGCTGCTACAACAGCGGCGACTGGAAATCCGTGTGTCCGCCCGGTGCGCCCGGTGCATACCAGGGTGGCGACCAGTACAATCCGCAGCATTACATCAAGCTTAGCTGGAGCGATCTCGTAGCAGGCACCGTGACCCTGCCCTCCGGTGGCTACGACCATTTCCAAATCCAGTATTGGACCGAAGCGAAAAACGTGCCGGTCGAAGGAAGCGGCGAACACCAGAAATACAAGAACGAAGTCACCGTAAAACCTCAGGATGGAACCGGCAAAACAGCCACGGCCGAACCTCAACTCGGCACCGACGCGGTCGAACTGAAGAAAACATGCACGTCGTCGGCATCCGAAGCGAAGAACCTGACGTGGGTGACCAGCATGAAAGCCTTGGAAGACCTCACCGACGCCAAACTGACCGACAAGCTGGATGTGGACGACAGCGGCAAGGATCTGGGATCCAAGCAAACCTTGGTGAAAGACAGCATCCAGGTATACACCGATGCGGGACTGACGCAACTCTACACGGGCAGTTACGAGGTCAACGCCACTGATCGGGGCTTTACCATCGTGTTCGCATCCATGGCCAAAGGCGGCGAAGTGTACGTGCAATACCAGTCGAAAGTCAACGACGGTGTGACCGACGAAACCGTGTGGAACCGAGCTTCGGCATTGAACAAAACCTCCACGGCGAAACACCAGCATCGCGGCGACGTGCTCGGCAAGGACTCCGCCAACCAGTATTGGGACGAATACGGGTACGGCTACACCGCCAACTCCAAAGGAGTGATCCGCTGGCGCATCAAAGTGCATGACGTGGTGTCGAACGCCGAAAGCATCATCGTGACCGACGCATTGCCGGCACACACGCGGTACGACGCGAAATCGTTGAAGATCTTCGACGCTTCCAGCACCACAAAAATGCTGTCCGGAGTGAGCGCCAAAGACAACGGCGACGGCACGGTGACCTTCACCATAGCCAAGGGTACCCCGGCGTTCAGCCAGGCGAAGACCTCGGCTGGTGTGCTCATCGTGTATGAGACGAGCATCGACCCGATCACCGCACCTGATTGGGGAAATTACGAGAACAAGGCGCACATCGACATTGATGGCAGCGCCGGAGGCGACGCTTCCGCCACAGTGGGCGCGAGCAAGCCGAAACTTCTTGACAAAAACGGCAAATACGATGCCACGACCGCGCCGAACGTGAACTACACGGTCAAAGTCAACCCGAATGCGGACACGCTTAACAAAGGCAACAACCTCACTCTGACCGACACCATGGGTCAGGCACTCGACCTCAACGCCAACAGCGTGTCGATCATGGACTCCGACAATGGAACCGCCATCAACGGTGCAACATGGTCATACAATCCGCAGACCCGCGAACTAGTGTTCTCCATTCCCGACGCCCGTGCATGCACCATCACCTACACGGCCGCGGTGCAGCTCAAACCAGGCGAAAGCTTCGGATCGCTGGGCGGCAACAAAATCGTGCTCGCCGGGTATGAGAACAACGGCGGAACCTCGCAGAACACAATCACCGGAACCGTGCAGCAGAGCAAAGGCGGCATGAAATACGACCAGAGCACACTGCAGATCTACAAGTACGCGGATGGCGATCTCGGCAAGCCGGCGGGCAGCGCCACCTTCAAAGTGGAAAGCGTCACCGGATGCAACTTCGTGTCGTCTACGGCCGATGCCGACGGCACCTGCAATGGTACGGTTGGCAAAGAAATCACCAAGCAGCTGACCACAGGAGCATCCAACGGACTGTCCGACCGACTGCAGCTGGACTACGACACCGTATATAAGGTCACCGAGCTGACAGGTCCGGACGGCAAAGTGCCCGGCAGCACTGATTCGCAATACGAGAAATCCGCTCCGCTCTATGTGATATTCCCCGGACATGACGCGCAGACCGCTGCCGGTGCATACGACGGACGATACGACAACAAAACCGTTACCGTAGACGGGCAAAGCGGCAAATTGATCGTCGCCGTAGCCAAAGACAGCGACGGCAAGACGACCACATTGGGCAACTACCGTTGGAACTGCAGCAACGACCACAAAACGAAGTTCAAGGTGCAATTCACAAAGGTGGATGCGGCGAATGCCGGTGTACCCGTCGACGGTGCCACCATGCAGCTGACTCGTGTCGGATCGTCACAGGTGGAATCCGATTGGACATGGACCACCTCCGGCAGCGAGACGAAAACGCTCGAACTCCTGCCCGGACGGTACAAGCTGACCGAAGCCAACGCACCGGACGGATACCAAGTCATGGATCCGATCATCATTCTGGTCGGCGAAGACGGCACCATCACCGTCGACGGCAAAAATGTGACCGGTAGCGACGGCATCGGTCACGTGCAGGCGGAGGACGCACCGAAAACCACGTCGTTGACTGTTACGAAAACATGGAACGACAATAACAACCAGGACGGCAAACGTGCATCCGTCACCTTCGATTTGTACCGCAAGACCGACGGCGATGCCGATTATACGAAAGTCGACGGGCAAAGCCGCATACTCAATCCCGACAAGAACGATAACGTGCAATGGACGGGACTGCCGGTGAAAGTCGACGGCAAAACCGCGGCCTACATGGCCGTCGAAACCACGACGCTGGGCGGGTACGACTCGCAATGCGCTGACGTGCAATACAACACCGACGGTTCGGCTGCCACCGAACAATGCACCAACACGCACACGCCCGAAACCACGTCGATCGGCGTTGAAAAAGCATGGGACGACGCCGACAACCAGGACCAGAAGCGCCCTGACAGCGTAACCGTGCATCTGTTGAAAAACGGAGAGGAAACCGATCAAAGCGTGACGCTCGATGCGGTTGGAAACTGGCGGAACGACAGCGCGTTCACCAATCTGCCCGTCTACGAGGATGGCAAGAAGATCGTGTATACCATACGCGAAGATACGGTGAGCGGCTACACCACGCACATCACCGGCTCGCAAACCCAAGGTTTCGCCATCACCAACACGCACCACCCCGAAAACGAGGAGGTGTGGTTCTCCAAGCAGGACCTCAAGGGTACGGAGATCGCAGGTGCCACCATGCGCCTCACCGGTACGCTGAATGATGGCACCGAATTCAAAACGCAGACCTGGGTAAGTGAGCGGGATAAGTCGAAGAGCATCAAGCTCAAGCCCGGCACCTACACCTTGACCGAAACCAAGGCGCCGGATGGTTATCTGGTAGCGGATCCGGTCGAATTCAAAGTCGTGAGCGACGCCGTCACCGGCAAGCTCAGCGTGCAGATCAAGCAAACCGATGGCACATATGCCGACGTGCAGGACAATACCATCGTGATGACCGACCAGTACCGGACGCATCAGGTGACCGTCAATAAAAACAGTCTCACCAGTGGCATCACCAATATCGACGGCGCGCAGATGAGCATCACCGGCACCACCTTGGATGGCAAGGCGATCGACGAGATCACCTGGACCAGCAAAGGCGGCGAACCCGGCGAACTCACCCTGCTACCCGGCACCTACACCCTGCGTGAAAAGGTGGCGCCGGACGGCTATGAAACCGCGGATGACATCGTATTCAGCGTCGGGCCCGACGGCAGCGTGACCATCGACGGTAAGAAGCAGGATTCCAATACCGTCGTCATGAAAGACAAGCCGGGCAAAAGCGGCATCCTGTTCTCCAAAACCAAGGTCGGCGGCGGTGCCGAGCTGGCTGGAGCGGAATTCTCCATAACCGGCAAAACTTTCGAAGGCAAGACGATCGACGAGATCACCTGGACCAGCGGCGGCGGACTGCCGAAACAATTCCAGCTGCAGGACGGCGTCTACAAGCTCACCGAAACCAAGGCGCCGGTCGGGTATGAAAAGGCGAACGCGGTCAACTTCACCATTTCCCGCGGCGAAGCATACGTGGACGGCAAGCTGGTGGATGGCAACACCATCCGCGTCGAGGATCGCGTGGATACGACCATGGTGCGCGTGCGCAAAATCTGGTCCGACCATAACTATTCGGAGCGTCCGACATCGGTGACATTCCACCTGCTGCGCAACTCCAAGCAGCTGCAAGATGCGAAGTACACGCGGACGTTGGACAACAAGAACACCAGCGACTGGACGTACACGTGGACCGATCTGCCCCGATATGATGCGGACGGCAACAGGTACAACTACACGGTTGACGAGGAACTGACCCAAGAGCTCACAGGTAAGGAATACCGCGTTTCCGTGATCAAACGTCCGTACATCGACGGCGCCGAATTCACGGTATTGAACATTCGGGAGCCGGAAACGGCAAGCATCACGGTGAACAAAACGTGGAACGATCAGGATGACAACGATGGCAAACGGCCGAAGACGCTGACCTTCCATATTTGGGGAACCAGCAAACAGCCGAAGAGCGGCAGTACCGACGAAACGGAAGACGTGACCGAACAATTGGTGGTGCAAACCGTGCGAACCAACGGCAGCAACACGCAATCGTGGACGTTCGAAGGTCTTCCCAAGCAGAACCTGTACAACAATCCGTACACGTATACGGTAACCGAGGAATCCGTAGATGGCTATACGGCAAGCGACGTGACGCTCGCCGGCGGTACGGAAACACGCTGTGCGGTGACGAGCACGGTCAAATCCTGCGCGTTCGATGTGACCAACACGCATACGCCCGAAACCACGACATTGAGCGTGGACAAGACGTGGGATGACACTGATGCGCCCAGCAATGTGAAACGGCCGGGCGACAAGGCCACGATCTGGGTGCTTTCCAGCGTGTGGACCGATGCGAAGAACCAGACGCTGCCCGGATGGCCCTCACCGCAACACAACAGCGAGTGCAAGAACACCGGCGCGACGGATGGCACGAATCCATGGGGTGTGAGCTGCATGGTGCTGACCTCGGAGAACGCCAAAGCGACGCAGGCCACCACGGCCAACGTCAACGGGGCTGACGGAACAAGCGAAGCGACCACTTCGCAAGAGGTGAGCGCGAACACGTGGACCTACACCTTCACGAACCTGCCCAAATACTACAAGGGCAAGGAAATTCAGTATTCGGTGACCGAAGAGGCCGTGAAGAACTACACGCCGACGCTCACCGGAGGCAAAGTCGCTGCGGCTGACGGCGCCGAGGGCAAGGCCAACGAGTCGGGCGAATCCGACAAGGCGGATGAAACAAGCGAAAGCGGTCAGAATGCGGAATCCTGGGCGTACACGCTGACCAACACCTACACGCCGGGGCATACCAGCCACAGCGTGCATAAAGTGTGGAAGGACTACGGCGACAGCAGCAAACGTCCGAAAGCGGTATATGCGACGTTGTATGCGAACGGCCAATCCACCGGCAAGACGGTGGCGTTGAGCGACGGCAACAACTGGCAATACACGTTCACCGACCTAGATGAAAACAAGGTGTACACGGTGAAGGAAACCAACGAAAAGGGCGAAGCGATCAGCGGAGTGGACGGCTACTGCCAGCCGGTCATCAGCGATGACCGAAAAACCGGAATCTCCACCATCACCAACACCATCTCCATCGTGCTTCCCTCCACGGGCGGGCAACGATGGTGCTACGGCACACTTCTCGCGGTAGTGGCGCTCGGCATGATCGGCATGGGCTACGGCATCGCCAAACGTAACAAGACCAACAAGGAAGGAGACGCGCGATGAGGCGTCACGGAGCGAAACAGGGGAATCGGATGGATTACCGCATGGCCCGTCACGCGGCTGCACGACATACCGGCATGCGTTCGGTGCGCCGCATCGCGGCCGCGGCACTTGGCCTGGCGCTTTCCCTCGCGGGGCTCAGCGCGCAATCGGTGGCTTTTGGCAATGACGATCCGACCAATCCGGCAGCCACTGACGTGACCATGATCGCATTCCAGCAATCATGGAAGACGATTGGCGACGAATGCACGAAAACCTATGGTCCGGAAGGCGTGAAATACGTGCAGGTCTCCCCGCCGCAGGAATCCATCCAAGGCACGCAATGGTGGACCGTCTACCAGCCGGTCAGCTACAAACTCGACTCGCGTTTCGGTACGGAAGACGAGTTCAAAACCATGATCAGCCAATGCGACGCGGCTGGCGTGCAAATCGTGGCCGACATGGTGCTCAACCACACCACCGGACATGACGTGTCATGGGTTGACGACCAGTATGGCGTGGCCGGAACCGAATACAACGGATCATACGGACGATACCCGGGAATCGGCATCTACCAGTATGAGGAAAGCGGCAACAACCACCAATACGGCCTTCCCAGCGGCGACTTCCACACCTGCAAGTCGAACGTGTCAGACAACATCTCCGACTACACCAACGCCGACGAAGTGTGGAACTGCCGACTGTCGACCATGTGGGACATCAACACCGGCAGCGACCGCGTGCAAAACATCCAAGCCGAATACTTGGCGCACCTATGGGAAGACGGCATACGCGGATTCCGCATCGACTCCGCAAAACATATGGATCCCAACGACATCGCATCCATCAAACGCAAGTTCATGACCAAAGCGGGCATTACGGACGAACAAAGCTTCCCATGGTCGCAGGAAGTCATCTACCATAATGGAGAATCCGAAAAATTCGCGCCGGAACGATACGAAAAGAACGGACAGGTCACCGAATTCTCGTACGCGTACTCATTGTTGAAGGATTTCAACGGATCCATCACCAATTTGAAGAACATCACCAGCGATCTGCTCGACGACGCCGATAATGCCACCGTATTCGTGTCCAACTGGGATACCGCACGCGGTTCGGAAACGCTCAAACCCGTTTCCGGCGCCCGATACGAGCTCGCCAACGCGTTCATGCTCGGGTACGACTACGGGCATCCGAAGATCCTTTCAGACTACGCATTCAATGAAAGCACCCAATATGATGACGGCGTCAAGGATTCGACTGACACCACCGTGCCGAAAATCAGCATGGACGACGTGTGCTCCACGCAAAAGGACCCAACGCAGATGGAGTATGGCGATTGGAACTGCCAACAGCGGTGGACGTCAATCCGAGGCATGATCAAATTCCATAATGCCGTGAACGGCACCAGCGTAAGCAACTGGCAGGAATCCGGATCCAACGACATCGCCTTCGAAAGGGTTGACGCCAACGGGAAAAGCAAGGGTCTGCTCGCATTGAACAACACCCTGCAGGAGCATGACGTCGACTATACGACATCGTTGCCGGACGGGGAATACTGCAACGTGTACGCTTCCCGCACCTGCTCGCAAACCGTGACCGTCAGCGGCGGTCACGCCAAAGCGACCATCGGCAAACGAAGCGCCATTGCCATCTATGCCGGTGCGGTCAAGGGCGCGTGGACGGAAACCACGGAACCTAGCGGCACCTACGCTCCGCAATACAAGGATTCGCCGAACAGTTCGCTGATAGGTGACAAAACCCTCACCATCTACTACAAGCCCGACGAATCGTGGGACGGGCAGGTGTATGTGCGTTACACGTCCGACAACGGCAGCGGTAGCATTGCGATGAGCGCGGTCGATGTAGCCGATTCCACGAATGCGGCAGGCTGGTATAAGGCCGATCTGCCGGAAGGTGCCAACCTAAGCGCGGTGAAATACCATTTCGCATCCACACAATCCGGGGATTCGGACTCCACGGACTGGAACGGGGGCAAGCAAGGAACGGAATATACGGCACATGTCGGCGCCACTATGATCAACGTCAGCGGGCACCGGCAGCAGACGGGCGTGCCCTACACGCGCAAGCATGCGGCGAAAACCAAAGTGACCGTCAACTTCCGTTCCGTCTCCGGCGCCGGTAAGAACGCATCCGGCGTGAAGGTGTGGAACGGCGACGACATGGAAAGCGCCACGTATATTCCATTCGAAAGAACGCCAACGCAATACGGCAGGAAAGCCAGCGGCGAACTGGACGGCGATCTGGCAACAGTGCATTTCAGAATCGTGGATGGTGCCGATGCGACTGGAGCGTCCGCGGGAACCGCCGAACAATATGAGGCAAGCGTGTGGAAACTCGCCAAATTCGGTGACGCGCATGTGAGCGGTGCCATCGAAGCGTGGGTGGACGGCGCGCAACCCGATACCGCTTCCGACCGATCCTCGGAAAAAGCGTCTCCCTCGGCGACACCGCAGCCGAATGACATCAAAAATCCGAAAAACCTGACCATCAAACTGCATTATTACCGTCCCGACGGCAATTATCAGGAATACAGCATGGAATCCGACGCGTGGAAAGGCTGGGATCTGTGGTCTTGGTATGCGGAAAGCACCAGCGGCGAATCCCAGGAATTCACCTCCCATGACGAATTCGGCGAGGTCGCGGAATACACGCTGAGCCAGACAGCCAAAGGCGTGCGCAACCCATGGTTCATCATCCGCAACGGCGGCTCATCATGGACCGGCAAGGACTGCGACGACAACGATCGCGAGATTCCGGAATCCGTGATCAGCATGACCGCGGGAAACGTGGAAAACGGCGTCGCGGAATTCTGGATCGTCAGCGGGGATCCGACCGTGTACACGCATCCGGTGAACGTGGCCGGAATAACCTTCGACACCCAAGGCGGCGGCAGCAGCGTTCCCGCACAGGCGGTCGCCATCGGAGGCACTGCGAGCGTTCCCGAAACGCCTACTCGCGACGGCTACGTGTTCTCGAAGTGGACCACGGACATGGCCGGTGAACATGAGTATGATTTCGCCACCACGGTGAGCGCGCCGATAACGTTGTATGCGCAGTGGACGGAAGCGAAAACCGTGACCTTCGACGTCCAAGGCGGCAGCGAGATCGCCGCACAACAGGTGCAAACAGGGAAATCGGCCGTACGACCGGGAAATCCTGAGCGCGTGGGATACGCGTTCGCGGGATGGTATACCAGCGCCGACACTTCGGGTAGCGAATACGATTTCACGGCTGCGGTGAACGATGATGTGACCTTGTATGCGAAGTGGACGCCGAACATGTACGCCGTGACCTTCGACTCGCAAGGCGGCAGCGCGGTCGATGCGCAACAGGTTGCGTACGGTGGTTACGCGACGCAACCTGCCACACCGACCCGTGATGGATACACGTTCGTCGGCTGGACCACGGATGCGGCCGGCACCACGCCGTACGGTTTCGGCATGCCCGTCACCGGCGGTATCACGCTGTATGCCAAGTGGGATGATGCGGGCGCGACGTACCATACCGTCACCATTCATTTGAATGACGGCGACGATTATTCGTCGGACCTGCCGCAGGATATGACGTTGTTCGTCAAGGAAGGGGAGAAGCTTACGATCCCCGATTCCGCTCCTTCCCGCGGTGGATATCGTTTCGCAGGATTGACCAGCGACGAACAGCGGAAGACGTACTATGATGCTGGCACCGCCGTAACCGCCGACATGACCTTGTATGCCAAGTGGGTCAAGACATGGACGGTCACCTTCGACACGGCCGGCGGCAGTGCCGTGAACAGCCAGACCGTGGACGATGGAGGAGTGGCCGTTGCGCCTGATCCGTCGCCGACACGCGACGACTGCCGGTTCACCGGCTGGCAGTATGACGGCAAAAGCTACGATTTCGGCTCGAAGGTGACCGGCGACATCACCCTGACCGCGCAGTGGGTGCGCACCGCGCACCAGTGGACCATAACCTTCGATCTGAACGGAGGGCATGCGCCCGCCGGCAAGGATGCGAAGACCCTGTACGCCGAGCGGAAAGTCTACGACGGTGATTCGCTGGTCTCGCCCACGGCGGACATCGCCAACGAGCCTCAGCTTGACGGCTACACCTTCGAAGGGTGGAGCACGGTGAAAGACGACGCGCTCGCAGTCAGCGTGGTCTCCTTTGATTCGTCCGGGAAATCGTTGATGCCCATCGATCGCGACGGCACGCTGTATGCGTTGTGGTCGCGGGAGAACAGGGTAGTGAAGCCGGAATCGTCCGGTTCGACGGGATCTTCGGCGAGCTATTCCGGCGCGTATTCCGATTCCTACATGGGATTGAACGGGTTGGCAGCGTTCGATGCCATAGTGAGACAATCGGGCAAATTCTCGGGCACGAATTTCGGTTCCGTCGCCGAGGATTATGTGAAACCCAAGAGCGTTCGCTGAGTGTTGGAATCCAAGGGTGGGGTCGGCCTTCAGGTCGGCCCCCTTTTTTTCATGTACGGTGTATGGATTGTTGCGTCCGGATCATTGGATCGTTCGTTGTTCGTGGCGTTTGAAGCCGGGTGAAACCGTATTCGCACATGAACGCGGCAAGGAGTGTCCACTAGTTGAGCGTTACGTGTCCACGTGCTGGTCCGTTGACTAGAGTCGCGTGCTATGAGTGATTCTGCAAAGAAGTACACCATCGCCGTCATTCCAGGCGATGGCATTGGCAAGGAAGTGACTCCGTGGGCCCAGAAGGCTCTGGAGAAGGCGGCCGAGGGCGTCGCCGAATTCGATTACGAGAATTTCGATCTTGGTGCCGAGCGTTACCTGCGCGACGGCGCGATTCTTCCGGAAGAGGAAGAGGAGCGCATCAAGAAGACCGACGCCATCCTGCTGGGTGCCGTCGGCGATCCGCGCATCAAGGCGGGCATTCTGGAACGCGGCCTGCTGCTCAAGCTCCGCTTCGACCTGGACCAGTACGTGAACCTGCGTCCGTCCAAGCTGTACAAGGGCGTTACCTCGCCGCTTGCCAACCCGGGTGACATCGACTTCGTGGTCGTGCGTGAAGGCACCGAAGGCCTGTACTGCGGTGCCGGCGGCGCGGTGCGCCGTGGCACCCCGAACGAGGTGGCCACCGAAGTCTCCATCAACACCGCCTACGGTGTGGAGCGCGTGGTGCGTTACGCCTTCCAACTGGCCATGAAGCGCAGGAAGCATGTGACCCTTGTGCACAAGAAGAACGTGCTGGTCAACGCCGGCGACATGTGGCAGCGCATCGTCGACAAGGTGGCCGAGGAATACCCGAAGGTCTCCCACGACTATCTGCACATCGACGCGACCACCATCTTCCTGGTGTCCAACCCGTCCCGCTTCGACGTGATCCTGACCGACAACCTCTTCGGCGACATCATCACCGACGAGGCCGGTGCCGTGGTCGGTGGCGTCGGCTACTCCGCTTCGGGATGCATCAACGCGTCCAACGAGTATCCGTCCATGTTCGAGCCGATCCACGGTTCCGCTCCGGACATCGCCGGCCAGAACAAGGCCAACCCGACCGCGGCCATCCTGTCCGCCGCCATGCTACTCGAGCATCTCGGTTTCGACGATGCCGCCAAGAAGATCCATACCGCCGTGGAAGCCGACATCGAGGAGCTCGGCTCCACCACGCGTTCCACCGACGAGGTCGGTCGCGACATTCTGGCGCGCATGTGAGACGACATATAAAGATATGTGACGGCATGTGACGGTTCGAAAAGCCGAGAAATCGGCTGATTCCGACTTCCGTCCCATCCTTTGAGACGCCCACCGAAAAGGGTTTTTCCCGAATCGGCGGGCGTCTTCGCATATTCGGGGATTTTTCAGGGGCCACCTAAGGTGGAATCGGGTGGAAATGGGCAAACTTTGGGATATTGTTGAGGCATGAGTGATAACAACGCCGATTTCAATGGTGCCGGTCAAGTCAACAATCCAACGTCGGATAACGCAGCCCAGGCCGACTACAACCAACCGTACATTCCACAACAGAACGATGCGCAGATGAACCATCCGGAGTCGCAGCCGGAAACCCCCGCATACGATCAGAACTCCGCCGCATACACTCAGCCCGCTCAGCCGGCCGAGCCTGCCGTTCCGGCGTACGATCCGAACGCTTCCGCATACAGCCAGTATGGCCAGACCGCACAGTCGGCCCAAACCGCTCAGCCGTCATACGGTCAGCCGGCGACTCCGGCCCCGGCATACGGTACGGCTCCCGTCTATACCCAGCCGGCTCAGCCGGCCACGCCCGCTGCTCCGGTATATGATCCGAACGCCGCATCGTACAACCAGTACGGTCAGTATGGCCAGCCGTCCCAGCCTGCCCAATCTGCGCAGCCGTCGTACGGTCAGCCGGCAGCCCCGGCGTATGACCCCAACAACGCTTACGCCCAGCCGGATTACAACCAAGCGAACTACGGACAGCAAGGCTACGCGGCCCCGTCTTACAACCAATCCGCCTACACCCAGCCCGCCTACGCGCAGCAGCCGGCATACGGCCAGCCCGTCGCACCGGCCGGATACGCCCAGAAGTCGAAACTGGCAGCCGGTCTGCTTGGCATCTTCCTGGGCTGCTTCGGCGTGCACAACTTCTACTTGGGCAACACCGGCAAGGCCGTGGCACAGCTGCTGCTGACCGTCATCGGCTGGATTCTCATCATCGGCCCAGCCGTCGCAGGCATCTGGGGACTGGTGGAAGGCATCCTGATTCTGTGCTCCCACTACGGCTCGCAATGGCACCGTGACGCTCAAGGCGTCGAACTGCAGGATTGATGACTCGAGGACTTTACAAACAGCCGGGCGGCAAACTCGTTGGAGTGACTGTCCGGCTTTCTCATGCCGATTCGGATTACGCCGATTCGGACTATATTGATTCGGCTCATACGAATGCCGTGAAAACGGTTCCATACGCTGGGCCGGCTGCATCATCGACTGTTATCGAATGCCATATCGACGGCGATTTCTTCCTCGACGGGGACGATGCCGGAACGCGGAATCTCTTGCATTCCATGGAATGTGCGCTGGAACAGTGCGCGGCCCGTTGCCTCAGCGGTTCGATGGTTTCCGAACGTGACGTGACCGCCGCCGTCGAACGGACGATGCTGCACCATCCGGACGTGCGCATCGTCGGCATGGGCGCGCGTGGCATCGCCATCGCCTTTCAACGTGCGATTGACGGCATCGATGGCGCCGATGGCATTGCCGGTATCGGCGGTAATGATGTTACGAAAGTGGAACCACGCGACGACCTGCGCATTCGGCGGCATACCAGCCCAATGGAAACCGCAGAAACCGCGGAAATCGCAAAAAACATTGAAAACGCTGGAACCGCGGAAAGCGACGAAAACGCTGGAACCGTTGGAACCGGCGAAATCGCCGAAACCGGCAATTGGGCGGAATACGCGCGACGCTGGCACGCACTCAAACCGAACATCGTGCACGACGACCCCCGCAAACCGCAGGAACAAATGGACCTCGACGTCGAATGGGCGCGCGAAGTGGCTGCCGGAACCCGCGAACCCACCCTGCGTTTCTGGGAATGGGCCGAGCCGGCCGTGGTCATCGGCAGATTCCAGTCGCTCGAAGACGAAGTCAACGTGCGCACCGCGCAAGACGAAGGATTCCACATAGTCCGCCGCTGCACCGGCGGGGGAGCGATGTTCATCGAACCAGGCAACACCATCACCTACTCGCTGTACGCGCCACTCGACTTCGCCCACGGCATGAGCGTCGAGGAATCCTACGAACTCTGCGACTACTGGCTCGTCGAAGCGTTACGCGCCCTCGGCCTCAACGTACGATTCGCCGGACTCAACGACATCGCCACACAATACGGCAAACTCGGCGGCGCCGCGCAACGCCGGTTCGCGCCCACCCACGGCGGACCCGGCGCGATTCTGCACCACGTCACGCTCGCCTACGACATCGACGCGGAAAAGATGACCCGCGTGTTGAACATCTCACGAGAGAAAATGTCCGACAAAGCGGTGAAATCAGCGGCAAAACATGTCGATCCCATGCGCTCTCAAACCGGCATGGGCCGAGACGAGGTAGTGGCGCGACTGGTCGACGCCGCCGTTCGAGTTACAATGTAGCCCGAATGGTCGATGGTGCCCGACTTAACGAGCGTTGGCATGGATGTCGACAACGGAAAACGCAGAAGCACGGCGGAACGGAGGCACGTCGATGGTCACCCCGAATGGAACCAACGGAATCAATGGTTTTGGTGGTTTCGACGATGAGCGTGAGACGTTGCTGCACACCGCGCTGTTCAAGCAGGTTTCGTCCGAAGAAGCCCGGGAACTGCTGCCGTATCTGCTGCATGCCGAATACGACAAGGGCGATTTCATCTTCCGCGAGGGAGACACCGACCATCGCATGTATCTGCTGGAGGAAGGCCGCGTCAAACTGACCAGACAATCCTCCGACAAGCGCGTGCAGCTGCTGAGCATCCACGCGTACGGCGAAGTGCTGGGCGAGATTCCGGTGTTCGATCCGCATGGCGGACCGCGTACCGCTTCGGCGGTGGCGATGACCAACGGCACGCGTGTGGTCTGGCTGGAACATGACGCGCTGTTCGACTGGCTCGACGAACATCCGCGCGTGGCCGTGGACATGCTGCAGGTATTGGCGCACCGCATGCGCAGCAACAACGAACGCATCTGCGATCTGGTGTTCATGGACGTTCCCGGACGACTCGCCAAAACACTGCTCAATCTGGCATCACGATTCGGCGAACCGGTCGAAGCCGGCCTGAAGGTGCCGCACGATCTGACACAGGAGGAGATGGCGCAGCTCGTCGGATCCTCACGCGAAACGGTGAACAAGGCGTTGATGGATTTCGCCAACCGCGGATGGATCGCCAGGGAAGGCCGGTCCATCATCATCTACCAGCCGGGCATGCTGATTCGCCGATCAAGACGATGACATTCGGCTGGTTTTCGGCTGATTTCCAACTTTTCCTAAGAAATTGTCTGTTTTGTGAGAAACCCGTGACGGCTTCCGGCACATGCGTTGACGGGCATGTGTTTAGTAGACCCGCCACTTTAGAATGGGCGTCATGCCCAAGAAGAAGACCCTTACCGTTCAACGTGTGCTCGCATTGGTAATCGCATACATCACGTTATGCGTGGGCGGCGGCGTTGTGACGAGTATTTTCTTTATGCCCGCTGTGTTCGCCGCCAATAACGCGGCCAAAGCCGTCATTCCGTCCCTTGCGGTCGAAGGCATCGATTTCGATGTGACCTCGCTCCCGCAACGCTCGACGATGTATTTCAACGACGGCAAGACCGCTTTCGCGGAATTCTATACGCAGAACCGCGAGGTCGTGCCGCTGAAGAAAATCTCCAAAGCCATGCAGCAGGCCGTCGTGGCCCGTGAAGACAAGCGCTTCTTCGAACATACCGGCGTGGACGTGCAGGGCGTGTTCCGAGCGTTCTTCCAAACCTACGTCAGAGGCGGCGACCAGCAGGGCGGTTCCACGCTGACGCAGCAGTACGTCAAGAACGTGCTGTCCACCCAAGCCCGTGAAGACGACGATCCGATCGCCGAATACCATGCGACGGAAGACACCGTGGCACGTAAGCTACGTGAAATGCTGATCTCGGTGCAGATCGAAAAGAAATACTCCAAAGCCGAGATCCTGCAGGGCTACCTCAACATCGCGCAGTTCGGCCGCAACAACCTGTGCGGCGTGGAAATGGCCGCCAAACGCTACTTCAACGTCTCCGCTTCGGAACTGAACGTGACCCAGGCGGCGACCATCGCGGCAATCACCAAGAATCCGCAGAACTTCGATCCTTCCGTGGAAGCCAACCAGAAGGAAGCCGAACACCAGCGCAACATCGTGCTGCAGCTGATGCACGACCAGGGCTACATCACCTCCGAAAAGGAATTCAAAGACGCCATCAACACGCCGTTGAAGGACACGCTGAACCTGCAGGACGTGAGCTCCGGCTGCCAGTCGGCCATTGAAAACACCGGCTTCTTCTGCTCATACGTGGTCAACCAGATCCTGAAGAACAAGGCGTTCGGCAAGGACGACGAGGCACGCGAGAAGCTGCTGAAGGAAGGCGGTCTGAAGATCGTCACCACGCTCGACCGCAACGCCAACAACGCGGCCATGCAGGCGGCGAACAGCACCGTGCCGGCCACAGACCCGTCCGGATTCGAAGTGATGATAGCGGCCGTGAAGCCGGGCACCGGCGAAATCCTGTCGTTCGGCATCAACCGAACCTACGATGCCACGGATGACGCCCGAACGGATGAGACCAAGACCTCCATGAACTACATGGTCGATCAGGAGGACGGCGGCGGTATGGGCTTCAACGTCGGCTCCACCTGGAAGCCCATCAACATGGTGGCGTGGATGCAGAAAGGCCACTCCATCAACGAGTCGCTCGTCACATCCACCGTCTACGACACGTCGAAGTTCAACTGCAACGGCTACGGTTTCGTCGGCCCGTGGAGGGTGCAGAATTCCGGCGGCGGCACCACCTCTCCGGAAAGCCCGCTGCAGGGTCTGATCAAGTCGCACAACACCACGCAGGCCTCGATGGCGTCGAACATCGGTCTGTGCGCGATCGCCGACGCGGCCAAGGAGATGGGCTACCACAACGCCATCTCCAACGCGTCCGACATCTACTCCGCTAACTCGTTCCAGCCGCCAATGACCATCGGTACGGTGCAGGCGTCGCCGTTGACCATGGCCAACGTGTACGCCACCATGGGCGCCAACGGCGTGGAATGCACTCCGATCGCCATCACCAAGGTGACCGACCGCAGCGGCAGCAAGGTGAAAGTGCCGTCCGCGAACTGCCATCAGGCCATCGACCCGGACATCGCGCAGACCGTGTCCTACGCGCTGAACCAAGGTGTCGTGCAGCCTGGCGGCGAAGCGTCGACCACGCAGCTTGACAACAATCGCAAGACCTTCGCCAAGACCGGCACCAACGAGAACACGGTGATGGCCACCGCAGGCTTCGTGCCGAACCAGGTCGCGGCGTTCGTCGCGGTCGCCGATGCGCAGGACCCGATCAACAACACCTTCGACAACAAGACCATCAACGGCGTGTACCGCCCGTCCTGGTACGGCATGTACATCGCAACGCCGGCGTGGAAGCAGTTCATGAACACGTATCTTGCCGCCATCAACGCGCCGATTGACAACGATTACGGAAAGGGTGCCGACAAGTACACGGTTTCGAAGGGCGCCACCAGAACATACAACCAGTACCAATACCAGCGCCAGCAGAACAGTCAGCAGCAAAGCCAGCAGCAGACCAACCAAGGCCAGCAGCAGACCAACCAAGGCCAGCAGCAGCAATCGCAGCAACAGCCTGCTGAGCAGCAAAGTGACCAGCAGCATCAATAGTTGCGATTGTCGGCTATTCATGCCGACTGCCCGCATTGACTGACCGCACTGACTGCCCACGTCACCGGAGCGTAAATCGCATGGCAAAGTGAACAGTCCATGAACGCCCGCCCCAACCGGCGGGCGTTCTGCTTACAATGCAATCGGTACCATGCCCGTCGCGTGGGAACGCGGTGCGGATATCGACGATTCAGGCGATACCAACGATTCATAAGAGAGATGACGATGAGCGAAGACAAGAAGAACGGCAAGCAGAACAAGACGGTCAAACCGTTCGATCCGATGACGTTGCGTGGCGTCACCGTGCGCAACCGCATCTGGCTGCCGCCAATGGACACGTATTCCGCATTGGCGCAGGACGGCAAGCCCACGCCATTCCACTACCAGCATTACGTTTCGCGCGCGATGGGCGGCTTCGGCATGATCATCATGGAAGCGACCGCCGTCGCGCCGGGAGGCCGCATTTCGCCGTGCGATCTGGGATTGTGGGATGACGGACAGATGGACGCATGGCGTTGGATCGTGGCCGACGCGAAGGCAGTGGGTGCCACGATGGCGGTGCAGCTCAACCACGCCGGACGCAAGGGTTCCACCGGCTGCCACGCGATCGGTTTCGATGGACAGAGCGTGCCGGAGGAGCAAGGCGGATGGCGGACGGTTTGCCCAAGCGCCAACGCATACGGTTCCCTGGCTCGTCCGCGCGCGCTGAGCGTCGATGAGATCCACACCATCGTGGACCAGTTCCGCGACGCCGCCTGGCGTGCCATGAACATCGGCTTCGACGCGGTGGAAGTCCATGCCGCGCACGGCTACCTGCTGTCGCAGTTCCTCGACCCGCTCATCAACGAGCGTGACGACGAGTACGGCGGATCGTTCGACAATCGCGTCCGCATGCTGGTCGAAGTCGTGGATGCGATTCGTTCCGTCGTGCCCGACACCATGCCGGTGCTGGTGCGCGTCTCCGCCACCGACTGGGCCGCAGGCGGTTGGGACCTTGACCAGACCGTTGAACTGGCTAAGATTCTGAAGGCCCACGGCGTGGACCTGATTGACGTGTCCACAGGCGGATTGATTCCCGACGTGACCATTCCGGTGAAGCCCGACTACCAAGTGCCGTTCGCCGAACAGGTGCGCAGTCGCGCGGGCATTCCCACCACCGCAGTCGGGCTCATCACCAAGCCGAAGCAGGCGAAGAAGATTCTGAAGTCGGGCGCCGCCGACGCCGTGGAAATCGGCCGCGCTGCACTGCGCGACCCGTATTGGCCGCTCCGCGCCGCCCACAAACTGGACGTGCCGGTCGAGGAAGCCCCCTACCAGCCGCCAT
>OGPM01001403.1_pt1 | contig 19953 bp, 10 predicted proteins | sample 1552961 | NCBI WGS metagenome assembly OGPM01 (sample SAMEA2580304, study PRJEB22360) | human gut metagenome | biome: human gut; feature: human-associated habitat; material: faeces | place: Denmark | collected 2008/2010
CGCCGCCGAAGTTCGCGATATTGGCCTGTATCCATTTCAAAGCCGCCACGATGTCCAGCATCCCGGCGTTGCCCGAGTGGCGGTACTTTTCACCGCCGGCGCCGGCCAGGTCGGAAAAACCCAACGCTCCGAGGCGATGATTTACCGAGCAGAACACAATGTCGCCGTAGCGGGCGATATTCTCCCCGTCGTAGCTGTCCTGTTCGATGCCGTTACCCTGCGTGAAACCCCCGCCGTGGAGCCATACCAGTACCGGACGGCGTTTGCCGTCGGCAAGGCCCGGCGTCCAGATGTTGAGCCGCAGGCAGTCTTCGCCCATCAGGTCGTAGTTCCAATGGTCGACAAACATCGAGTAGGATTCGGGCCGCCGGTCGTAGAAGGGTTGAGGTGATGAGGCCCCGAAAGCTACCGCAGGCCGGATTTCCTGCCATGCGTGCGGCGGTTGCGGCGGCATGAAGCGGTTTTTGCCGCCGGTGTCGTCTCCGTAGGGAATGCCACGGAAGGAGTAGATGTTGCGCAGGAGGAATCCCCGGACGGGGCCGTATTCGGTGTCGGCTTCGGCGATTCCTTCGCCGATGAAGAGCTGCTGCTCCGATGCGGCGGGGGGTCTGTTTTTGGCTTGCGCATAAGCTGCTGCAAGCAGGCAGATGGCCGTGACGAGAACCTGGGTTCTCCGGGAAATGGAAGAGGAAGGGTTCATTTTTGGTTAAAATAATATAAGTGGGTCGGCAGAAAAACACAAACGGATCGGCCGGTTTTCAAAATTACATATTAAGAATACTATTTTCTTGTACTATTTTAATTGAATATAATCTTATTTTGCGGTTTCTGGATTGCAGGACGGCTTGCGTCGTTAAAAAAGAGAGTTGCATCATATTATGAATTAATGAATTATGAATTCATGACCGGTTTTATATATAATATATAGGTGTTGGTAAATTTAGTGTTTTTTTGCGAATTGTGAGAATTATTTAATTTTGTAACCGGAACCCTCTTAAAAGTCCGACATATGGAAATACTGCGCGAGAGCACACCGCTCACCGACAACGACTGTTTCATGATTTTTTCGCGGAAGAAGAGCTGCTTCGACTTCCCCCTCCACACGCACAAGGAGATGGAACTCAATCTGGTAATCAATGCCGCGGGAGCTTCGCGCGTAATCGGCAACCATGTGGGGACGATCGGGGATATGGAACTGGTGCTGGTGAGCGGCGATACGCCCCATGCCTGGTTTACGGATCGCTGCAAATCGGAGGAAATCCATGAAATAACGCTCCAGTTCAGTCCTGATTTGCTCGATGACAAGTTCCTGAACCGCAATCCGATGGGAGCGCTCAAACAGCTTTTCGATGAGGCCCGCCGGGGCGTGCTTTTTTCCCGCGAGACGACCGAGTTGCTCGCTCCCCGCATCCGTGAATTGTACGAACAGGGGTCGTCGGGCGGCATGAAGCCCGTGCTGGACATGCTGATGATTCTCAACAGCCTCTCCCTTTGCCAGGAGCGCCGCCTGCTTTCGGACACGACCTTTATCCAGAAGAAAATGAAGTCCCACTCAGCACGCCTTGAGACGGTTTTCGCCTATATGAACCAGAATTTCAACCGGCAGATCTCCCTCTCCGAAGTCGCGTCCGTGGTCAGCATGTCCGACGTGGCATTCAGCCGTTTCATCAAGAAAGTCACCGGGCAGAGCTTCGTCGATACGCTGACCGAGATCCGCCTGGGGCACGTGGCGCGCATGCTGATAGACACCGATATGACCATCGCCGAGATCGCTTACTGCTGCGGATTCAACAACATGGCTAACTTCAACCGCATTTTCAAACGCAAGAAAGGCATGCCGCCTCATAAGTTCCGTATCTTGTTCATTCCGAAAAAGATTTACGTCTGATACCGTCGGGCCCGGAAATGTTCCGTTAAGGTGCTATATGCATCGGATTTGGTTAAAAACGTATTAAACGGGCGTGTGGGTTTTGTATAAATTTGCATTAGTGAATGGTGCGACCTTTTTCCGGCGGAATTCGACTGCCGGAGCGGTTCGCGGCCGGACATGGCAAACTAACCTAACAACCAAAATCCTATGCAAAAATCTATCCTTCTTTTCCTGTGTGCCGTGTCGGGGACTCTTCTTGCCGGATGCTACGAAAACGATTCGTCCGGCCCCGATATGGTCGATCCCTGGTTACGCGAACGTACGCCGTTGGGCTTTCGCGTGGAGAGCCAGGTCGGGGAAGCGGTCATTACCGACGACTGGCGCCACGACGAAACCGGTACGATCCGTTTCCAACTGGTCACGGGCGGAATAGCCGACATGACTAAAGTCAAAGTCGAAGAAATCACCTTGCAATACAATGCGAAGGCCTCGGTTCAGGCCGGCTCGACGATCGATTTGAGCTCGGGTTCCTGCGACATCGTGGTGACAGCCGAAACGGGTGAAACCCGAACCTATACGGTCTCCTACGACCCCTTCGTGGAGCCCTTCGAAGGGGTTTACGACATGGACTACGACGTCAATAACCATGACGAATCGCAGTATGAGAACGGCAACGCCTTCGCCCTGTGGTTTTTCGGCGGCAGCAACGACGGATGCTACTGCCAGTCGCTGATGTGGAAACACTGGAACTGGAACGGCGGTTACAAGCCGATGGTCGAGGATGACAACGTGTTGACCATCACGCTTACGGGCGTCGATTCGCAGACGGGCGACACCTACGGCACCTGTTACAACGATGCCGGCCCCGATGGCAAATATGCCGATTTCAAATGGAATTCGAACGGGGGCCATGACCTGAAAAAATTCTACCGCTGCATTCCCGAAGGGGAGAGCACGTGGCGGAAAGACGGAAAGACGGGGCTGGTTACCTTCACGGCCTCCGACGGCACGGCCCATACGGCGACTTTCTACAGCGAGCCCACGACATTGACCTACGAGCAGAGCGGAAAGTCCTTCTCTTGTCAGATCATGAACCAGGGCCTGGAGTTTCCCGTTGCCGGAACCCCCATGCCGGGTTGGTCGGACTATTCGGATTTCGACAAGTATGTGCAGAATCCGCAGCGGTTCATCGTAAAGATGAAAAAGCGCCAGCAGTAACCCGGGGATCGCCATGAACCGCTTATTCCTGTTGTTTGCAAAGGCATTCTGCTGCATTGCCTTGTGCTGTATTGTTCCCGTCTCGTGCGGCGGCGGAGACGTCGAAATTCCGCCCCCTCCCTCCACGGCTCCGGGCGGGGGCGATGATAATCCCGATGACGATGAACCGAAGCCCGATCCCAATCCCGATCCGGACGAACCGACCCGGCTGAAAATCGTCGACCCGCAGGCGACGGATCAGACCAAAGCACTCTATTCGAACCTGTGGGCGGTCGCTTCCAGGGGATTCATGTTCGGACACCACGACGATCTGTGGTACGGCCGTTACTGGTACGATGTGCCGGGCGGTTCGGATACTAGGGCTGTTTGCGGGGACTATCCTGCTGTCTTCAGCGTCGATCTGGCGCCTATCATGGACAATCGCTCCGACTATGAGAGCGACCGGAAGGAGAATGCCATCCGCCGGCGTGTCATGCTTGAAGCCTACGGCCGCGGCGAGGTAATCGTTGCCTGCTGCCACCTGAACAATCCGCTCACGGGCGGGGATTCGTGGGACAACGGCAACACGGGTGTCGTTCGGGCGATTCTCGATCCGCAAAGCCCTCAGCATGCCCTTTACCAGCAATGGCTCGACCGGCTGGCAGACTTTGCGCTCAATCTCAAAGGTGCCGACGGGAATTTGGTTCCCTTTATTTTCCGCCCTTATCACGAACACACCCAGGAGTGGCCCTGGTGGGGTTCGAAATGCACGACCGAGCAGGAGTTCATTGATTTCTGGCGGATGACCGTGCGATACCTCCGCGATACCAGGGGGGTGCACAATCTCATCTATGCGATCTCACCCCAGATGGACTCGGAATATTCCGATGCGCGGGGACGTCTGTCGTTCCGCTGGCCGGGCGACGAATGGGTTGACTTCATCGGTATGGATTGCTACCACGGGCTCAACACGGCGGCCTTTACTTCGAACCTGAAGGCGTTGACGCAATTTTCCCGTGAAAAGTTGAAGCCCTGCGGCGTCACCGAAACGGGTCAGGAATCCTTCACTAAGGCCGATTACTGGACACAATGTATCCTTGCCCCGCTGACTACCCAACGTGTTTCGATGGTGGTCATGTGGCGTAACAAGTATGTCTCCGACGAATCCGATAAACATTATTACTCGGTCTATCCGGGGCATGTATCGGAGGCGGATTTCAAGATTATGTACGACCGTCCTCGATCCTTGTTCAGCTCCGATCTCCCTGCGATGTACCGGCAGGCCGAGGGGGTCGTCGTCGAATGATATCAAACTGCAAAACCTAAAACAACTTTAATCTTATGGTAAAATTCTTCAAAACGTCCCTGCTGTACGGTTTGCTGATTGTCCTGAGCAGTGCCCTTCCGCAATGGGCGGCGGCGCAGTCCCGGGTTGTCTCCGGAACCGTAAAAGATGAGAAGGGAACCGGTTTGCCGGGAGTTACGATCATCGTGAAGGGTACCGCGGGCGGTACTACGTCGATGGCCGACGGCCAGTATTCGGTCAAGGTGTCGGCCGGGGATGAGCTCGAATTTTCATTTATCGGCTACGCATCCCAAACGGTCAGAATCGGCGCGCAAAGCGTGGTGGACATTACCTTGCAGGAGCAGTCGCTTCTTGCGGAAGAGGTGGTGGTTACGGCTTATGCTGTCCAGAAAAAGGTGAATGTCACGGGTTCGATTTCCCAGGTGAAGGGTACGGATCTGGTGGCCACGCCCGTGGCGAACATCTCCAATGCGCTGATCGGCAACACGCCCGGTGTAAGCGGGCTGCAGACTTCGGGCGAACCGGGGCATAACGCTGCGAACATCCGCATCCGGGGTATCTCGACCTACGGATCGGCCAGCCCGCTCATCGTCATCGACGGCGTGGAGCAACCTTCCGAGCAGGCCATGTCCGAGCTCAATGCGATGGACGCCAATGAAATCCAGGGTATCAGTGTCCTCAAGGATGCGTCTTCGACTGCCGTTTACGGTATCCGCGGTGCCAACGGTGTGATTATCGTCACTACGCGACGCGGCAACACGGGAGCCCCGACAGTGAATTTTTCGATGAACTACGGCTTTACGCGGGCTTCGAATTTCCAGAAGGGCACCTCTTCCTATGAGTATGCCCTGCTGCGCAACGAAGCCATCCGCAACGAGCAGCGCAGCTTCGCAGGAACGGAGAGCCTTTCAACCTACATTTTCGACGATTACGATCTCTGGAAGTTCAAGAACAACCGCGATTATACGCCCGTAGAGGTCGATGCCAAGACAAACCTTTCGGCCGAAAAACGGGAGCAGCTCAAGAAGCAACCCGCACTTTACTATGCCAACCGCGACCTGTATAAGGAGATGTTCGACCGCAATGCCCCTCAGATGCAGGTCAACCTCAACGTGGCGGGCGGCACACAGCGCGTAAAGTATTTCGTATCGTTCGGCTATTTCTCGCAGGCCGGCATCACGCGGGACGTGCACTACCATGACGCCAATACGGGTTCGAAGTTCAACCGCTATAATTTCCGGTCGAATTTCGACATCTCGGTGGCCAAGAACTGGAAGATCTCGATCAATACGGCGGGGCAGTTCGGTGAAACGCAGGGACTGGGCAGCGGAAGCGACCCCTATGACCTGTCGTCGCGTTACAAAAGCATCATGCAGTATATTTACGAGGGCAACCCCTTCATCTCTCCGGGTATGATCGACGGCCGCCTGGTAAACGGGTTTGCCGGCACGGCGGGTTCCGAACAGAATCCCCTGGCCGTGAAGACGGGCAGCCAGCTCGGTTCGCAGAACGCTATCGTAAGCCTGCTGACGGCTGGGACGAACAGTATTTTCAACTCGTTGCTCGACAATACCATCAAGTTGGAACATACGATGGACTACCTGCTGGATGGCCTGCGTATCTACGGCACGGTCAATTACCAGGACAACTACAACCGTATCGTCAAATATAAACCCTCGATCCCGACCTACTCGGTGCAGCGCAATCCCAATGACCCGACCGTGCTCGATTTCTTCGGCGGCGGCATGGGTGCCGGTTCCTTCGAGTCGTGGGGATACAGCAACTGGAACAAGCTTTACCTCGATGCGGGCATCGACTGGCATGGCAGTTTCAACGGGCATAATGTTTCCGGGCTGGTGCTCGCCAAGGCTTCCCGCTATACCATGCCGGGCGATTCGTACAATGTGGCTTCGGGCGTCATGGGCTTCGTGGGTCGTGTGACCTACAACTATAAGGATCGTTACATGGCCGAGGTCAACGTAGGTTATAACGGAACCGAACAGTTTGCCAGGGGACGCCGTTTCGGCTGGTTCCCGGCCTATTCGATCGGTTGGGTTCCCACTTCGGAAAAATTCTTCCCCGAGAACGACATTCTGACGTTCCTCAAAATCCGCGCGTCGTATGGCGAGGTCGGTAACGACCAGTTGGGAGGCAATCGGCGGTTCTACTACCTGCCGAATACTTATAACCTCAATCAGGGCGGCTACTGGCTGGGCAACTCCGACGGTTCGTCGCAGAATCCCTATTGGGTCGGCGCTACGGAAGGGGTGATCGGCAATCCCGACATTACCTGGGAGCGGGCCAAGAAATACGACGTGGGTATCGAGGCGCGGTTCTTCCGCAATCGCCTCTCGCTGGTGGCTGACTGGTTCCGCGAAGACCGCCGCAACATCCTCACCACGCTGGGAACCATTCCGATCATCTACGGCGTAAGTTCCGACAAGGTTCCCCCGGTAAATGTCGGTATTACCAAAAACCAAGGCTATGAACTCCTCCTTTCGTGGGAAGACCAGATCGGCAACTGGCGTTATTCGCTCAGCGGCGACGTGAGCTATTCGCGCAACAAGATCGTCTACAAGGCCGAAGCCGAGAACCCCTATCCCTGGATGAACCAGACCGGATTCTCGATCGGACAACGCTTCGGACTGGTCAGCGACGGCTTTTTCAATACCAACGAGGAGCTTGCCAATCGTCCCTACAATACCTATACGGCCAACCGGGCTACGCTGGGAGACATCCGTTACGTAGACCTCAACGGCGACGGCCTGATCGACAATAAGGACATCGCGCCGATCGGTTATCCCAACTATCCCGAGTACCATTTCAACGTCAAAGCGTCGGTCGGGTGGAAAGGCTTCGACCTGCGCGTGCTCTTCATCGGTACGGCCAACGGCTCCTATTACCTGAACAGCGGCTACACGATGCCGTTCTTCAAGCGGGCGGGCAACGCCTGGAAATGGATGTACGACGGCCGTTGGACTGCCGAGCGTTATGCTGCCGGCAAGAAGATCACCTTCCCGCGGATGACGTTCGATACGACGAGCAGCGACAACAATTACCTGACGAGCGATTTCTGGATGAAGTCGAGCAATTTCTTCAAGATCAAGAATATCGAATTGGGCTATACGTTCGATATGACGCGCGGCCGGCTGGCTCGCAGCCGTATCCGTGCCTTGCGCGTCTACTTCAATGCCAACAATGTCTATACATTCAAGAACGAACTGACGGATATTGGCATCGACCCCGAAACTACCGACGGAAGCACCTATATCTATCCGCTGACGAGCGTTTTCAGCTTCGGTATAAACCTGAAATTCTAATCCGCACCGAACTATGAAAAAGATAATCGTTACTTTACTGATATCGGCATCGCTGGGCCTTTCCGCCTGCCAGGATACCTTCCTGCAGATGCCGGACACGACCGGAACGGTCGACCTGAACGAGGTTTACGGGTCGGCTAAAAATGCCAAGAGTGCCCTGATGACCTGTTACCGCGAAGCCCTGATCCACGGTCTTCCCGGCGGTTGGGGCGTCGGTCACGGCACCTTGGGAGCCATCAGCGGCGAGATTTCGCGCGGCTATTCGTGGCACGGAACCTATACGATCTCCCAGTCGGGGCTCGACGTGAACGGGACGGACGGCTCGGATGCCGGCTCCGACCACTTCGGTAACAACTGGGCGTATATCCGCCACTGCTTCACCGTGCGGGAGAATATCGACCGGGTTCCCGACATGAGTGACCAGGAGAAGAATTACGTCAAGGCCGAAGCTACGGCGCTGGTGGCCTACCGTTACATGGGCATGTTTTACCGCTACGGGGGCCTTCCCATCGTCCGCGGGTCGTTTTCCAATCCTGCCGACCCGGGGGTTTTCGCCGGCCGGGCATCGCTCCAAGAGACGCTGGAGTATATTCTCGAACTATGCCAGCAGGCCTACGACGGGCTTCCCGAAGGCGACTGGGGTGCTGCCGACCAGGGGCGGATGACGCGCGGCGCCGTGCTGGCCATCAAGGCCCGTACGCTGCTGTTCGCAGCCCGGCCGCTTTTCAACTCGGCGACTCCCTACCTGAGCGGAGGACATGACGACCTGGTGTGTTTCGGCTCAAAGTCGGACGACCGTTGGCAGGATGCCATCGAGGCCAACGAGGCCGTGCTGACCTGGGCTGCCGCCAATAACTACGCCCTGCTCAATACCGGCGGTGCCGGTGAGGGCAACCCTAACCCCAAGGCCTTCGAAGACTATGCTACGGCAACTTCGACGCCTGCCAACCGGGAGGTGCTGCTGGCCTACAAATGCGACGAGACCGGTCAGTGGACGTGGCCCGGAAGCGCCATCTTCTACTACAATAACTACTCTCCGGTTTGGACGAACAACCGTTGGGATACCGATGTGAGCGGTGTATTGACCAACTTTCTGAAGCTCTATTACAAAGCCGACGGATCGGAATTCACGAACTGGCCTGGTGTGAACGAAGCCGCTCCGCGGGATGCTTCGGAGTGGATTCAGAATATCGGGGACATCGAGCCGCGCGCCAAGGCCGATAATATGTTCGTAGGCTTCGACGCCTTCAATAACCCGGGCCATTCGAGCTGGTCGGCCAACAACTGGGGCCGTCAGGTGTCGAATGCCGGCAAGAAGACCAATTTCCCGGCCGCCATCGAGGCCGGGAAGGGGTGCGCCGCGCCGGTCAAATTTTACTATAAGGCCGGAACGCGCGTCTGGTTCGAGTTCCCGCTCTTCCGCCTGGCAGAAACTTACCTCAACCTTGCCGAAGCCTATAATGAGAAGGGCATTGCCGCCAAGGCGCTCGAGAATCTGAACAAGGTGCATAACCGGGCGGGCCTGCCGAAGGTCACCGAGACCGACCAGGATGCCCTGCGCAAGATTATCCGCCGGGAGCGTGCCATCGAGCTGTACCGCGAGAACAACCGGTATTATGATGTCAAGCACTGGAAGGACGAGAATATCGGTAACGGTATCATCGGTGGCAACATGCACGAGTTGCAGTTCAAGATCAAGGAGAGCCATTCGGGCAGCTTCAACCTCGCTTCTGGCCTCGAATCATACTGGGATGCAGTGGTTTACACCTCGTACTGGAATCCGAAAATGTATCTCGAACCCATTCCGCAGTCGGAGATCAATAAAGGCACGCTGGTGCAGAACCCCGGCTACTAATTTCCGCAGGTTTTTCCGCTAAAAACAAATACGATTATGAATAAATTCATCATTATACCATTGCTTCTTACGGGAGTCGTTTCGCTGACCGCCGCAACGGCCGCCGGGACGATCCAGGAGCCGGCGCCTGCCGATTCGGCTTACGCGGCGGAGCCTGCGGTTCCGGGGGCATTCTTCGGGACATCCCAGGCTCGCACAACGGGGGCCGTTTCGACCGTCGACGGGGTTTCCCTCGGCAAGACGACCGCACCCAACCTGACCAACAGTTTTGCCGGGCAGTTTTCGGGTCTGACACTTTTTCAGGGGTCGGGCGAGCCGGGTAACGATACGGCCAGCTGGCTGATCCGCGGTATCGGGTCGTATGGTAATGCCGGTTACAATACGGCTAAAATCTTTGTCGACGGCTTCGAAGTGAATGCCAGCTATATTGCCTACCTCTCGCCGGCGGAGGTCGAACGCGTGTCGATCCTCAAGGACGGTGCTGCGTTGTCCGTTTTCGGCGAACGGGGTGCCAACGGCGTGATTTGGATTGAAACCAAACGCGGCAGGATTGCCCCGGCAACCGTCAGCGCCTCGGTGCGTTTCGGGCTTCAGCAGGCCACGACCCTCGCCAAGCCGCTCGATTCGTACGGTTATGCGTCGCTTTACAACCAGGCCGTCAGCAACGACCAGGGGCGTTGGTCGCCTGCCTATAACGACGAGCAACTGGAGGCTTACCGGAATGGGACGGGTACCGATGTCGATTGGTACGACGAGGCATTGCGCAATGCCGGTTATACCATCGACGGCGATGTCTCCTTTCGCGGCGGTACCGAGGTCGCCCGCTACAACGTGATGTTGGATTACCTCAATCAGCAGGGTCTTTACGATGTGAAGAACAGCGATTCCCGGTCGAACCGTACCTACGAGCGCTACAATCTGCGTGCGAACCTCGACTTTACGATCTTCAAGTTCATCGAGGCGCGTGTCGACCTGGGCGGGCGGATCGAGCGTGGCAAGCGGCCCAATATCGCGACCGACGACCTGTTCTATAACATGGCACGCTATCCCTCGAACATTTACGAGATATGGGACGATGCCGAGCGGACGCACTATTCCGGAACTTCGGTCTACAACAGCAATCCCGTGGCGTCGCTCAATGCCCTGGGGTGGCGCCAGACCCAGTCGCGCGTATTGCAGGGCAATTTCCAACTGGTCGAGAAACTCGATTTCATCACCGAGGGGCTCTACCTGCGCGAAGCCTTCTCGTTTAACACCTATACCAAGAGCGGCTATTCGAAGACCCGTAACTACGCCCGCTATCACAACGGCGAGCGTACTACCACCGACGAAGATACATCGCTGCAGGCCAGCGGCTACGGCTCGGACGGCATGGAGGACTGGAAGCAGGGCCAGATTTCGCTGGGCTACAACCGTACGTTCGGCCGCCACGCCCTCGACGGTGCCGTGAATTTCCACATATCGGGCTATAACGGCGACGGCTATTTTTCCTATAAGTACCACTATGCGAATCTCAACGGCCGCATCAATTACAGCTATGACGACCGCTATGTCGCCGAGTTCGGGTTCTCCTATTTTGGTAACGATGCCTATGCCAAAGGCAACCAGTGGGCGTTCTACCCTTCTGTTTCCGCAGCCTGGGTGCTTTCCAACGAGGCTTTCCTGAAGGATTCCAAGGTCGTCGACCTGCTTAAGCTGCGTCTTTCGTACGGCCGTAGCGGCTTCGCCGATTCGGGTGCTACCGGCGTATTGTCGAACTACTCTTCCAATGGACGCTATCTGTTCAAGGACTATTACACCAATTCCTATGTCGGCTCCTTTTACATGGGCTCCGGCGAAGGAGTCTGGCAGAGTTCGCTGGTGCACATGTTCCTTGCGAACGCCGGCGTGCATGCCGAAAAAAGCAGCAAGTACAACGTCGGTATCGACGCCGAACTTTTCGGGAAACTGCATCTGTCGGCCGATGCCTTCATCGATAAACGCACTGACATCCTGACCCTCGATAATTCGATGATGGGCTATTACGGCAAAAATTATTATTTCGACAACATCGGCAAGATGACCAACAAAGGGGTCGAGCTCTCCGCCGTGTGGAACGACCTGCGCGCCAACTGGGGATACAGCATCAACGGGTCGGTGTCGTTTAACCGCAACAAAATCGATTACATGGCCGAGGTGGCTCCGGCGTACAGCTACAACGCCCAGACGGGTCGTCCGTACGGGACGCTGATCGGGTTGGTCGCCGACGGTTTTTACGATGTGGACGATTTCAATGCCGACGGTTCGCTCAAGGCCGACCTGCCGCAGCCGATGTTCGGCGCGGTGCAGCCGGGTGACATCAAGTACCGCGACCTGGATCGGAGCGGTTTTGTCGACCAGAACGACGTGACCAAGGTCGGCAAATCGCCCTATCCGGAGTGGACGTACTCGCTCGGTGCCGCCTTCAACTACCGGGGTTTCGATTTCAGCTTCCTGTTGCAGGGTATCGCCGGCGCATCGTTCAATCTGCTCGACAATGCGGTACAAACCCGGGCCTTCGTTGACAACGGCAATGTTTACCCCATCGCCCGCGGTGCCTGGGCCTACTATCCCGAACAAGGGATAGATACCCGGGCCACGGCGACCTATCCGCGCCTGACTACCCAAAGCAACGAAAACAACTACCAGCTGAGTTCGTTTTGGGTGAAGAGCCGTAACTTCATGCGCGTGCGCAATATCGAGGTGGGTTATAACTTCAGGCACCACGCCAAATTCCGCGCGGCGGGTATCTCCAACTTCCGGATCTACCTGAATGTAACCAACCCGTTTACCGTCAGCAAACTGATGTCGGATTACGACCTGGATCCCGAGTTGCTCTCCTACCGTTATCCGGTGCTTAAGTCCTATAACATCGGTGTAAGCCTTACTTTCTAATTAAACTATCGAAGCCATTATGAAATTCAGACTCATATCCAAGACGTTCCTGCTGTCGGCTGCTGTCGCGGCCGGTGCCGGATGCAGCGATTTCCTCGACACCAGTCTCGACCAGAACGAAACGGGGGAGTCGATCGAGACGACACTCGGTACGTTGTGGAAATTCGGCAATGCTTTCTACACCCCGATTGCTTCCGGTTATACTACGCTCGACTCCAATCTTTTCGCAGCGGCGACCGACGAGGCACAGCAAACCAAAGTGCAGTGCAATGCCAGCTATTTCAACAAGGGGGTCATCAACGCTAACCTCAACCCGATTTCGAATCTTTATACCGACTGCTACGAAGGGATCCGTGCCGCCAATTTTTTCCTTGACTACACAGCCAACGGCAAAGGCGAGTACATGGTGGGCATGAACCGCGATACGATCAACGACCGCCCCAACTATGAACGGGACTTGGCCTCGCTGCACTGGTACCAGGCCGAAGCGCACATCGCACGGGCTTATTACTATGCCGAACTGATCAAGCAGTACGGCGGCGTTCCCATCGTCGAGAGCCAGTATGCCGCGAACAAGTTCATCCCGCGTTCCTCCTACGACCAGATAGTCGAGTACATTGTCAAGGAGATCGATGACCATAAGGGAAAACTGGCTGTCGACTGGGCGAGTTTCTCCGAGCGCAACGGCCGCTTTACGCTGGGCGCCGCGCTGGCCATCAAGGCGCGTGTGCTGCTCTATGCCGCCTCGCCGCTCCACAATCCCGACAACGATGTCGAGAAGTGGAAAAAAGCCGCCGCGGCTGCCTACGATATTATCAGCAACCCGGATTTGAACTACTCCCTCGACAGCGATTACGGGGCTTATTTCCAAGGTAACCGCAGCCTTTCCAGCCCGGAAACCATCTATGTCGTACGCCGCGAACAGTCCAATGCGATGGAGAGCAACAACTATCCGATCGCTACGCCGGGCGGTGCGTCGGGCGTGACGCCGACGCAGAACTTGGTCGAGGCCTATGAGTGGGTCGGCGATCCCGTTGCCGGGGATCCCTATGCCAACCGCGACCCGCGTCTGGCGGCAAGCGTCGTGACCAACGGCAGCACCTGGAACGGTCATGTGATCGACCAGTCACCGGGCGGTAGGCACGACATGTCCGCCCCGAATGCAAGCAAGACGGGATATTACCTTAAAAAGTTCCTGACCGACAACCTCGACCTGACGCAGGGCGCCAAGGTGCAGCATAACTGGGTGTCCTACCGCTATGCCGAGGTGCTGCTCAACTATGCCGAAGCGATGAATGAGGCCTATGGCCCCGACCAGGCTCCCGGCGACTATGCGCTCACGGCGCTCGATGCCCTGCAACTGGTGCGCGACCGTGCCAGTCTGCAGCTTCCGATTGTCACGGCGGCGACCCGCGACGAATTCCGCGAGGCCGTCAAGCACGAACGCCGCATCGAACTGGCCTTCGAGGATCATCGTTACTGGGATCTGCTGCGGTGGAAGGATGCGATGGAGGTACTCAACAAACCCGTCCGCGGTGTGAAGGTAACGAAAACAGGAGAAGGCAAGTGGTCGTATACGCAGACCGAAGTGGCTACGCGCACTTTCCTCGAACGCAACTATTATATGCCTTTCACCCGTTCCGAGGTTGAAAATTCGAATCATACGCTCGAACAGAACCCCGGTTATTAGTTCCGGGATGCAAAAGAACAATGAATTATGAAAAACAAGTTGATCCTGCTCATCGCATTTCTTTGCACATGTGCCTTTGCAGCCTGCGAGGGCGACGGCGACGCCGATTACGGATTCGGTAAAGTATATATGCCCCAGGCCGTTTCGACCGGCGGCCTGAACAACTCCTATGCCGTACCTTCGGGCGGTGGTGACTATACCTACAATTTCCGTGTTGAAAACGGTACGGTTCGAATAATCCTGGGTGTCATACGCTCGGGAAAGCTCTCCGATAAGAAAGGGTATACCGTCGATGTCTACACTTCTGCGGAGGACACGGCCCGCCGTGTCCGCATTCGGCGGCGAAGCCATGCCCGAGGGACTTTATTCGCTGCCTTCGACGGTCGTGGTGCCAGACGGGAAAACCGGTGGGACATTCTACCTCGATATTCCCGTGCTGGCGATTTCGAGGAGCGAATACGCCGGCAAGAAACTGGTGCTTTCCGTCGGAATCCGGAATCCGTCGGCATACGAACTTTCCGATGCGGCGACCAAAACCGCCGTTATCGTGAATGTCGATGCCCTGAAGGCCTTGCTCTAAACATCTTAACCTGTGAGAACGATATGCCTCTTGTCGGAGAGGCATATCGTTTCTCAAAATCATGACGACCTATGAAAAAAGCCATTCTGATCCTCTTTGTACTCCTCTCCGCGGCCGGGATACGGGCGCAGATCCGTTCCGTGGAATGCACTGCGCCCAGGCCCGGCCTTTACGAGCGTACCGATTTCACGATCCGCTTGACGGCCCGTTACGACAATGCCTATCTGCAGGAGCAGGTTGCTCTCGACATGCTGATTACCACGCCTTCGGGCGCCGAACGTATGCTGCCTTGTTACTGGGTCGAGGGGGCGTCGGGTGCCGAGTCGCGCTGGGAAGCCCGTTTCACGCCTCAGGAAGAGGGACGCTATGCCTGCCGCTTCCGCCTGAGCGAACAGGGCCGTGAAACCTCCCGCTCGAAAACCGTACACCTCGATGTCGGCCCTGCCGCGGATTCCCGGGGTATTCTGCATGTGCGCGATTACTGGACGTTGATTTACGACGACGGAACGCCGTTCCGGGGTGTTGCTGAAAACATCTGCTGGGAATCGCGTGCCAACGACGATTCGCGCTTTTTCAAGGCCCTGCACGAACAGCACGACAAATATAACTACGACTACATGCTGCCGCTCTTCGCCCGCAACGGTGGTAATTTTATTCGCGTTTGGATGTGCGGATTCAATTTCCCGATCGACCAGCAAGACCATTTCAACAACATACGCTACGAGGCATCCGATGCATACTATAATCCCAGCGCCATCGCCCGTCTCGACCATTTCGTCGGGCTTTGCGAACGGCTGGGGATACACGCGATGCTCTGCATGGGACAGGGTGCCGTGCATGCCGACCGGGCGTTTTTCACCGGGGAGCCGCAGGCCCGCCGCTACATGAACCGCCTGCGCTATATCGTCGCACGCTGGGGTTACAGTCCGGCGATCGGTATGTGGGAGTTCTTCAACGAGATCGACAACATCCAGTTCCGCGATGCGAAGAACCCGATCCCGGCCGAAGAGATAGTCGCCTGGCATGCCCGCATGGCCAGGTACCTGAAAAGTATCGACCCTTACGGACACCCCGTCACCACGTCGATTTCCCACCGGGATCTCGAAGGGCTCAATTCGGTGCCTGGGATCGACGTCAACCAGAAGCATATCTATTGCAATACGGGCATTATTCCGGCCGAGATACTCCGCTATGAAAACCGTTTCGGCAAACCCTACGTTATCGGCGAGTTCGGCTATGAGTGGGACTGGTCGAAGAACTTCGATGATTTTGGCGCGGATATGGATCGCGATTTCCGCCGGGGACTTTGGTACGGCATTTTCTCGCCCACGCCTCTGACGCCGATGAGCTGGTGGTGGGAGTATTTCGAGAACCGCGGTATGATGGCCTATTTCAGGGGAGTGCGGCAAATATCCGACCGGATGCTCGCCGACGGCAAGGGCTCTTTCGAACAGATGACCGTAGCGTGCAACCCGGCAGAAGCAATGGGCATCCGGTGTGGCGACGTGGTCTATGTTTACCTTTATAACAATTCTGCCGAGCACATCAGGGAGGCGGGACTCACCGTCAATCTGGGTTGTAATGGCAGCTATGCGGTCGAAGCGTTCGATCCCGCGACGTGCATTAGCACGGCGCAGGGCAACCTTCCGACCCCAGGGCGTTTTGTACTCGAAAAAATCACGCTCGCGCCATATGCCGAGCGGATCTACATCTTTACTCCCGAATCCGTTAAATGACCGGTTTATGCGTCTTAAAACAATTGCCATGATGCTGACGCTGGGCATCGCTGCGGGCGGGGAGGCCCCGGCCCAGCAGGCTGCGCCCCTCAATCCTACCAATTTCGGGCTCGTGAGCCCGCAGCCGCAGTCCGAATTGCCGCACTCCGCGACACCGCCCCAACAGGCCGTGCGTAAACCGAAGCGACCTGCCCAAGCCCGTCTGGTGCCGTCCGGCGCGGATTCGTGGGTGCTCTCCGACGGCTGGGAACTGGCCCAAACGGATCGGTTGGTCGGAAGCGACGGTTCGCTTTTCGATTCCGCCTACGATACTTCGGCCTGGTACAATGCCGTCGTTCCCGGAACGGTGCTGACTTCGCTGGTCGAAGCGGGCGTTTACCCCGACCCCTATTACGGGCTCAACAACCTCTCCATCCCCGATAGCCTCTGCCGCACGGAGTGGTGGTACCGGATACGTTTCCCACAGCCGCGGGACGTCGCGGGACACCGTGTCTGGCTGCGTTTCGATGGAATCAACTACCGCGCCGACGTGTGGCTGAACGGCCGGAAGGCAGGTACGGTCGACGGGGCGTTTACCCGGGGCGTGTTCGATGTGACCGGGTTTTTCTCGGCCGAAAACGTCCTTGCCGTGAAGATCCGCCCGCCGCACAACCCGGGGATTCCCCACGAGCAGTCGAAAGCCGCGGGGCGGGGCCCCAACGGAGGACAGTTGTGCCTCGACGGGCCGACTTTCATCAGTTCCGAAGGCTGGGACTGGATTCCCGGCATCCGCGACCGTAATATCGGCATCTGGCAGGATGTGACGCTCGAATTTACAGGCGATGTGACGCTTGCCGACCCGCAGGTAATCACCGACCTGCCGTTGCCCGATACGTCGTATGCCGACCTGACGATCCGTGCAGAGGTTACGAACCACGCTGACGAACCATGCCGGGCGGTGCTGCGCGGCACTTTGGACGGCGGTATCGGTTTCTCGCTGCCGGTCGATCTCGCTGCCGGGGAGACCCGCACGGTGAACTGCACGCCGGCCGAGTGCCCGGCCCTGCGGATTGAGGAGCCCCGCCTGTGGTGGCCCAACGGCTACGGGCCGCAGGAACTCTATACGTTGCAGTTGGCGGTCGAGCAGGACGGAGTCCGTTCCGATGCGGAGCAGGTTCGTTTCGGCATCCGGGAACTTACCTATGAGTTGAGCGTGGATACGCCTTCCGGGGAGGAGTTGCGCATCGACTTCGCCCCGACGAACGACCTGTGCGGTGGTGAAATGCCTTTCGACAGCTTCCATCGCCGTTCGGCGGGTGACGGGGTCGTTGTCCCGGCCCTGAAGGCGGGGGTCGATGTTTCGCGCTTGCGCCGCATCGAAAAAGACGGTGCCGCGCCGTTTCTGGTACTTCGGTGCAACGGGGTGCGGATCTTCTGCCGCGGCGGTAACTGGGGCATGGACGACGGGATGAAACGGGTTTCGCGCGAACGGCTTGAACCCGCTTTCCGCCTCCACCGCGAGGAGGGTTTCAACATGGTGCGCAACTGGACGGGCGAATCGACCGAGGAGCTTTTCTATACGCTTTGCGACGAATACGGTTTGCTGGTGTGGAACGACTTTTGGCTCTCGACCGAGGGATATAACCAGAATGTCAACGATGAGGAGTTATTCATGGCCAATGCCCGTGAGACGGTGCGTCGTTTCCGCAACCATCCGTCGCTGGCCGTGTGGTGTCCGCGCAACGAAGGCTATGCTACCCCGACGCTCGAACCGCGGTTGGCCGCGCTGATAGCCCGGGAGGACGGCACACGCTTTTACAGTCCCAATTCCCGCTATATGAACCTGCGCACGAGCGGCCCGTGGCATTACCTGGCCGATGAGTCGGAATATTTCCTCCGCCATGCCTTCGGGTTCTCCACCGAGTTGGGAACTCCGTCGGTGCCGACCGCCGAGTCGATGCGCAAGTTCATTCCCGAGGCGGACAGGTGGCCTATCAGCGATACGTGGTACTACCATGACCTGCATTTCGGGCTGCCGGAGTACTGCGGGGCTGTCGATGCACTCTACGGGAAGGCCGAATCGCTCGATGATTTCTGCCGCAAGGTGCAGCTGATCAACTATGATAGCCACCGGGCCATGCTCGAAGCGTGGAACAGCCGTATGTGGAACTCCACTTCGGGCGTGCTGCTGTGGATGAGCCATCCTGCATGGCCCAGCCTCGAATGGCAGACCTATTCGTGGGATTTCGAGACCCACGGCTCCTTCTACGGCTGCCGCAAGGCCTGCGAATCGCTGCACGTGCAGATGAACCCTCATGACGGACAGGTGTTGGTTGTCAATACGACCCGCGACGCCCTTACGCACGGCCGGGTGATTGCGACATACTACACACCGGCCGGAAAACGCCTCGGCCGGCAGCGTGTTGTGCTGGAGGAATTTCCCGCCAATGCCGTGACGCCGGCCATGTCGGCCGCCCTACCCGAGAACCGGGACTGCTACATGGTGCGGCTCGAACTGTATGTCGGTGGCAGGCGGGTTAGCGTGAACGATTACCTGCGCAGTCCCGGCCGGGATTTCACGGCGTTGAACCGGTTGGCACAGGTTCGGCTCCGGGCGCGCCGCGTAGCGCGGCAGGACGACGGACGTGCCACGACGGTGCGATTTGAAGTGTCGAATCCCTCGGCCACAACCGCCCTTGCGGTGAAATTCAACGTCCGCGACGGGCGGACGGGCGAAGCGATCCTCCCGGCCTATATTTCCGAAGGGTATATCCATTTGCTTCCGGGTGAAAAACGGACGGTCGAAGCCGAATACGTTTCATGCGGCGGAGCCGTTCTTTCGGCCGAGGGTTATAATCTGGAACGGCATACATTGTTGGAACTCTGAATACCGCAAATGCGAAAGGAGCCGTGAAACATCAGTTTCACGGCTCCTTTTTTGTGCCTGCCTGTCGCTCCGAACCGAAGGTCGGGGATGCTTGCGGAGCAGCCGGCGTGCCGTAAGGCGGAGAAGTCCGGTCGTGCCCCCGGCTACATGAGAAAACTCCCTCGGGCACTGCAAAGCCCTGTTTTTATCGTGCGGAAGAGGTTTCGTTGTCCGGAATATGCGCGGCGATCTCCATGCACATGCGGCCGTTGTGATAGGGGCATTTCCAGAATCCGGCCTTGTCGTCCGTTCGGTTGACGCTGCCGTCGGGGAGAATGCTCCACCACCATTCGCCTCCCGTGCGGTCGATGAGGTGTGTCTTGATGTAATCCCATGTTTTCAGGGCGGGCTCCAGGGCCTCCTTGCGGCCGTGGAGCCGGTAGAGATAGAAAAGCCCGATGACGCACTCCGCCTGCACCCACCAATGACGTTCGAGATTCCGGGTGCCGTCGGGGTGCCGTTCGTAAATCATGCTCCAGTCACCCATATAGCCTTCGAGGGCCGCATTGGCGATGGCGTAGCAGCTGGTGCGGGTGCGCTCGTACAATGCTTCGTCGCCGAGCGTCGCTGCGGTTTCGAGC
>OGPM01001422.1_pt1 | contig 19769 bp, 10 predicted proteins | sample 1552961 | NCBI WGS metagenome assembly OGPM01 (sample SAMEA2580304, study PRJEB22360) | human gut metagenome | biome: human gut; feature: human-associated habitat; material: faeces | place: Denmark | collected 2008/2010
GAAAACCTTAGAGTTTTAGAGGGTTCCGAGGTTTTTTTCCGGGGTCTGCAACACCGTCATCGCCGGTTCAAATCCGGCTGTCACCTCTCTTAAAAGGACTACATCAGTTTATGATGTGGTCTTTCTTTTATATAATTTGCAAATAAAATATATTGTGAATTTTATTTAATATACGTAATATGTGTTGCAAAGATTTCATTATTTTTAAATTTTCTACATTACTTTTCAGAATGCTACACTAAATTAATAAAGAGAAATATAAGTCTGATAAACAGAATTATATTTCTCTTTTTTAACAACTCTTATCCTTTTTTGAATAGTTGTAGTAGTATTATTATTCCTCTTCAGGATATTTCATACCCCATTCGGTTCTTATATCAGACATGATTTTCATAACATCATATGTATATTGACAGTGCATGAGGGTTTCTATTTCATCTGATGATGCTGAGCTTACAGCTTTTTCCATATCACATACTTCGTAATACAGTGCATCTGATGTATCACCGGCATCAATTACTTCTTTATGACCATCCTCTGTATATGTAATAGTTGCCTGCATTCCTCTTGGATACTCAAAGATTTCCACATATGCCTTGTCAAAAGAGAGCGTAGCGCGTTTTGGCTGCTTTGAATGAAGAGATAATGTGACAGTTGCCATTTCCACTGCATCATTCATAAGCAGAATACCTGCCTGTTCATCAACACCGGTTGGTGCATATTTAACCTGTGACAATACTTGTGTTGGTGTTTCCTTGAAGAACCAGCGGATAAGAGAAAGTGAGTAAACACCAATATCAAGCAGTGCTCCTCCTGCAAGCTTACGGCTGAAAAACCTATTTGTCATATTGTAATCTTTGTAGCTTCCAAAATTGACCTGAATTAAATTGAGTCTGCCGAGTTGTCCACTTGAAATTATTTTATTTAACTTTTTATAAACAGGCATATGATATATAGTCATGGCTTCAGCAAGAATTACGTTATTTGCTTTGGCCAATGAGATTGCCTCATCGAGCTCTGTAATATTTAATGTGATAGATTTCTCACAGAGTACATGCTTTCCATTAGAAAGGGCTTTTCTTAAATAATTAATGTGAGTATTGTGTGGAGTGGAGATGTAAATGATATCCACATCAGGATCATAAAAGACGTCATCAATGTTGTCATATACCTTTGAAATGCCATATTTTTGTGCAAAAGCTTGAGCCTTTTCATGAGTCCTGTTGGCAACTGAATAAAGAGTGCGCCCTTCCTTTGAGAGAGCCTGTGCGAGCTCATTAGCTATTACGCCGCAGTCGAGTGTGGCCCAATTAAGCTGTTTCATATGAATTCCTCCTTTTTTAATAAGGTACTGTAGCTGTGAAGGTATATAAATTATTACAAATTCAGTTAAATTACAAAATATCAACTTAAATCATAAAATATAATTAAATCAAAAATATATTCAAATCAAAAATATATTCAAATCAAATATACTCAAATCAAAAATGTTCAATTAAATAATAAAATATGCACCGAAATCATAATATATGTACCTTAATGAAGATATTCTAGCATGATGATTTATGAATTACAATATATTTAGAAATGAAACAGTCAAAATCAGTCAAAGTTAGATTGATTCAAAATCAGTCAATTTGAACTATTAATATTAATTATAAATTAGTAATAGAAAAGATACTAAAAATAGTAATTAGGCAAGTATTGATGATATATATGGTATATTCTGCACAAAAATGAATGTTGCATTTGCATATATTGCACAATTTTAAAACTTGCTTTATATATTTTTAACAATTTTTAGTGTGATTATTTGTGAATATAAATGACTGATTATGATTGACAATGACGGATTATGAAAATATAATTATACTACAAGTTAAATAAATGTTGAAATGTTTAATACAGTAATTTGAAAATGAGCATTAAATAAATGGCTTATAAAATAAGTCTTTGAATAGTTTCATAAACAGGGGGGATTAGATGCTGGCGGAAGATAGATGTAAAAAAATACTCGATATATTAGATTCGATGGGAAGTGTGACTGTTCAGCAGCTTATGGATGAGCTTGATATATCTGAGTCAACAATCAGGCGTGATCTGGTTGCAATGGACAAGAAGGGTTATCTCACCAAGGTACATGGTGGTGCGATTGCAAATAATACGAATATCCATACTCAGGATGAGAAGGTTATCAACAGGCTTAAGCAGAATCGCAGCGAAAAGGAACAGATTGCCAGATATGCGGCATCACTTATTGTGGATAATGATTTTGTTTATATAGATGCCGGTACTACAACGGCAGTCATGATTGATTATATTACTGCAAAGAATGTGGTTTTTGTTACAAACTCTCTGACTAATGCCAAGAGAATTTCCGATAGGGGATATACAGTATATATTCTGGGTGGCGAGTTCAAGTCTACTACTGAGGCTATTGTCGGAGATGAGGCCGTTGTGACGCTCGATAAATACAATTTTACGAAGGGCTTCTGGGGAACTAACGGAATTACTGTGAAGAATGGATTTACGACTCCGGAGATAAAGGAGGCCATGATTAAAAAGAAATCCATGGAGAATAGCAAGGAGAAATACATTCTTGCGGATGACAGTAAGTTTTCACAGGTATCAAGTATCAAGTTTGCTGATTTTAAAGATGCTGTAATTATTACAAATGCACTAAGCAATGACAACTATAAGAAATACAAAAATATTAAGGAGGTCTAACATGATTTATACAGTTACTTTTAATCCATCATTAGATTATATAGTTGATGTAACAGATTTTAAGACAGGAGTGGTCAATAGAACGACTGGAGAGAAGATTTTTGCAGGTGGTAAGGGCATTAATGTTTCCATGGTTCTTAAGAATCTTGGAATGAGCAATACTTCACTTGGTTTTACAGCGGGTTTTACAGGAAATGAAATTAAAAGACTTCTAGGAAAAAAAGGCGTTGATACTGATTTTATAGAGGTGGAGGATGGTATTTCACGTATCAATGTGAAGCTTCGCTCAAATGAGGAATCCGAGATTAATGGTCAGGGACCGGTAATCACTGAGGACAACATTAAAAAACTCTATGAGAAGCTTGACTGCTTAAAGGAGTCTGATGTGCTTGTGCTCGCAGGAAGTATTCCTGATGTAATGCCTTCATCAATGTATATGGATATCATGAAGCATCTTGAGGGCCGCGGAATAAATATAGTGGTTGATGCGACAAGAAATCTGCTCACAAATGTACTTGCATATAAGCCATTCCTCATAAAGCCAAACAATCATGAGCTCGGTGAGATATTCGGGGTTGAGATTACAGACAAGGACGATGTGATAAAATATGCAAAGAAGCTTCAGGAGCAGGGCGCAAGAAACGTGCTTGTTTCTATGGCAGGTGACGGAGCAGTGCTTGTGACCGAGGATGGACAGGAATTTAAGGCACAGGCTCCTAAGGGAAAGCTCAAAAACTCTGTAGGCGCAGGTGATTCGATGGTAGCCGGATTTGTTTACGGATACCTCAAATCAAATGATTATAAGCAGGCATTTATTTATGGAGTATGTACAGGAAGTGCAAGTGCATTTTCTGAGGAGCTTGCTACAAAGCCTGAGGTTGAAGCACTTATTGATAAATGGGACAGTGCTTCCAATTAAACAAACGGTATCAAAAAGGTTGATATAAATAATTAATATATTCTATTAGGAGGAATGATGTATGACAATCAGGGATTTGTTGGCAGCTGAGAGTATCAATTTGAATGGTACGCCTGCCGGAAAAACCGAAGCATTGAATCAGTGTATTGATTTGATGGCAAAAAGTGGCAAAATAGCCGATGTGGAGAAGTATCGAAAGGGTGTTTTTGCAAGAGAGGAGGAAGGCACAACAGGAATTGGAATGGGTATAGCAATTCCTCATTGCAAGTCTGATGCTGTTACTAAAGCAGGTCTTGCGGCAATGGTTGTAAAAGATGGGGTTGACTTTGAATCACTCGATGGTACACCTGCAAAGATTATTTTCCTTATCGCTGCACCAAACACAGAGGATAATGTGCATCTTCAGGTGCTTAGCAAGCTCTCTGTTATGCTGATGGACGAGCAGTTTACAAATTCTCTTATCAATGCCGGTTCAGTTGATGAGTTTTTAAATATCATCGATAGCGCTGAAAAAGCAAAGGATGAGAAAGAGGCTGCCAAAGAGGCAAAGGAGAAAGAGCCTGTTGAGGTGAAGAAGGACGATGTATTTATCGTTGCAGTTACAGCCTGTCCTACAGGAATTGCCCATACTTATATGGCTGCTGAGGCTATCGAGAAAAAAGCCAAGGAGCTGGGATATCAGGTAAAGGTTGAGACAAGAGGCTCAGCCGGAGCTAAAAATGTACTCACAGATGATGAGATTGCAAAGGCTACCGGTGTTATCGTTGCATGTGATACAAATGTGCCTACAGACCGTTTTGACGGAAAGAAGGTTATTGAGTGTCAGGTTTCTGACGGAATAAATAAGACAGAGGAGCTCGTAAAGAGAATTGCTGCCGGTGATGCTCCTGTATTTAAGGCATCAGGTAAAAAAGAGGCTTCACATTCATCTATTGGTGGAAAGGAGAGCATTGGACATCAGATTTACAAGCATCTGATGAACGGTGTTTCACATATGCTTCCGTTCGTAGTTGGTGGTGGTATCCTTATCGCAATCGCGTTCCTTATCGATGGATTCAGTGTTGACCTTAATTCACTGCCGGCTGACCAGAGAGCAAATTTCGGTACTATTACACAGGGCGCAGCATTGTTTAAGGGAATCGGTGGAACAGCATTTGGATTTATGCTTCCTATCCTTGCAGGCTTTATCGCTATGAGTATTGCTGACCGTCCGGGTCTTGCAGTTGGTTTCGTAGGCGGTTCAATCGCAGCAAACGGTACATCAGGCTTCCTTGGAGCACTGGTTGCAGGTTTCGTTGCAGGATATATTGTAAATCTCTTAAAGAAGATATTCTCTAAGCTTCCTGAGAGTCTTGATGGTGTGAAGCCGGTTCTTCTTTATCCGCTGCTTGGTATATTCCTCATAGGCGTTATAATGCAGTTTGTAGTTGAGCCTCCAATCGGAGCTTTAAATACAGCTATCAACAACGGTCTTAATGGACTTAACGGTGCAAGCGCAGTAGTTCTCGGAGTACTTCTCGGAGGAATGATGGCAATAGATATGGGTGGCCCTGTAAACAAAGCCGCTTATGTATTTGGTACAGCTTCAATCGCTGCCGGAAACTACAATATCATGGCAGCAGTTATGATTGGTGGTATGGTTCCACCACTCGCAATCGCTCTTGCAACAATCTTCTTCAAGAACAAGTTCACAGCAGAGGAGAGAAAGGCAGGACCTACGAACTTTATCATGGGATTATCATTTATCACAGAGGGTGCAATCCCATTCGCAGCATCTGATCCGCTTCATGTCCTTCCGGCATGTGCAGTTGGTTCAGCAGTGGCAGGTGGACTTTCAATGGCATTTGGATGTACACTCATGGCACCTCACGGAGGAATCTTCGTAGTACCTACAATCGGAAATCCGTTAATGTATCTTGTTGCATTAGTAATCGGATCTTTCATTGCATGTGGATTACTCGGATTACTCAAAAAGAAAGTAAGTGAATAAGCAATCCTCAATTATCATTTTTTAATCCAACCTATAAACTAATCAACAAAGGCACTGCTTCGGCGGTGCCTTTGTTGTTATGTTGTGTATTAAAAATTAAAAGTATAAACATTCTCTGAAATAACAGCCTCATGCCTTGACGAGTGAATTTTCGAAGCATAAAGTATTATTAAGATGTAACTATTCAGAAAATAAACATTAGTAAACAGTGAGGCATAAAATGGGCAAGGTTATAGGTATAGATTTAGGAACAACAAACAGCTGTGTGGCAGTATTGGAGAACAATCAGCCGGTAGTCATAACTAACAGCGAGGGTCAGAGAACAACTCCGTCTGTAGTGGCTTTTACAAAAAATGGAGAGCGACTGGTTGGAGAGGCTGCAAAGAGGCAGGCAGCAGTCAATGTGGATAGAACATTTTTCTCAATAAAGAGACAGATGGGAAGCGATTTCAGGGCAAAGGTGGATGGAAAGCTGTATTCAGCTCCTGAGATTTCTTCTATGATTCTCAGAAAGCTGAAAAAGGATGCAGAGGACTATATTGGTGAGGCAGTGACAGATGCTGTAATCACAGTTCCTGCATATTTTTCGGATGCGCAGAGGCAGGCAACTAAGGATGCAGGAAGGATTGCGGGTCTTAATGTGCTTCGAATCATAAATGAGCCAACCTCTGCGGCACTCGCATACGGACTGGACCACGGACAGCAGCAGAAAATTCTTGTCTACGACCTCGGAGGAGGAACCTTCGATGTGTCTGTTATCGAAATAGGGGACAATCTGATAGAAGTGCTTGCCACAGCCGGTGATAATCATCTGGGTGGAGATGATTTTGATGAGAGAATCACGAATTATCTTGTCACAGAGTTTTACAGACAGCAGAATGTGGATCTGAGAAAGGATAATACTGCTATGCAGCGTGTCAGGGAGGAGGCTGAGAAGGCAAAAAAGGTGCTTTCATCCTCATCCTCAACCACTATCAACCTGCCGTTTATCACCACTGTAAAGGGACAGCCAATCCACATGGAGATGAACCTCACAAGGGCTGAGTTTAATGAGATAACAAAGGATCTGGTGGAGAGAACGGCCATTCCGGTAAATCAGGCACTTTCAGATGCGGGGATTTGTGCAGCGGAGCTTGGAATGGTGCTGTTGGTAGGAGGCTCTACACGTGTGCCGGCTGTTGTTGAGGAGGTCAGAAGAATTACAGGAAAAGAGCCTTCACACAACCTAAATCCTGACGAGTGCGTGGCACTCGGTGCAGCAGTACAGGGTGGCAAGCTCGGTGGAGCAATTGTCGCAGGCAGCAGTGCGGCAGAGATTATACTGATGGATGTCACACCGCTTTCACTCGGAATTGAGACAGTTGGTGGTGTCTCAACCAAAATTATTGACAGAAATACGACTATTCCTACGAGATACAGCCAGATTTTTACAACTGCAGGAAGCTTCCAAACCTCTGTGGATATAAAGGTACTGCAGGGTGAGAGGCAGTTTGCAAGGGACAATAAGCTGATTGGAAACTTCAGGCTAAAGGGCATCAAGCCGGCTCCGGCAGGTGTGCCGCAGATAGAGGTGACGTTTGATATAGATGCAAACGGCATTGTGCAGGTTTCTGCAAAGGACCTGGGCACAGGAAAGCATCAGGAGATTACGATTACCGCAAGCTCAAATTTGTCTGATTCTGAGATTGAGCAGGCAATCCGCGAGGCACAGGAGTATGAGGCAACAGACGGACAGAGAAAGGCTTATATTGATGCAAGAAGTGAGGCTGATACGCTTGTGCGACAGGTGGAAAACGTTATGGCTGACAAGGAAAAAAGAAAGGCTATGGACAGTGCACAGAAAAAGAGTGTGAAATCGTCACTTTCATATGTGAAGAAGCTTATTTCGAGGACAAAGCCCGGAAATGTGAGCGAAGAGCAGGCTGCCGAGATAAAGCATGCGGCAGACGAGCTGAGAAATGCGGCAGCGGGATTGATTTAATTATAAATGAGGGGCAGAATACCTTTTGACCCTCATATCATTATTATTCATTTGGCTATTTACGAGAAGCGGATTTTCATATAAAATATGGGTAAGTGGTGAGTATTCAGAAACACCCTGAATAGTTATAATGTTAATTTAAATCCGAGGAAATAGAAAATGAATGCGAACGATAAAACAGAAAAGGTACTAAGAGAAATTCATATCATGCTCTCAAAGGCGGAGCCGTATAAGCCGGAGCCGAGCAGGGTGATCATAAACAAGCAGCAAATGATAGATTTACTTGCTGAGCTGAATAAGTGTATATATGCAATGCAGGATGAGTATGAGCTTACTGAGCAGAGTCGCAATCACGCAGAGAGAGAGTTCAGAAAGAAGGGTGATCAGATAGTCTGGGATGCAAGCAGAAAGGCTGAGGATGTGTATGCAGCATCGGTTATCTATACGGATGAGGCGCTTTCAAGAGTGCGTGATATCATCAATGATACCAACGAGTCACTTGAAAAGCTGTGCAAGAATATGAAGGATAAGATTGCAGAACAGGAGAAGATAGTTAAAACCAACCAGTATGAGCTCAAGGGACAGCTTCAGGATTTGTCCGATACGGAGAAGTATCTTAAGATTATCGATGACAGAAATAAGGAGATAGAACGTCAGAAAAATGCAGGTAAGCCAGTAGAGGAGCGTACTATTGACAAGGAAGAGAAGTCTATCTATGCAAACAGACAGACTGAAATCAAGGTAAATATGGATTATATCAGAAAACTGGGACTTGCGGAGGGCGAGGACCTGGGAGATGGTGTAGTGGGTGAAGTGAAGCTTGCAGACGATACACCTGATGCCGGATCAAATCATGGCAATGATAAGGATGAAGCCAAGGATGCCGGCTCAAAATCGTCTGTTGATGAGGATTATAAGGCAATAAGCAGAAAAGCCGGCAATCCACCTGTTATCAACACAATGGAAGGGAAGGAGCTCACAGCCGGCATCCACAGAATGTGGCAGAGCATCACCGGAAATAAAGGGAAATGAAACACGCATATGTAATATAAAGCAGCAGTTCAAAACAGAACGGCTGCTTTTTGGCTTATATTTAAAAGTGGGGAATATTAAGCAGATTTTAAGAAAAACAAAGTGGATAATCTGATAAAATATAGCTGACTAACGGCAGGAGAAGGTTTCTAATCAAAATTCATAGAAGGAGGATAATATGACAATATTAGTTTGTGATGACGACAAGGAAATAGTTGAGGCAATTGAGATTTACCTGATGCAGGAGGGCTATAACGTGGAGAAGGCTTACGATGGCATACAGGCGGTTGAAATTATGAAGAATAAAAAAATAGACCTCATGATAATAGATGTCATGATGCCAAAGCTCGACGGAATAAGAGCTACTCTGCAGATACGAAAGGAAAGCAGGTTGCCGATAATCATTCTCTCGGCAAAGACAGAGGATGCTGACAAGATTTTAGGCCTCAATGTGGGGGCTGATGATTATGTTACAAAGCCTTTTAATCCGCTTGAGCTTGTGGCAAGAGTAAAGTCACAGCTTCGCAGATATACCACTCTGTCAAGCAATGATGCAGCCGGAGACAAGGTTTATGAAGCCGGAGGCCTTTTGGTAAATGATGATTTAAAAAAGGTGACTGTGGATGGCGAGGAGGTAAAGCTCACACCGATTGAGTACAATATCCTGCTTTTACTCCTTAAAAATAAGGGAAAGGTCTACTCAATAAACGAAATATATGAGAGTATATGGAACGAGGAGGCGATAGGCGCCGACAATACAGTTGCAGTGCACATCAGACATATCAGGGAAAAAATAGAGATAAATCCTAAAGAGCCGCGATATCTGAAGGTGGTCTGGGGAGTAGGCTATAAGATAGAGGACAACAAATGAAGCAGTATACGATAGGAAAAAAAGCAGCGGTCATAGTTTTACATCAGCTATGCATGATACTTATGGTGACAGGAGTGTTTGCCACAGGCTATGCATTCAGGCACGATGCGCATGGAAATATTGATATATATACACTAATATCGCTTGCGGGCCTGGTAGGCAGCTTTGTGAGCCTGGCATATATGGCAAACGTGGCCGGCAGAAAATCAGAGGATGATTACACAATATACTATTTACCGATTGACAAGGTATACTCTGATGTGATGCTGGTGATATTTACACTGCTCATGGTATTTATGGGAAAAGTGATTTCAGGCGTAAAAAACCAGCATTTTGACTATGCATCACTCATTATGACGGCCGGCACATTTACTTTTTTGTTTGATCTGGCTTTTATTATTTTATACCAGAGCATTGTAAGGAAGATAAAAGGCAATATACTTTACACACACAGCCTGATGTACAAGGGCTATGAGCTTTTGAAAAGAGTTATTGAGAAAAAGGATATCCACACACAAAAAAACAAAGAGATAATGCGCATACAGGAGGCACTTGAAGCTATCTCGGAAGGAGCGCTTGACACTACACTCAATGTCAATGAGTTTCATGGGCAGCAGAAAAAGGTGGCGGAGGCTGTCAACCATATACGCCAGGGTCTTATGAGCTCGGTGAATGAGAGCCTTAAGAATGAAAAATTAAAGGCAGACCTAATAACAAACGTATCACATGATATAAAGACACCTCTGACTTCAATAGTCAACTATGTTGACCTGCTTAAGAGGGAAAATCTGGAAAATGAAAATGCCAAATACTATATACATGTGCTGGAGGAAAAGTCACAGCGCTTAAAGCAGCTTACAGAGGATTTGGTAGAGACATCAAAGATTACCTCGGGAAATGTGAAGCTCAATATGCAAAAGCTTGATCTGGTTGAGCTTTTATACCAGACCGGAGGTGAATTCAATGAGCGCTTTGAGTCGAGAAATCTGACAATAGTTACAAAAATTCCATCAGAACAGATATTTATCTATGCGGATGGGCGTCAGCTTTACCGCTCTATTGAAAATCTGTATACTAATGCCGCAAAATATGCACTGGAAAATACCAGAGTGTATGTAGAACTTGAAAAGGCAGATAAAAAGGCAGTTTTTACAATAAAGAATGTGTCTAAGAACGAGCTTGACATAGTAAGCAACGGAAATGTAGACCTGACAGAGCGTTTTGTGAGGGGAGAGAGGTCGAGAACCACTGAAGGAAGTGGACTTGGACTTTCGATTGCAAAGAATCTGACCCATTTGATGGGAGGAAAATTCGAAATTAAGGTAGATGGTGATTTATTTATTGCCACAATTACCTATAATATTATATAATAGTAAATAAAAGAATTTTGAAATACACATACGGAGGTAGAATAAGTGAAATTATATGAAAATGGTGCTTACCTTTTAAACGGTAAGGAAGTAATAATTGATGGACCGGAGGCTCAGGCAGCTGTCAAAAGCAAGACCGGCATGGACATCGATAAACAGACAGCTAAGCAGGAGACAATTGCTTACGGTATTTTAAAGGAGCACAATACATCCGGCAATATGGACAAGCTTCAGATTAAGTTTGATAAGCTTACATCGCATGATATCACATTTGTAGGTATCATCCAGACAGCACGAGCTTCAGGACTTGAGAAATTCCCTATCCCGTATGTACTTACAAACTGTCACAACAGCCTTTGTGCAGTTGGTGGAACAATCAATGAGGATGACCACATGTTTGGTCTCACATGTGCAAAGAAGTACGGCGGAATCTATGTACCACCTCATCAGGCAGTTATCCATCAGTTTGCACGAGAGATGCTTGCCGGCGGCGGAAAAATGATACTTGGTTCTGATTCACATACACGCTATGGTGCACTTGGTACTATGGCAGTCGGCGAGGGTGGACCTGAGCTTGTTAAGCAGCTTCTTGAACAGACATATGATATTGATATGCCTGAGGTAGTAGGCATTTACCTGACAGGAGAGCCAATCAAGGGCGTTGGACCACAGGATGTCGCACTTGCAATTATCGGAGAGGTATTCGGAAACGGCTTCGTAAAGAACAAAGTTATGGAGTTTGTAGGACCGGGTGTGTCTAATCTGAGCGTTGACTTCCGTATAGGTGTCGATGTTATGACAACAGAGACTACATGTCTTTCTTCTATCTGGAGAACAGATGACCAGGTTAAGGAATTCTTTGAGATTCACGGTAGGGCTGAGGACCACAAGGAGCTTAATCCGGGTGAGGTGGCTTACTACGACAGATTTATTGAGATTGATTTAAGCCAGATCCGCCCAATGATAGCTATGCCATTCCACCCAAGCAATACCTACACTATCGATGAGCTCAATGCAAACCTCATGGATATTCTCGATGACTGTGAGAAGAGAGCTGAGGTAAGCTTTGACGGCAAGGTGAAGCTTGATTTAAAGAGTAAGGTAAGAGACGGAAAACTGTATGTAGACCAGGGAATCATCGCAGGCTGTGCAGGCGGTGGATTTGAGAATATCTGCGATGCGGCTGACATATTAAACGGACATTCAATCGGAGCAGACGAGTTTACACTGAGTGTTTACCCGGCATCTACTCCAATATACATGGAGCTTGTGAAAAACGGAGCTGTAGCAAAGCTTCTTGAGACAGGTGCAATCGTAAAGACTGCTTTCTGCGGACCTTGCTTTGGTGCAGGAGATACACCTGCCAACAACGCATTCTCTATCCGTCATTCAACAAGAAACTTCCCTAACAGAGAGGGTTCTAAGGTACAGAACGGACAGATCAGCTCAGTGGCACTCATGGATGCACGTTCAATCGCTGCAACAGCAGCAAACAAGGGCTTCCTTACATCAGCAGCGGATATTGATGTCAACTTTACAAAGCCAAAATATTTCTTTGACAAGACTATATATGAGAACCGTGTATTTGACAGCCATGGAGTGGCAGATCCTTCAGTTGAAATCCAGTTCGGACCAAACATCAAGGACTGGCCGGCAATGAGCGCGCTTCCTGAGAATATGCTCCTTAAGGTGGTTTCAGAGATTCATGATCCTGTTACTACAACAGATGAGCTCATTCCTTCAGGAGAGACATCTTCATATCGTTCAAACCCTCTTGGACTTGCAGAGTTCGCACTTTCAAGAAAGGATCCTGAGTATGTAGGCAGAGCAAAGGAAATCCAGAAGGCCCAGAAGGCTATAGAGAGTGGTGAGTGCGCAGGAAAGGCTGTTCCTGAGGTTGCTGAAATCATGGGAGTAGTAAAGAAAAAATTCCCTGAGGCAAGCCATGAGAATATGGGCTTTGGAAGCACAATTTTTGCTGTTAAGCCGGGTGACGGCTCAGCAAGAGAGCAGGCTGCCAGCTGCCAGAAGGTACTCGGAGGCTGGGCAAATATCGCAAACGAGTATGCCACAAAGAGATACCGTTCAAACCTTATCAACTGGGGAATGCTTCCATTCATCATCGATGAGGGAGAGCTTCCGTTCCACAACCTCGACTATATCTTCCTTCCGGGAATCAAGAAGGAAATCGAGGATGCAAAGACGGAGTTTGAGGCATATGTTGTCAAGGATGGTGAATTAAAGCCATTTACACTGAAGATGGGTGAGCTCACAGATGATGAAAGAGAGATAATATTAAAGGGATGTCTCATCAACTATAATCGTAAATAAGGAGAGTTTAATCCGATGGAAGAAACCGGAAAAGCTGGTAAAAAATCAAACATTGAGATAAATGCAGATAAGGGTGCGAAGCAGAATTCGCACCCGGGGCGTGAGGAATGGCCACATCTGATCAGAATAGGTGTCATGGTATTTGTCACGTTTGCAGTCAGTATACTGTTTTTCTTTGCACTGTACAGATTTGAGGGCTTTGCAGGCATATGGAGCAAGCTGCTTGCGGCAGCAATGCCTATTATAATGGGACTTGTGCTTGCATACCTGATGAATCCTGTCATGCTGTGGCTGGAAAGATGCTTTAAAAAGCTTCTTTCCAAAAAGATGAAAAGCGAAAGCAAGCTGCGAAAGGTTTCAAGAGCTCTTGCAATTACAGGCTCGGTTATTATTCTGGTAGCGATTATTTCGCTCCTCATTGCGGCTATTGTGCCTTCTGTCATAGCAAGTATATCAGGACTTATGAAGACATTGCCAAATGATGTTGCGGCATTCATCAACATGATAAAGAACGGCAATTTCGGGGACAGCAAAATTGCTGAGCTCGCGAGCACAGGTTTACAGAATGCAACCGACTACATTGAGAATTATGCCACAGAAAAGCTGATTCCTGAGGCACAGAAGTATGTTGCACAGATTACAACCGGTGTGATTTCGGTAGTCAGAGGCTTACTTAATTTTATTATCGGAATAATCGTGATGGTCTATGTGATGAGTATTCAGGAGACTCTCGCAGGACAGAGCAAAAAGATAATATATGCTGTCTGCAAGCCAAAGACAGGCAATATCATCATTGAGACGATCAGAAAGACAAATGAGATTTTTGGAGGCTTCATAAGCGGTAAGATTATAGATTCACTGATTATAGGTGTGATTGCATATTTCGGATGTCTGATTTTAAGGATTCCATCATCGGTGCTCGTTGCAGTGATTATCGGCGTCACAAATGTGATTCCGGTATTCGGACCGTTTATCGGTGCAATTCCATCGTTACTCATAGTAGTAATTCAGAGTCCGTGGCATGCGCTTTATCTTCTGATATTTATTGTCGTGCTGCAGCAGGTGGATGGTAATATAATAGGGCCTAAGATACTTGGCTCATCTACCGGTCTTTCGACCTTCTGGGTTATGTTTGCCATACTAATCGGCGGAGGAATGTTTGGTTTTCTTGGAATGTTACTTGGTGTTCCAACCTTTGCTGTGATATACTATATTGTGAAAAGAGTTGTTAATTATGCTCTCAGGAAAAAGAAGCTTCCTGAGGACACAAGGGATTATACAAAGACAACAGGCGTAGATACCAAAAATAATAAGCTTAAATACGAGTAGGTGAAATAAGTGGATAAATACGAATACAATCTCAAGCTGGATCAGATAAAAGCCCTAAGCGCCGAGGAGGGCTATATGAGCGCAGCAGAGATTGCGGATAGCATAAATTGGAACAAAATTAAAAATGTAAATACACTCGTTAAAATCGGCGAAATCTACGAGAAGGCCGAAAGATACCAGGATGCAAGGGACATACTTTTAATGGCCTATGACCGTTCACCAATCGGCAGGATGATTATATACAGACTGGCTGAGGTCGCCATCAAGATGGGGGATTATGATGCTGCTACAGAGTATTATGATGAGTTTGTTGAGATAGCGCCTCATGATGATATGAAGTATGTATTAAGATATGCCATCAAAAAAGGGCAGGGAGCTTCATTTGATGAGCTTATCACTATTCTTGAAGAGTACAAGGATGAAGAATACACTGAGGAGTGGGCATATGAGCTTGCATATCTATACCACAAGGCCGGAAAAGCCGATAAGTGTATAGATGCCTGCGATGAGCTCATTCTGTGGTTCGGAGACGGACCATATGTGGAGCGTGCGCTGGAGCTTAAGATGCTTTATCAGCCACTTACCAAGGCTCAGGAGGAAAAGTACAGACGATTCAAGGCAGAGAAGGAAAAGCCGGCTAAGATAAAGGATGAGGCTGAGGTCACTGAGATAGGTGCCATGGAGATGGTAAAGGGCGGAGAGATAGTGCATGATGACGTAACTATTCCGCAGATTACTGTAAATCAGGAGAAGTTCAATACTGTAAATTTACAGCAGGAGATTGCCAAGGGTATGCAGCAGATCATGGAGGCCAAGGGCAAGAATGAAGTTGCTGATACGATGGATACCATCAAAAAGATAGTTGAGGATATTCCTTATCTCAAGCTCGAAAAGGAGCAGGAAGAGTATGTACAGCAGCCGGAAGAGACAGAGCATATCGCTACAGATGAAGAGATAGATGGTTCACTTAAGTTGAATTTCAAGGAGCTTTTGGGTGAAGACGCTGACGGACAGATGTCTATGGTCATGAGTGAAAAGACTCAGCTTGAGCATCAGATTACAGGACAGATGTCTATACAGGATGTGCTTGAAGAATGGGAAAAGACCAGACATGCGGCTGAAATTGCACTTAAAGAGGCTGAGCAGCAGAAGCTTGAGTCAGCTAAGGCAAGAGCACTTCAGGAGGCAGGAGACATCATGGAGAGACTAAATGATGTCATTCCAAAGCTGGATGCAGGTGTCACTCCGAAGGAACTTCTTGAGGAGGAGTATTTGAAGGTGCCGGTTGATATTATAGAGCAGAAAGCTGCCGTGAAGGAGCCTGAAGAAGAGCAGAAACCGGATATGCAGGAGCTTTATGCAGATGAGACTGTGGATGAAGTACAGGAGCCGCAGGAAGCACCGGAAGATACTATAGACGAAGTACAGGAGCCGCAGGAAGAACCGGAAGAGGCTGCATATGAAGCCAAGGAACCAGTTGGAGAGCCGGAGGATATAATTGTGGCAGAGGAGTCTGAGAAAGACGAGATATTCACGCAGCCGACTACCATGATGCCTGAAATAACAGATGATATGTTAAATGTCGATGATGATACATCAGATGATGAGACTTCACAGGAGAAAGAAAACGTTTCTGAGAAAAGAGATTTTGATCATGTGACATCATTTATCGAGCAAGAAATAGCCAAGATGACAGCAAAGAATCCGGGACTGGAGAAGAAGCTGGATATGGCTAAGACAAGAAAAATGCCGGATATTTCATTGCCGGAGGATTTAGACAGCGAAGAAGATGACTCGAAATTGAAAGAAACAAAACATATAAAAGAGCTTACAAGCGAACAGAAAGCTATATTTTCATATTTCATACCGGTAAAGGGTATGGAGGATCAGATTTGCAAGGCATATAATGCAGTACTTGATCATTTCAACAGGAAAGAAAACGCATCCACAGGCAACCTCATTATACAGGGAGAGCAGGGTTGCGGAAAAACAATGCTTGCTACAAGCTTTATAAAGGTATTACAAAAAGATGGTGAACAGCTTACAGGAAAGATGGGCAAGATTGATGCTGCCGTACTCAATAAAAAGGATGTGCAGCAGGTAGTCAGAAAGATAACAGGAGGCTGTCTCATCATAGAAAGAGCCGGAGATATCGACCGCAGCATAGCTGCCAAGCTATCATTTTTGATGGAGCATGATATTACAGGAACACTCTATATACTTGAGGATACATCAAAGGGTATAAAGAAGGCTCTCTCAATGGATGAGGGCTTTGCATCCAAGTTCACGGAAAAGATATCGGTTCCTATTTTTACAAATGATGAACTCGTATTGTTTGCCAAATCGTACTCTGCAGAGCTTGGGTACAAGATAGATGAGATGGCTATTCTGGCATTGCATAACAGAATCAGCAATATTGAGAGGATAGACCAGGCTACCACTCTGACAGAGGTCAAGGATATAATTGACGAGGCCATAGACAGGGAGGCTCACAGCGGACTGAAGAAGGCTATAAGTATTCTGACAGCCAAGCGATATACAGATGATGACCGAATTGTACTCAAAGAGGATCATTTCAGGGAAAAATAAATACTTATGGGGGTATATATATGTGTAATTTTACAGCAATGGATTGTTACCTGTTTGGTCAGGCAACACACTATGACATCTACAAGAAGATGGGTGCTCACTTAGCTGAGCGCAAAGGAAAAAAAGGAGTGTGCTTTGACGTCTGGGCGCCACATGCGAGGGAAGTATACGTGTTTGGTGAGTTTAACGACTGGAATGAGACCAGTCATGAGATGAAGCGTGTAGAGCCGGAAACCATGGGAGTGTATGAGCTTTTTGTACCGGGAGCGCAAAAGGGTCAGATGTATAAGTTTATTATAGTCACTGAACAGGGTGATAAGCTGTACAAGGCGGATCCATACGCAAACTACGCAGAGCTTCGTCCAGGAACAGCGTCAATCATCACAGATATCGAGCACTTCACATGGACTGACAAAGAGTGGATGGATAAGAGAGCAGCAAAGTCAGATGCTGATGTATATTCTTCACCTATGGCTATATATGAGTGCCATCCGGGCTCATGGATGAGACATCCGGGCAGGGATGATGAGGGCTTTTATACATACAGGGAGCTTGCAAAATCACTCGTATCCTATGTGAAAACTATGGGATATACACATATTGAGCTTATGGGTATTTCAGAGTATCCGTTTGATGGCTCATGGGGATATCAGGTGACAGGCTACTATGCACCTACATCGAGGTATGGAAAGCCTGAGGATTTTGCATACTTTGTTGATCAGTGCCATAAAAATAATATCGGAGTAATCCTCGACTGGGTACCTGCACATTTCCCAAAGGATGCGCATGGACTTGCCAATTTCGACGGAACAGCCACATATGAGTATGCAGACCCAAGAAAGGGAGAGCATCCCGACTGGGGCACAAAGATATTTGACTACGGTAAGAATGAAGTAAAGAACTTCCTTATCGGAAGTGCATTGATGTGGATAGAAAATTACCACGTAGACGGACTCCGTGTGGATGCAGTTGCGTCAATGCTTTATCTTGACTATGGAAAGAGCGACGGACAGTGGGTGCCAAACAAGTTTGGAGGCAATAAGAACCTCGAGGCAGTAGAGTTTTTCAAGCATATCAATACACTCATACTTGGAAGAAATCACGGAACTGTAATGATAGCCGAAGAGTCTACCGCATGGCCAAAGGTAACAGGCAAGGTAGAGGAAGACGGACTGAACTTCAGCTACAAATGGAACATGGGATGGATGCATGACTTCCTTGATTATATGAAGCTGGATCCATATTTCCGTAAAAATAACCACAACAAGATGACATTTGCGATGAGCTATAATGAGAGTGAGAAATATATTCTGGTACTGTCACATGATGAGGTGGTACATCTGAAGTGTTCTATGCTCAACAAAATGCCGGGCTTAGAAGGGGATAAATTCAAGAACCTCATGGCAGGATATGCATTTATGATGGGACACTGTGGAAAGAAGCTTCTTTTCATGGGACAGGAGTTTGCACAGAAGCAGGAGTGGAGTGAGGAAAGAGAACTCGACTGGTATCTGCTTGAGAATCCGGAGCATAAAAAGATCCAGAACTGGGTAAAGGAGCTGCTTCACCTCTATAGGAGAAACCGCTGTCTGTATGAGCTGGATTCAAGCTGGGAAGGCTTTGAATGGATAAATGCAAACGATGCAGACAGAAGCATCTTCAGCTTTATCAGAAAGAGTAAGGATGGCAAGAATAATATGCTCTTTGTCATCAATTTCACACCGGTAGAGAGACCTGATTACAGAGTCGGAGTGCCAAAGCACAAGACATATCAGCTCGTTTTAGATAGTGAGGATCCTAAGTTTACCGGCAAAACGGTACAAGCGCCTGTAAAGAAGGCTGCAAAGGGCAGAGGCAAGGCAGCAAAACAGTCATATAAGAAGCTGGACTATAAGGCAGTCAAATCAGAGTGTGACGGCAGACCATTTTCATTTGCTTATCCACTTGCGCCTTACGGAGTTGCTGTATTTAAATACTAATATACCGGTAAACAGCAGGGTAAAGGACCAGCAGTTTATTGTAAATGTCCAGAGGGTGATTGCGCAAGATAGTCTGTAACACCGATATATATTGCATGTGCCAGGTCATCCTGATAGTTTTTGTCAGTAAGAAGAAGTGTCTCAGCAGGATTACTCAAGAATCCACATTCTACGATTACGGTCGGGGATGTGGATTTTTTAAGTATAAAGTATTCTTTATTGGGCTTAATGCTTCGTGGCTTTGCGACACAAAGAGAAGTGTTTAAAGCTCCAAGAACAGAGGATGCGAGCTCTTTTCCTGCATCAGAGGCTTCATAATAGAATACCTGTGGACCGCAGCTTGAATTGTCCTCAAAGCTGTTTTGATGGATACTGATGCTGACTGCCACATTGCTTTTAGACATCAGGGAAGTTCTCTTTGTCAGATCATCTGTTTTTGGATGCTTGGAATTATCCGGGGCGAGGTCGCAGTCGGTGGTTCTGGTCATGACAACAGTAAAGCCTCTGTTTTCAAACAGCTGTTTAAGAGCCATTGAAATACTCAGGTTGACATCCTTTTCCATGACGCCTGAGGTGGAAATCTTACCGGGATCACTTCCACCATGTGCTGATTGTAGTTTACGCAAATTGTGATATGTATTCCCCAGTATA
>OGPM01001423.1_pt1 | contig 19758 bp, 17 predicted proteins | sample 1552961 | NCBI WGS metagenome assembly OGPM01 (sample SAMEA2580304, study PRJEB22360) | human gut metagenome | biome: human gut; feature: human-associated habitat; material: faeces | place: Denmark | collected 2008/2010
TCCAGCCCGGGCCGCCGGTGCCGTTGCCCAGCGGGCAGCCGCCCTGGATCATAAAGCCGGGGATGACGCGGTGGAACGTCAGACCGTTGTAAAAGCCCTCGCGGACCAGTTTCTTGAAATTCTCACAGGTGATGGGAGCGGCTTCCTCGTTCAGCTCAATGTCGATGATGCCGCCGTCTTCCATAGTAATGCGAACCATAGTTGTACAATACTCCTTTATTTCGGCCCTTTGCAAAGGGCATTTGCGGCAGAAGACCTGCCAAGTGACAGGGATAGTATATCATAGGTTGGCGGTTTTCTCAAGCCATCGGCCTATGACTGAATTGTAAATAAAAATCAATGGGTCAGCAGCCCTGCATCTCCGGCATATCCTGCCAGAAGCGCTTGGGGCAGTGGGACATCCGGCAGGTTTCATTGTGGCGGGCCTTGATCTCCAGCGTATCGTAAAACTGCTTCCACAGGGCCTGAAACTCCTGCTCCCGGGCGCTGGGCGGGGGCAGCTCCAGCGGGGCAGCCAGCTCGGTGAGGGTGGCTTTATGGTTTTGGTAGAGCAGCACCGCCTGATGCACGGCGTCATAGATCATGAAATTTTCTTCGGGGAACCGCCCGCAGAAATGCCCCCGCAGCAGGGGCAGGATGTAGTTCTTGGGGTGGATGACGGCCCCCAGCATCCCGTCGTATTCGGTAAAGCGGACAAAGCCCTGGAACTTGTCCACCTCCCAGTCCAGGCTCTTTTTCATCTCGTAGAGCGGGGCCACGTCCGGGTGGCCCATCCGCTTGACAGTGCCCGGCCCCAGCGCGAAAGCCAGATGCAGAAAGCGCAGGAGCAGCAGCTCTTTGTCCTCCCGCCCGGAGAGGAAATCCCGGGTGACGAGATATTCCGTTTCGGCCCCCAGTTTTTTGCCGAAGCTGGCAAAAACGCGCCGGGCTCTGGCGTGGTCGGTAGCGATCTCCCGGATGGGGTAGAGGGTGGCCGTCTCCCGCTCCGGCGTCCAGATGGCAAACGGGATCTCGTGCTGGAGAAAGCTCTCGAACACGCAGCAGAGAAAGCCCTCAAAGCTGCCGTCGTACAGGTAAACAAGGTCGGCGTCGTGGAGCCTGCGGGGCGCGGGGGAGATGGCCGCCGGGGTCACAGCGCTCTGGCCAGACATTGTACCGCCTCCTCCCGGATCATCCGCTGGGCGGCGCGGGGCGGCACGCCCTGCTCCACCAGTTTGTCCACGGCAGGCGGGGAGAACATGCTCAGCTGCTCCACCCCGCCGCTGAATACATTGGGGTCGATGAGGGCCCGGGTGATCCGCTCCCGCCCGGCACTGCCCTGGCCCGGGTGGGCCCCGGAAAAGCCGTTGCAGGTGATGAAATATTGGGCCCGCTTGAGCACGACCCCCATCCGCCTGAGCTCGTCCAGCCCCAGAGAAGCCTGCTTGCGGGCGTGCCAGATGCGCCGGGCGCTCTTGGGGCCGATGCCCGGCACCCGGAGCAGCATTTCAAACGGGGCCCGGTTGACGTCCACGGGGAACAGCCCGTAGTGCTGCACGGCCCAGTTGCATTTGGGGTCCAGATAGGGGTTGAAGTTGGGGCTGTTTTGATCTAAAATCTCGTCGGCCTTGAACTGGTAGAACCGGAGCAGCCAGTCCGCCTGATAGAGCCGGTGCTCCCGCAGCAGCGGGGGCTTGGTGTCCAGCGCGGGCAGGCGGGTGTCCTCCGTCACCGGGATATAGGCAGAGTAGAACACGCGCTTTAAGTTGTACTTCTGGTATAACCCCTCGGTGAGCTGCAAAATGTGGTAGTCCGTTTCGGGGGAGGCCCCCACGATCATCTGGGTGCTCTGCCCGGCGGGAGCGAACCGGGGCGCTTTGCGGGAATCAGCCACTTCCTCCCGGCTGGCGGCACCGGAAACAGCGATCTGCTTCATGGGCCGGAAAATGGAGTGCCGCCCCTTGTCCGGGGCCAGCAGGGAAAGGCTCTTCTCGCTGGGCAGCTCAATGTTGACCGAAAGGCGGTCGGCCAGATAGCCCAGCTGTTCCAGCAGCTCGGGGCTGGTGCCCGGGATGGCTTTGGCATGGATGTAGCCCCCGAAGTGATACTGCCCCCGCGCCAGCCGCAGGACGGCGAGCATCCGCTCGGTGGTGTAGTCCGGGCTGACGAGGACGGCGCTGGAGAGAAACAGCCCCTCAATGTAGTTGCGGCGGTAAAACTCCATGGTCAGCTCGGCAAGCTCCCGGGGCGAGAACGTCGCCCGGGGCAGATCGTTGGACTTGCGGTTGACGCAGTAGCTGCAATCGAACGAGCAGCAGTTGGTCATCAGTACCTTTAAAAGGCTCACGCAGCGGCCATCCGCCGTAAAGGCGTGGCAGCAGCCCGGCCGATGCTGCCGGCCCGTGCGGCGCGGGATGCCCCGCTGGAAGTGCAGGCTACATCGTATTTGGCGCTGTCGGCCAGGATCGTGAGTTTGTCCATCAAAGACTGTTCCATGGGGTGCCTCCCGGAAAAAGGGATAAAAAAGAAAGCCATACGCAGCTTCTGCAAATGGCTTTTGGATTTTTTGGGTCAAAAATTTTACCACTTCGCCTTGGTTTCCACCACGCGGCCCGCGATGTGCAGGCGGTTGAGGTCTTCGCCCTTGATGACCATTTCGTTGTAGGCCGGGTTGAACGGCTGCAGCACCACGCAGTTGCCCCGCTGGAGGTAACGCTTCAGGGTGCCCTCGCCCTCGTCGCCGTAGACCAGCACGCCCAGGTCGCCATTTTCCAGCGTGTCCTGCTTGTGCACCAGCGCCAGGTCGCCGTCCTGGATGCGGGGCTCCATGCTGTCACCGCGGACCACGAGATAGAAATAGTTGGAGGGGTCTTTCACCCGGGCATACTCCTGCCCGTAATCCTCCTCAAAGGCCAGGGCACCGTACCCGGCCTTGACGGTCCCGATGACCGGAATCAGGCTCTCGGCATAGTTGCCAAAGAACCGCTCCTCCGGCGTGTTGCTGCTGGCGACCGGGCGGTACAGCCCCAGCAGGAAATCCGCCGTGGTGCTCAGGATCTCCGCAATGCGGGCGACCGTTGTGGGGTCCGGGGAGGACTTGCCGCTTTCCCACTTGCCGACGGCCTGCTGGGTGACCCCCAGCTTGGACGCCAGTTCCGCCTGGCTCATGCCCTGCTGCTTGCGGCATTGCTTCAAAAGCTCTGAAAACGACATGGTTGTGCACTCCTTTGTTCCGGTGGCATTTTACTTGTGGTTTTATTATACAACAAAAAGATGTTTGAGTAAAGAGAAAAGTTCCGCACACCCCAAAAAAAGGTTGTCAGCTGCGGGAAGTGGCGAAAAACTTTCAATTAACCCTTGACAGCCCGCCGGAAATCTGGTAAATTAAATAGGCATTCGGTACGGCGTGTGCGAGTGCCCACGAGGAGAGATGTCCGAGTGGTTTAAGGAAGCAGTCTTGAAAACTGCCGTACGGCAACGTACCGTGGGTTCGAATCCCACTCTCTCCGCCATTTTTTATTGAATAAGTGTAACACACTTTGCTCTGGAGTAGTACTCAAGAGGCCGAAGAGGCGCCCCTGCTAAGGGCGTAGGTCGTCTAAACAACGGCGCGAGGGTTCAAATCCCTCCTACTCCGCCAAGAAAAAGCTCGATGATTCTTTGAAATCACCGGGCTTTTTCCATTCTTATCGGGTTTTCAGAGCAGCAGGTTGGTCACGGCGGCCAGCAGGGCCAGGTGGGCGGGGTAAAAGAGGTAAAACGCCCATTGCTCGGCCCTGGAGCAGCGGCCCCGCTGACCATTATAAAGAGAGACGGGCAGGAACGCCAGCGGCGCGGGCAGCTCATAGCAGACGGCCACGGCCCCGAACAGGCACTGCAGGGGCCGGGAGGCCCGTGTGATGTACAGGACCACGATGAGCAGCACCCCGATGGCCCCGTAATCCGTGCGGAGGAGCTCCGCCAGCACGGCCAGAGCCAGGGCGCTGCAAATGCCCGGGGCGCTCCGCTCCCCGCAATGCCGCAAACAGCCCAAGGCGCACAGCCCGAAAAAGAGCGTCCAGTAAACGTTCTGGTGGCCCCGGTAGATCGGCGTGTGGAAAAAGGCCAGGTCAAAGGGGAGCTCGCTCACCAGCGCAAAGGCCAGCATCCGCCCGGCGTACTGCCGGAGGCTGTGGGTGTGCAGGAAGCCCTCCACCAGCAAGAAGCAGTAGAGGGGGAACGCCAGCCGCCCGGCCCACCGCAGGCAGAGATCCAGCGTGAGCAGCGGCTCGGAAATGGGCCCCGGGCGGGAAAAGACGCCAGCTTCCAGGCAGGACGCGCCGAGATGGTCCAGCAGCATACTGCAAAGGGCCAGCCGCTTGAGGGCCGTGCCGCTGAGCGCGGGGCGCTGTGTTTGGGGAACAACCATAAACAACCCTCCAAAAGAGTGTGGATTCGACTTTCTGTTGCAGGAAAGTCCTTATTTTTTGTGGAAATTTCCGCTTGGGTGCTTGACAAAGGCCGGGCAGGATAGTACACTCAAAAAGAAAATTGAACTCCAGCAAGAGCAAGATGAAAAAGATTCACAGAAGATCGGGCGTCTCCGAACGAGTAACGGGAAGGAGGCATTGAGGTATGACGCTGTTTTCTTATGAGATTTTTGATGCTGTGGCCCGCCAGGGCAGCTTTAACAAGGCGGCACAGCAGCTGCACCTGACCCCCTCGGCCATCAGCCATGCCATCGCGGTGATGGAGGCAGAGCTGGGCTTTACCTTATTTAATCGCGGGAAGAACGGCGTGACCATGACCAGCTACGGTGCCTCGCTGTATCCGTCCATCCGGGCGGTGCTCAACAGCGACGAGGCGCTGAAGCAGAGCATTGCCCGCCTCAACGGCCTGGAAAAGGGCAAGGTGAAGCTGGGCGCGTTCAACTCCGTCTGCGCCGGGATGCTGCCGGGCATCCTCAAGGGCTTTATGGCCCAGTACCCGCAGATCGAAGTGGAAGTATATCAGGGTACTTACGATGATGTCAAGGAGTGGCTGCGCACGGGCCAGATCGACCTGGCGTTCCTTTCCTCCACCTGCCGGGAGGAATTTACCCTCACCGAGCTGTTCAAGGAGCCGCTGCTCTGCATCACCCCCGGCGACTGGCCGGAGCCGCCAAACGGCGTGATGACCCCCGCCCTGATGGATGGCCAGAATTTCGTGGTGCAGTGGGACGCCACCGACGCCGAGATGCGCCAGTTCCTCAAAAAGTACGGCCTGAGCACCGAGCGCCGCTGCCATGTCATTGATGACCAGTCCAACATCGCCATGGTGGAGGCGGGCCTGGGCATCTCCATCATGCCCCGGCTGCTGCTGCGCCAGTGCACCGCCAACATCAAAATTTACCCCATCGACCCGGAGGAAGACCGTGTGGTCGGCCTGGCCGTCCAGCGGCCCACCGCCATGGCCCCCGCCGTGGAGCAGATGTTCCACCACATCGTGGACTACTGCAAGCAGATGGAGCACTGAGAACAGAATACCACAAAACGGCCTGCATGGTAAAGTGCAGGCCGTTTTTTTGCAAATTGTACATTGTGTCTTGTGATAAAATACGGTATACTATCGCCAGAAAACAAAATATTCCACAGAGTTGGACCCGTCAGGAGGGAAAACAGACCCCATGAAACGACGTGATTTTTGTAAAGCGCTGGCCCTTTCGGCGGCGGCGCTGGCAGTGCCCAGGGCGGCGGCGGAAAACACGCAGGGCGCGGTGGGCCGGGCGGTGGCGGATGGCCGCTATTCCATGCGGTTCCGCAGTGAGCTGAGCCTGACCGACGTGCCCCATGACTACTATTATAGTGACAGCTTTTTTGCCCACTCCGCGTTGGAGTACGACCACAGCCTGGCGCTGGCCAGCCTGGGGCTGGTGGGGGCCGCTTTCAACACGGCAGCCAGCGACGCCCGGTATTGGGCCAACGGGGAGGTGGGCCGGGAGGCCAACCTTGCCGACGCCTTTGCGACGCTGGGCTTTGCCGACCCCGTGTTCTACCACTACGACATCGACGTGGGGCAGGCCGGGGACTTTGTGGGCCACAGCCTGGCCCGGAAGACCATCCCCCTGAACGGCCAGCGCGCCACCATCGTGGCCGTCATCCTGCGGGGCGGCGGCTACGGCGGGGAGTGGGTCAGCAACCTGCACACCGGTGTGGGGGCGGGCCACGCGGGCTTCGTCATCCCGGTAAACGAGGTGCTGACCGCCCTCCGAAATTATCTGGCCAGGGCGGCTGCCCAGCCGGGCGGGACAGGCACAGTCAAGCTCTGGGTGGGCGGTTACAGCCGGGGCGCGGCCGTCGCCAACCTGCTGGCGGGGCGGATCAACAAAGACCTGCCCGAGATCGATCGCAAAAACGTCTTCGTCTACACGTTTGCCACGCCGGTGGCCCTGACCGCCGCCAGCTACCCGGACTATCAGCTGGACTACGACAACAACCACAACGCCGACGGTACCCTGAAAACCACCTGGGCCGCCAGCAACATCTATAATATCCTTTCCAGCGGCGACCTCGTCCCCCGGGTGCTGCCCGCCGAGTGGGGCTACCACCGGAACGGCAATGACCGCTTCCTGCCCTCCACCCAAAACGAGAAAGAGCTGGCCGACCTCGATGTCCGGGGCGCCAGCTTCAGCGAGGTGCCCCTGACCATCAGCGGGCTGGCCACCAAGGAGGACACCGACGGCGTCATGGAGCGGCTGGAAACGTTCTTTGGCAGCAAGCAGCAGTTCCACGATAAGTACGAGGCCGTGCTGATGGACATGATCCAGTGCGCTTTCCTCCGCAACGAGGCCGAGTGCACCCAGGGCTATCTCCTGACCGACGAGGAAGTGGAGGCCCGCCTGCGGGGCCTGGGCAACATGCGGAACGTGGACGAGGCCAAGCTGGAAAAGAGCGTCCACAACGCCTCCGCCCTGAGCCGCCCCCTGCTGGAAAAGCTGGAGCAGAACGACGGCAACCTCACCCTGCGGGGCAAGACCTACCATGTGGAAGTGCCCCAGCGGGTGAAGCAGGCCGTCATCCCGGTGCTGGCCGTGGGCCTGTACTACGGCATCGACAGCGGCACGGTGGCCGCCATGGCCCGGTACATCTTTATGTTCATGTCCATGAAGCCCGACTCCGCCGATGTGGCGGTGCGGGCGGCGTTCTGCCACCACTGCGAGGACTACATCAGCCTGATGGAGTACTATCCGCCTGCCGACCACGGCATGGAGGCGTACACGAGGGCTTGACCTCTTTGCCAAGGGCTCTCCCTTTGGGAGAGCTGGCGCGCCAGCGCCTGAGAGGGCAAGCCCGGCAAAATAAAACACGAAAGCGCAGCGATACGATGTCTCTGACAAACAGGGCTTGTATCGCTGTGTTTTTTGCTTTTTGCCAGCATCCTTGCCCTCTCCGTCACGGCTTCGCCGTGCCACCTTGTCCCCTTCTGGCACTTTCGTGCCACCTCCCCCGGCCGGGGGAGTCTTTCAAAGTGAGAGGCTTTGGCATTCCGTGACGTTTTCCAGCAAACGCAAATCAGTTTCATCGAAAACGAAACCTCTTTGCCAAGGGCTCCCCTACTAGGGGAGCTGGCGCCGCAGGCGTCTGAGAGGTTGGACAAAGGACGCCTTTCGCGTGAGCGAAGATGACGGAGAGGTTTCGCACCATTTCCGGAAAGTCCCGGAAACGGATAAAATTCCAGAAACTCCCGCCAACTCAACCGGTATAGTCATACTTATTTATCCGACCCGTGTCTGTTTCGCACGGGTTAGCAGACACAAATTTGTAACTTTTTGTTGGTGGGGTGCACAAACTTTGGGGGGATACATTGGGCAATCCCTACAAGAAATGGCTGATTTTGGATAGAAACAGGCGCAAATTCCGTTTTTGTGTCCATTTGGACACTTGCATGGACAAGGCCAAATTTGGTAAAATAATGCCAGTGCAAGGGCCGGGTGGCCAGGCGGAAAAATCAGCGCCCGCCACCGAATGACACCTTTTGCATCCCGGACTGTGTAGGATAGTACCAGCAGCCGGGAACATCCCGCAAAACTGAAAACTTTGGCAAACCTGGCGTGAGCCGGGGACGCAAAGCTTGGAGTCTTTTGTGCTGGCATTCCCCGGAGGAAAACGCCAGAAAACCAGAAGATAGTTCGGCTGCATTCAACACCGCTGTGACAGGCGGGGTGCGGATGCGGCTTTTTTTATTGCGAGGCATCGGGAATGGACACGACCCCGGACTCTACACCAAAGGAGGGCATGAAAAATGCGTAAAAATCTTGCAAAACACACGGCGAAAAAGCTTCCGCTGGCCAAACGGGTGCTTGCGTTGTGCTTCACGCTGATTTTCGTGTGCAGCTGTCTGCTGCCCGCCTTTGCAAACGGCACGGGCGCGGAGCTTGAGACGCCGGACACCGAAGTAGTGGAGGCCGCCGACCCCGGCACGGAGCCGGAACCCATGGATCTCTACGACGAGCCTGTGGCCGTGGCGGACGAGCCCGAGGCGCTGGACGATGACTTCGCCATGGATGACGAGCCCGCAGCCATGGACGATCAGGTGGAAAAACCCGTCGTGGACGACGAGCCCGCAGCCATGGACAATGAGGTGGAAAAACCCGTCGAGGGCGGCGAGCCCCCCGTGGCCGATGACACCCCTGCCAAAGAGGGCGCGACGAAGACCACCACCGACGCAAGCGGCAACATCGTCTATGAGTACGACACCAGCGGCACGACGTTCCCCGATGACGACGCGGCCGCGCTCCCCGATGGCGACCAGATGCAGGTGGACGCGGCGTTCTCCATCCCCACCAACATCTACCACTTCTGGCTCAAGAAGATGAGCAGCTACGACCTCGCGGACATCGCCGACGCCGCCAAGACCGCTGAGATGACCGTGGAACAGTATCTGGCCATGTACGGCACCGAGAAAGGCTGCTACCACATCATGACCGCCGCCGACGGCGCGAACCTGAAAGACTATCAGTTCGCAAACCCCACCTCCAACGATGACCCCGAGGGCAACAGCCGCACCTTTGCAGGCTGGTACTACACCGACGAGCTGGGCGACGAACAGAAGTTCGTGTTTGACGAGCACCTGTACGTTTCCGAGGGCACGACCGTGGAAGTCTACGCGAAGTGGAAGAAGCCGGAAGCTACCAAGAGCGTTACGCTTGACGGTCAGACCATCAGCTTCAAAGTAGAGGGTGCAACAACGCTGAATGTTGAGGCGCTGGATACAGATACTCAGAAGAATCTGGAAGACGAGCTTATCCAGAAAATTGACCCGAAAGAGTATAATACCCTTTATACATTCAATATCAGCCCCAAAGATGAGGGCGGCCTTGAGCTTGAGCAGACCAGCAAAGTTACCATTTCCGGTCTGGACCTCACCTCGGCGGCAGACGTAAAAGTCTTCCATCAGGGCTCTGATCTGGAAGAGCTGAAAGTGAATGTTACCAGCGATGGTGACTTGACGTTCACGACCAACGGCTTCTCTCCGTTTGCAATTCTGGTTGCAGACCTGTCCAAAGCAAATGACAGTGATAGCAGCGATGCAGATGACCGGATGGCAGAACTGGCAAATGAAGATAAAGCATATACGGTCTATAGTGATGGCAACAGTGTTGAAATTCAAGTAAATGGGACATATACGTTAAGCGGAAACGCCTATAAACCATACTGGTATACCAATTACCATAGTTGGTCGATAGAGTCGGGCGATGATGTGGTATCTTTCACCTCGGAGAAAAATATTCAGAACCCGACAATTAAAGGTAAGTCTGTAGGTACGGCAAAACTCAAACACACTTACTATATTTATTACTACAATCAAAAGTACTCTTATGATGAGGAGTTTACCATCAATGTAACTAAGTTTGAAGATACGTACAGTGGCAGTGCTTATATCTACTTCTTGAAATTGCCTACTGGTGACCCGATGAACAATGACACAGGCGAGTGGGCACCGAAAGCTGATAAAAGTGAGTTGGAAGCAAAAATCAGTACGGCAGGTGCTACTTGGACGAATGGCTACACTAATGATAACAGTGCAATTCCGAACAAGAACATTGTAACAGGAAACGGCCAGATTCTGACAAATTATATCACTTCGTGGCCAGATGGAAGCACAGGAACGACCTGGACGGTGAAAAAGGATGATCCGACTACAGGAGGTTACTTTACATCGATCTGGAACGAGATAAGCGGAAACTACATTGCATCCATAAAAAATGACACGGGTATCAATGACCTGACAGTAGATGATATTACTGAAATCGTCCTGACGCCCCGAAAGATTTCTCGTAATAACGGTGGAAATCAGAACTATCATATCGATTGCGCGATCAGCGTTGTTACCAAGAAAGCCTTTACAGCGAAGTTCATGGTAAAAGACCCGACGAAAGGAGAAGAAAAGTGGTCGCAGGTCGATTCCAAGAACTACAAAGAGGGCGAAGCTGTTATCAAGACTACGGCTGTAGAGATTGAAAAAACAAAAACTGTTAATGGCGTGAGGTATAAGCTGAAAGGCTGGTACACGGAAGACCCGCTGGGAGATATCAATGTTCATGGTCCATTGATTGATAAAAACGAGTGGACATGGGGTGGTTCAAACGGAACGGGCTTTAAAACCACAAGTACTGATAAGGTGCGCGAAGATGGTACAGTTTATTTCTACGCCGTATGGGAGCCTGAGACACAGAAACCGATTCGGACGATCACGAAAAAGGTGGAAGGTCTGTTTGGTGACCGTAGCAAGCAGTTCAGAATCGTAGTAACAGGCCCGAATAACTTCCATCAGGAATTTACTCTGGCACATGGGGAGAATGGAACGCTGAATGATTTGATGGTTCAGGTCGGAGACACCATTACCATTACGGAATATGATGCAAGCGATTATGATACCACAGCTCAGATCTACTACCCGAACACTTCTAACGGATTGCTTGGACCCAATGGACAGGAGTTCACAGACGGAAACGAAAAAACTACTACGATTATCATCACGGATGATATGATCGATCTGAACGAGATCAATATCACTGTTACCAACGAAAAGGACGCCCAGGTTGACAACGGTGTCCTCCTCGACACCCTCCCCTACATCCTGATCCTCGTGGTCGTCGTGGGCGGCGGCGTGCTGCTCTTCCTCCGGAAACGGAAGAACGACGACGATGAATAAGCCAACTTCCAAGCCAAATAAAATCACGAAAGGAGGTGGATGGATGGCAAAAGAAAAAGCCAAAGGAGGCCCGCAGCCCGCACAGCGCCTGCCCGGCGCGGAGGATGCCTGCATCAGCCAGGAGCAGCTGGAGATCGTGGAATGGTACCGCAAGGTGAAGTTCCGCAAGAACCTGCTCGGCGGCGTGGATGAAGTGCAGATGTGGAAGAAGCTGGAGGAGCTCTACGGCCTGTACGAAAACGCCATCCGGGCCGAGAGAGCAAGGTATAACGCCCTGCTGGAAGCCCATACCCCTCCCGGAGAGAACCATGAGGAGGGATGTTGATGGCGAAAGCCGCAAAAACACTCCCTCCGCAAGACCCGCTCACGGCAGGGCGCAGAGCCCTGCACAAGCGGCGCAACGCCGCGCAGGACCGCCGGGACGCGCTCAGTTTACTGGGCCGGGTGGTGGTGCTGGCGGCAGCCGCGTGGGTGCTGTTCACGCAGGTGTTCCTGCTGACACAGGCCTCCGGCAACAGCATGTTCCCCGCCGTCAAGGACGGCGACCTGCTCATCGGCTACCGGCTGCAGGGCACTTACGCCAAGAACGACGTGGTGCTCTATGAGCAGGACGGCAAGCTCCGGGTGGGCCGTGTCCTGGGCCGCGAGAACGACCTCATCGCACTGGACGATTCGGGAACGCTGATCGTCAACGGCTCGGCCCAGAGCGGCGAGATCCTTTACCCCACCTACGCGAAAGACACCCTCGAGTACCCCTACACCGTCCCCGCGGACAGCGTCTTCATCTTGGGAGACTACCGCACGCAATCCGAGGACAGCCGGGATTTTGGCCCGGTGGCCCTCACCGACGTCAAAGCAAAGGTGATCACCCTGCTGCGGCGGCGGAGCTTGTAAGTTATTGAAAATATTGATATAATATTTAGGAGGAATCCACATGAAACTCAAGAAATTGTTTGCTGGTGTCGTAGCTGCGGCGATGATCGCCACCATGTCCTTCCCCGCTTTTGCTGCTATGGGTGGCTCTGCTACTGTTAATAATGAGGGAACTGCCCGGAGCGATACAGCCAGCATCGTTCTGAAGAAAGAGTATAATGTACTGAATCCGGGTACTACCTCTCCTGCAGAGACGTTCACTTTCAGCCATGAAAAAACATCTGTTAAGAATGCTGGCAAGGGTATCACAAAGGATAATATGCCGGATATTACGGTTAGTGATGTAGCCTTTATTGAGGGTGCCGCCGGTAGTGAACACAAAACTGGTGATGTGACGATTACCCTGCCTGAGTATACTTCCGTTGGTGTTTATACTTATACTATCACGGAGAATAATAACAATAACGCTGGCGTTGCTTACCGTACTGAGCCGATCACGGTGGTTGTTACGGTCGTGAACGATGATAACAGCGATAGCCTGGTTTGTATTCCGGTTATCCACATTGGCAATGCAGAAGCTCAGAAAGGCGATACTTTTACCGACAATACGTACAAGGCAGGTACGCTGAAGGTTGAAAAGCAGGTCAAGGGTACCCAGGGCAACAAGTCCAAGGACTTCGCATTCACGCTGACCCTGACTGGTGAAGAAGGCAAGACTTATCCGGAAACTGGTTATAGCGTTATGGCTACTGCTGTGAACGATAACACTCTGACTCAGCTGACTAATATCAAAATTGGCGAGACTAAGACGTTCTATCTGCACGATGATGCTACTCTGGTAATCAATAACCTGCCCTATAATGTTGGTTATACTATCACTGAGACTGATTATACTGCTACTGGCGATGATGATGAGCATGGTTATACCACGAAAGTCAACGGTGAAGTTGGTCTGAAAGCGGAAGGCACTATTGAGAATTCTGCAAACAACGTAGAATTTGAGAACAGCAAGGGTGGCACCATTGATACCGGCGTTATCCTCGACAATGCTCCTTACATCCTGATGCTGGCCGTTGTGGCTGGTGGTGCTATGACTCTGGTCATCAAGAAGCGCCGCGAGGAAGAGTAATTAAACACTCTCTCCGCAAACACTTTTAAGAGCCTCTGGCGATAACAGCAGACCTTGCGGAATGCCAAGGGCTCCCCTGCTAGGGGAGCTGTCGAGCGGATGCGAGACTGAGAGGTTGGACAAAGGACGCCTTTCGGCCAAGCGGAACAACGCAAGTGCTGCTCCGTACAACCTCTCCGTCACGGCTTCGCCGTGCCACCTCCCCTAGTAGGGGAGGCTCTGGCGAAGAGGTGACGTTCTCCACAAACACTTTTAAGAGCCTCTGGCGATAACAGCAGACCTTGCGGAATGCCAAAGCCTCTCACTTTGGGAGAGGTGTCTGCGGAGCAGACGGAGAGGGCAAGGATGCTGCCAAAGAGCCAGACACACAGCGATACGCACCCTGCTTGTCAGAGCCATCGTATCGCAACGCCGCTGGAGTAATTTCACCGGGCTTGCCCTCTCAGGCGCTGACGCGCCAGCTCCCCCAAAGTGGGAGCCCTTGGCAAAGAGGTGACGTTCTCCACAAACACTTTAACCTGACTCGCAATTCTCTGAACAAGAACCAACATCGCAAGCTGACTGGAGGTGGGCTGTATCACTTGGCAACGTGTAGCGCTGCGGACAGCCGACTTCCTGATCAGCGCGGTGGTGGTGCTGTTCCTCCTCACGGCGGGCGCTTACTCCGCTTATGCGCTGTGGGATAACAACCAGGTCTATGCCGCCGTGGATAACGTGCAGGGCGAGCTGCTGCAGTTCAAGCCTGCCGCCGATGGCGAGAACGGCGCCTCCTTTGAGGAGCTGCTGGCCATCAACTCGGACGTGAAAGCCTGGCTCACCCTGGACAACACCGCCATTGATTACCCTGTGGTGCAGGGCGAGAACAATTTCAGCTACATCAACACCGATGTCTACGGCGACTTTGCACTGGCCGGCAGCATCTTCCTGGATTCCGATTGTGATGGCAGCTTCCACGATCCGTATTCGCTGCTGTACGGCCACCACATGGAAAACAGCAAGATGTTTGGAGATCTTGATCTGTACAAGGACGAGGCGTTCTTCAACGAGAACACCACCGGCACGCTGGTCCTGCCCGACCGCACCTACCACTTACAAATTTTCGCCTGTCTGCTGGTGCCCGCGTCCGAGGATGCCATCTTCGACGTGAACCAGTGGGACGCAAACCTGAACGGTCTGCTCGATTTCGCACAGGAGAACGCGCTGCACCTGCACTCTGACACGCTGGACACCGTCCGAGCGCGGGAGGGGGCACAGGTGCTGGCCATGTCCACCTGTTCCACGGAGTTTACCGATGCAAGAACCATTCTTCTGGCGTGGATGACAACGCCGGAGCAGTAAAGGAGGGGATGAAATGAAGATCCGAAAATTCGCGGCGGCGCTGCTGGCGCTGGTGCTTTGCCTGAGCCTGAGCCTGCCCGCGGCCTTTGCGGAAGCGCAGCAGCGTGTGGAGCTGAAAAACCTGACGGTCAACGTCAAGTGCACGGGCAATGCCATCCCCGACGAGCAGCTCACCATCCGCCTGACTCCTCGCAAAAATGCCCCCATGCCCGGCGATGCCGCCGCACTGGAAGCGTTCGTCAACACGGCGGACTGCACCCGTTCCAACGGTTATATGACCACCGCCACATTCCCGGAGACATTCGTCTTCACGGCCCCCGGTACCTATGAGTACGAGGTGGCCCAGCAGAAAGGCGGCTCCCTCAACGGCACGTACGACACCCGCACCATGGTGCTCCGTGTCACCGTGAGCTGGAGCGGCGACACGCTGGTGACCGTGGCCAAGGTCTATGAGTCTGGCCAGTCCTCCAATGACAAGGAAGACAGCATCCTGTTCCACAACACGTTCAACAACTCCGCCCCGGACGACCCGTACGATCCGCCGTATATCCCGGGTGACCCCTACACCCCGGACCCGAAGCCCACGCCTGTGGTGCCTACCCCGGAGACCCCGGTGAACCCGCCGGTCCTGGACGCGCGGCCGGATACCACCCCCACGGTGTCCACGGTGCCCGCGGCGCCCGTCGCGGAAACGCCCGTCAATCCTCCGGTGGCTGACGCGCGTGCCCCCAAGCTGATCCAGACCGGACAGCTCAACTGGCCCGTGCCGGTGCTGGCAGGGCTGGGCACCCTGTTCCTGGCGGCTGGCGTGATCCTCCTCACCAAGAAGAAAGAGGATGACAATGCGTAAAGCATCCCCGGGCGTCATCTGTGTCCTGCTGGGAGTCGTCCTGCTGCTGGCGGCGCTGGGCCTCTACGGCTACAACCGCTGGGAGGACGCTCAGGCCGGCGCGGAAGCCCAGACCGTCGTACAGGATCTACAGGAAAAAGTCGTTGAACAAACGCAGAGCGCGGCCTCGGCTCCCGCCCTCGACTCCAGCTCCCTTGACCCGGAGCTGCCCGTGGTGGAGCTGGACGGCTACGAATATGTGGGCACTGTCTCCATCCCCGCCATTGGCATCGACCTGCCGGTGATGAGCGAGTGGAGCTACCCCAAACTCAAAATTTCCCCCTGCCGCCAGTTCGGCTCCTCCCGCACCGATGATCTCGTCATCGCGGCGCACAACTACGAGTCGCATTTCGGCAAGATCGGCACCCTCGCCCTGGGCGATGAGGTCCGTTTCACCGACATGGACGGCATCGAGAACCACTACACGGTTTCTGCCATTGAAGTCCACGACCCCACCGATGTGGAGGCCGTGGAGCACAGCGGCCACGACCTGGTGCTGTACACCTGCACCTACGGTGGCAAGACCCGCATCGTCGTCTTCTGTGACAGAAGCAATTGAAGACATTCTCGGATTCCATTCCCGCACCCCCGCACCGGAGACGCCCGGTGTGGGGGATTTGTTTTTGTGGGGACGAAACCTCTCCGACATCTTCGCTTCGCTCGATGCCACCTCTCCCAAAGGGGTGAGGCCTTGGCAGGCGGTGCGGGCCAAACCTCTCCGTCACGCCTGCGGCGTGCCACCTCCCCTGATAAGGGGAGGCTTTGCGGCGGTGAAGTTTTATCGCAACACCGTGTGTTACTGCGAAACGAAATCTCTTTGTCAATGGCTCCCCTTTTCAGGGGAGCTGTCGAGCAGCAGCGAGACTGAGAGGTTCATATTGCACCCCCTCCCCACATATACTATACGGACACAACCAAATGGGTGGGAGGGAACGGTATATGTTTGTGGTAACGCTGAAAAAGGCCGGGCTCAAAAAGGTGGGCGTCGGCGTGATATGCTGTGCGTTGGTGGTGTTCAGCGCGGTGCTGGGGCGGTACATCAGCGGGCGGAGCGTCATGGCGGCCGCCGCGGCCAGCGGCAACAAGATCGAGAGCGCCCAGGACATCCAGACCTGGTTCACCGGCTATGGGCTGGACGTGGACGCGGCCACCATCGCCGCCGATAAGGTCAAGATCCCCCGCAGGTGGGACGACAGCTTTTCGGCATTCAACGGGGTGGTGCAGCAGAGCGGCATGGACCTGACCCGCTACAAGGGCAAGACCGTGGAAAAATGGACGGCCCTGCTGCCCGCCGTGAGCAAGGGCGATACCATGAGCTATGGCGTGCTGCTGGTGTACAAGAAAAAGGCCATCGGGGCCTACCTGCTGGAGAAGCCCTCCGGCGTCGTCACCGGCCTGAAAGACGCCCAGACCGCTATGGCCATGCAGGAGGCCACGGAAGTCTCGGGGGAAGATTTCAGCGGCGATTGGGGCGAGCGCCATGACGAAGAGCTCGGCGCCTCCGGGCAGGCCATGGAGACCTCGGGGGAGGATTTCAGCGGGGACTGGGGCGAGCGCCATGACGAGGAGCTCAGCGCCTCCGGCCAGAGCCAGCAGACCTCCGGCGAACCCGAGACGCCTCTGCCGGAAGCGGCCCGCTATACGGACCTCCCGCTGGACGCCGAGGGGTACCCTGTCGAGTGAGTGGGAAAGTGAACAAAAGTCTTTCCCAAAAGCAGAAAATTGTGCAATGATGGTACTTTTGAGGCAAGATTATGTTCAATTATACCAAAATTTTCGCGGAAAAATCGGCAATATGAAAGGGTGCAAAAAGAACGACTAAGGTTTATAATAAGAGTAGTAACATCCCGCAATAAACCAGGGTTTTTTATTGCAGACGGGGCCGCGCGGCTGGCCCGTTCCGTGGATGGATAAGTAAGGAGAAAATGATTATGAAAGAATTCCAGTATACCGTTAAGGATGCATGCGGCATCCACGCACGCCCCGCCGGCCTGCTCGTGAAGCTGGTCAAGGGCTACGCAAGCACCGCCACCCTTGAAAAGGGCGGCAAGACCTGCGACCTGCGCAAGCTGATGGCTCTGATGGGCATGGGCGTCAAGCAGGGCGATACCGTCACCGTCAAGGTGGAGGGCGACGATGAGGCCGCTGCCGCAGAGGCGATCCAGAAGTTCCTGAGCGAGAACGTCTGATCGCGTGTAATGTCGTGATGAGAAGCCCTCGCGGGAGACTGCGGGGGCTTTTTCGTTTCCAGACGCAAGAGATTTGAGTGATAAGGAGAAATGAACGATGCAGGTGGGTACCGGTAAAAGCATTCTGAACGGCATTGCCATTGGCAAGCTGAAACTCTACAAGAAAAAGAATACGACCATCTCGGTGGCCGAAGTGGCCGACACCGCCGCGGAGATCGAGCGTTTTGAGGACGCCCGGGCCAAGGCCATCGACCAGCAGACCGCCCTGTACGAGAAAGCCCTTGCCGAGGCAGGCGAGGACATCGCCGAAGTGTTCAACATCCACGCCATGATGCTGGATGATGACGACTTCGTGGACGCCATCAAGGAGATCATCAACGGCCAGCGCCGCTGCGCCGAGTATGCCGTCAAGACGGCAGGCGACAACCAGGCCGCCGTGTTTGCCGCCATGGACGATCCCTATCTGCAGGCCCGCAGCGCCGATGTCATCGACATCGCGCAGGCCATGCTGGACATTTTGCAGGGGGTGGACAACGCCAGCCTGCAGGGCACCGAGCCCAGTATCCTTGTGGCGGACGACCTGGCCCCCTCGGAAACGGTCCGGATGGACAAGAGCCTGCTGCTGGGCTTCATCACCCGGGAGGGCAGCTCCAACAGCCACACGGCCATCCTGGCCCGCAGCATGAACATCCCCGCCCTGATCCAGTGCAAGGACATCCAGGACGACTGGGACGGCAAGATGGCCGTGGTGGACGGCTACAACGCCTGCGTGTATGTGGACCCCACCCCCGACCTGCTCCAGAGCCTCCGCGCCCGCCAGAAAGAGGATCAGAAAAAGCAGGTCCTGCTGCAGGAGCTCAAGGGTAAGCCCAACACCACGCTGGACGGCAAGACCATCAATGTGTATGCAAACATCGGCGGCATGGGCGATGTGGGTGCCGTGCAGCAGAACGACGCCGGCGGCGTCGGCCTGTTCCGGACAGAATTCGTCTACCTCAACTGCAAGGACTATCCCACCGAGGATTACCAGTTTGAGGCGTACAAGCAGGTGGTGGAGAGCCTGGCCCCCAAGAAAGTAGTCGTCCGCACCTGTGACATCGGCGCGGACAAGACCGTGGACTATATGCAGCTGGACCACGAGGACAACCCCGCTCTGGGCTACCGCGCCATCCGCATCTGCCTGACCCGGAAGGACTTCTTCAAGACCCAGCTGCGCGCCCTGCTCCGCGCTTCTGCTTACGGCAACATGAGCATCATGTTCCCCATGATCACCAGCCTGCGGGAGCTGCAGGACGCCAAGGCCGTGCTGAACGAGTGCCGCGCGGAGCTCACCGCCGAGGGCGTCAAGTTTGACCAGAACCTCGAAGTGGGTACCATGATCGAGACCCCCGCCGCCGTCCTCATTGCGGACGATCTGGCCGAGGAGTGCGATTTCTTCTCCATCGGCACCAACGACCTCACCCAGTACACCTGCGCGCTGGACCGCCAGAACGCAAAGCTGGAGCCGTTCTTTGACCCGCATCACCCCGCCGTGCTCAAGGCCATCAAGATGACCATTGACGCCGGTCACCGCCACAATATCTGGGTGGGCATCTGCGGCGAGCTGGGCGCGGACACCGCCCTGACCGAAACGTTCCTCCGCATGGGCGTGGATGAGCTCTCGATGAACGCCAAGAGCATCCTGCCCGTCCGCAAGATCGTCCGCAGCCTCGATCTGAGCAAGCCCTCGGCCAAGCAGGTCTGAGCCCCCCTGAAACCAGAAACTTCCACCCCCCCGGTGAGGCATTCCCGCCCCGCCGGGGGGATTGTTATCTGGGGGATCTGGCTTAGAAAGAAGAAAATTCACAAAAACACTTTAAAACCGTGAAGTGCTGTGCTATACTGAACAAGACGTGGCTGCCGCGGCAGCCGGGAGGTACACTATGACTCAATTTCTGATCCGCTGCTTCATCAAGCGCCCGGATGATGTGAAAGACGCCGCTGTCCGCACGGCCTACGGCAATCTGGCCAGTCTGGTGGGCATGGCCTGCAACATCCTGCTCTGTATCGGCAAGCTGCTGGCAGGCACCCTGTTTGGCTCCATCGCCATCATGGCGGACGCCCTGAACAACCTGTCGGATGCCTCGTCCAATGTGGTCAGCCTCATTGGCTTCCGGCTGGCGGGGCGAACCACCGAGACATCAGGGTCT
>OGPM01001429.1_pt1 | contig 19669 bp, 17 predicted proteins | sample 1552961 | NCBI WGS metagenome assembly OGPM01 (sample SAMEA2580304, study PRJEB22360) | human gut metagenome | biome: human gut; feature: human-associated habitat; material: faeces | place: Denmark | collected 2008/2010
ATATAGTAGAAATTTAATTTATTCTATACTAGTACTTCTGCCGCTTTCCTACACATCATCATCCTGCCGAAAAAAATTTCAAAATATTCATACATTGTACAAATCTCCTCGTCAATCTGTAAATTCAATGCGATCAGATGCTTCTGCGCATTCACTTTTACAGCCGCACTTGTCACTGCATAATTCACACGATCGTGCTTATCAAAACTTGCTTTTTCTTTATTTCTTACACGATTTCTCCTGACATCTGTCTTATCCGCAAGAATCAACGCAGCTGATATTGCATCGATGGCCTCCCCTGTAGATTCATCATGATTTCCAATCGCTGACATAACAAGGATTCTGTCTCTCAGCGGCATTTTCAACTTTTCCAAGATTGAACATGCCAGAATTGCCCCATATTCCCCATGATTCTTTCGATTGATCACATTCCCAATGTCATGCATAGCCCCTGCAATCTCGGCAAGTTCAATCTCATGTTCTGTATATCCAAATTTTGACAAAATCATCCCTGCACGTTTTGCAACTATTGCACAATGTTTTTCGGAATGATCGGTATACCCAAGAATTCCGAGATTTTCGTTGCCCTTCTCCAAATACGCTTTTACTTCCTCATTTTGTAATATCTCTTTGTAATTCAATTCTTTCGCCTTCTCCAATTCCATTTTTCCGTCTGAAAATTTTTCTGCTATTTCTGTCTTTTTTCCGCATTTGCATAAGCAGCCTCATAAAAGCACTCCTGGGAATTCAATTTCTGTACATGAAGATTTCGATCCACATAGATTCCTTTTTCCGTCAGACATTTTCCCTTTTCATCATCCTTCATCATCGTTTCAAACATCCAGTCCAGCTGATTTTTTAATCGTTCATCCAGAACCGGGGCAGCCACCTCCACACGACGAAGCGTATTTCGTGTCATAAAATCTGCTGAGGCAATATACACATTCTCTCTTTCTTTCGTTCCAAATCGATAAATTCGAGAATGTTCCAGGAAACGCCCTACAATACTTATCACAGTTATGTTTTCTGTATACCCTTTGACACCTGGAATCAGACAGCAGATTCCTCTGACAATCATTTCAATCTTTACGCCTGCCTGAGACGCTTCGACTAATTTGCTAATGATCACCTTGTCTGTCAAAGAATTGATTTTAATTCCGATGTATCCTTCTTCTCCATTTTTCACATGTTGAATTTCTTCTATCATATCCAACACTTTATTCTGCAAACATTTTGGTGCTACTAATAAAAGATGGGTTTCTTCCACTGTTTCTCCTCTTAACAGTGCTGCAAACACTTCAGCAGCCTCTTTTCCGATTTCTTGATTTCCTGTAATCAATGACAGATCCGTATACAGCGCAGATGTTTTTTCATTATAATTTCCAGTTCCGATCTGTGTCACATAGGACACTCCTTGCTCTGTTTTTCTGGAAATCAGGCATAATTTTGAATGTACTTTATATCCGTTTAATCCATAAATCACACGACAGCCGGCCTCCTCCAATTTTCTGGAATATTCAATATTATTTTCTTCATCAAAGCGGGCGCGAAGTTCTACCAGTACAACAACTTCTTTTCCATTTTCTGCGGCTTCCACCAGTGCATCTACAATCTGGCTTTTATTTGCCAAACGGTACAACGTCATTTTAATCGAAACAACCGACTCATCCTCCGCTGCTTCATATAGCAGATTGATAAAGGATTTCATACTTTCAAACGGATAAGATAAAAGCACATCTTTTTCCAGAATCTGCGGAATCAAAGATTCCTTATCATTCAACTGAGGGGTTGGCCTTGGGGTTCGTCTTGGATAAAACAACTCCCCTGCATTTGTATTTTTCAGATAGCTCTGAATAGCAAAGACAAATGACAGATCCAATGGGACTTCCGACCTAAATACATGTTCCTTTTCCACGTGGATCGTTTTGCATAACGCATGCATCATTTTTTTATTCAGAGTTCCGGTAAATTCCATCCTGACCGGGTTCATCCGCTTTCTCTCTTTTATTAAATTTTCCATCGCATCTCTGTAATCCAGATCCTCGTCATAAATCATCTCTGTGTCAATATCTGCATTTCTTGTGACACGAATCAAAGATTTTTCTTTCACACTATAATTTTTAAAGAATTTCGGAAGAAATTGCAGAATTAATTCTTCTGAAAGCAGAAAGGTTCCCTTTCGAGTTGGAATATCGATCAATCTGCGGAACACATTGTTGCTGCATGGAATGATTGCAGTTCTCGTCTTCCCACCCTTCGACTCCAAAAGAGCAACAGCATAGATATCCTTATTCTTTAAAAAAGGAAAGGGCTGCTGTTTACTTACGATATTCGCTGATAAGTAGGGTGCAATTTCCCTGTCAAAATATTCCTCCAGAATTTTTCCTTCTTCTGCAGACAGCTTATTAAAATTGATCAAACGAATTCCTTTCGGCTCCAGTTCCCCCATCAATTGTTCATAAATAACCGTCTTTTTCTCCTCTAGCTCTCGTGTTGCCCTTATAATTGCTTTCACTTGCTCTTCACTTGTCATATTGGTTTTATTCTCACGAACAACTTCTGATACATCCATTTGATCCATCAGCGTTCCTACTCGAACTCGATAGAATTCGTCTAAATTTGACTGGTATATCGATACAAAAGTCAACCTCTCTGCAAGTGGGACTTTCGGATTTCCCGCCTCATTCAATACTCTCTCATTAAACTTCAACCAGGATAATTCCCGATTCATCATATATGGACTTTTCTTTATTTTTTTCTCTGATTCTTTCATCTAAACAGTTCCTTTCTATGTTTTTTACTCGCTTTTCTTCTACAAACGGCGGATAGCATCCGTTGCCAACACGGATCTTTCACATTCTTCCGGCAACAAAGTAACCTGCCAGCATAACGGACTTCCCTTCATATGCTCTGCAGCATAACTCAATCCATTGGTTCTTTCATCCAAATAAGGTCTGTCTATCTGATTTGGATCTCCCAATAAAATTATTTTTGTTTCTTTTCCGGCACGCGTAATAATTCCCTTAATCTGTGCCGGTGTCATATTTTGCGCTTCGTCTATGATCAAATATGTTTTCATGATGGATCTTCCTCTGATAAAGGTCAGAGCCTCTGTCTGGATGATTCCTCTGTCAAAAATTTCCTGTATTTTATCATTCAATTCCTGCTCATTTGAATATCGCTCACGATCACTGGAATCTACCAATTGTTCCAGATTATCCATAATCGGACGCATCAAAGGAGAAACCTTTTCCTGCTCATCACCTGGAAGAAATCCAATGTCAGAATCAAATAAAGCATTCGGACGACAGATCAGGATCCTCCGATATTCTCCAGATGGATTGTTTAACAATTTTTCCAGTCCCACTGCCAGTGAATAAAAAGTTTTGCTCGTCCCTGCCATTCCTTTTACAATGACAAGCGGAGCTTTCTCTGCAGACTGCATCAATGCTTCCTGTAAAAAATACTGTCCTACATTCCTTGGACTAACTCCATATGGAGCAGCTTTTCTATAATCAAGCTTTCGGATCATCCCTTTCTCAACCCGCCCCAACTGAGTCTTTTTCGAAGACTGATCCGCTTTTAACAGAATAAATTCGTTTTCAAACAATTCCGGGCAAGTGTGATTCCCGCTCATATCACAGCAATATACACATTCTACCGGAACTCCCTTTTTCTTAAAATCTTTAAACAATTCTTCTGGTACAAACACCTCTCTCCTCCCCAAATACTGCTCCTCATGTACCGCAACCTGCTCTGTCCCAAAGTCCTCTGCCTGAATTCCAAGCAACTGTGCTTTGATACGCAAAAGAATATCTTTTGTCACCAGAATCACCTGTTCTTTCAGATCATTTGACAGCCCTACACAAACTTTCAGAATGCGATTATCAGATTTATGTTCCGGAAGATCCGGAGGCAATTCAACGTTCCGGTAATTTTTTTCTACACGCAGAATCCCTCCCCATTCCATACGCACCCCTTCCAGCAAATTTCCTTTTTCTCTGTGTGCGTCCAAAATCCGAATCACTTTGCGTACATTGGCACCTTTTTCTCCCTCTTCTTTTTTCATGTTATCCAACTCTTCTAACACTGTCATCGGAAGTACCACTGTATTTTCCTCAAAACATTCGACCGCATAGGGTGCCTGAATCAGCACATTTGTATCAAGTACATATGTTTTTTTCATAAAAGGCCTCTTCACATCTTTGTTTTTATTCCATCGCACAAACAATCTGCGCAATGTTCTTTTATAGATTACCTCTGCCTCGTATAATCCAATATCACATTTATATAAAATTTGGGTTAAAAGTAAAAAAAGATTTCACTTTTTATGTCTTCAAAAGTGAAATCTGAATACTTCGGCTATCCTTTTTTATTTATTCTTCTGTTTTCTTTTTCTCTCTATACCCTTTTATCCCTCAAAATAAAATCACAAAACCGCTCATCATCAACATACATACTAATTGGTCTTTTGTCTTCTCCGACATAGGGGCATTGTCTATCAGTACCCACATTCAAATCATAAATGTCTCCGACTTCACTGGCCGGTCCCCTTCCAGAACAATTTCAACTGGAAGTTGAAAACTTGCTCTCATTGCAAAACTCTGCATGGATGCCATATAAGCATCCTCTTTCCTCATTCTTCTATTTCTAATTCTTTCACAAAATTTTAACTCCACTTTTTCGATTTGTACAGCAGTAATCACTTTACATCAATAAATCGGTATTGTTATCGACGTTGAATCAGCGAATATTCGAACCGGCTGGTCAAATAATAGTTTTGAAACAACTCAATCGGTACTTCCCGATCTTTCTGAATCCCATACGTAATACCATCAGAATATAGCAGCGGCGTATCTTCTTCTACATTCAAAAATCGGGAGATATTTCCGTATGCAGAGACAGCTTTTAATTTCAAAGAAGTCGTGGTAATCTGAATATGATATTGCTCCTCCAAAACCTGATACAGGGAATTTTGTTCAAAATCATATGTTTCAATCTCTCTGAATAATTGATAAGGCAACACTGTGCTCGTCAGACATAATGGCGATCCGTCCGCAAAATAAATTCGCTCCATAAAAAAAACCGGATCTGCTTTTTTTAATCCGAGTTGTTCTGCCTCTTCCTTCGTACAAACACGAAGTCCGAATGACAATAATTTACGAGATGGTGTCATCCCCTGTCGGATGATTTCTTCCGTATAGCTTGAAATCGAAGTCAATTCCTGAAGTTTTACTTTTTCTTTCACACATGCTCTTTTTCCCTGCATTTTTTCAACATACCCTTGATGATACAGCTCATCAATCGCACGTCGGACTGTTACACGACTTACACCATAACATTCGATTAAATCAGATTCACTGGGAAGCTCTGCTCCTGGAGCAAGTTGGCCTGATTCTATCTGTGCAATCAGTTCTGCTTCTATCTGTGCATATTTTGGTGTTTTTTTCATACAAATTCCTCCTGCCTTGTATCATCATTATACTCCAAAAAGTACAGCTTTTCAAACCACTTATTATAACAAGTTAACAAATTTTCTCCTGATTTTTTGTGGATTTTATGAATTGTATTTTTCATTACTTTAACTTATTATAACAAGTAGAAAGGAGATGTAGTAACATGAAGAATCATATATTAGGTACCTTATATGGAATGGCAATCGGCGATGCGATGGGAATGCCTCCAGAATTGTGGAGTCGAAAACGTTGCCTGGAATATTACGGTAAAATCACAGATTTTTTAGACGGCTGTCCGGAAAATATCATTTCTTATCAATACAAAGCAGGTCAGTTTACTGATGATACAAGCCAGGCATTGACTATTTTAGACAGCCTAATAGAAACAGATTTTATTCCGAATAGTCAAAACATTGCCACACACATTTTAGAATGGGCCGAAAAGGAACATGCTTTTAAAAATAATATTTTAGGTCCAACATCAAAAGTTGCTTTGAAACTCTTCCAGGAAGGAAAAAGCGCCAAGGAATTCTCAGATGAATCCGTATCCAATGGGGCTGCAATGCGGATTGCACCAATTGGGACATTATTTTCCACAACACAAAAAGAAGAGCTATGCCGCTATGTTGCAGCAGTATCCAGTGTAACACATACAAGTGATATTACGCTAGCTGGTGCTTCTATGATCGCGATGGCAGTTGCCTCTGCGCTGGAATACCATGACCGCGAAAAAATGATCGAAGATGCACTTTCTGTAGAAGAATACGCAATGAATCTTGGCGCTTCTACTCCAAGTCCGTCTCTGGGCGCAAGAACAAAACTTGGTATCCTTCTGGCACAAACTTACGCAAATGATGAAACTGCGTTTTTAGAAAATATCTACAATGTCATCGGAGCAGGTGTAAATACTTCGGAATCTGTTCCCGCTGCTTTAGCAATTGCTTATTACAGCTTTGATGTTCGAAAATGCGCGTTACTCTGTGCAAACTTAGGTGGCGATACTGATACGATTGGGGCAATGGCTGCTGCCATTTGCGGTGCAGCTCAGGGACTCTCCGAAATTCCTGAAAAAGATATTGCTTTGATCCAAAAGTCAAATCAGATTGATTTTACAAAATATGCAGATGCAATCATCAAAAAAAGGGGGCAAATCAAATGGGAAAAGGATGTATCGTAATCGGTGCAGCTATGCTAGATATCGTGATGGAAATTGATCGAATTCCAAAATCCGGAACGGATGTCTATGCCAAAGGACAATCCATGATGGTTGGCGGCTGCGCATATAACGTAGCAGACATTTTAAAACATTTCGGTGTAAACTACACATTGTTTGCACCAATCGGAACTGGAATGTATGCAGATTTCATTCGCAAAGAACTAAAAAAGGCCGGACACGAAAGCCCTGTCCACTGCGAAAATTCTGATAACGGATACTGTCTCTGTATGGTAGAAGCAGACGGCGAACGCACATTCTTAACTGTCCCCGGAATCGAATGTCATTTTCAAGAGGAATGGTTTTCTTCCCTTGCTGTAGATTCTTATGACTCTGTTTATGTGAGTGGATATGAATTAGAAGGAGACGGCGGTGATGCCATTTTAAATTTTCTGGAGTCCAATCAAGAATTGACCGTTTATTATGCCCCAGGCCCACGAATCACTTATATTGATCCAAAAAAATTGAAACGTCTGTATGCACTTCATCCAGTCATGCATCTGAATGAATTAGAAGCTTTAACTTCTACAAATACCGACGATATCACTCAGGCAGCAGAAATTCTTTCGAAATCAACTGGAAACACTGTGTTAATCACATTGGGGAAACAAGGGGTACACCTTTTTGAAAATGGAACTCACGCCTTAGTTTCTTCCAAACAGGCAACTGTTGTCGATACGATTGGTGCTGGTGATTCCCACATCGGTTCTGTCATTGCCATGCGAACAATGGGGCACTCTTTTCTGGAAGCAATCTCCACGGCAAATCGGATTGCCGCGAAAGTAGTCAGTGTCAAAGGTCCTATCATTACAACAGAAGAATTTGAAAATGCAAAACAAGATGAAACTTAAAAACCATTCTTAGAAAGGAAACAAATCATGAGTAAAGTAAAAGACTTTTTTAAAGGCTGGAGCAAATTTGAATTATGCTGGCTGGTTTTATCAACCGTTATTATGATTGTACTAAGCATCATCTGGGGCGATAATACACTAGCTCTGATCAGTGGAATCACCGGAATTCTAGGAGTTGTTCTCGCCGCAAAAGGAAAAGTAAGCACTTATTTCTTTGCAACGATCAATGTCGCTATTTACTCTTATCTAACATTTAATAATCACTTATATGGGGAATTCATGTTAAATGCCTTTTACTACATTCCGATGAACTTTATCGGTTTCTATCTTTGGTCGAGGCATAAAGATGAAAAGAGCGGTGAAGTAGAGGGGAAAGCTCTGACGCCAAAACAAATCGTAATTCTTTTGGCTGCCACAGCCGTGATTGTTATCATTTACTGGCAAATTCTGACTCATCTTGGCGGACAACTTGCCTTGATCGATGCCATGTCAACCGTCTTTTCTGTCATTGCCTTGATTATGCAGGTTGCACGTTACGCAGAACAATGGCTGTTATGGATTATTGTAAATATCGTATCCGTCATTATGTGGATTCTCCTGATTGGAAAAGATTCTTCTGCAGTTACCATGGTTGTAATGTGGATTGCTTACTTATTCAACTCCATATATGGATATTACAACTGGAAAAAACTTGCTGCGAAAAACAGCAAACATCATTAACCCCTCTTGTTTTCAGAATTTTTACGAATTTTCCTTCTCCAAAAATACTCCAGTTGCCCAAAAGCAGCCGGAGTATTTTTCAGTCAAACAGACTGTGATTCGATATAAAAATAGTTCAAAATACTGTAACTAGCTTCTTGCAGCTCCATCCACAGATAAAATTTCACCAGTTACATAGCTTGCCATATCACTTGCAAGAAAAAGGAATGCATTTGCAATGTCTTCCGGTTCTCCAACTCTTCCAAGAGGAATCGTTGCGATCAGCGGTTTGATCACAGCTTCCGGAAGTGCCGCAACCATATCTGTTCTTGTAATACCAGGCGCTACTGCATTTACACGGATATTATCACAGCCAAGTTCTCTTGCCAGAGACTTTGTCAATCCATTTACAGCAAATTTCGATGCAGGATATCCACATCCGGATGGTTGCCCATAAATACTCACCATAGAGCTTGTATTCAAGATTACGCCTCCGCCCTGCTCTTTCATAATCTTTGCCGCTGCCTGAGAACAATTGAATACTGCTGTAACATTCAGATCCACAATTTTCTGGAATTCTTCTGGCTGATAATTATAAAACGATGTGCTCTGAGAGATTCCCGCATTATTTACAAGAATATCAACAGCTCCAAATTCTTCTTTTACCTGATTTATCATCGCTGTTACCTGTGCTGTATCTTTCAAACTTGGATATTTTCCACTTATCTTCGCATCTGGATATAACTCTTTCAACTGCTCCAATGCTTGATCAACCGTTTCCTGACGTGACCCCCATAGAGAAACAGCCGCACCGTTTTCAATAAATTTCTTTACAACTGCAAAACCAATTCCACGAGTCCCTCCCGTAACAATTGCTACTTTATTTTTTAACATCATAAACATCCTTTCTCTTTAATATAGAAATAGTAATTATTATTGTTTTATCTTACTATTCTTTTTTGGTTCTGTCAATAATATCAAGAGATTTTCTGTGTGTAATCAAAAGAAATATCAACAAATATCCTCGTTTTTTTCATAAATCGCTTTTCATATGCAGATGCTGCAGTATCAAGGATCCACTGGAGGTCCTTCATCCCTCATTCTCTTCTTCTGCAAATACCATAACGGACAATATTGATAAAATCACCTTTTATAAGACACCGTAAAAATAATTTGCACCTGAAAAAGCGGTTGTATGAATAACCCGGGGTGAAATCCATCACCTGTCCGGCGTATGGAAATCAATATTCCGCTTTTTTGCATTTGCGACCGCCGGAGAGCGCAAAATGCAACCCGATTATCTTGCATTTAACAGTATGTCATTCAGCAATGGGGCTAATCGTGATACTGAACTACAAGTTATTGTATATCAATACTGGAATGCTGATGAAGTGGTAGCGGAAATCGAAGCAGAGCATAATCAAATCAACGGAACTCCCACCACCCTTACAATCAATCTACACCGTTCTAAATGGTCTTTTCATAATGGATATGAACCATTTTATAGCACCACTATCAATTATGACTAAAAAGAAAAAGCAGACAGTTAATCAAAAAACTGTCTGCTACAAACTAGGATTTTCTAGTTTATTACTGTTCAGTAATTTTCTTTGTATAAAACAGACAAGTTAAAGGGACTTGCCTTTTATCCAAGTCAAGCACAACTTGTCGTTCTTCTGAACGTTCAAAACCTCTATGCTCATAAAATTGATAAGTGCAAGCATTATCTGTGTATAAATAAATAAGTTTTCCGCTTTCATCTTTTTCAAATGCAGACAATAATGCTGTTCCAACACCTTTAATTTTGCAATCAGGGTCCGCAGCAAGAAAAATTATCTCTCCATCAGGTTTATTCTTTTGACAAAAAGACTTATACATATCTTTATTCGCTTCATCATATTCTTCAACACCTTTTCCCGCCACAAGATGCTGAAGCCAATCAAATATCTTCACATAAATCGCTTTTGACACGCTGTAATAACGTTTTGGCTCATTCTTTATTTCTGCAAGTAAAACACCCACAAAAATATCATCTGCATAAGCACCATAAACTTTTGTTGCACGATTTAGTTCCATATACCAGAAATATTTTGCATACAAATCTAAAATAACTTTGCTATCCATATACCAATCCAAATGCATTCCCTGAATTGCAAATTTCTGAGCTTTTTTGTAATCTTGTTTGCAAACTTCTTTTATCTCAATCAATAGCTTCACTCCTACAACTTCTCATTTGTATATTTCTTTTATATTACCATATTCTTTAACATCTAACACCAGTTATTTTCAAAAAAGAGGGTATATCACTTCCGCAATACACCCTCAACATTCACAGCGTTCCCTTTCTATTTTAAACAACAAGCAAATTCCTCGTTAAGAGGTTGGGTAATTTTCTTTACCCAATACTCTACCCAATCTGTACCCAAAATAGCACGATATTTTATGAGATTTTACAGTAGTTTATAACACTTGTCAAAATAGCTAGAAACCGCTTAAATACGCTATTTAATTCGCTTTTTATCAGTCCAACGATTGATAAATTAGTTTCCCATCTGAGCTGCAACTTCTGCTGCAAAGTCTTCCTGTTTCTTTTCGATTCCTTCACCTGTCTCAAAACGAACAAATCTCTTAACAGTTACGTTTGCATTGTTTTCTTTTGCAACTTTTTCTACATATTTAGCAACTGTAAGGTCACTGTCCTGAACATATGCCTGATCTAACAGACAGATTTCTTTCAATTCTTTATTCAGACGTCCGATGATCATTTTTTCAATGATGTTTTCCGGTTTTTCCGGATTCTCTTTCTTAGCTGCTGCAAGAAGGATTTCTTTCTCGTGATCCATGTATTCCTGAGAAACTTCTGCACGAGATGTATATTTTGGAGACATAGCTGCTACCTGCATAGCTACGTTCTTCAGTGCTACTTTGATCTCGTCGTTAACAACATCTGTATCAGCAACAACAAGAACACCGATACGTCCGCCACCGTGGATGTAAGGAACAACCACACCGTTGTCTGCTGCAACTTTCTCAAATCTTCTGATGTTCAGGTTCTCTCCGATAACTGCGATCTTCTCTACGAGAGCATCTTTTACAGTCTTTGTTGTATCAGCTTCCCAAGCCTCTGCCATAAATGCATCAAGATCAGCTGCTTCTGAATCTACTACCTGGTTAGCAACTGCTTCTACGAATCCCTGGAACTCGTCGTTCTTTGCAACGAAGTCTGTCTCAGAGTTTACTTCTACGATTGCAGCAACTTTGTCATCTTTAACAACTGTCTTAACGATACCTTCTGCAGCGATTCTTCCAGCTTTTTTCTCAGCTTTAGCCTGTCCGTTCTTTCTAAGGAACTCTACAGCTGCGTCCATATCTCCGTTTGTCTCAGAAAGCGCTTTTTTACAGTCCATCATTCCAGCGCCTGTCATTTCTCTTAACTCTTTTACCATTCCTGCTGTGATTGCCATGATAATTTTCCTCCATTATTCATAATGTGTATGTCACTGTAAGCAGTAACATATGCTTTTCTCTATAGAACTATTTCTATAAAGTAAAATGCTTCAACCTGATAATCAGGCTGAAGCATTTTCTTTCATATCAAGAACTGATATTACTCTTCTACAGCCTCTTCAGCTTCAGCTGCTTCTGCAGCCTCCTCGTAATACTCATCCTCAGCTGCACCCTGGTTTGCTTCGATAACAGCGTCTGCCATCTTAGAAACGATCAGTTTTACAGCTCTGATTGCATCATCATTACCTGGGATTACGTAATCCAGTTCTTCTGGATCACAGTTTGTATCACAGATACCGATCAGCGGAATTCCGAGTGTGTGTGCTTCCTGTACACAGATTCTTTCTTTCTTAGGATCTACGATGAAGATAGCGTCTGGCAGTTTCTTCATATCTTTGATTCCGCCAAGGTTCTTCTCAAGCTTTGTCCACTCTTTTTTGATTTCGATAACTTCTTTCTTCGGAAGTACTTCGAATGTTCCATCTTCTGCCATTCTCTCGATGTCTTTCAGACGTTTGATACGGCTCTGGATTGTCTTGAAGTTTGTAAGCATTCCTCCAAGCCATCTCTCGTTTACATAATACATTCCGCAACGCTCAGCCTCAGCTTTGATTGCATCCTGTGCCTGTTTCTTTGTTCCTACGAAAAGAACTGTACCGCCTTCTGCAGCGATGTCAGAAACAGCCTTATATGCATCGTCAACCATTCCTACAGATTTCTGCAGGTCGATGATGTAGATACCATTTCTCTCTGTGTAGATGTATGGAGCCATCTTAGGGTTCCATCTTCTTGTCTGATGTCCAAAATGAACACCTGCTTCCAATAACTGCTTCATTGAAATAACGCTCATGTTATTCTCCTCCATTTGGTTTTTTTCTTCCGTATGTTTTACTCTCCTTCGCAACCGGACGAAACTCCTGTCTCGACTTAGGCACCTTGGAAGGAATCCACATACGTGTTTTTTAGCAACGCTCGTAGTATAGCATAAAACAAGGGACGTTGCAAGAACTTTTTCCCACAACACCCCCATTTTTCAACATTTTTTGTTATTGTTCGTACTATGTGCGACCAACAGCTATTTTTATCCTCCTACGCAACAAGATGTGAATTTCCTACTCCTATACCAGCTGAAACGCTTTCAGCACATACAGCCATCCTGTCAACGTGAATGCACTGAACAATGTTGTCAGCATCACTACACTTGATGATAAAACTCCTTCATGTCCCATATTCTTTGCCATAACAAAACTGCTTACTGTTGTTGCAGATCCAAGCATTACAAGGATTGCAATCAGTTCTTCCTGACGGAATCCCAGTTTCACAGCAATCGGAAGAAAAATTGCCACAAATACGATCAACTTCATAATTGTTGCTGTCACAGCCGGTTTGATCTTTCCAAGTGCTTTCCTAAAATCAAAGGTAGCTCCCATTGCCATCAGCCCCATTGGTGTGGACATTCCTCCAATACTTGTCACCGTTTTATCAAGAATTACCGGCATTGGGATCTTGCAGGCTGACCAGATCAGACCAGCCACGATTCCAATGATGATTGGATTGGTTACGATTCCCTTTAACGTTTTCATCCATACAGCTTTATCGATTGCTTTTCGTTCCGGATGGAAAAAGGATAACACGACAACTGCCATCACATTATAAAGTGGTACACTTCCAATGATCATAAGTGGCGCCATCCCTGCATTTCCATAAATATTCTGGATAAATGCAATTCCAAGAAGTGCTGCGCTGCTCCGGTACGAAGCCTGTATAAATTCCCCCTGGATTGAACGGTCTTTCCAGATGCAAGATACCAGTGCAGCAATTGTAATACAGATAAATGTTACTACAAAGCAGAAAATCACAAACCTAATATTCCACACTTCTTTAAAATCAACCTTTGCCAGGTCACCAAACAACAATACCGGCAATGGAATCAGAAAAACAAATTTATTCATCTTTACTGCAAACTCTTCATCCATCCAACCAAGCTTTCTGAACAGCATTCCAAGTACCATCATCAAAAAGATCGGTACGGTTGCATTCAGACTAAAAACTAAATTTTCCATTCTTCTCACCAGTCCCCTACTCTGTACGAAGCGCTGTCACAGGATCACTCTTTGCTGCTTTCTTTGATGGGATCAGTCCACCAAGTAATGTAAGGACAACACTTAATAAAATCAGTATGATTGCCGGAACAATCGGCAGAACTGCATTTACCTTCGCATTATCCGCCACACTGTGAATGATCGCATTTCCCGGAATCAGAAGTAATAAAGTCAGTCCGATTCCGATCAGTCCTGCACAAAGTCCGATAATAAATGTCTCTGCATTAAATACCTGTGATACATTTCGCTTTGACGCACCGATTGCTCTTAATATTCCAATTTCCTTCTTCCGCTCAAGCACACTGATATAGGTAATAACACCAATCATAATGGAAGATACCACAAGAGAAATTGCTACAAATGCAATCAGCACATAACTGATCGTATCTACGATTGTTGTGACAGAGGACATTAAAGTTCCAACTACATCGGTATAAGTAATGACCTGCTCATCCTTCCCTTCTGCCTCCATCCTGCTATTATAATCGTCCAGAATTTTTACTACTTGTTCCTTTCCTTCAAAATCCTTTGGATAAATGTTAATAGCAGACGGGACTGCAAAATCTACATATCCCAGTTTCTGCAGATTACTATCATAAGAAGCCAAGCCTTTCCCACTCATCGACATCATAAGCTCTGCCAGATCATCTTCCGTCATATTCATCTGAAATGCATCTGCAAATGCTGTCGGATCAATCTGCATTGCATTTCCGAGGCTGTTTTGAAGCTGCGTTCCTACGTTGGTCATCATCTGTTTCATTGCAGATTCAAGCCCTGTTGTCATCTGACTGATAATCTGTGTCATTGCAGAGGACACCTGTGTCTCAAGTACCTGACCTATCGCATTTCCCATAGTCCCCATTGCCTGATTCATATAATTTCCGATGATTTTTGACACCTGGCTTTCCAGCTGATCCATATCAATCATTGCTGACAGACCTTCCTGAAACTGCTTCTTTCCATCATCTGTTTGCAGATAAGCCATGAAATGTTCTCCCATCTTAGATGGATCCGGAAGACTATTCTCAGAAGCATATGCCAAATAGCCTTTCACAAGATCATCTGATAGTTTCTCAAGCTGTTCCGGTGTTATCTCAATCTTCGGATCTTCCGGCATAACTTCTGACATCCAATCTGAAATTATTTTCTTCGCTTCATCCGTCTGAAGATATTCCATCAAATACTCATCGAATTGATCCGGATCTGTATATCCTTTTTCCGTAATATACTGTTCGTATCCGGCCATAATATTTTTGATCAATTCCTGTATTTTCTCGGTTGTAATCGTCACAGTTCCGCTTGATTTCATGATATCTTTTATATTGTCAGAAATAATCTTTTTTGCTGCATCTGTCTTAAGAAATGCTGTAAAATCCTCTCCAAGACCTGAATAATCTGCCTCTGGATGTGTCTTTGCATACTCCTGATATCCCGTCAGCAGTCCACAAGCCATCTGTTTCATACCATCCGGTGATACCTTCAGATCCAGATTCGAAACGATCTCTCCCAGATTCATCTGCGGCATTCCGGAAAGATCTAAGTTCAGAGAATCTGGATTCACAAGTCCCGACAGATCCAGCGTATTACTTCCTGTCTGAAATGCTTTTGACAAATTCATAGACTCACTGAGATTTAACGAATTCCCAAAATCCAAAGAATTTCCTAAATTGTTCATCGCACTTGCGTCAAATCCAAATGCTTTCTGCAGTGCTGCTTCATCAACCGTAAATAAAGAATCCATGGAGAATCCATTTTCACTATCTTTCTCTCCGAATTTTTTATTTGTAAATACGTTAACATCCGGATTTGCCAGCTGCTGTTTCACAATCTCACTTTTTGCTGCCTGTTCTGCCACATGTTTCGTCAATGATGTCGGATATGCAATTCCCGGACTCAGAGAGGAGGCTTTCGCATCTTCAGCTGGTTTCACAATACCAACCACGGTAAGATCTTCCCCATTCGCTACAAGTGATTTCATATAATCTTCATTATCCGTCTTATCTTTCCAGACCTGATACTGACTGTCATACTCATAATAATCAGAACTGTTCACAAGCTTGAACTTTGTTCCGATAATATCATCATAAGAATAAGTTCCCAGATCATCCGGTGTAGTAACATTTTCCTCTTTCATAAAGGACTGGATCATCTCATCAAGCTCCAACGGATCACGAAGTCCCAATGTATAAAGCATAAAATCACTCATTCCGCCATTCGAAGTCAGAACCACAACACATTCATTATATTTTTCTGGCCAATGACCCTTTTCCACTTCATACTGATTTTCATAGAGTTTACTGCTCTCCGGCATCTCATAAAAAACATCTGTACTCATCATAGATGACATCATACTGTTCGTACTTATAGAAGAACCCAATCCCATAGCTGAAAAGGATTGATCTGGATTCACCTGACGGATACTGTCTTTATTTTCTTTATAAATCTGCGGAGAAATGCTGTACTTATATTCTATAGCATTCGTATATCGTTCCACTCCACTCTTGCCAGTATCAAGATACTTCTTCAAAGCACCAAGGTCATTTGAATCCATTGTAGAAAACATATTCGTCACCATCTGAATTACTTTAACCTGATCCTTTGACTTTTTCTTTGTATCTGACTTCTCTTTGTCTGTTTTTTTATCGTCCGCAGAAGCACTGTCCATCCCAACCATCATGGATGTCAGATCAAAGCCTGTACTTTGTATCTGCAACGGATATTCTGAAAGCGTCTCTTCCTCTACGTTCTGAATATATTGATTCACACCTGTAGATAGAGACAGAATTAATGCAATTCCGATAATTCCGATTGAGCCTGCAAATGAAGTCAGAAGCGTTCGTGCCTTCTTTGTCTTCAGATTGTTAAAGCTCAAAGCTAATGCTGTCAGAAATGACATCGAGGATTTTCCCATATTCCTGTGTTCTGCCACTCCCATCGTCGTTTCATCTACTTCAAACGGATCTGTATCTGAACGGATCACACCATCTTTTAATGTAACGATTCTTGTCGCATACTGCTCTGCAAGCTCCGGATTATGTGTAACCATAACAACCAGACGGTCTTTCGCTACTTCCTGAAGAAGATCCATGACCTGCACACTTGTATCACTGTCCAGTGCACCTGTCGGTTCATCTGCAAGCAGGATATCCGGATCATTCACTAATGCCCGGGCAATCGCAACACGCTGCATCTGTCCCCCGGACATCTGACTTGGTCGCTTGTGAAGCTGCGCACCCAGACCAACCTTTTCAAGCGCTTCTGTCGCACGTTTCCTTCTCTCAGACTTGCCAATCCCCGAAATCGTAAGTGCCAGTTCAACATTTGCCAGAACAGTCTGATGCGGAATCAGATTATAACTCTGGAAAACAAATCCAATCGTGTGATTACGATAAGAATCCCAGTCTCTGTCCTTATATTTCTTCGTTGATATTCCATTAATAATCAGATCTCCGCTGTCATACCGATCCAAACCACCAATGATATTCAGAAGCGTTGTCTTTCCCGAACCGCTCGGTCCCAAAATAGCAACAAATTCGTTATCTCTGAGATTCAGACTGACATCATCCAATGCTTTCTGTATCAGATTACCTGTTCGATATTCCTTGCAAATATGTTGTATCTGAAGCATGCTTTCTCTCCTTTTCCAATCACTATTCAGCCATTATTTTACTATTCTACACCCTGCTTGGATGAATTGTCATTCACTTTATAAGGATTTTTCTTGATTTCTATACATTTTTCCATAATGTGGTTAGATAGTATGTAATACACGAAAGCATTGAAGGAATTTATCGTGAAAACATATAAAAAACCTGTTGTTTTCGTTGATACAGGCCTTGCTGAAGGAGTATGCGCCGCAAGTGGTGCAACTATAAAAACTGCCAGCAGATAAATTTCTACTGGCAGAAAAAATTTATATTTTTTCAATTGTCTACTTGACAGGGAGCAGTTCACATTCCAATCTCCATAGCTCCCCAAAATGGTTCTTACAATGGTTTTAGATCATCATTCAATACACCACGTGTAAGTAGTTGATTGATAAATACTCCTGTCTTCTTAACATAATCCTTTAATTGCTTCTATTGTTCGGGTATATTCTCGTTCTACTTCTTCAAACATCTCTGTAGTGTTTTCTTTGATTTCTTTGTCTCGAAGCTCTTCTGTTAATGCTGAGCTGACCTCGAATAACTTTGTAAATCCAAGATTCATGCACACGCCTTTCAATGTATGTGCACTTCGGAATGCGAGTTCTGCATCCTGATTTTCAAGTCCTTCTTTTAATCCCTGGAAACTTGTATCATCCAAAAACTTCAATACAAATTTACGGACCAGTGTTTCACTTCCAAGTCTTCTCATCACATCATCATAGTCACTCTCTATTGCTTCATAGCATTCTTCTAAATTCATTTTTGTTTACTCCTTAATTTTCTTTTTCCCTTGTTTCTGAAAAAGAGTCTTTCATCATGCAATGCTTTCTGAACATTCATCTCACTGTCCTTTATACATTGCTAATTTGTAACTGTTCAGAGCCAAGCAGAATTTCATAAAACAGGTGTAAAATGCTTGCATTTTTAAGGCTGTTTTTGAAATTTTATTTGGCGGATACGCCACACCGACGAAATGCGTAGCATTTTGGAGGTTGGCTCTGAACAGTTACGCTAATTTTATTCTATGTGATTTCCTTAGAAAATACAAGTAATATTCCCTTTTCAATCAGATTTTTTCAAATAAAGTCTCTTTTTTTAATTCCGGCAATGTATGAATACAAATGATAAACCCGGTGACCTTCTTTTCTTTTATTTCAATAGTCCCATTAATTCTTCAAAACAGACACCATCCGTCAACGGAATTTCCATTTCAATTGACTTTTGTATGCACTTCTTTATAAATGCGGATGCCTTTCGGACAGATTTTGTAAATTCCACTCCATTAACTGCATCTGCTGCAATGATTGCAGAGAAAATATCTCCCGTACCACATCTGGAATGTCCTACTTTATGTGTACGGATCATCTCGCATCCTTTGCCTTTTTCATAGCACAAGTTGGATACATACGTTTTCTGTGGAATTCCTGTAATCACAACTTTTTTTGGTCCGGTCTGCACAATCTGTTCTGCCATCTTTGCCAGCTCTCTCGTTGTCCACCGTTCCTTATACGGTGTTCCTGTCAAGATACATGCCTCTGTCACATTTGGAACAACTACATCCGCATAGCGGACTAATTGAATCATCTGTCTGCACATTTCTTCCGTATAAGTCGAATATGCCTCCCCATTGTCCCCCATCACCGGATCGATCACAGCCACTGTATTCTCGTCTCTAAAATACTGGATAAACTCACTGACAATCCGAATCTGTTCTGCTGATCCCAAAAAGCCAGTACAAATTCCTTCGAACTTCAGATCCAGTTTCTTCCATTGTTCAATATATGCTTCCATATTTGATGTATAATCTGTAAAATAATAATCTTCATATGCGGTATGATTTGAAAAAATCGAGGTAGGCACTGCACAACACTGCACTTTCAGCATGGAAATAATCGGCATCTGTACCGCAATTGAGCATCTGCCAAAGCCTGTAAAGTCATTGATCAGCGCAATTTTTTTCTGTTGATTATGATTCTGCATCATTCTATTCCCTCGTTTCTTCTATATAAATAGACATACTAATTTAATTACAATATGTCATAGATGTCAATATTTCTTTTTACTGTTCTCTTTCACCTTCTGTGTAACTGCCTTTTCTACTATAATAATTTCTTATTAAATAATATCTGATTTGTTTATGATAGCCCAAAAACATTCTGTTTTTTTTACTTTTCACCCAACGTATTCCACAATC
>OGPM01001436.1_pt1 | contig 19595 bp, 14 predicted proteins | sample 1552961 | NCBI WGS metagenome assembly OGPM01 (sample SAMEA2580304, study PRJEB22360) | human gut metagenome | biome: human gut; feature: human-associated habitat; material: faeces | place: Denmark | collected 2008/2010
TGGGTCTGGGTGTCGGCGGCCTGACCAAGCCCATGTGCGAGCTGCTGGACCGCGGCCTGGCACGCAAGCTGGTGGATACCCAGGACTTTGACCTGGACGCTGTCAATAACGTCCGCTCCAACCCCAACCATTTCCCCATCTCTGCGGGCGAGTATGCAAGCCCCATGAATAAGGGCGCGTTCGTCAACAAGCTGGATTACGTCATCCTGGCTTCTCTGGAAGTCGATACCCACTTCAACTGCAATGTTGTGGTTGGTTCCGACGGCATCATCACCGGTGCACAGGGCGGCCATCCCGATACCGCACAGGGTGCAAAGTGCACCATCGTCATCGCTCCGCTGCTGCAGGGCCGCATCCCCGCCATCTGCACCGATGTGACCACTGTCACCACCCCGGGCGAGAGCGTGGACATCGTTGTCACCGATTACGGCGTGGCGGTCAACCCTGCCCGCCCCGACCTGCTCAAGGCTCTGCAGGACGCTGACTGCGTGCCCCTGAAGACCATCGAGGAGCTGCGTGACATCGCTTACTCCATCGTCGGCGAGCCGGACAAGGTCCAGTTCGGTGACCGTGTGGTCGGTATCATTGAAGCACGCGACGGCACCATCATGGACGTTGTGCGCGAAGTCAAGCCTTTCTCTTTCCGCGAAGATTGAGTGTTCCCGCTCAGCGGTTCTTCTGCGGCCTGCCAACCGCAGCTTTCGGAATTGATTCACGGAAATTCCTTTCGCTCTTCTTCAACCCGCTGAGCAACTCAGACACACAATTTCATGCGATTCTCCTTTTAATGGTTTTGTGTTTTATACCGGCATAAAACCAAAAGCCCCCGGCTGCACCGCGCGCAGCCGGGGGCTTTCTATGTTGTGGATGAAAAAATGCCGTGTTTACGGCACAAACCGATATCCGACGCCCCGGATGGTGATGATATGCTGCGGGGTACGGGCGTTGTCCTCGATCTTGCTGCGCAGGCGGTTGATGTACACCATGATGGCATTGTCGTCCACGGCGATCAGGTTGCCCCAGATCTGCTCGTAGATCATGTCTTTGGTAAACACCTGCTGCGGGTGGCGGACAAAGAGCAGCAGGAGGGAGCGCTCTTTCTCCGAGAGGTTGAGCTCCACATTGTTTTTGTAAAACCGCATGGTGGTGGTGTCGCAGAGGAACGGCCCGCAGCTGATCTGCTGGCTGTTCTCCTGAGAGAAGCTCTTGCTCCGGCGGATGAGGGCTTTGACCTTGGCCCCTAAGATCTGCGGGCGGAACGGCTTGGTGACATAATCGTCAGCACCCAGCGAGAGGCCGTACATGAAATCGTAATCCTCGTTGCGGCCGCTGATGATGATGACCGGGGTGGTGACGCCGTTGCGGCGGATGGTCTGGATGACATCAAAGCCCTCCATATCGCCCAGGGTGATGTCCATTAAGATCATATCCAGCGTGTTGCTCTGCCGCGCGATGAGGTCCAGCGCCGCCGCGCCGCTGTTCACCACAAGGGGCTCCATCTCGTTGCTGACCATTACTTTGGATAAAAGTTTGCAAATTGCCGGATCATCGTCTACAATAAGAACATGGTAAGACATGGTTGCTTCACCGTACCTCCTCTGACCAAAACCGTCGAAAATTGACACTTGAAATTGATACTTAATTAACAGTATAACATTTTTAGCCGGGAAGAGCAAGAACCTGCCCGGCTGAAAGGAGAAACCGCCATGAAACCGAACAAGCCGAACGTGCAGGAAAAGCGCTCCACCCTGGAAACGCTCCGCACCCTCTGGGTGCCAATGGCTGTGGGAGCCGTTCTTCTGGTCATGCTGGCCATTGTGGCAAATCTGGTCTGGAAAGATTACAGCACGGCCCTGATGGAAAGCCAGACCCGCCAGATGGAGCTGGTGGCGCAGAGCCTGGCCGACAGCATCGAGTTTTCGCTGGAGGAGTACCTCGACCACCTGGACTCCGCGGTTGCCAAGGTGGAAGCAAACCCGGACGATAAGCCCACGGTGGCCCCCAGCGATACCCTGCGTGATATCTGGCTGGAGGACAACGATGGCAACATCGTTTACCGCTGCTACGGCATTACCGCCCTGAGCGATGTTCTCATTACCCGGTCAGAGGGCGTTTCCTACTGGCAGTACCACCGGGGCGATACCCATTATCTGGTGCTGAAAAAAGCGGCGGGGGAGCAGAGCGTCTGCCTGGTGGTGGATTCCACCACCCTCTACAAGCAGCTGGTCTCGGATATCCGGGTGGGCACCAACGGCTATGTGATGATCAAAAACGCCAATGACATGGTGGTCATGCACCCGGAATCGGCCCAGTGGGGCATCCAGGTGGTGGATGGCCGCCAGAAGCTCTATGCCTACAAAGATCTGGACCTGACCAGCCTGAGCGAGCTGCTCAAGGCCCAGCGGACACAGGACTCCGGCATCCGGGATTATTACTCCTACTGGTGGACCGACCCCAAACTGCCCCGGGTGCATAAGATCAGCGCGTTCCGGCATCTGGATGTGGGGAGCAGCTTCTGGATCGTCAGCGCCGTGGTGGATTACGACGATCTCTACCAGCCGGTGCGGGACAGCTTTTTGAAGATGGCGCTCATGTTCAGCGCCGTTGCGGCGGTTCTGGTGCTGTTTACCGGGATGATGTTCCGTTTGCAGCGGAAGAACCAGCGCAGCGTGACCAAGATCAACGACCTGCAGGAGGTCAACGAGGCGCTGGAAGAGCTGCAGAAGAGCCGGGAGTCTCTGGCGCACGACCAGCGGCTCCAGCTCATGGGCACCCTGACGGGCGGCATCGCCCACGAGTTCAACAACTTCCTCACCCCCATCACGGGCTATGCCGACCTCATTATGGCCGACGCCGACCCCGAGAGTGAAATTTATGACAACGCCCGGGAGATCAGCGAAGCTGCCGAAAAGGCCCGGGACGTGGTGAAGCAAATTTCTTCCATGAGCCGGAAGAACGTGGAAACGGTCTATGACGCGGTGCCCGTGGAAAGCCTCGTCGAGCACACCTGCAAGCTGGTGGAGACCAACTGCCCCAAACAGGTGCGGCTGCGGCAGGAGCTGGAGCTGCACGGCGAAAACGTGCTGGGCAACAGCACCCAGCTGCAGCAGGTGCTGCTGAATATCTGCATCAACGGCATCCACGCCATCGGCGTGGGGGAGGGCAGCCTGACCCTGCGGGCAAAAGCTGTCCCCCGGGAGGAGCTGGCGGCCCGGATCCCCGAGGAAAAAATCTCGGACGACTGGCAGAGCTATGTCCGCGTCAGTGTCACGGACACCGGCTGCGGTATGGATAAAGACACGCTGGTCCACATCTTTGAGCCGTTCTTCACCACCAAAAAGCAGGGCGAGGGCACCGGCCTGGGCTTGGCATTGGCGGAGCAGATCATCAGCACCCATCGGGGCCACATCCTGGCCGAGAGCACCCTTGGCCAGGGGACAACGTTCGATATCTACCTGCCCGTGCTGGAGCAGCAGCGCGCCCGGGAACAGGTGCAGTGGGGCGTGGACCACAAGCTGCGCATCCTGGCTGCGGACGACAACAAGAAAGTGCTCAATCTGCTGGAGAAAGATTTCGGCCGTTTTGGCTTGGAAGTGCTCACCTGTTTCCGCCGGGGCGAGGTACGCACCCTGCTGGAGACCCAGCCCTTTGACGCCCTGGTCATCGACGAGAGCCTGACCGGCGGCAGCGGCGTGGAGCTCTGCATGTCCATTCAGGGCAAGTACCCGGCTCTGACCCGCATCGTGATGACCAGCATTCCCACCCGTGAGATCGTGGATGCCCGCCGCCATGGCGTGATCGACGGTTACATCCTGAAGCCGGTCTCCGCCGCCACCCTGCTGGAAGAAATTCGTGCCTGCAGGCGGAGCGAAAAGCAGAAATAATTGTATACAAGTAAGCATACAGACTCTTACAGGATATTAAGTCCTTTCTTAACAAACCGTAATGGACGGCACTTTGGCGTGTAAGTTTACAGGGCTATACTGGAACCATTGAAAGAGGGAATGGAAGTCCAGTAGCAACTGGAATGCCATCCCGTATACGGAAAAAGGAAAGGAAGTTAACCAACATGAGTGATACGATCCTCGCTCTGCTCGGCTTTGCAACGGTGATTGCGGTCATCGTTCTGCTGCTGCGCAATGTCACGGTCCCTGCACTGGCGTTCGTCGGTGTCTCGACCATCACGGCTGCCATTCTGGTGGCAACCGGTGCGTTCACCCTCGATGAGATGGCAGGCTTTATCAAGGAAGGCGTGAAAGGCGTCCATGGTACCGCGATCCTGTTCATCTTCTCGGTCCTGTTCTTCGGCGTTATGACCGACGCCGGAATGTTCGACAAGATCATCGGCGCGCTGATGAAAAAGGTCGGCAACAATGTGATCGGCGTTACCCTGATGACCTGCCTGATCGCCATTATCGGCCATCTGGACGGCGGCGGTGCATCCACGTTCCTCATCACCATCCCCGCCATGCTGCCGGTCTACAAGCGCCTGCACATGCGCCGTGAGACCCTGCTGCTGATCTGCGTTACGTCGATGGGTGTCATGAACCTGTTGCCCTGGGGCGGCCCGACCATGCGTGCCGCCAGTGTTCTGGGCGTTGAGTCCAATGACCTGTGGAGTCAGATCGTTCCGATGCAGGTCGTCGGCCTGGTCCTTGCCGTCGGTACTGCCATCTTCTGGGGCTTCCAGGAGAAGAAGCGCATTGCCAAGCTGGGCGACGCTGCCGTAGAGGATGCCAGCAAGTACGATGATTCGGATAGCGAAGAGAAGAACAATGAGCTGGCTCGCCCGAAGAACTTCCTCTTCAATGTGATCCTGACCCTGGCCGTCATCATCGTCCTGGTCATGGATATCTTCCCCTCTTACTATGTCTTCATGGTTGGCTGCGCTCTGGGCATTCTGGTCAACTACCGCGGCAAGAAGCTGCAGAACTCCATCATCAAGAGCCATGCGGCTTCCGGCCTGACCATGGCCTCCACCATTATGTGTGCCGGCGTCTTCCTCGGTGTCCTGAGCAAGAGCGGCATCATGGAGAAAATGGCCATCATGATGGCCAGCGTCATCCCGGCTTCCATGGGCAAGTTCCTGCCGGTCATCATCGGCATCCTGAGCGTGCCTCTGGCTCTGCTGTTCGATACCGACTCTTACTTCTACGGTCTGCTGCCCGTCCTGATCAGTGTTGGCAACCAGTTCGGCGTCAACCCGGCTCACATTGCCATCGCCATGGTTGTCTGCCGCAACTGCGCCACCTTCATCAGCCCGGTGGCTCCCGCTACCTATCTGGGCATTGGTCTGGCCGGTGTCGAGATCAAGGATCACATCAAGTACTGCTTTGGCTGGCAGTGGGGCGTGTCCCTCATCTGCCTGGTCGCAGGCCTGATCCTCGGCGTCATCACGTTCTAAGTTTCCCATTCCGCCGCTCGGCCGCTTCCCGCAAGGGCAGCCCGGGCGGCTTTTTTGAAAAATCCCGATCCCCATTCTGAATCCCTCAAAGGAGGCTGCTGCAATGAACCAAACCCCTGTCTGCACCGCGGCCGACGCCATCTATCGTCTGGCGGCGGGCAACCTCAAATATCTCAATGCGGAAAGCGGACACGGCGATATCTCCCGCCGCGTCCGGCTGGCCACCTGGGCGAAAGGCCAGTCCCCCTACGCCATCATCGTCACCTGCTCGGACTCCCGGGTCATCCCGGAGAGCATCTTCTCAGCCGGCATCGGGGAGCTGTTCGTCATCCGGCTGGCGGGCAATGTGATTGACGACCACCAGCTGGGCAGCATCGAGTACGCGGCCGGGCACCTGGGCTGCCGGTTGGTGGTGGTGCTGGGCCACACCCACTGCGGCGCGGTGGATGCCGCCATCCACTACGAGCCGGAGGGGTATATCAAGTACATCACCGATGAGATCAAAAAAGCCATTGGCGATGAAAAAGACCCCTATAAGGCCAGCTGCAGGAACGTGCGGCACAGTGTGCAGGAGATCGAGAAGAGCCTGTGCATCCACCACATGGAAGAGGAAACCGGCCTGCGGGTCGTCGGTGCGATGTATCACATCGAGGACGGCAGTGTGGAATTCTTGTAAAATTGAGATCATTGCGGCAAAAACGGGTCATTTCCTGCGGGAAATGGCCTGTTTTCTTTTGACAATGCCCGCTGGACAGGCTATACTAACTCTGAATGGAATCAACCGGAAACGGAGGAGATACAAGATGGTACAGGTAGACCTCATCACGGGCTTTCTGGGAGCGGGCAAGACAACATTCCTGCGGCGGTACGCGGCATATCTGGCCGGGCAGGGGGAACGTGTCTGCATCCTGGAAAACGATTTTGGCGCGGTGAATGTGGACGCCATGCTGATACAGGACCTGCTGGAACTGGGGTGCGAGATCGAGACGATCAGCGGCGGGTGTGACTGTGACACCCACCAGCGCCGGATGCGCACCAAGCTCATCTCCATGGCCATGCGGGGGGTTACCCGGGTGCTGGTGGAGCCCAGCGGCATTTTTGATGTGGACGAGTTTTTTGACGTGCTGCGGGACGACCCGCTGGACCGCTGGTATCAGCTGGGGAATGTGATCGCCATTGTGGACGCTCTGCTGCCGGAACAGCTCTCGCCGCAGGCGGATTATGTCCTGGCCTCCGAGTGCGCCAACGCGGGCCTTGTGCTGCTGAGCCGCAGCCAGCTGGCCAAACCCGGCCAGTGTGAAGCTGCCGTGGCCCACCTGAAACGGGCACTGACGGCCTGCAAGTGCAGCCGGGTGTTCCAGCCGGAGGAGATCCTGGCGAAAGACTGGGCCGCCCTCACGGAAGCGGACATGGCCCGGATCGCCCGCTGCGGGATGCGGCAGGCCAGCTGTGAAAAGCTGCATTTTGAGGAGCACGAGGCCTTTTCCTCGGCGTATTTTCTGGAGCTGGGGCTGCCCCGTGCCCGGCTGGAACGGAACATCCCCGGTCTGTTCACCGACCCGGCCTGCGGGCGGGTACTGCGGGTGAAAGGCTTTGTGGAGGAAAACGGCCAGTGGGTGGAGCTGAACGCTACCGCCGACGGCCTGACGGCAAGCCCGCTGGCACAGGGCCAGCAGGTGCTCATCGTGATTGGCGAGGGGCTGGACAAGGCAGCGATCGAGCAGAAACTGCGAAACTGAATTTTTTGCAGCGGACAGGCAAAGAAAGTGGGGAAAGAATTTGCTTCTTTGCGGTACCTGGCGTATAATGGAACCAACAAAACAAGGGAGGAAGACCCCCATGAATGGTACGCTCCTGCAAAAGCCCTCGGCCCGCCGGGTGATCGGGATGGTCGTCGGCATCGTCATCATTGGACTGGGCATCGCCCTGTTCAAGCAGTCACATCTCGGCAACGATTCCATCAGCGCTCTGAACATGCGTCTGGCAGAGCTCTTTGGCATCTCGCTGGGAGTGCAGAATATTGCCGCCAATCTCCTGATGTTCGCCATTGAGATCTGGGTGGGGCGGCAGTACATCGGCCTTGGCACATTCGTAAACGGCATCTGCATCGGTTTCATTGTCACCGCGTTCTATGACCCCATTGCAGCGTTTTTCGGCCCGGCGGCGTCTTTGCCGGAGCAGCTGCTCTGGGTGGCGGCAGCGGTCATCGTTACCGCGTTGGGGGCTTCGCTCTACCAGACGGCAGACCTTGGCATCGCCCCTTACGACGCGCTGGCGCTGGAGCTGCGGGACCACACGCCCGTGCCCTACTTTGGCTGCCGTGTCTTCACGGACGCGGTCTGCGCGCTGGCCTGCTGGATGCTGGGCGGCCTGGTAGGGCTGGGCACGCTGATCTGCGCGTTCTGCCTGGGGCCGGTCATCCAGTTTTTTAACGGGCATTTTTCGGAAAAAGTGCTGCGGTATCAGCCGCAGAAAACCTGAGCATCGGATCTGCACCGTCACGGGAATGAGGTGCAGGCGGCCCTGCGGCAGTGCGGGAAGACGCCGTAGGAGGACTCGCCCAAGGGGGAATAGCGAATGGCGGAAATGGAACATTACCCAAATTTTCAGAAAGACCATTACATCCACCCCAAAGCTGCATGGGATAAACTGCGGATGGCAGGCGCGCGGCGGCAGAATGTTTACCTTTACGCGGCCACGGGCTATGGCAAGACGGAGCTGCTCCACCGCTATCTGCGGCGGCGCAGGCATATCTGGCTCAGCGGCGAGGGCCTGACCGTGGAGACTCTGCAGGAGATCGCGCTGCCGGCAGAAGCCACCATGGTCATCGACGACCTGGCCCGGGTGCTGGACCCGGCCGTCCGGCGGGAGATCGTGTCCATGCTGGATCAGCCGGGGCTGTGGCTCGTTCTGGCGGGCCGCTGCCCGCTGCCCAGCTGGCTGACAGGGCCCTACGTCAATGGCCGTCTCAGTGTCATCCCGGAGGAAGACCTGAGGCTTTCCGAGAAGGAGATTGCCCAGCTGTACCTTTCGTGGGGCGTTCAGCTGCCCCGGAACCTGTTGGAAAAGCGGATCATCCCGCTGGTAGAGGGCAACCCGTTGGGGGCCCGGCTGCTGGCTGTGGAGATGAGCCGGGGCTCCAGCTATACGGAGGAGCTGATGAATGACCTGACCCGGAAGTTTTACGAGTACCTCAATCAGGCCATTTACAGCGAGTGGCCGGAAGAAATCCGGGAGATGATGATGCAGCTTTCGCCGCTGGAGCATTTTACCATCCAGCAGGCGGAAGAGATGACCGGGCGGAGCGATGTGAACCGCCTGCTGGCCCAGGCTGCCGAGATGGGCAACCTGTTCAGCTTCAAAGACGGCGGTTACACCCTGCGGCCCGCCGTCATCAACAGCATGAAGCTGCGGATGGAGACGGTCTGCGATCGGGTGCGGAAAAATGAGCTGCTCCGCCGTGCAGGCACCATCTGCGAAAAAGAGGGCAACATCCCCCGGGCACTGAAGCTGTATCAGGACGGCCAGTGCGAGAAAGAGATCCACGCCCTCCTCATCGACAACGCCCGCCGCTACCCCGGCGGTGGCTATTACTATGAGCTGACGCCCGCCTATCTGGCCCTGCCGGAGGAGGAAGTGCGCTCCTCGCCCGACCTGATCGCGGCGTGGAGTATGCTCTACTCGTTGGCGCTGAACGCCACGGAGAGCGAGCGCTGGTATGCCGTGCTGCAGGAGTATGCCGCGGGCCACCCGGACCCGGAGGAGCACCGCCTGGCTGAGAGCTGGCTGGTCTATCTGGACATCAGCCTGCCCCACCGGGGCAGCACCAACCTCATCGAGGTACTGAACGAGGCTGCCCGGAAGATCCAAACCGAGCGTCTGGTGATGCCGGAGTTCTCGGTGACGGGCGGCCAGCCCTCCCTCATCAATGGCAGCAAGGATTTCTGCGATTGGACGCGGGATGATCAGACCATGGCGTTCCAGCTGGAAAAGCATGTGGGCGAGGTACTGGGTCCCTACTCCAAGGGGCTGGTGTCCATTGGCCTGGCGGAGAGCCTGTTTGAAAAGGGCGGCAACATCTACAAGGTGCTGGAGCTTGCCAACCGGGGCCTGATGGAGGCCATGAATGGCGGCAAGTTTGAGCTGGAGTTTGTGGGCGCGGCGCTGGTGGCCCGGGTGTATCTGGTCACCGGCCATCCGGGCGACTCGGTCAAGACACTGGAAGAGATAGAGACCCACGCCCAGCAGCGTGGTGCCCGCCGCGTGGTGCGGAACGTGCGGGCCATGCAGAGCCGGATCAAGCTCTGGCAGGGCCGGGTAGAGGACGCAGTCCGCTGGATGGAGAACGAGCCCCAGAACGAGATCCATTTCAATGTGCTGGAACGGTACTGCTACAATACCTTTGTCCGGGTGTACATGGCGCAGCAGCGGTATGATAAAACCGCGCAGATCCTCATGCGGCTGCGCAGCTATGCCAATATGGAAAAGCGGCCCTGGCTCCAGATGGAGGGCGACCTGCTGGAATCCATCATCCGTTACCGCACCGGGAACCCGCTGTGGAAAACGGAGCTGACCCAGGTGCTCCGCCGGGCCGAAAGCTACCACTTTGTCCGGCTGTTCTGCCGGGAGGGCGCGGCGCTGCTGCCCCTTCTGCAGGAGCTTGGCTGCCCGGAGGGTGTGGACGAGGCCTTCTGGCAGGAAGTGCTGGGCAAGACCCGCACCATGGCCGAGGCTTATCCGCTCTACCTGAGCACCAATGCCCCGGCGGCACTGCCGGGCGCGGTGCAGCTGAGTGAGTGGGCCCTGCAGGTGCTGCGGCTGCAGGATCGGGGCCTGACCCGGTCTGAGATCGCCCGGCAGCTCCAGCTCAGTGAGCGGAGCGTCAAATACCAGTGCGAGCGGGCCTACCACAAACTGGGCACCAGCAACAAGGTGGAAGCCCTTGCCGCCGCGCGGAAATTAAATCTCTTATAAAAATAAGAAAGCAGCGGCTCGGAGAAATGCCTCTCCGGGCCGCTGCTGTTTGCGTAAAAAATTACTTTTCAAATTTGAACAGGGGAGCGCCTGCGGCCACGATGCCGCCGCCCACGATCTGCATTTCGGGCAGGTCGTCCGCGTTGGTCACGATGAGAGCCGTGGCCGTGGGGTGGCCCGCTGCACGGATGGCGTCCAGGTCGATCTTGAGCAGCGGGGTGCCGGCTTTGACTTTCTGGTCTACCTTGACCTGTGCCTCAAAGCTCTTGCCCTGCATCTCCACGGTGTCCATGCCCACATGGATGAGAACCTCAATGCCGTCATCGCTCATCAGGCCAACGGCGTGCAGGGTGTCTGCAATGGTGGTCACGGTGCCATCAAAGGGGGCGTAGACCATATCGCCGGTGGGCTCCAGGCCGCAGCCGGGGCCCAGGATGGCAGTGGCAAACGTTTCATCGGGCAGCTGCTCCAGCGGGATCACCGTGCTGTCGATGGGGGCCAGAACGGTCATCTTCTGGCCGGAAAATTTGGTGGCAGCAGCCTTGCTGCCAAAGATCTTGTCAAAAAAGCCCATGGGTATCTTACCTTCCTTTCAAAATTCAAGATATCATACCAGGGGGGAAAATGCAAGCAACAACTTGTACAAAGACAGGCCGCTGTTTTTGGCAGTTACAGCAGGGCCAGCAGCTGCCGCACTTCCTCCATCCGGGTAGCCCAGCTGGTGGCGATCCGCATCACCGTGTGGGTGTCGTCGTATTTTTCCCAGAAGCCGAACTTTGCCTTGCCCTCCAGCGCTTCCAGCTGGGCGTTGGAGAAGACCACGAAGATCTGGTTGGTGGGGGAGTCCATGAAGAACTGGTAGCTTTTTTCCGCCAGACCCTTTTTCAGCACGGCGGCCGTCTCAATGGCGTTTTTGCTGATCTCGGTGTACAGGCCGTCGGTGAAGAGCACGTCGAACTGCAGACCCATCAGGCGGCCCTTGGCCAGCAGAGCGCCCTGCTGCTTGACCATGGTCATAAAGTGGGCGGGAGCGCCGTGGGGGAAGACGACGGCCTCGCCGCAGAGGGCACCTACCTTGGTGCCGCCGATGTAGAACACGTCGGTCAGGCGGGCAATGTCAGCCAGTGTGACATCGGTGCCCTCGCTGACCAGACCGTAGCCCAGCCGGGCACCGTCCATGAACAGGGGCATGTGGTAGGTGTGGCAGACGGCGGAAAGCGCTTCCAGCTCTGCCTTGGTGTACAGGGTGCCGTACTCCGAGGGGTGGGAGATGTAGACCATGCCGGGGAAGACGAGGTGGTCCATGTTGGCGTCGGCGTAGAATGTTTTGCAGAAATTCTCCACATCCTTGGCGGCCACTTTGCCGTTGGTGTGGGGCAGGCTGAGCACCTTGTGGCCCGTGAACTCGATGGCACCGGCCTCATGGGCGGCTACATGGCCGGTGGTGGCAGCCAGCACGCCCTCCCAGCGGTGGAGCATGGAGCCGATGACCACGGCGTTGGCCTGAGTGCCGCCGGAGATGAAGAAGACATCCGCCTCCGGGCAGGCGCAGGCCGCGCGGATCTTCTCTTTGGCGCTGGCACAATAGGGGTCGGTGCCGTAACCGGAAACTTTTTCAAAGTTGGTCTCTACCAATTTCTGCAAAATGGCCGGGTGGGCACCCTCACAGTAGTCGTTTTCAAAGTATAGCATCAGAGCTTTCCCTCCACAAATCAAGATAACCTAATAGTATCCCTAAATGAAAAAGGTGTCAAGCTAAGAAGATTTACTGCATCTTAAATGAGAATGTGGTATACTTTTCTGGTAAAGGAAACTCGGACGAGGAGGGACTGCGGGTGAAAGGGAAATTCCCATGGAAAGACATGCTCGTGTTGGGCGGTGCACTTGCGGCAGCGATTGCGGGCGTGGCGGCCATTCAGGCGGTCAGCGGCCGGATCGACGGCGTGGCATCCATGGTCTTTGTACTGGCTGCTTTTTTCGTCTCAATGTATACGGAGGGCTATCTCTGGGGCGTGGCGGCGTCGGTCATCGGAATGCTGGCGGTCAACTTTGCGTTCCGCTCGCCCTATTTTGCATTTAATTTCACTCTGCCGGAAAACCTGTTCTCGGGTGCCGTGATGCTGGTGGTGTCCATCATGACCAGCACCCTGACCACCCGCGTCAAAAAACAGGAGCAGCTGCGGATGGAGAGCGAGACGGAAAAGATGCGGGCGAACCTCTTGCGGGCCGTCTCCCACGACCTGCGCACCCCGCTGACGTCCATTTACGGGGCCTGCTCCACGGTGATCGAAAACTACGACTCCCTGGGCCGGGAGCAGAAGCTGAAGCTTCTGGGCGAGGTCTGCGAGGATGCCCAGTGGTTGAACCGGATGGTGGAGAATCTGCTGTCCGTCACCCGGATCGACAGCGAAAAGGTCTCGGTGAAAAAGACCCCCACGGTGCTGGAAGAACTCATTGACGCCGTGCTGGTTAAATTCAAAAAGACGCACCTGGGGGTGAACATCCATGTGGAGCTGCCGGATGATTTCATCGTCATTCCCATGGACTCCATGCTCATCCGGCAGGTGCTGACCAATCTTTTGGAAAACGCTGTTCTCCATGCGGAGGGGATGACAAAGCTCACCCTCCGGGTGTTCACGCTGGGCAACCGGGCGGTGTTTGAGGTAGCGGACAACGGCTGCGGCATCCCGAAAGAGCGTCTGCGCACCCTGTTTACCGGGACGCTGCCCTCGGAGAGCGGGGCCGACAGCGGCAAGCACGGCATGGGCATTGGCCTTTCGGTCTGTGCTGCCATCATCAAGGCCCACGGCGGTGAGATCAAAGCCGAAAGCAAACCCGGTGAGGGCACGGCCATTCGGTTCTGGTTAGAGACAGAAGAAATCGAGACGGAGGAGACCGAAGATGAGCAATAATAAATTCAAGGTCCTTGTGGTGGAAGATGAGGCCAATATCTGCAGCTTCATTGAGACGCTGCTGGAGACCAACGGTTATCAGGCACTGGTGGCGCACTCCTGCTCCATGGGCCTGACTCTGTTTGCCTCCCACAACCCCGACCTCGTGATCCTGGATCTGGGTCTGCCCGACCGGGACGGTCTGGAGCTGATCCGCACCGTGCGCCAGAAGTACATGACTCCGATCGTGGTGCTTTCAGCCCGCACCACGGAGCAGGATAAGATCGAGGCGCTGGACCTGGGGGCCAACGATTATGTCACCAAGCCCTTTGGCACCGGCGAGCTGCTGGCACGTGTCCGGGCCGCCCTGCGGGTTAACCGCTACCGTACAGCGGGCAGCCTGCCCACCGGGACGTTTACGGCACAGGACCTGGAGATCAACTATGAGCGCCGTAAGGTGTTTGTGGCCGGGCAGGAGATCAAGCTGACCCAGACCGAGTACAACATCGTGGCGTTCCTCTCCGAGCACGCGGGCCGTGTGATGACCTATGCCGCCATTGTCCGGGCCATCTGGGGCGATACGGACTGCGGAAGCACCAAGAAATTGCAGGTCAACATGGCCAACATCCGCAAAAAGCTGGGCAGCCGCCCGGGCAGCAACAATTATATCCTCAATGAGCTGGGCGTCGGCTACCGGATGATCGACGAAGACGGTGACAGCAAACCGCTGGACCTTGCCGCGGAAGAACACTGAGGATCCATGGTGCACAAAAGAACGGAAAAGCAGAAATGAATGCTCCCCGCCGTGGCCGGAAATTCCGCCTGCGGCGGGGATTTTTGCCGCAGATACGCTGGATAAAAATAAGTAGAACTTTTTTGGAGAAAATGCTTGACATTTTTGGAATCCATGGTATAATTATCAACGTTCCGAGCCGACAAGCTCACGGACAAAAACAAAATAAGCGGATATGGCGGAATTGGCAGACGCGTTAGATTCAGGTTCTAATCGGGGCAACTCGGTGGAGGTTCAAGTCCTCTTATCCGCACTTTAGAGACAGCTTTCCAAAAAGGCTGTCTCTTTTCTTTTGCAGTAGTCCTTTTGGAAACACTCTACAGCGGATAAGAGGACTTGAACAGCACGGCCACGCCGCAGGCGGGGCAACCAACAGCCCAGTGGGCTGTTGGTTAGTGCGCGGTTCCTAGAGATTTAGGAATGCCTACCGGGAGGACTGCCGTGAAGTGCGGATAAGAGGACTTGAAAGGGCGACGGTGCGCAGCACCGGAACCAAAGCCCCAGTGGGGCTTTGGTTAGCCCGTGGTTGGTGGAGTCCAGGAACGTCTACCGGGAGGACTGCCGTGAAGTGCGGATAAGAGGACTTGCAGCGGAGCTGACCGCCGCCTGCGAGCAAAGACTTCCCCCGGCCGGGGGAAGATGGCGAAGCCAAAAAGGGGAACACAGGGAAGCGAGGCTGGGGCCGCGCTCCGATTTTTCAAAGCCCGTTCAAGGGCTGTAGAAAAATCGGTAAGCGCAACCCGGGACAGCACGGCCACGCCGCAGGCGGGGCAACCAACAGTTCACGGTAGGTCTTGCAGATCAGATAACCAGCGATAAAGTGGTTTACCACTGATTGAAATGCACCCGGTCGGCCTCGTAGCGGCTTGAACGCGGGGCGGTAATGTCCGCTTCCGGGTAGCCGAGGGCGATGATGGAATGGGGCACGATGGTCTCCGGCAGAGCGAAGAGCTTCTTCTGGGCTTCCACCCGGTCCATCTGAGGCCAGGTGCCCAGCCAGACTGCACCAAGCCCCAGCTCCTGTGCGGCAAGGCAGATATTCTGGGCGGCAATGGCACCATCAATGACCCAGTAATCCTTTGCAAAGCGGAACGCCCGGTCCAGGTCGCCGCAGACCAGGATTCCGGCGGCGGCTTTCCGCAAGGGTTGAGCCGGGCGGCCGTTGGCATCTGCCATCTGAGCCAGCTTTTCCGGGTCGGTCACCACCACGAAAGACCAATCCTGTGCATTGACGCAGCTCGGCCCGCTCATGGCGGCTTCCAGCAACTGATGCAGTTTTTCATTTTCGATGGGCTGATCCGTAAATTCCCGGCAGCTGCGCCGGGTGAGAATGGCATCCAGAGTGTTCATCAATCAGTACCTCCTGTGTAGGTTTGGGCTTAGTATAGCACAGCGGTTTGAAAATTTCATGTGCGGTTTCGCTTGCAATTCGGAAAAGAACTCGGTAGGATCCATTCCGAACCAAATCCAAAAAAAGGGCTGTTTTGCAACAGCCCCATGACGTTCCATTGCCAAAATGCATCCGGATCAATCCAGGACAAAAGGGCCCGCCCTCTCATCGAATGATGAAAAAGGCGGGCCCTTTAAAATCAGGTGTTCTGGTTTGTTACACGCTTCCAGCTGCGGACGGCTTTCCAGCGGGTGACGGATTTTTCAGGCTTGAACCGGTCAGCGCTCTTGGGGGTCATCAGGCCCGTTTCCACGGCCCACTGGGCGGCCTGGGCGGTGTCGGGGTCGGTGATGTCCGCAAAGGCGGGCTGTGCGGCAGGGGCGGGGCGGCCGGCCGTGTTCCACAGCAGGAGGGCAAGCTCGGCGCGGGTCTTGGGCATGACGAAATCCGCCGGGAGCCAGTGCTCCTGATAGAGGCTCATGCCCAGGTCGTAGGCCTGCCAGGCTACCAGAGCGGTGGCGGCAGTGCCCAGTGCGACGCCTGCGATGACCGAGACGGTATCGGAGCCCTCTTCCTCCTGCATCCGGGGGGTAGCCTCGATGCTCAGAGGCTCGGCGGGCATGGTAAAGGCGAACTCTTCCAGTGTCCGGCCGGTTTCAAATTTCTCCGCGTCATCGGCGTTCAGCGCGCCGTTCAGGATGGTCCAGCGGTCAAACACCATGCCGGAGGGCATCCGGTCGGGGTCGGCCACCAGCCGGACGGAGGCGTCCTTTTCCAGCTGGAGAGAGGTATCGCCTGCGGGGGCAGTGACGTCCTCCCCGTCCACATACACGAACGCACCGGAGACGTTCAGCGCATAGGTATCCGGAAGGACAGGCGCGTTCTTTTCCCACTTGGCGTAAACCGTGGTGTTGCTCGTGATGGGAGTGCTGAAGTCAAACTCTTTGGTGCGGGTATCGTCGGCATACCAGCCATCGAATGTATAACCCTCTACAGTGGGAATGGTGAGCTTGTCGGTGTCGATGGGTTTGCCATGTTCAATCGTCTGATCCTTAAACGAACCGTGATCGGATACGAATTTGACCGTGTACTTGCTCTTTTCCCACTTGGCAACCAGCTCCAGCACATTGGGGGCATTGGTGGTGTCGGCGTCAAAATCAAATTTTTCATCGCCGTTGTACCAGCCTGCAAAGGTGTGGTTTTCTTTGGAGGGAGCAGCGGGTTCCGTAAACTTTCCGCCGCGGTCAATGGTCTGGGTGGAAATGCTTTCGCCGTCCGCCGTAAAAGTAGCTTCCAGCATGGCGCAGATGAGATGATTTTCCAATACGTCGCTGTTTCTGCCCTTGGTAATGTCGTCCCACTGCGTTTTGGAACCGGGATAGGTTACAGTCATCAAGCTCGGACAGTCAGCAAAAGCATTGTTTCCAATGGAAGTGACCGAGACTGGAATGTGAATCGTGGTCAACTGAGAGCAGCCGGAAAAAAGAGCCTCTGAAATAGAGCGCAGAGAGGATGGGAGAGTGATACTTTTCAAACTTGTACAACTACTAAAGGCGGAGAAACCAATATACGTAACAGAATTAGGAATTGAAATATTTGTTAATTTGGGACAATTTATAAAAGCTTCATCGGAAATCGAAGTGACAGAATCTGGAATAGTAACACTGGTAACAGCGGAGTTAAAGAAAGCAGCATGGCCAATCGTCGTGACGGGTTTGCCTTGGTAGCGGCTGGGGATGGTGACATCCGCAGCAGCGCCATTGTACTTGTAATTGGTTACGATGACGGCAGTGTTGTTAAGTATAAATTCAAAATCGAAAAGCGGCGCATTGGCAGCGTCTTGGACGGCTGGGTTGCCGCTTTGAATCGTTAGATTACTCCAGTCACCTGCGTAATTTACGATGGTGAGATTTGTGCAGCCCGCAAAGGCGTTGCTGCCGATTTCCGTGACGCTGGCCGGGATGGTCACACTGGTAATGTTGAGGCCCAAAAAGGCATCTGTACCAATTGTCGTGACGGTGACGCCGTTGATTTTGGAGGGAATGACCACGACCGTGTCGGTTCCGTTATATTTTGTGATCGTTCCGGTTGTCAGATTAAAGTCAAATGTATTAGTAGCTGCCGCAACTGTAACGGTAAAGGTGGCACCCATTTGGGTGTTCCAATTCCAGTTGGTCAGATCAAGGCGGATAATAAAGTTATGCGTGGATTCTTCAGCATCAGAGCCGGGGTCGATCTTTATGTAATCACCACCGTAAAATGCATCATGCAATTCTCCGCTGGAAACTGTGCCAAATCCCCAGGAATTGTCCCAGCTGTTGTCCTTTACAAATTTAAAACCGACGGAGCCATTGATATCCCCATAGCTTTTATTCTCAATAGTGACTTCATAAACAGCGGGAGAGACCTCTTTCATGGAGATAGAATGGGAGACAACCCAGTGGTTCAAATTTCCAACAATGCCAATCGTAAGCCCAGTATTGGCATTGCTCCCGCCACCCTCCGCCAGCGCGGAGACAGGCAGCAGGGTGAAGAACAGGGCCACCGCAAGGATGGCGCTCAAAAGCCGTAGTCGTGGGGTTCGCATGGTGTAAACCTCTCTTTCCGTGTGTAGGGGTTCCGTGTGCAGGAAAAATGAAACCGCATCCAATCTTACCTTGATTTTACTGTAAAATGCGTCGGTTTGCAATGAAAAAAACCACGTTGTCATAATATTTGCCGCATTTTAACAAATTGCAAGGGCAAAACTGTACAGAGGATACAAAAACAGTTTCCCCTCTTTGCCAAGGGCTCCCCCTTTGGGAAAGATTTCCCCCGGTCGGGGGAAAATGGCAAAGCCAAAAAGGGGAACAGCTGGCGCGTCAGCGCCTGAGAGGGCGAGTCCGACAGAGGAAAAAGAAAAACACAGCGATACACGGACTCTGACAAACAGAGTTCCGATCGCTGTGAGTTCTAGGTGGAGTTGCTCTTCGTACAACCTCTCAGTCTCGCATTCGCTCGACAGCCGTTCCCCTTTCGGCACTTGCGTGCCACCTCCCCCGGCCGGGGGAGTCTTTCCTACCAGGGGAGCCCTTGGCAAAGAGAGTTCGTTTGCTATAAGCGTATGACGATTTGCAAAAACTTTCCGGTCTGCCAAAGCCTCCCCTACTAGGGGAGGTGGCAATGCGTCAGCATTGACGGAGAGGTTGTACAAAAGCAGCGCCTTGATATAAAGCTATCCCTGCTGTGCCGGATCAGCCCGCAGTGCGTCCACGGTGGGGAACAGCTTGTCGGCACCGTTCAGCGTGCCGCCGCGCGGGGCCATGGAATCGGAAACCTGCTCAAGCCTCATGACGCAAAACTTCTTTCCGGCTCAGATCAAAGACAGGTCAAATTCTCTTGGGGGGGTAAGAAGCGCTGCTTCCATACGGACTTTTCACAATATGATAGATAAGGATATCACGTTAAAAGCGTGATTACAATAAAAAGATGTCAGAATTTTACAAAGTTAGCCAGTGTTTCCTGATCAGATCCCGGAGAAATGGGTGCAAAAGTGACCCAAAGAGGCCAAAACTCCTCAAAGATACAACAGAGCCTCTGAATACAAACCGGGAATGAAATGAAAAACCGGGAGAACAGGAAAATTGTTGCACGGACTCGAAAAAACGCGCGGCGGGCTTGTAACAATTTTGATAGAAATTCCGCACCATTGCAGAAAATTTGGGCACAAGTTGCACTTTCATGAAAAATTGTGCTGCTTTACAAAAAGATTCTTGGATGCAACAATAGCTACTGTGAAACATTGACAAAATATAGTTCAGAATCTTGGTGAATTGTTCTATTGCGAACGGTTCCTCAGACGGTTATAATACAAACAGAACGCGGGAAATGCATAAAATCATGCAAAAAACCTGCAATGCTGTGATATGCGAATGAAGGAGAATAAAACTATGAAAATGATTTCGCGTCGTGACTTTATCAAGGCTTCTGCTGTTGTTGGCGCTGCTGGCGTCCTGACCGCCTGCGGCGGCTCCTCCAGCTCTACCGCTGCTTCTTCCGTGGCAGCTTCTTCTACCGCTGCTGCTTCCTCTGAGGCTGCTGCTTCCGGTTCTGCCAACATCGGCGTCTGCATCTATCAGTTTGCCGATAACTTCATGACCCTGT
>OGPM01001458.1_pt1 | contig 19418 bp, 17 predicted proteins | sample 1552961 | NCBI WGS metagenome assembly OGPM01 (sample SAMEA2580304, study PRJEB22360) | human gut metagenome | biome: human gut; feature: human-associated habitat; material: faeces | place: Denmark | collected 2008/2010
TTCCGCGTTCGCGTCGCTCAACGCCTTGGCGGCCTTGCCGGCCGAATCGTCCATGCGCACGCCCCGCGCGGCCATGGCGCGGCTCACGCTGTTCAGGTCCGTCGCGGAACCCCACGACCCCGTCGCGTCGTCCTTGTAGGCCCAGAACTGCGCGGACGAACCGCCACCGCCCGTGCCTCCCTGATCTCCGCCGCCGCCACCGGCGTAGGCGGTGCCCGCGGTCAGACCGCCGGCCAACGTCGCCGTGGCGGCGAGCAGGGCCAGCGTCTCTCGCCTTCCGTTACTGTTCTTGGAACCCAATGTTCCGTCTCCTTTCAGAGATCCATCTGCAGATGTTCACCCCACTCCCGGTGGGGTCGGACAGGAGAACAAATCCCGTCCGAACACTTCACATGCCCAGCCGTCGACAAACGTCGATATCGGATTCGTTTCCGTCATCCACCTGCTATGCAACCCGGTTTCGGGCGTGTCGGGTTGGACATTTTCCCGGAAGGCTGCAGATACGAAAAAGGGACCCCGAAGGGTCCCTTGAGAAGAAGAGTCGTCTGAATCAGTGCTGAATAATGTTCCCTGGATGCCAGCTGCCATCCGGCTCTACGCCGTACCCTCCGCTGCTTGGAACGAAGTCGGGCGCGCTGCTGCTGGAACCACCGCTGGTCGAACCCGACGTGCCGCCTGAATACGAGGGCGTGTACGACTGTTGCGGCGCCGAATACGACTGCTGCGTCTGGGCCTGCGCGGCGGCCTCCTCCTCGGCCTTGCGCTGCGCCTCCTCGTCCGCCTTCGTCTTCGCCGTCACCGAGTCGTTGACCTTCTTCGACGCGGCCGCGATCTTGTCCGCATCCCTGGCCTTGACTGCCTTGGACAGTTCGTCGCGCGTCGCCGCATCGGCGACCTTGCCGTCCGAATCCTTCAACAACCGTTCCGCATCGGAAACGGTCTTCTCCAGTTTCGAATCGTTCACGGCCTTCACCGCTTCTTCCAAGCTCTTCTCGTGTTTCCCGTACCAGCCGGTGTTCTTTTCAATCAGGCTGTTCTTCGACTCGTAATCCGCCTTCGAATCGGCCACGCAGGCGACCACGTCAGGCTCGTTCGCCTTCAACGCTTCGGCCAACGCATCCACGGTCTTCGCATCCGCCACCTGCTTCACGGTGATCTGGGAGGCTGTGGCCGCGTCGCCATCCACCAGCCCGGAATACGAGTCCGCCGCCTTGCGGTAGCTTTCCGACGCTTCCACACACGCCTGTCTCGCCTCGGCCAGCTCATGGTTCGCGTAGGTCTTCCAAACGAACCAGCCGCCACCAGCCAGCACAGCCACGGCCGCGACCGAAGCCACGGCGATCACAGCAGGCTTTCTGCTCTTCTTCTTGTTTTCAGTTACATTCTTTGACCCGGCATCGCTTATATTCGGGTTGGAAACTTCAGATAGTTTTCCCTGCATACTTGTGCTTTCGATGAGTTATGTCACATACGTTTTAGGAAAAAGCGGATGGGAATCGTTCGTTCCCATCCGCACATCATTTTCTAGGATTTTATGGCAAAAACCTACTTGGCGTGGCGTGCCATAAGACCGTAACGGCCGTCACCACGACGCTTCAGCATGAGCGTGGCTCCGGCGGTACCGGCGGCCATAATGGTAAACACGGCGGTCTCCATCACGTCCACGCCCGTGTCGCCAAGCTTGGCCTGCGTGGAGGTCTTCACGGCCGCCCTGTTCGCACTGTTCGCACTGTCCGGAGTATCAACCGTGATGGTCGTATCCTTCGACGGGGTGACAACCTTGTGGGCCTTGTCGTACGCGTCCTGCGCGGATTCCGCGTCGGACTTCGCCGTGGCCAATGCGGTTTCGGCTGTCTTCAGCGTGGCGTTCACTTCAGCCAGAGCAGCCTGGGCGGCATCCACATCGGCCTGCGCGTCAGCCGCCGACTGGGCGGCATCCAGTTCGGACTGCGCCGCATTCGTGGCCGGGTCGGAAGCATACGCATCATCCACCTTGGATTGAGCGTCCTGCACATTCTGCTGGGCATTATCATAAGCGGTCTGGGATTCGGATACGGCCGTGTTGGCCTTGTCGAGCGCATCCTTCGTCGGATCGGCCGACTGGGTCTGGCCCACCATCGGATCGGCGGCCGTCTCATCTGCCATGGCGGGCGCGGCCATACCGGCCACCTCGGTCAAGCCTGCGATGGTCGCAACGGCCAGTTTCTTCGGATTCTCCATATTCTCCATTTTCTCCATCCTGTCTCCCGGAGCGTTATGACAGGGGCGCATGCGTCCCCGAATGCACCACCCACCCTACCACTTTAGGGGGGGGTAAGTGTGTCTCGCATCTCGAGATAAACAAACCAATCGCATCTGAGACATACCTCCACCTAGACGCCTTTGCTTCAAGAAAACGGGTTTTACGATCTATTAGATATGGGGGTAATCCATTAGATTAGAGGAATCATACGAAAGGAAATGTAATGAGCTATAGCATTGAGCAGTTCATACTGGATAGCGGCATTACTCGCGCCGAGGTTGATGAGGCTAAAGCTCGGATGTTGGAAAGGATGCATATGTATGGGCTCAAGGAGACGCATAACAAGAAAGCACATGAAAAGGAGGAGCTGGCACTCCGAACTCATCGGAATGCCAGCTCCTCCTGAAAACCGTATCGTCGCCTCATACTCTACGTCTCATAACCATAGGTACACCGCACACCACTACGAGACGATTTTGTGGTCGGCGCGGTAGAGGTCGGGCTCTACGTAGATTTCGAAACGGAACCACGGCAGCGCGGTACGCACGCTTCGTTCGATTTTGTTCACGGTTTCAACATCGTAATCGCGGTCGAGCTTGCTGGTCTGCACCTTGACGCACAGCAGAATGTCATCCTCGGACATATGCACGGTCTGCATATTCAGCAGTCGTTCCACACCAGGCGTTGAAATAACAGCCTGCTCAATCTTCTTGCGCGTATCCGAATCGACGGCCTCACCAATCAACAGCGAACCGGATTTGAACATGAGCAGCAACGATCCCGCAATCAATACAAGACCAACCATCAAACCGCCGAATGCATCAAATATCTCATTATCAAACAGAATCGCAAGACCGATGCCAGCCCCTGCGAATGCCAAGCCGATCAAAGCAAGCGTGTCTTCCATAATGACGGACGCAAGCTCCGCCGACTTGGTACGCCTCCAAAAACGGAACACACCCATATGGGCCACACCCGTGCGCTCCATACGCTCGTTCGCTTCCTTGATGCTTTGATGCAGGCCGTAGCCTTCCAAACAAGCGCTGATAAACACCACGATAAACGCCACCAGCAGTTCCATCTGGTTGACGTCACGCAGTGCGGGGTCTTCGGCAATGGCGAACAATTTCTTCACCGCCTCCGAAGTGGAGAAGAAACCACCGACGAAAAACAGCAGCGTCGCCACTACGAACGAAGCGAGATATTTGGCGCGGTACAGACCGAACGGATGATCGCCGTCCGTCTTATGCTTGGAGAAGCGACCGCCTGCCATGAGCACGATTTCGTTGGAACAGTCGGCGATGGAATGCACCGATTCGGAAAGCATCGCGGACGATCCGGTAAAGAACGCCGCAGCGAGCTTGGCGATGGCCACACCAATGTTGGCTCCGAGCGCCGCTTTTACGGCCGCTCCTTGATGTTCTGCCTCCTGTTGGCGAATATCGTTCGGATTGCTCGTACTACTGTCGTTGGAATCTTGCGATTCGTTCATTGCCTTTCCATTTCTTTCTGGAGTTAATACAAGACATATTCAATCATACATAGGGTGCTGTCATAGGGTGCCACCCGGATTGACACGCTTGCAGGTTCAGCGAAAAATCACTTCCTTGCACAGCGGATAGCCCCACGCGAACTGACATGCCATAGTCAGGAACTTCACCAACACCGCATTCCATCCGAATGCGGAAGGCAGCCATGCCAGCATGATCGAACCGAACAGGTAATTCCAAACCCACAGCAGCATGAACAAAGCCACGCTACGGCCGAAATTGCTGGACGATTTGAACGTGACATTGCGGTTCATCAGGAAGTTGTACGAAGCCGACAGCACGATGGCCACGCCGTTCGCGATGGCGGATGGTACGGAAAGCACATGCAGCAAGGTGAACGATCCGAATTCCACAATGGTTTGCGTTGCCGACACCAACAGATATTTGCCGAGCGTTTTCGGCTTTTTCGATGATTCCTGATTGGAGGATTTCGGATTATCCGACGTACCACTTTGCGCTGCCATTGCCTGCCGCCCGGTCCCATCACTCATATCAACCCCCCCACCGAATCATATGTCGTTCAATCGCAAAACACTATAATGCGCCCGTCTCATATTCCCGACGTAATCGTGCATTTTTCTGAAGGATTGACTAGTCTTCCCTAGGTATTTTCACTGACAGCACAACAAGGAGCATCCAATGACGTATTCCCAGAACGCGCCGTTCCGCGCCGACGTGGTCGGCTCATACCTGCGTCCGGCAGAACTCAAGCAGGCTCGCGCCGATTTCGCAGCAGGCAAGATTGACGAGGCCGCACTCAAGGCCGTGGAAGATAATGCCATTACCGAACTGGTCGCCAAGCAGAAGGCCGCCGGTCTGCACGTCATCACCGACGGTGAATTCCGCCGTGGCTGGTGGCATCTCGACTGCATGTGGGGCTTCGCCGGCGTGGAAAAGGTGTCGATGGACAAGGGCTATTTCTTCCACGATGAGGAGACCCGCGCCGAATCCGCACGCCTGACCAGCAAGATCGCCTTCGACCCGGCCCACCCGTTCGTTGAGCATTTCAAGTTCATCAAGCAGTTCGAAGACGACACCGCCATTGCACGCCAGACCATTCCGGCTCCGGCACAGCTGTATGCGGAGCTGTTCCGCCCGGAGAACATCGCTTCCGTGCACGAGTTCTACGGCGACACCCAGAAGGATTACGACGAGCTTGCCGACGACAACGCCAAGGCCTTCCATGGTCTGATCATGGCATTGTATGAGGCCGGCTGCCGCAATGTTCAGCTGGATGACTGCACGTGGGGCATGTTCTGTGATCCGAACTTCAACCAGCATTACACCGCCGATGAGTTCGCCGCCATGCAGGAACAGTATGCCGCCATGAACAACGCCGCCATCGAGGATCTTCCAGAGGATCTGGTGATCACCACGCACGACTGCCGTGGCAATTACCACTCCACGTGGGCTTCCGCCGGCGGATACGCCACTGTGGCCGACGTGCTTTTCGGCAAGGAAAACGTCGCCGCCTACTACCTGGAGTTCGACGATGATCGTTCCGGCGACTTCGAGCCGCTCGCCAAGGTTTCCGGAGATAAGAAGGTTGTGCTCGGTCTGATCACTTCCAAGAAGCCGGAACTTGAGGATCCGGAAGTGATCAAGGCTCGCATTGCCGAAGCGGCCCAGTATGTGCCGCTTGACCGCTTGTGCCTGTCCACCCAGTGCGGTTTCGCGTCCACCGAGGAAGGCAACAAGCTTACCGAAGAGCAGCAGTGGGCCAAGATCGCGCTCGTGCAGTCCGTCGCCAAGGACGTATGGGGCGAGTGATGCTCGCACACGCGTAGCGCGCTTGTAAAAAACATATAAGGGGCTGTTTGCCAATCCAATCGTGACTGGCAAACAGCCCCTTTCGTACTGAAGCGAACGAAATCCTACCGCAATCAGCCTTGCATCTGCTCCGCTGCATCGTTGATGCAACGAATCGCATTCAGCGTACGCGGATACCCGATATACGGCATGCACTGCGAAATAACGGCAATCAGAAATGCCTTCTCATTGCCTACGCCCATATTGGCCTTCGCATGAGACGTCAGCTGCGGCTCGCAACCGCCCTGCGCGGCAAGGAAGCACAACGTGATCATTTCACGCTCACGCGTGCTCAAGCCACCGCGCGTGTAGTAGTCGCCGAAGCAGTTGCAGGCAAGCCACTTGTTGATGTGTCGCGTATCTTCGGGGCCGGATTGCGTGAATCCACGCATTCCTTCACCGAAGATTTCGATCTGCTTGTCTTCGCCCGCCCTGGCACGCGTTTCCGGCGTGGTGGTGCCTTGCGGTTCAAGCGGAAGATGCACGTTGGCCGCGCCGAGAAAGTTGTTGAGTTTCTTCAGGAACGGCAGGGTTTTGCCGAAACCACAGTATGCGGTCGCCTGATACACCATTTCCTTGATGGCGATGGACGACAGTCCGGTTTCGTAGGCCACCGGCAGCATCATTTCGAAAGCATCCAAGCCTTGGCATCCGACCAGCACGGCAAGAATGGCCAAAGAGCGGGTTTTGTCATCCAAATCAGGATGGTTCGCTCCCGGTTCGTTCACCACTTCGTCATAAGCGAAATTCGAGAAGAATTCAATGAATTCCGGATCGGTTTGCGACAATGTCCTGTCATTGTTCCAGAACGAATTCATCCGTTTGTGCAGCTCTTCAAACAAGATTTGCTTCCTTTCGTTTGATTTGCGCTTATTCTATCGTCGGTATATTGCTCAGACCTCACTGATGCGCAGCAGCGACTTTACGGTGCGGCGCTCGTCCATGGCCGCGTACGCTTCCTGAATATCGTCGAGCGTGTATTCGGAGGTGTAGACGATGCCGGGATTGATGTTGCCGTCGAGCACTTCCTTGAGCAGTCGCTGCAGATCGTACGTGCGCACCGGTGCCGGACCGCCGCGCAGACCAACGTTGCGGTAGAACAGTCCTGGAATATCGGCTTCCACGCCGTGCGGCAAGCCAACGCGCCCGACTACAGCGCCCGCACGCGCAACCTTCATGGCAGTGTCGTTCGACAATGCGGACCCTACGCATTCAAGCACGGCGTCGGCACCGTAACCATCAGTCATTTCCAGCACCTTGGCTACAGCCTCGTCGCCACGTTCCTCCACGAAATCGGTGGCACCGAATTCGCGTGCGATACGTTGGCGGTCGGCATGGCGGCTCATGGAAATGATGCGGGTGGCGCCCATCAGCTTGGCGGACAGCACTCCGCACAGGCCGACCGCACCGTCGCCGAACACGACTGCGGTGTCTCCCGGCTTGATTTCGGCGGAAGCAGCCGCATGGTAACCGGTCGACATCACGTCAGAGAGGGTGAGCAGCGATGCGAGCATTTCGTCGGAGAAGCTCTTCGCGTCGCCCGGAACGACCACCAGCGTGCCATCGGCCTCGGGAACGCGCAGGTATTCCGCCTGACAGCCCAATCCCTCGTCTCCGAAATATCCGCCGTGGGGGCAGCTGGATTCGAAACCGGCCTTGCATACCGGGCACTTGCCGCAGCTGAACGGGAACGGTACGATCACGAAATCGCCCGGCTTGGCCACGGTCACGTCGTCGCCGATCTGCTCGACCACGCCGATGGCCTCATGTCCGGCCTGAGTGTTGGGTTCCTTGCTGCCGTCGCGGTAGAACCACAGGTCGGATCCGCACACGCATGCGCGTACCACGCGGATGATGGCATCTCCCCCATCGATGATGGTCGGTTCGGCATGCTCTTCGCATGCCATCTGCTTGACTCCCTTGAAGATCGCTGCCTTCATGAGTTGCTCCTTTGTTATACGAATTGAATTAAGGTAACGTCTGCGATGACGCCTCGACTTATGCGTCAGCCTTGCTACGAATCTGTTTTTTCACTGTTTCGATGACATCGTGGTTTTCCTCCAGAAGTCGTTGCGCTTCGTCGTCATGGCCTTCCGCCACGGCACGCCAATACAATGTTTTAAGGGAAACATAGGCTTGCTGCATGCGGATGCTTTCGGCTTTTGCGGCCAAACGCAACGCCTGCGCGTCCAGTAGCGCCATTTGCCTGCGCGCACCTTCGGTTCCGTCGAAACGGTTTTTCAGATACTCGCGCATGGCGTCAAGCGGCATGCCAGTCGCAGACAAGCAGGAAATAGTGACCAACGATTGAATGTCTTCGTCGGTGTAGGCGCGATGGCCAGAACTTGGGTCACGTGCGATCGGGGCAATGATACCGATTTGCTCGTAGTAGCGCAAAGTGGATTCGGGAAGTCCGGAAATCATGGATGCTTCACGAATCGTATGCCATGTTGTAGTGCTCATACCCTGCACTGTAAAAACTTAAAGTGCTTGAAGTCTAATTGGCGTGTTGCATGCTATCTCATAGCAAAAGAACATGTAATCCTGACAATTAGCTAAGTTGCGTCTGCAAAGCGTAACTTACGTGTTCATCGTAAGGAACATCAGACCACGCTGTTTTGGACGAATGCCACCTCACAACAAAAAGCTCTTATGCTGCTGAGTTGAACGAAATCGTGCGGATTAGATGTACTGGACTGGACCGTACGCCCGGATTTGTAATATTTGTAACGATATTTTGGATACAGGGAAATCCATGATGCGTATTCGGCAAACAACACGTCGTATAATACCTTTCGTCGTTCCTGCCCGAGCCGCGCAGGTCGAGGAACGGCCCACGGCGACTGCCGCGATCTCCGACTCACAGTGCACGGCATCGACCAACGCAAGGATTCATTATCATTATGGCGAAGCCATTCTCTAAAACCGTTATTCATAATACAGACGCGAAGCTGTCGAAGCAGGTAAGGCAGCCTTTGAAAACAAACCAAGGAATACACAAGGCCCTCACATGGCGTGTGGTCGATATCGCGGTCGGCGCGGCGGTCGGCGTGATGTCGGGAGTGATGTTTTGGGTGTTCGACGGCCTGTCGTATGGTCTTTTTCCGTTGATGACTTTGATTCTTCCTGGTTCAGCGGCGCTACTTCATGCTTTGTTCTACTTCCCCGCCACGCTGGGCTCTCTGATCGTGCGCAAGCCGGGAGCTTCGGCCTACGTGCTTTTGGTCGCATCGTTCGTCGAGGTGGTACTCGGCACGAAATACAGTGTGAGCCTGGTGGTAATCGCATTGCTGCAGGCGGCAGCCGCAGAAGCGGTATTCGCACTGTTCCGCTACCGTCGTTGGACGCTCGGCGTCACCATTCTGTCTGCTTTGGCGATTGGAATCGTCTACAACTTCTACCTGCTGTTCTTCTACTATCAGGCATTCACGTTCTTCAGCCCGCGAGGCATCATCGGCACTATTTGCGAGCTGCTTAGCGCGGTGGCATTCGCCGGTTTCGGTTCCTGGGGAATGTATTGCGCTTTACGTAAGTCAGGTGTTCTGTCGCGATTCGCTTCCTCGCATAAGGAACATAACGAAGAAAACGCCTGAAAGTACGTTTGAAAGCATGCCTCGACCATTTTAATTTTTTAATCAAATCTCATCAGTTTTACTGATTAAAAGGACGCAACGCCGGCTGCGACGTTGCGTCCTTTTATGCCATCGCACATAGTGCGATTACTGCGGAATCTTCGAACTCGAAATTCCCGGAATCAATCGGCGGTGATCAGCTCGCTCGAATCCATGTCGAAGTCGGACATGGCAAACGAGCGGATCGCCGGATCCTCATACGTGTTCATGTAATACGTGTTAGTCTTTCCGGAATAACCGCTGGTGAACAGCGTGCGCTCGAACTGGCCGTTGCCCATCTTGGACATGCCTTCAACCATCTGTACGGAGGCCAGCGTGTGGAACAGACGAGACACATTGGCGGACTCGTTGTTCTGCTGTGGATAGTGCGTGTTGGTGTAGGCGACACGTACGAAACGCGACGGCGAACTCACGTCACCGGGAATGCCGTGCATGCTCACGCCGGCGCCCCATGCGCTCAGTTCCGCCTTGCCCCAAGTGGTCGGCTCCGCCATTTCGTTGCTCACGCACATGTAGTTGCGCAGGTTTTCCATATGGAAGTCGAAGGTCGGTTGATTGGTGAGCACATCCACATCGTCATGATGAACATGCATGCCATCAGCCATCTGCTCGATGACGATGCTACGGGTGCCATCGCCAATGAACCAGTGCAGCAAGGACTCCTGCTGGCCGGGCACGACCTGCGAAACGAGCGTCACGTCCTTCAACGCCTCTTCGACTTCGTCGACACTGTCGAAATTGCGTGCCACCCACAGCGGGAATTCGAAAGTGGCGACGTTTTCGGCTCCCTCGACCGGTTCGTGCGCGAAGGAGGCGTATCCGGGGAAGTTCAATCCGGCGATGGCCAAGCCGTGCTCGTTGGCGCAATCGAAATACATGGGGCGATCGGCCATAACCACGCCCACGCCGATCACCGCATTCGGCTCGCTCTTGCCTTTGGCCCCATACGCATAGTCATACCGGTAGCCTCGCGGAGTGACCAGAATGGTCTCGCCGTAGGAGAAGCTCCAGTCGAGATTACGGCCGAAATATGTGTTTCCCTCATCGTCGGAGAAACGAACACCAGTGCACATATGGACTCCCTTCCATGATTTGCCGTGTTTTTCTTGCTTGCGTGTTCATGGTAAACGCCGTTTGCTGGGAAAATCTTAAGTTTTGCCCGTGGAAGAACCTAGTCTGGATATCTACGCATTCTACGACGACCGTGATCCGCTGGATCCTCGCAACCGATAGCAGAGTCTCCGTCAAACGCGCAAATTCGAGGTCTCCTGCATGCGTGTTAGAGAATAGCCCGCCTCCCGAGTCCCCAAAACACCCACCCGCTAGAACAATCCGTACGCCAACTGCCTTCTTGGCGGGGAAGGTTCCCCCATTGGGTGGAAGATTCAGGACGTTACAAGCCGGCCAATGCCAGAAACTTTTTGTCGGACTGGATGCCTTGGGTGAGGAATTTGCCGTCCCTAAACAACGCATACGTGGTGACCGGCGCGGGCGTACGTTGGGCGGTCTCTTTATCGGTGATATGAATCGTTTTGAATGGAATATTGTGCTCTTCCGCCGTTTGCCGCACCCGCGGAACCCAATAGCATGTAAACGGGCATTGATCGGTGTAGTAGAGCACGAACCCGTCTTCGTCCACCGCGGGATGCTTGGCGCATTCCTTGAATTTCGGCAGCTCCGCATTCTCTTCAAAAGGCAGGGCCATGAGATTGATGCCGCAATCAGATATGTCGGTCACTTCGAAACCCTTGTAGGACAGAAACTTCGGATCGGCAAGGAACTCTCGTTTGCGACCCTCGGCTGAGAGAATGCAAATGCCTTTGCGCCCCTGCTCTTTGGCGTCTCGGATGCATTCGCTCAGCAGATTACCGGAATGTCCATGACCTTTCAAAGAACCGGCCACCCATAGACAGTTGATATAGATCCACCCGTCCGCATCGATCGGCACCCATGCGTTTTCCGCCGGAATATATTCGATGAAGCATTTGCCTCGTTCCTCGCTACGATAGAAGACGAGACCTTCGTTGAAACGCTGCTTGAGCCACTCTTTTTTCGCAAGGCTTTGCTTGCCGGACATGGCACAGCAGATATGTTCCTTGTCGATGTTCTCTTCAGTGATGTGGATGTAGCTCATTTTTCCTGCACCTCTGAGTCGGGGATGCTGTATGGGCATCTTCGTTGATTCCTCGAATATGACAAAAGCCCTTGATTTCCAAGGGCTTTCAAATGGCTCCTGCGACTGGGCTTGAACCAGTGACCGTCCGATTAACAGTCGGATGCTCTGCCAACTGAGCTACGCAGGAATGCGCTGTGCACAAGACAAAAATACTACACCAAAACTTGTGGATTTCAAATCTTCAGCGTGTCACATGTGTGTTTCGACTTGCAAAACGTTTCCATACGATGCTTTCGGCCTAATCTTACATGGAGATCTTCGTCAACGGCATGGCCGAATCGATGGCGAAATCCGGGTTTGACGGAGCCACTCCCGCTTCGACCAGGTTGACGCCCAGCATGGCCACCATGGCACCGTTGTCGGTGCACAGTTTGAGCTGCGGCACACGCACCTCTACCCCATGCTCGGCCCCGACTTCCAACAGTTTGGCACGAAGCTGCGAATTCGCGGAGAAGCCACCTCCTACAATCAACGTCTTCGAATCGTACTGCTCGCAGCTGCGCATCGCCTTCTTGGCGAGTACAGTCGCCACGGAATCCGCCAGCGACGCGCACACGTCATCGACGGGAATCTCATTGCCTTGCGCCTGCTGTTCCTCGATCCAACGCGCGACGGCCGTTTTCACGCCGGAAAAGCTGAAATCGTACGGATGCTGCTGGCCCGCTTTGCCTTGGGTGAGTCCCTGCGGCACTTTGATGGCATGCGGGTCGCCCAACTGCGCATGACGATCGATATGCGGTCCGCCCGGATAGGGGAAACCGAGCAGGCGAGCGACCTTGTCGAAGCATTCGCCGGCCGCATCATCAAGCGTGGTGCCGACCACGTCGATATGACGTGCGACATCCTCAACATGCAGCAAGGACGTGTGTCCGCCGGACACGATCAAGGCGAGCGTGTCTTCGGGGAACGGGCCGAACTGCAACTGTGTGACCGCAATATGCCCGATCACATGGTTGATGCCGTAAATCGGCTTATTCGCCGCCCAGGCAAGCGATTTCGCGCCGGACACGCCAACGGCGAGGCAGCCAGCAAGTCCAGGACCTGCGGACACGGCGATCGCGTCGACGTCAGACAACGTCATGTTCGCATCGGCCAACGCCTTGGAAACGCATGGCACGAACGCTTCGGCGTGGGCGCGTGACGCAATTTCTGGAATCACACCCCCGTAACGCGCGTGCTCATCCATGGAGGATGCGACGACGTTGGAAATCAGGGTGCGCCCCTGCACTACCGAGGCCGCGGTCTCGTCGCAGGTGGATTCGATGCCGAGTACGATTGGTCCGCTCATTGCTGCTCCGTTCGCTGCTTTGCTTGCTGTTCCGTTTGGTTGTTCTGTTTATTGTTCCGCTGCTGCGAAGCCGACGATCCTCGGCTCAAGGTCAAGGCTCATGGTGTACGCGTCGATGCCTTCGGGCTGGTAGTAGCGTTTGCGCAATCCCATTTTGGCAAAACCGAACCGTTCGTACAATGCCAAGGCCGGAGTATTGTCGACTCGCACTTCAAGCAACATGCGTTTGGCCCCCTGCTCACGTGCCCGCGCAATCAACGCCTCCATCAACGAAGCCGCGATTCCCTGCCGTTGGAACCGTCTGCCGACGCCGATCGTCATGATTTCCGCATCGTCGCCGTCATACCAGAAACCGGCATAGCCGCGCACAACGGGCTGTTGTCTAGCAGAATCGCCTGCAACCGATCCAGCAACCGGCTCATCCACGGCAACGCAACCCGCAATCCCGCAATCCGCGGTCTTGCCGTCATCATCAATATCGAACAGATACGTGCGTGCTGGCGCTTGGAATTCCTGGCGAATCGACTGTTCGCTCCACGCTCCCCTGCCGAACAGGTCCGCTTCCAAAGCGGCCATCTGCGGCACTGCGATCTGTTCATCGATGCTTGTATGGTCAACGATCATGCCGTATCGTCACTCCGTGCGTTCCGCGCCGGCATGGTTGAGTACATGCTTCAACGGGTTCGGCACCGACACGTCCGGCCTGCGCAAATACAACGGTTCGACCGGCTCCGGATTCACCAAAGACTGTTGCGAAGTGGCGAAGGCCGCGAATCGTTCCAATCCGGACGCGCCCTCGTCGAGCAGCGCCTGATCGCGCACTTCGCCGCCTTCGGGAAGGCTTGCCCACGATTGCGCGTATTTCGCCGCTCCATGGCCGACGACGTCGACCACATATTCCACGTTCGGATCGGCCTGGCGAAGCCGTTCCAGCACCTCGTTGACACGGTTCGCAATCGATTCGGGATAGTCGATATCCATGTCGATCAGGGTTTCCACACAGCCGTTTTCAACGTTTGCGTCATGGTCTTCGCCTGCGCTGCCACCGGCCTCATAGCCGCTGCCATCCAACAATGTGAAATACAGCTGCTTGCGTCGCGCATCGTTCACGGCGAGCGTCAGATGATGGCGGCCGTCATGCTCCGCGTTGCGCACAAGCACCTGCGGGGAAAGCACATTCTGCCCGATAAGCTGTGCACCGGTGGCGAAGGCGAGCGCTTTGGCTGCAACGATTCCTGCGCGTAGTCCGGTGAAGGGTGCAGGTCCGATGCCTACGATGATGCGGTCGATGTTTTCCGGTTTGAGGCCGGCTTGTTCCACGGTTGTGGCGATGTTCACCTGTAGTTTTTCGACGTGGGTGCGTGAGTCGGTTTCGACGATGGGGTCGTGTCCGACCATGCCGACGGTTGAGCCGTATGAGGTGTCGATCACCAGTGTCTGCATTTTGTGGAAACTCCTTATGCCAAGCTGGGAACTACTGTACAACCGATGCTGGAATCGTGCTTGCTGCTGGTGTTTTAGCGGTTGTTGCGTGTGATGTCGAAGGTTTGCCAGGATGCGCCGACGGGAATGAAGGTTACGGTGCGGGTGCCGTTGCTGGTGAGTTCGTTGTCGGCTCTGCTTGTTTCGTCTGTGCTAACGGTGTTGAGCGGCCGGTCGATGTGGATTTCGAGGCGTTCCGGTGCGAGCGCGGCTGCCATCTGTTCTCCCCATTCCATGAGGATGATGGTGTTGTCGCTGGGGTCTTCGAGTTCTTCGTCGAGTCCGAGGGATTCGAGTTCATCGAGTAGTCGTTCGATGGCATTTTGGCCTGGGGCATAGGCGTTGCCGCCGAGTCGGTAGGCGTCGACGTGTATGAGGTGGGCGGAGTTACCGCTGGGGAATTGGCCTTTGAGTTCGCGTGCGATGGTGAAGGTTGGCGAGACGATGGGTTCGCTGATGTTGAGTCCTGCGCCGAAGCCTTGTGCGAAGGTGGTTTTTCCTGCGCCGAGTGGCCCTGAGAGGAGTATGACGTCTCCGCCGTGGGTGAGGTGTGCGACTTGTTTGCCGAGTTCGCGCATGGCTTCGCCGGTTGTCGCTTCGACGGTGACGGTTTTGGCAGTGCCTTCGCTGGTGTTTTCGTTGGCGTCAGTAATGGTTGCCTCGCTCATGTTAGTTGGTTCGTCCTTTGCTGCTGATCAGTTCGATGGATCGTTCTAGCGCGTAGACAGGGTCCGATCCGTTAGTTTTGCTTTGTTCGTCGGCCCATGCGAGCATTTGGATGCATCGTCTCATGCCGTCGGAGGTCCATCCGGAGAGCTGTCTGGTGGCGTTTTTCAGCACCCATGAATTGGTTTTCGCTTCCGCTTCGCTGATGGTGCCGGAGCGTACGGCTGAGGCTTTGGCCATGGTGCGTAGTTTCATGGCGAGCGCTCCGATGAGTGCGATTGGCGCGGTGCCTTGTTCTATTGAGGCGCGCATGGCGATGATGGCGTCGGCGGCACGTCCGGAGAGTGCGAGGTCGGCGACACGGAAGCCGTCTACTTGGGGATTTGCTGTGAGGTATTGGTTGACGCGTTCCAATGTTATGGGATTGTCGTCGAAGTCGAAGCAGAGTTGTCCTGCCATGGCTGCGAGTTCGCCGGTTTTGTCGCCGAGTACGGCCACGAGTTGTTGTGCGGCCATGGGTTCGATGCGTCGGTTGCGTCGTTCGAAGCATTGTATGGTGAAGTTGAGTTTCGCTTCGGCTTTTTTGAGGTCGGCTACGGTTTCTTTGACGGCTCCGGCTTTGGTGAGTTGGTCGATGAGTCGTTTGCCTTTGATGCCGCCTTCGTGTTGGCAGATGACGATGCTGGCTTCGGCTGGATTGTTGACGGCTTGCTTGCAGTAGGCGACCATGGTTTCGCCGAGTTTGTCGTCGGCGTTTTGCAGGTTGGATACGATGACGATTGATCGTTCGGAGAGCAGTGATGGGCTTACCGCTTCGTCGAAGGCGTAATGATCGGCGTTGGTTGCGTCGAGTTCGATGGTTTCCGCGTCGGGGTGTTTGCGTTGCGCTTGGTGGCGCAGGTCGCGTACGGTCTGCTCGTTGAGGTACGGGTCGCCTCCGTAGATGAGGTGGAAGGGCGTTGTTGCGGATGGTTTCGGCATAGTATTCAATCTCGCTGTATCGGTGGACAAGATTCATTCGTTCCATTTCATGGTCTTGAGCGCGTTGTAGGTTCGTTCGCCCCATGCTTTCGCCCGTTCGATCGGATTGTGTATGAGGCGTCGGCCCGGCAGGTTTGGTTCCGTTGTGGTGATGCGGGCGAAGAGTGTTCCGGCGAATCGTGCGGTCGTGTATCCGATGATTTCGACGAGGATGATCAGTAGCGCGCCGCCTGCGTCTCCGGTCCATGGAATGGTGGCGTGGTCTCCTGATACGAGGTTGAGGGCCATGAATTCCATGATGGCGGTGCCCCATGAGGCGAGGCTGGCGAATATGAACCCGAGGCTTGGAAGTATCCATGAGATGGCGAGACTGGCGAGTCCGGCAAGTGTGGAGAATCCCACGAAGGGTGCGACGACCAGATTGGCTGGAATGGAGTAGACCGGCAGTTCTGGTTCGATAAGCACTTGGATCGGCAGGGTGAAGAGTTGCGCGGCGATGGTCATGGCCATGGTTTGCGCGATGAATGCCGGCATGATCGGTGTGAGCCATGCGCCTAACGGTCCTGCGAACAGTACGATGCCAAGTACGGCGGCGCATGACAATGCGAATCCGAAACTGCGTGACATGTGCGGATTGACCATGAGCATGCCCAACGTGGTCCAGCTGAGGGTTGACAGGGCTTGCGTTCTTCGGCCGAGGAACAGGAAGCCCGCTCCCGCCAAACCCATGAGCAGGGCGCGCGACACCGAATCGGATGGGAACACGCACATCGCCAGCATGATGTACGACGCGCCGATGGCGATGGCCGTGACGCGTTTGGGCAGCAGCAGGAACGAGCAGACGGCGCGCACCAGGGTGGCGACGACCGCAAGATGCCCGCCGCTGACCGCCATCAGATGCAGTATGCCCGAACGTTGGAAGGCGTTTTCAAGCAGATTGGCGTATGTGGAATCAATACCCGTGCCCGTCTGGCCATTGCCACTATCTGGAGGAACGTAATCCTGCCCAAGAATACCTAAGGTCAGGCCGGGAACGAGCACTTTCCCTTGGTCGGAAAGCCGTGACGTCTGTTCGAGGAACGCCTGCTGCATCATGCCGATCGTGCGCAATGCGAGGTTCGGTCCCCGTATGCGTTCCACGGAGGCGATGTCCGTCAGCCATAGCGGCATGGCACCGTATTGCGATATGGCGAGCGTGCCCCGCATCCGGTATTCGCCGCCTTGTTTGAGCGTGCCGCAGTCCGGCCGGTCCGCATAGACGCGCACCCGCATCATGCTTGGCTGCGTGACCTGGCTTGCCGTGATCGTTGAGATCGTCGCATCAATCTGGCAATCGTTTGCACGTCTGTTCGAATTCACTGCGGGAGATGTCGTACGTACCAGCGTGACAACGTCGCTTTCGCCGTTTCTGGCCGCGTACGAGGCCGCATCCCTCCATTGCAATACGTCGTAGGTCAACGCGGAAGACGCGCATGCCATCGCCGCGACCACGCATACGATAATGCTGAAATGCCATGCCGAGACCGCCCGCCGCACGCCAACCGGCACTCGCAGCATAGGCGATCGCAGGAACGGCAATCCCAATAATCCCAATAATGCCAGCAACGGTACCGCCAATGCCACAACGAGCGGCAGCATGCCGAACCGACCATCCCGTTCGACGCAATAGTCGAATCCCATATGCGTGGCCAAGCTCGCCGCCCACCCGCATAGGGCGGCCGGCAGCAGACGCCAATCCCTGCTCCCCTGCTCCCCATCCCGCCATTCGAACGTGTTTCCTCTCATCGTGCGCACACTTGGTCTCGGAATTTCGCCAGCGTTTTCTCGCCGATGCCTTTGACTTCCAACAGTTGGTCGACATTGTCGAAACGGCCGATCTGATTGCGATAGTCGATGATGCGTTGCGCGGTCACGGGGCCGACGCCTTTCAAGGTCTGCAGTTCGTCGGATCCTGCGGTGTTGATGTTCAGCAGACCGTCAGCCGGATCGGCGGGCTCCGCTGGTCCGGATGTTGGTTCGCTCTGGCTGTCGGGTTCCGTGGATGGCTGCTGGCTTGGTGTTGTTTGCGTGGACGCCGTCTTGTCTTTCTCGGTTCCGTTCGCCTTCGATTGTTCGGATTGGGTGATCTGCGATTGTTGGAGCGCACTGTAGTGGACGGCCTGTTGGATGAGCATGGTCAGGCTTGCGCAGAGCGCGCACGACAGGGTGAGTATGGCGATGACCGCGTGGATTGGTTGGAAGACGAGTCGTGGACGGTCGCGTTTGGGCCGGTCCTGTTCAGTCGGTTTGTCGGAAGGCTTGACGCCGGCCAGATCCCGCAATGTGGGTTTTGCGGGTTCAGGCGATTGTTCAGTTGTCGCGATTGCAGTGGACGTTTCAGCCGCTGCGGAAATCTCGGATATTGAGGTTGTTTCGGATATCGCGGGAACAGCATGTTCGTTGCGAACGTTCTGCCCGCGCGCGTTCTTTCCACGTGTTTCGGGCATGCCAAGTCCGCGCAGCCGTTGCGCGGACTGCGATGCGGTTTCGGCTTGCCTGTTGCGCCTGCCCGGCGGGGTAACGATAATGCCCATGCATCCAAAGTGGAGGATGCATGGGCATGTTGTCCAGTCGAAACGGCCCCTGTGGTCGAAGGATGGGAGTTATCCACATGTTCGGCGTGTCGCCTTATGCGGAAACGGTTCCCACCCTGTTGGAAGCCTCGTCAAAGGTCTCGCCAGAAGCCGTTGGATCCGTTTTTCGAAATATCATTCCGCAGGAACGATGGACACGATCTTCGGAGCCTTGACGATGACCTTGCGCGGTTCCTTGCCGCCCAGACGATCGGCGACGGCTTCCAACGCCATCTTCTCAAGTTCCTTAGGATCGATGTCGGGCGAGACCTCGAGCTTGGCGCGCACCTTGCCCTTGATCTGCACGACCGCGGTGACGGCGTCCTGGCCGACATAGCGTTCGTCGGCCTTCGGCCATTCGGCGTGGGCCAACGATTCGCCGTGTCCGAGCTTGTTCCACAGTTCCTCGCAGATGTGCGGAGCGATCGGGGAAAGCATCAGAATCAACGGTTCGACGGCCGCGCGCGGCACTTCGTTGAGGCTGGTCAGATGGTTGTTGAGCACGATGAGCTTGGCGATGGCCGTGTTAGGACGCATCGCTTCCATTTCCACGGTCACGTCGGCGATCGTGTTGTTCAGCAGCTTCAGCGTCTTCGTGTCGAGCTTACCATCGGTGACGCGCACTTCGCCGGTGTTCTCGTCGACGACGTTGCGCCACAGGCGCTGCAGGAAGCGCATGGATCCGACCACGTTGCGCGTGTTCCACGGACGGGATTCGGCCAGCGGGCCCATGCCCATCTCATACAGGCGGAAGGTGTCCGCGCCGTAGTTCGCATACATGTCGTCCGGCGTGATGATGTTCTTCAGGCTCTTGCCCATCTTGCCAAACTCGCGGTTGGCGTGCTCTCCGTTCCAGGTGAAGGTCGGCTCTCCGTTGGCGTCGGCCGGGCCTTCCACCACTTCGGCGGCCGGCACGTACTGGCCACGGTCGTCGGTGTAGGCGTATGCCTGGATCATGCCCTGGTTGAACAGCTTGTGGA
>OGPM01001478.1_pt1 | contig 19252 bp, 12 predicted proteins | sample 1552961 | NCBI WGS metagenome assembly OGPM01 (sample SAMEA2580304, study PRJEB22360) | human gut metagenome | biome: human gut; feature: human-associated habitat; material: faeces | place: Denmark | collected 2008/2010
CTGCAAATACGAATAAGCAAAGATTCTGAAAACAAATTTCGAAGGTGGATACCAAAAACTTTCGGTTGGAGAAAAAAGGGGTTCCCTTGGGGAACCGCTCGAAAAAGGGATTTTATTTTACTTATGTTCCCCGGGAATATAAGTTACATTTTTACATAAAAAAAGTAGCTATCCGCTAAGGATAGCTACCTACTCTTTATAGTCATCTATATCTCCAATTCTTCATCTATCTCTTTTGATTCTGGAGATAAGTCATCATATTGTTCTGGTTGATATCTGACATTTTCATATTCATTAGATGGAACATACAATCGTTTACACTCAAGAATTCCATCGATTTGCTGATCAACTAATTTATTTAATTTCTGCAGACGTTCTTCTGGAAGATCAAATTCGTCATTTCTCTGGAATTCAAACCCTCTCAAATTTTTTAGGTCATTTCGTATTTCAGGAGTTAATAATGCATGAGCGATCTCATTGAAATCTTCTCCAATCTGTGTTGGTCTTGATGCTAAATATACATCCAGATTTTCAAAATCTTCCTGTTCTGCATATGGTAACAAAGCTTGATTATGATCAAACATTGGAGCCATTCTTTTTATCTGCATTGTATCATTATCTACCATAAATCCATAATTGCCCATATGACGATCCGTATTCAAAATCAAAGCATCTAATACAATCATTCGTCGAAAATCATCTTCACATCCATGCTGTTCAAATTTTTCTAATATTTCTTTTACTGAAACAATTTTTCCAAAAAATTTTGTAATTGGAACATACCCTTCCTGCTCCGATGTAAACAACCTACATTTCGATGCTATTTTATTATGATATTTCTCAACACTATATTCTACTGCATCTCTGCATATTATCCTGGCAATCTGAGATGAATACATTTCTGAATAAGGCTCTAATCCAGCATTTCTTGCTCCCTCGCTTCCTCTCTTTAACAGATAGATTCCATCATCTTCTTTTACCCAACATTTTGCAAAACTACCTGACGTACCAAATTCCGGTGAAGTGGTCGTAAACTCTTTTCCATAAAGCCCACCTTCAAATGCTATCTTCGCAATCGTTTCATCAAATTGATTTTCATACAGAGAAACATTTTTCCACTGTAATTTACTATCTACAGTTTTAATCCAAAATGTATCATTTAATGAAAGGGCATGTGTCACTCTGATAAATCCATCCAGATTATAACAACCACACATTCTTAACAAGTCTGCAATATACTGGCGATGTTTTGGAGCCTGTCTCTGACTGATCCACTGTCCTATTCCATCATATCCATATGGTCGTATTTCTTCATAGGATTCTTCTTCTTTAAAACTCACACCAAGAGGGGAATTATCGCAAGTAAATCTTAATATCCGATCATCTTTATTCATTAGATAAAATTCATTTTCTAAAAACATGTCTATTTTCCTCTCTAATTCCTGTCTTTATTACTTATCTATGTGCTTTTATTATATCATCGTAATTCCCACATATAAACCACTTCTTACTTTTAAGGATATACTTAAAAGTCTTCTTATAACTGTTTATGTGGAATCGATCTAAAATTTCTACAACTCCCTTATAATAAACACAATAATTTTCTCTATTACACTGGTCAATTTCTGTTCTTGCTCCAGCAATTGTCATTTCTCTTAATCTAAATTCTTTTATCTTACCATTATTATCTAAAATTTGTAATCTTCCATTTGGAATTTCACCTGTTATATTTACACGTTTTGTTTTTTTCAATTCTTTTTCATCTAACATGTCATCACCTCACACTAAGATTATACAAGAACGTATGTTCTGTGTAAAGAGGGTGATTTTGCTGCTTTTAATCCAGCAGTTATCTTTTTTCCCATCCTACATATTTATTTTAAAGCAAACAACAGTCTGAAAGGAGCAAAAAAATGTTAAAAAAATTTAGTACAATAATCATCAAGTTTATCTCTAAATCCTTACTAAAATTAGGATTTTTATGCTTGGCCAAAATATTATTTATAATCTTATTGCCTCTCTTTATTGCTTCTGTGGTAAACAAACGTTTATTACCTGTTTGCGTTCTTATTACACTTCTCTTTGCCTTCTTAAGTTTTCTGCTACTTTTTCTATAACATAAAAAATAGGGATGTAAAGGCTCTCTTTCTCAAGAGAGTTTTTACATCCCCTTATCATTCTTTTCATTGAAAATTATATTTCTCATTTTTCTGCATTTCAACGTCTTTGGTAGCAGCATACCAACCTGTATCGTTCCACACTTCAACGTCTTCGGTAGTGGCACACCCAATACAAGTGTTAATTCTTATAATATAGCGAATACATTATAATCATAAATTTCTTGTATAATTATAATATGCTGAAAAATCATAATTTGTCAATACACTTCCAATCTTTAAAAAGCTTAAACTCTATTTTATCATTATATTAAATTCTTCAAATATGGTTTAACAGCCTTTGTTATTTGAGTTGTTAGTCCTTCTTCTGGATCATATGTAACCATTTCAAATATTGAAACAATTTTAAATCCTGTTTTTTTATGTTCCTTTTCAATTATTTCAATCTGACTTCTTATAATGTCATCTATAATTTTTTCCATCATCTCATCTAAATCATCTTCCTCCACTTGTAAAATAGCTAGCAGCTTCTTCTTTTCTAAAAGAATAGATTCTGCATTCTCTGAAATCACATGATTTATCAATTCCGAAAAAACCTTTAATCCATCTGCATTTTCCAAAATATGACCTAGCAGCGTAATTTCCTCCGTTGTTTCTTCTGTTAACCTCTTTGTTATCTGTGTTCCGACTTTTTCCATAAAATTGACTCCTTCCTGTTTATTTTATTATATTTTATCATGAGTACTCTGAAAAACCTAAAAAATAAGAACTTTTTATCATTGAAAAAATAACTCATTCAATATTGCAGTTACTTGTAATCGCAAGCAAAATAGATATAATATAATGCATTTAGGCAAAAGAAAAACTCGTACTCATGTTGGCACGCAAAGCACCCCTCAATACTTCAATACTGAGGGGGTGCATGGTAGCGACCCTATATTCTGGAATCGCTATTATTTCTATGTTAGCCGTTCTTTATTTATAATCCCATAATAATATTTAGATAATCTTGTCTCTGATCAACTACTGCATAAATAATAATTGTTCTATCTTTTTCATTTATTTTATAAAACACCAAATTTTTCTCAATAACTAAAACTTTATATCCTTTTCTTCTTAAGACTGGATATATCGGATCATTACCTATGTACGGATTATCTGCTAAAACCAAGATACTCTCTTCCATTGCATCCAATTTTTTTAAAGCAACATCTCTTCCAAAATTTTGTGCAACATATAATATAATTTTTCTAATGCATACATCCGCTGTTTCTGTACGAATAATATTATATTTCACCTTATTCCTCCTGCAGTATAGAACGAAGATCATTAAATGTTTCACTGATCGGGCTAACTCTATAATTTCTAACGTCATCTTCTGCTTCTGCAAGCAATTCTAATAATTCAATTCGTGATTTCATATTTTTATACTGCTCATACGAAAGGGAAACCGTATCTCCTCTTCCGTTCACAGTAATAATCACTGCTTCTTTCTCTTCTCTGCATTGTTTTGATATTTCATTATAATGATTTCTAAGATCTGCTGATGGTCTAATTGTTTCCTGTAATGATAACATGAATTTTCCCTCCTTGTATTAATATATCTTAATTATATCCTTATTTGTCTATTATATCAATTCTTTTGCTCAAATATTATAATTCGTGTATAAAAAACAGCCCCCAAGTAGCAGCCACTACAGGAGGGCTCATTTCGTTTATAAAAAATTATTTTTTAATAATTACATTGCTAACAAATTTTTTCTTACCAACACTAATCGTAATCTTTACTTTTCCTTGTTTGACCGCTGTAATCTTTCCGGTTGATGATACTTTGGCAATCTTTTTATTGGAAGATCTGTATTTGACTTTGCTGGTGTATGTGATCGGTTCGATCGTTGGTTTTAGCTGATATATCTGCTTTTTGTTTAATATTAAATTCTTTGGTATGTTCTTGATCGCTGTTGCAGTGACGGCTTTTTTCTGGATCGTGACTGCAATCGTCTTTTTAAGTCCGCTTGCTAATGTGATCGTGATCTTGGCTTTGCCTGTCTTATTGGCTGCTTTGATCTTGCATGTGCCTGTTTTGCTTCCTGTGATTGTAATTAGCTTTTTGTTGCTGCTTGTCCAGGACTTAATGTAGTCTCCTTTGACTAAGCCTGTGACTGTAAATTTGCTTGTACTCTGCTTCTTTTTAAGTTTTAATGATGCTGCGTTGGTGCAGATCGTTGGAGTCAGTTTATTGCCGTTGGTCCTTGTTTCTTCTTTGTTGCACTTACTGCACGTGCTTTTTTGCTGTTCAGGGCTGAACACGGTTGCTGCCTGCGTTGTGATCCATGCTCCGTAAGTGTGTCCTGTTGCTTTGATGGATTCTGTCTTTGTTCCCTTGCATGTATCACATGTATATGTTCTTGATCCATCGGATTCACATGTTGCTGGTGTTTCTTTGATGGTCCAGTTGTGATCCGTCTTGGGGATCGTCTGACCGTCTTTTAATTTCTTATTGCATGTGATGCAATATGTATCTCCAGTATAGCCTTCTTCTTTGCACGTAGCAGTCTTTTTATTGCGGATTTCCGTATTAATATGACCTGTTGGTGCTATGGATTCTTCATTTGTCTTTCCACACGTCTTACATGTGTATTCTTTGATACCCTCTGATTCGCACGTAGGGGCTGTTTTAAGCGTTCCATCATTCCATACATGTCCTGTTGGACTTATTGTTTTTCCTGCTTTTATGATCTGCTTACAGTCCTCACAGTAGATATCTCCGCTGTAGCCTTCCTCTTCGCAAGCAGCTTCTTTTTTCCTGATCAGTTTGGTATGCTGATGTCCTGTGGCTTTGATGGTCTCTGTGTAAGATTCGTTGCAGTCTTCATCGGTACAGTGATAGATCTTTTCGCCTGATTCGGTACACGTTGGTTCCTTTATAACAGTTCCATTATCCCAGTGATGTCCTTTTAACATCGGAATCGTCTCTGTTCTGGTCTTCTGACATGTTTTACATGTGTATGTCCTGATCCCTGTTGCTGTCTGTGTTGGCTCTTTTGTGATCTCTCCGTTATCCCATGTGTGTCCTGTTGCGGCAATTTCCTGTCCTAACTGGATAATCACACGGCAATCATCACAGTACAAATCACCAGAATAACCTTTTTCCTCGCAGGTTGCAGCTTTCTGATCGATGATCTTTGTGTGCTGATGTCCTGTCGGATCGATCACGTCGATCTCATATTCATTACACCGTTTACAGATGCGTTTTTTCATTCCGTATTTGGTGCAGGTAGGTTCTTTGGTGATCTTCCATTCTGCAAAATCATGTCCTAGTGGATCACTGATCGGTGTTTCTTTTGTTTCTCCGCATATGCTGCATTTTTCTACTTCCATCTCGCCTTTTTCACACGTTGCCGGGATGTTGTCCTGTTTTACCCAGGTATGCTCTTTCTTATTGATTGTTTCTCCGGAACTCAGCTTTTTATTACATACGCTGCAGTAGGTATCTCCGGTATACCCTGTGCTACTGCAAGTCGCTTCTTTCTTGTTTCGGATCTCTGGTTTATGGCCTGTGGCGTTGATCGTATGATTCTCTCCGTATCCACATGTCTTACAGATGTATCTTGCGATTCCGTTGGATGTGCAGGTCGCTGCACTTAGTACCTTGATTTGCCAATCATGTCCTGTTGCTTTGACTGGTTCGGTCTTGGTCTGATTGCAGACAGTGCAGGTGTATTGCTGTTCTCCATTAACTGTACATGTTGGCTCTTTTGTGATATCTCCTGCCTTCCATTTATGTCCACCTAGGGATGGTTTAGTTTCTACTTCTTTGGCATCTTTACATCGGGTACAGAGGTAGGTTGTAATTTCTGGATGAGTACAATCCTGTTTTTGAGTGAGTGTTCCATTGGAGTAGTCGTAGTTGTGTCCTTTTGGTTCCTGATTGTAATCTCTATAACGATAAATACATCCTGGATTTGTACAATAATATCCCATATATCCATATTCTTCACATGTTGCCTGTGCCTGGCTTGTTTTAACTAATTTATGATTTCCCTTACATACAGAATGCTCTTTGCTCCAATCATCTTTTGAAATATTAGAGTATGTGTTTTCAATATCATTATTTTTTGGTGTCACATGAAGATTGAACATATATTCTTTTCCATATAAAAATTCGCCATTAGGATTTCCATCTTTATCAACTGTGATTCCTGTACAATCTACATAATAAAACGTCCCGTCAATCTGTACTAAATTCCATGCATGTTGTAATCCGCTACTCTTAGTAGGTCCCTCTTCGAAAAGTGCCATTATTCCAGCTGCATTTGCCATGTAATGAAAAAGGTTTGCATATCCATCACATACTGCATATCCATCTAAAACTGCTCCTGTCATATCATGGGCATTCTTTCGTGGACAACTTCCTGGATTTTTAAAATACTCTTCATCATATTTTACATTTCTGGCAATCCAACTACAGATTGTTTTGCACTTTTCAAAATCAGACCTTTCATCTAAATCAAGACTTTTCATTACTTCTTTTAGCTTTGCTTGAGCCTGAAAATATCTTTCATTTGACACTGTATAAGAAACATTAGAATAATAAAATACTCCATTATAGGATTTTGTATCTTCATCATACACAATCTTATCATTATCACTATTTTGAAGATTTCCTCTTATAACAAAGAACTGTCTTAATCCCTGTCCTTCATCTGGATTACCTGTTTCCTTATATGTCTCTTTTTGTACTGCATCATTAAATGGATTCGCTCCATTATCTCCATCGATATCTGAAACCCTCTGATCCGCTTTAATCTCAACCGGTATACTGATGGAATATTCATCAAGTTTCCGTTCAATTACAATCTTTTTGGTAATCTCAGCAATCCCTTTGATCGCATCTTTATAATTATCATAGACTTGCGTTTTATCTGACGTACAGATATAATCCGTCGATCCTGATGCATAGGTCCGTAACCGATATTCAAAGCCCTCCGCAGACGACTTGATCACTGCTTCTTCTGCATGAACTCTGATTGGACTATTCCAGCTAAACAAACTGGTCACACTCAGAATCACACTTAGAAATAAAGCCACACTTTGTTTCAATTTTTTCATAAAAAAGTAAACTCCTTTCCTTTTCATTTTACATTCCCCGTATACTTATATTTTATCACAGGTACTGCAGAAATCCTAAGAAATACAAGGATTTTTTAAAGTTTTTCTTGTTAAAATCGTTGTAATTTATTAACCTATCTGTTATGCTGAAAAAGAATTTAAAACTACAATTTTTGTAAATAATAAAGATCCCAGATAGTCCGATAATCTTCTGGGATCTTTATTATAATTTCAATATTAAGAAAAAAGATATAATATACTTACTTAAGAAGTCGTCAGACGACCATGCTCTCCGTTCCGAGCTTTGCGGAAGGAGGGTGATATTATGAGTACATATGAAGAATTTATGATTATCATAAATATAGCATTATTAATTATTGCCATTCTGAATTATACGAATAAAAAATAGTCGTCCTGTCCCCTGGAAAGAATAGAACGACTATTAAAGTAATATGTTCGCCGGGGCGGATGGGTTTGATCCATCGTGCCGACTTCCTTGTTAAATATATTGTAATCAAGATTATTGTTTTTTTCAAGCCCTTTTCTGTTGAAATGATTGCGACAACACTTTAACATCATTGAAAAATAAGATCTTGATTTTAGGCACTGCATATATTATAGTAGCAGTAGTTAAAAGAGATTAATATCCGTTCGATACAACAAAAAAAGAAGAACCCCAGTAGCAGCCACTACTGAGGGTTCTTCTCTTTTTTTGATTTCTCATCAATTCTTTGATTTTTCCTTAAAAATCACACGTCCTTTCTTCTTTCTGTAATATACAAATAATCCGCCTGCGATCAGAATGATTCCTCCTGCAAGTGGAAGGTAATCAGTCCATCCGCCGGTCGTTGGCAGTTTCATTGAAGAATCGTTTGTCACCTCATAGGTCAGATGATAGAAATAATAGTTATCTCCCTGTTTGATTGCTTTGCTCGTATCGACATTCTGCTTATCAACCTCTGCCTGTGACATGGTCAGTGGCAGTGTGACCGTGATCGGTTCTTTTAATAAGGTCTTTCCACCGGTAGTCTTGGTCTCTGTGATTGTATATGTATCAGGGATCAGTCCGTCAAAGGTTACCTCTCCGGCAGAATCTGTTTTCGCTTTCGCTACTTCTGCTCCATCGGAAGATGTAATGACAAATTCTACATCTTTCAGTGTCTTTCCATTGGAATCTTTCTTCTTAAGCTTGATGGATCCCTGGATCATCTGGTTTGTAAATGTCGCTGCACCTGTTAACTGTGCTTTGGCAGTTGATCCATCTGGTCCGATATCAAACGTAACCGTTCCTTTGTCCTGATCGATCGTTACATTGCTACTGTCACTTTCGATATTTTTCAGTTTGAAATACTTAATCATACCACCCTCATTACAGGTGTATGTACCATATTCCAGATCATCAAATGTCACAGACAGCTTGATCGGATCACCTGGATGATCTTTCATCTGCTTTTCAACCTCATCTTTAGTGAATTTAACATTCTGCTCGTAGCTATGCTTCTTACCATAGACATCTGTTCCAGACAGTGTAAAGGTAAAGGTTGGATTGCCAACATCCATGTTCAGGTTACCAGGATCCAGGGCTTTCGTGATCGTAACTTTTCCTTTCGGCTGTGTACGATTATGGGTATTCGTAATTACTGTCAGATCGGTATCATTTGCATCCGCATCATATGTCGGTGTATATCCGATCTCGGATTCTCCTGTGATCAATCCTTCCCTGACTTCTTCCCATGTGTAGTTGACTTTCTTGCCATCCACTTTCACTGGAAGGATCTTACTGGATGCTTTCCAGTTATTTTCTGCACTTAGTGTCAGTGTTTCTTCCACTTTTCCATCGGCTAACAGATTGACTTTCACAGATTTCGGACGGATACCATCTTTGTTACTCTGATCGCTCCATACCTTTTTGACTTTCTTACGTGTTGTATCTGGCGTATGAGTGTTTGTAATGATGATGTTCTTTGTCGTTGTACCATTATCATCCGTTGTTTCATTTGTTTCATAAGAATCAACATATCCCGTTTTTGCATCGCCTGTTAATCCATCAAAAACTTCTTCTTTGATTTCATAGTCATATGGTTGTCCTGCTTTATCATACTTTTCTAAATTTCTATATGCAGTATTATCTGACCAGTTATTAGATTCATTTAATACAATCGCATCTAAATATGATTCATCATTCCGATATAACTGAGCAGTTATTGATACGGGTCTGATATTATCTCCATTATCGCTATCTTCCCATACTTTCTTTACATTAATATCGACAAATTCTGGATTATCATGGAAGTTCGTAAATGAAACCACATACATAGCATCATCCCAATGTGTACTGATTAAGGTATATCCTTTCGGAACGTCTTCTGTAAATTTCCATTTATCATGATCATCCTTCTTGATATCCGTAAACATCGTCCAATTGTTATCCTTGGTCAGTGTATACGTCTTGACTTCTTTCGTCGTCGTATGTGTTGCCTTGATCGTAATCGAATCCGGACGTATCTTCGCTGCATCGTTATGATCATCCCAGATCTTCTTCAATGCGATATAATCCAGTTTCTGGTTGACCAGGGTATCTGAATCATGGATATAGGCTGTTGTGTCATTATCCGTGTTATTCTCGGCTTTTACATCATGAATGAGATTTTCTTTTGTATCATTGATCACTTCGCCTTTAAAGGTCAGTGTTTTGTCTGATTTCTCATATCCGGCTGGTGCGTAAACCTCTTCCACTTCATACATATCACTTCCTGTTCCATCTTTTGCATAGATATCGGTCGGCAGTCCGATGAATTCCAGATATTCGAATTGGTCATCCTGTGATGTGGCGGTTGCGATCGTATCGCCTTTCTTGAAGATTGTTTCACCTTTACTATTGACGATATCTGTCTTGGCTTTTAAGGCAAACTGGGCTCCGGCCAGCTTATTTCCGTCCTGATCGGTCTTGATCAGATGGATGCTATATTTCTGCAGAGTATCACTGGCATCGATGTGAACGATTGCTTTCTTGGCAGTCTTTAAGGCGATATCTTCCTCTTCGGGATCAAGGACCTCTACGATTGTCTTGATTGTCTTATCCGGTAGATCTTTATAGGCTCCTTGGCTGTCAAAACTGATGTTGATCTCGTATTTTCCTGCTTTTTCTGCATAAGTCGGTGTAAATGCTACGTCTTTATCAGTCACTTCCACATCTTCTGCTCCATCATCATCGTAAAGAATCCGCCAACTGAAATCCTCTGCCTTAAACTTGTCTCCTTTTAAGAATGTATTCTTTGGCATAGCGACGATTTTCACTGGCTGTTCTTCGGTAAATTTGTCCTCCTCGATCTTTAAGATCTGGTCCATGACATAGGTTGTCTTAAGGACTGGATCGCCATAGAACATCTGGCTGACATCTTCCACGTTTGACGTATTAAAAGAGGAAAGATCAAGCGTCTTGATGGAGTCCATCGCATAGAACATCTGGCTCATATCCACAACTGCAGAGGTGTCAATATTTTTAAAGTTGATTTCCGTCAGATCGCTGCAATTCTTAAACATCTTTGATGATACCGCATTCATGTAGATGACCTGTCCGGCTCTCTGACTGGAGATATAGTAGTCTCCGCCGTCATTCCACATCACAACACTGCCGTCTTTATTCTGTGAGACATCCGTTGTCGTGGTTCCTTCTGGAGCATCTTTCCATGTAAAAGTCACAGATTCTGCATCTTTGATCTTCTGATTGAGCTTTTCGCCTTTTTCCAATACATAAATGCCTTTACTTACATCGTTTCCTTCATTTCCAAATGGATCTTCCTTATCCGGTACTTTGTCTTCATCACGGATATCATTCATACTTCCTGCCGTCGTATCCCAGGTCAGTTCCACTTCGTGTTTTTCCTGATCTTTGATGTAGCCGGCTGGAGCCTTGATCTCTTTGACATAATACTTTCCAAGATAAAAACTTCTGGTTTCTTTTTTATCCGTATCTTTTCTTGTAAAATAGATCTCTTTGTCTTTCGTTGTTGTCTTCTGATCGATCAGTTCATCTTTCTTCCATATAACAGTTCCATCATCTTTCTTGATATCCTCATCAGCATACAGTCCGTAGACCGCTCCTGTGATCTGGTCATTGTCATAGATGAAACTCTGGGAATCCTTGTCGTAGCCTGTTAAGACTTCTCCTGTCTTACTGAACGTGATCTCTCCGTAAACGGGTGTATCCGTTTTTTGAAACTGATAGCTTCCCTGTCCTTCGTTATCGTATGTGATCTTGACACTTGTGGATTCCTCACTCAGTTCGAACTCTTTTGCTTCTGCATCATCCATGTTGTAGCCTGCCGGTGCTTTGGTTTCCCTGATTGTGTATTTCCCGTATGGAAGATAACACTCTGCAGTTCCATCACCGCTTGTTCCAGTTGTTAAGGTTGCAACAACATCTTTATCTTCATCGTAGATCTCATAGACTGCATCATTTAACAATTTCTTTGTCTCTGCTGAACGCTTGACTAGTTCAATCTTTATCTTTCTCTCATCATCCTTATAAGGACCAAATGTGACAGTCTTGTGTACATCCGATTTGATCAGTACCACATCTTCATCTTCTATCATTTCATGCTTTGCATCGCCTTTAATCTGATGCAGTGTGTAGACACCGATCGCCAGTGAAATGGATGTTGCTTCTCCTTTTTCATCCGTTGTCAGGGTATCGACCACTTCCCCATGCGGATCAATGATCTGGAATTTCGCCCCAGATTCTGGTACATACTTATCTTTATTTACAGACATCTGCTTTTTGATCGAAATTTTTGCGGATTTTGTATAGTCGTCTTTTAAGATGAATTCATAAACTTTGACTTCATCCTCGATCGATGCTTTCATTTCTGTGGAATACTGCGGTGCTGCAAGATCATAACCTTCGACACCTCTGGTCTGTAGAACGATGAAACCGCTTTTCTTTGTGTAATCTTTTAAGAGCATCGCTGCTTTCCCTTCGGAATCCGTGACTAATGTTCCAAGGATTGCATCTTTGTTATTCTTTTTCAGATTTTCGATGTAAGACAGTCGGTCTTCGGATGTTGCCAGTGTCTGCTCCTTGAAGTCTTTGACCAGAGATTCATCCAGTACGACAAACTCCGCTCCTGGTTCTGGTCTGGACTTTCCGTTTTTGACCATCGTTTTCCGGATCCGGACCTTGTCTCCATTATAATAATTATCCAGCTCAAATTTTTTAAATTTCTTATCCCCGTCTTTGATCGTAACATCAAAATCATCTGCGATCTTGTAATTATCACTTCCTTTGATCTGATGCACTGTGTATGTACCAGGATCGAGCTTTCCAGACTGAGCTGCCCCGTTTTCATCCGTGGTCAATGTTTCCACAACCTTTTTCGTTGCTTTGTTGATGATCTGAAATTCTGCTTTATATTCTTCTTTTTTTGTATAAATGCCAGTTTCCTTATCACTGATTCTTGTAACCTTTGTCAACATGATTCCTGCATATTGCTCCGGATCGTTTGATTCGACCTTGTAGGTAGCTTTTGATCCGTCAATGGTTACCCATTTATCCGGTACCATGTCATATCCATCTGTCGTTTTTGTCTGATGGATACGGTAAGCTCCATAAGGCAATAAGTCTGTTTCTGCGATCCCTTTGTCATTCGTTGTGATCGTCTGTTTTAAATTGTTCTTGGAATCGTAGACTTCAAAGACTGCCTGTGCCTCTGGAACATTGTTTCCACCAAATGTCTTTAAGATTTGGATCGTTCCCTCATATTCCTCTTCTTTCAGATACTGTGTCGTATTCTTGTCGATTGTAACAGAAATATCCTGGTTGGATGTCTTGTATCCTAAAGGAGCATACTTTTCATGTAAGCGGTAATGTCCTGGATACAGATCCATTGCTTTTGCATAACCATTGGCATCCGTGACCAACTGTGTCACAAGCGTCCCTGCCGGATAGACCACACTTTTGTTGTCAGATCCTGTGATATCACGTTCTGCATACAGCTCATAGACTGCATTCTGTAAGTTCGCTTCGACTCCGTGATCTCCCCGTTTGTTCTGTACAACACCCTGTTTGTAGATCTCAAGGTCAGCTTTTTTAAATTCGTTTGTATAGTTGAACGTAAAGGATCGGACACCACCCTGTTCGACTTTGCTCTGATCTGTCTGATCAGGGATCAGATGACCAAATGGAGATTTAATCTCTCTTGTCATCCAGGTATGAACAGAAGAACTCTTTAATGCTGCGATCTTCTGCTGGGCAAGCTGCTGTGCTTCTCTCATTGCTACAGAATATGCGTTTGCCTTGGAATCATACCATCCGTTTCTGGTTGCATCTTTCTGCTGGCTCTTTGATAATTCATTCCAGTTCGTTACATATGTTTTTTTCGTTGATGTCACGCTGTAACTCACTGTTCTCTGTACGGTATAAGAAGCTTCTCCATTGTCATCGGTTGTTACACTTCCTTGATAATTCCCATCCATATAGATCTGAAATGTTGCTCCAGAAAGCCCTGCTCTTGTTTCCGCATCTTTCTTTTTAATCTTGATCCTTACGTTATCTGGGCTGGTTCCTGACTTTGTTGCACTTGTTTTCGCTTTTTTAATATCTGGCGGTGTGTGACGGAATCCAAACAATACTTGATGGGAATCCAGTTTTTTCTTTTTCACGCATTTCTTCACTGTGTAATAGTAGATCGTTCCTTCCGGGTCCTGATCACTGATCGTTTCACAAAATTTCTTCGCATCTTTCTGTGAATACCATTTATCTACATTTTTTCCTGCCTGATAGACTGTATCCTGCTTGTTTGCTCCATGTCCACATGCCCAGATATATGCCTGGCATAACGCCATGGATTTTTTGTTTTTGTTGCTAAATCTGAAATACCAGTTTAATGCCCTTGCAATCCCTTTTTTCTCATATGTTGCCGCATTGATTGTCTTGTATTTCAAGGTATCCCCGGAACACATAGTTTTTCCAGAGTTTAGACAGAACACTCTGTGTCCGTCTGCTGTCATGCTCCACAAACCTTCTGATGCCGGACGGCTGATCGCAGGGATCTTATTGCTTGATAATGCCTGACTCATCGCCAGTGATGCTTCTCCTGTGGAAGCCTTAACTTCTCTGCCCTTAAAAAACAGAGATCCCCCTGAATTACTCAGATATGTTGTCATGATCATCAGAAGGGCAAGAATGCATACAGAAATCTTTTTACAGATTTTTTTCAGTTGTTTCATCCTTTTTCCTCCCTTATTTATATCGGTTTGTAAAATATCCCGGTTGACCATCTTTATCGATTCTTCCATACTCAGAATCTACGTGATCCCTCGAAAATCCAGTACCATTCTGTCCTTCTAGTTCGATTGATCCATTGAACATCCCATCATCATGAATGATATTATGCATATCAAAGGAACCATCTGTTTTCTTCCAAATAGCGTATAGTTCATAAGTCTGCCCTGCATCACAGAGCGTGTTGACTGTCTGTCCGTCTGCATATTTTGGTTTTATAGCATCCGGATTTTCACTCCAACCAAGAAAAGTATATCCCGGCCGTTCAAATGTATTTGCTGGCAGGATATCGTTCTGTCCGTATTTCAATTCCGCGGTCTTTTTACTTCCTGATGCTCCATTTCCGTCGAAACTAACTTCATAGGAACTCTTAGACCAGATAGCATAAAGTGTCATGTTATCTGTACGATTCCATGTGATCGTCTGACCTGGCGAATAATCGGCTGTCGTTGCATATTTATTTGTACTCCATCCAACAAAAGCATAGCCTTTTTTTGTGTAACCGTTGTCTGCAAAGGTAAAGTTCTGATCATAAGTTGCTGTCCCATCTGCTGTCCATCCAGAATCTTCTCTGTTTCCATCATAGCTGACAGTATAAGTATTTGCTGTCCATTGTGCTACAGCACTATAATCTGTGCTACATACAACCCATCCTGTTCCCATCCAGTCACCCCAGTCGTTATCACGTCTCCATCCAGCTAAACTATATCCTTCTCTCCATGCATTTGGAAAAGTAAAGTTATCCCCATCATTGAAAGTTCTTTCACTTTCACTAATACCTCCACCATTTCCATTGTAATAAACTTTATATTGGTTTCTTCCCCATAGATAGATCGTTGCATGGCAGTCATGATAACGATAATATTTTTTTGCAGATGTATCATAATAAGTTGCTACCGCAGTATCATATGCACTCATCCGAATTGTAGTTTCAACCCAATGATTTTCTGTGGAATGACCTGCTGTATTTGATACTTGGTGTGCCGCTGATGTCACAGAAGGCGTGTCAAAATATTCTCCACTATGATAATAATGTGCCGGAACCGTGTATCCAATCTTTAAATTAAACCATGAATAATTTTTCCCCGAAGCATTCCGATATGTTGATGGTGAAGTATCCAAAATTTTCATACCATACGGATTGTCATTCGTTTGCTTTACATTAATGTAAAGAGGACGACTTTTATCATTAAATGTATTTCCTGAATAAGTTTTATCTGTTGTTACCGTAAAATAAATAGTTGATGTTCCCCATGGTCCATCTATTGAAACACCCGTCCAATAACCATTTCCTGGATAAGAAGTACCACTTGACACTTTATCCGTACCATGCTGTGCTTTGACTATTTGACTATAAGCAACAGCTACAACAAATAAAACCACGATTGCACTTACCCACAATTTTTTAGTTTTTTTTCCGTAGTTTATCAGTTTGTGTTTCATATAACTCCTTTCTTTATTATTCTTTCTTCACAATTAATTTCTTGCCATCATTGATAAACAAAATCGTTCCATCCTGATCTGTTCGATATAAATTTTTATTACTGATATATTTTTTGATTCTTTTCATTGCTTCTGGTCGAGGATGGTGATAAGGATTATTTTTTCCACAAGAAATGACTGCATATTTTGCTCCAACTTTTTTTAAAAATTGTTCACTGCTTGATGTATAAGAACCATGATGCGGAATCTGTAATACTGTAGATTTTACATTATATTTTTTTATTAATTCTTTTTCATTGGAACTATATATATCTCCAGTAAATAAATAACTATATTTTCCATAAACCATTTTGATCACAAGACTGGTCTGATTTACTTTTTTATAGTTTTTCCAAGGAGACAGTACTTCTCCTTTCATTCCACATCCAAAATCAATCTTATTCCCTTTTTTAACTTTTACTGTTTTTGTATGGTACTTAGAAACAGCTTCATTTAATTCCTTTACATCTTTTGTGGAAGCATTTTTTTTATATCCATATTTTGATTGAATTACAGTTCCAACCTTTCTGGTTTTTATTAGTCTATCCACGTTCCCAATATGATCTGGATCGTTATGTGTCAAAACAATCTGATCAATAGAATTGATTTGATTGTTTGATAAAAAAGAATCTAATTTGTCATAGTACTTTTCATCTCCCGTATCTATCAGAGTATTTTTACTCTCTGATTGTACCAAAATAGAACTTCCTTGTCCGACATCAATAAAATACACTTTCAATGTCGGTCTTTTATTTGCTTCTGTTCGATGCTGGCAAAGTATACTAAGTATCAGTACTAAACTTACAACAAATACAAACGCTAATTTAACATTATTTTTTTTACTTTTTTGAAACATTTAGATATCACCTCTTTTTCTTTGGCATAATTATTCCAATCCCGAAAAAAATTAAAAGCATAAGCCCAACATACCGAACAATCTTTTCTCTTCGGATATCCCATTCGGATGATTGAAAGTGTGTGTCTTTGATCGTGCTGTTCTTTTTCTCCACGATCTTTTGTCCATGGTCTCTGATACAGTACACAACATACCGGTACTTTCCATGACTTCGGTACGGGTGACAGGTAAGAAGTGTTACCATTTCTTTCCCTTTCCGGATCTTAATCTGATCGGAATCATCCGGCTGTATGATCTTGATCTCTTCGACACGATAAGTAAGCTTCTCCCATGGATTCTTTACGATCACGCGATCTCCGACTTTTAATTTCTCGATCTCGCGAAAATACGGAATCCCTTCATATCCACGATGTGCAGCGATCACACAGTTGCTGTCTTTCTGCCCTAATGGAAGAGATGTCTGCCCCATGATCGCCGCTCCTTTTCTCATATTTTCCATCGTGGCTCCCAGATATAACGGGAGTTTTTGTTTCATCTTTGGGATCTTTATGTATCCGAAGGTGTTCTTTTCGTTTTTTAAGATGATCGGTGCACTGCGGTAACTGAATACGTCCTTTAATCCTGTCTGTTTTTCCTGGAAGATCTTCCTGTTATAACGGACTGCTTTCTGATACAACGGATCAGACTGTTTTGTCTGGCTGCTTTCCTGTGTCAGTTCTTTCACTGTCTGATCAGACTGTTTCTTTTTCAGGTACGACATGATTTCAGGATATAACAGTGATACGATCCCTGCCACCAGAAACAAGATCCCGATGATATTTATAATCTTTTGTTTCATCCCTGTCTCCTTCCTCTGATCTTTTCATACCCTTTTCTTGCTGCAATCAGCAAAAATATGATCAACAGTCCCGCAAGAATCGCCCGTTTGTAAACTTCCATCCACTGGGAATGATGCTTTCTTGCTTTGGTTTGTTCCTCTTTTTCGTGATAAACGGTGCGTACCCCGCGGACCAGTAAGCGGTGATCATTGACTCCATATGGTGTACAGGTAAGCAGAGTCACATGATCTTCTCCGTCAATGATCTGAAGCTTTCTGGTATCTTCCGGTTTTACCACCTCAATCTGGTCCACTTTGTAGGCAAGTTTCTGATCCAATACATGGATAAAGAACTGATCTCCTTTCTTTATTTCTGTCAAGTCTGTAAACAACTTTGCAGAATTAAGTCCGGTATGCCCGGTCAAGACTGCATGGGTACTTTTCCCTCCGACTGGAAAGGAAGATGCCGCAAGATGCCCGATCCCGTGTTCCAGAACTTCGGCGGATGTTCCATGATAAATCGGAAGATCGACGGAGATACATGGGATCTTTACATATCCCATGATGCCCGAACCATCCAGATCAAGAATCCTGTTATAAAAAAGCGTTTCCCCGTTGGACTTTTTATCCTTAAATGGGTCAGTCAGCTGTACTTCGGATCTTGTCAGGTCTATGTTATACTGTCTTGCCTCAGCGACCGCTTTTTGTTTTATTTCCTGGTCCATTTTGGCAGTCTTTTTCTGATAGCTTTCCACTCTCGATCCTGCACTGTGTTCGAAGATAAAGTTACTCACGAACGGATAGGATAATAACAGAAAGCCTGCCGCAATGATCAGGACCGGTATGATCTTCTGTCTCATCTCTCACCCTGAAAACAATCGCCCTGCCACATCGGACAGAGCGACCGCTTTTTCCTTATCTTTTATTTCTGTGGCTGTCTTTTATTTCTGCGAAGGATCATCATTCCGCATCCGGCAGCAACAACTCCTGCGATGATCAGAAGATAACTTCCTGCCCCGCCTGTCATTGGCAGCATAAACTGTTTCTGGTTTGTGATCTCCATGTTGACATAAGCATTGTTGGATTCATCCTGCTTTGTCATAGTTGCTTTTGTGTTATCAACCGTCGCACTGGCTGCAGTTGTCTGAACCGTTACATCATTCTTTAATGCAGCACCATTAGGGACTCCATCATTTGCTGTGGAATCTGTGTCGGATTTGCTCTGAATTCCTGTGATGTTTGCTTCGGTTGGTGTGATATTTGCTTTTGTCTCTGTAATTTTAACGATGACTTCTTTCTTTAACAGAGAGTATCCGGCATCGGAATGTGTTTCTGTAAATCCGTATTCATCGGCTTCGATTCCGTTAATCACAAGTTTTCCTGTGGAAGACGGACTGAACTGTGTTGCATCGGCTTCTGTTGCTGATTTTCCTGTCACCTGGTAAACACCGTTGCTTCCTGTTGCCACTAAGTAGTAGTTGTCAGATTTATTCTGTACAACGAATTTAACCTTGGTTGGATCACCTTTTCCGTCAGAAAATTTCTTTGTCAGATCATATCCGTAAGAGTATACGATACATTTGTCT
>OGPM01001494.1_pt1 | contig 19118 bp, 17 predicted proteins | sample 1552961 | NCBI WGS metagenome assembly OGPM01 (sample SAMEA2580304, study PRJEB22360) | human gut metagenome | biome: human gut; feature: human-associated habitat; material: faeces | place: Denmark | collected 2008/2010
GGCGGTCGCCTCCCTACGCGACGAATTTCGGCCATGCGCGGAATCTCGGCTTGGCCGTCCCTCGGAAAGCACCGGACTCCCGAACGCGGAACCGGCTTTTATTGCAGAAAAAACGCCCCGCATCGAATGCAAATTTGGACAAAGAGCCGCGAATATACAACCTCCGGACAGTTCCATATTCCTGCAAAAATATCCGATTCGTCAGATTGTCGTCCGATAACCGGAACTTATTTGTTAAGTTTGTCCTGAACTCAACGTCATAGCCATGAAAGAGCACAACATCCCGCGCCTCGACCTGACGACGATCAATCCGGAAGCCCGGGAGAACATCGAAACGATCGGCCACGATCTGGCCGTGTTCGACGACTTCGGCGGAGTTCCGGTTTTCGAATATCCGAGCCGGATCAATCTGGCCGTGCTCTCCCTGTGTCTCAGCGGAGAGGCCAGCGCCAGCATCAACCTCAAGGAATACACGTTCCGTACCAACGACATGCTCATTCTGATGCCCGGGCAAATCGTCCAGCGACACGGCGAGAGCGACGATTTTACCGGTTGCGCATTCGCCATATCGACCGATTTCGTCAAAAACTCGCTGCTGGGAATCCAGCAGTTCCTGCCCGTTTTTCTGCGACTCAAGGACGATCCGTGCCTGCGCCTGAATCCGGACGAAGTCGTCCGGATACTGGAGTACCACTCGTTCCTCCGGCAGAAAATGAGGCAGAAAAGTCAGGAGAGAGCTACCATATAGCGTATCTGTGTCCGTCTATGGATACTCCTTTCTGGCGTTATATGGCAACAGGTGTTGAGAGAGAGGCTGAGAAACTGGGAAATGTTACGGTTACGACGTATGATAGTAAGAATAGTGCGGATATCCAGTATACAAATGCTCAGGATGTAATTGTAAAAGGCGTAGATGGCATTGTGATTAGCCCGACAGATTCAGCTTCTTGTGTGGCAGTACTTGGATTGGCTGAAGAGGCAGGGATACCGGTGGCAATCAGTGATATTGGAACAGATTCCGGTGAATATGTGACATTTATCAAAACAAATAACCTGAAAGGAGCAGAGGAAGGCGGCAAGTATCTGGCATCTCTTCTCAAAGAAGGCGATAAGGTTGCTGAAATTGTAGGCCCCCAGGCACGTCAGAATCAGCAGGACAGAAAAGCAGGGTTTGAAAAGGGTGTTGGCACAGCTAATGTAGAGATTGTTGATTTCCGCCAGATGGAGCGCGAGAACCGCAGTGAGGGAGAATCCTATGCTCAGGATTATCTGACAGCATATCCTGATCTGAAGGCAATTTTCTGCACATCTGACGACGCGTCGCTTGGAGTACTGGCAGCATGCCAGGGGGCGGGGCGAAATGAGGTCATGATATTTGGTTTTGACAGCAATGAAGAATTGCTGGCAGCTGTCAGGGAGGGAACTATCGTGGGAACCAGTACACAGCAACCGCTGTTAATGGGAGCCAGGGCGTTGGATGGAGTGATTGACCATCTTGATGGCAAGGAGGTTGAGCAGTTACAGGAGATAGAGACATTACTTGTCACAAAAGACAATATTGACGATGTTTATGACATCCTAAGTGAGACAGCTATGGTGATTGAATAGACGAGGAGAGAAGGAGAAAGAACCATGATTAAAGTAGATCCTACAAAGCACACACATTGGTATAGTCCATGGAATGTTCCTGTGGCAAAGGTGGATTCTGGAGAAACTGTTAGTTTTACATGTCAGGATACATGGAACGATGTAATGGTAGACACAAATACCATTCAGGCAAGGGCTATGCACGGATACCCTATTAATCCTGTGAATGGACCAGTTTATGTAAATGGTGCCATGCCTGGTGATACAATGAAAATTACAATTGAAGATGTACGTGTTACATCGGATGCAACCTTAATTTGCAATGATATTCAGGTATGCAAGGCATTCAGAAAGTATATAACGGACGATGAGGTAGTTAAATTCCCAATCAAAGATGGGCAAGCAGATATGTTTGGCGTGAAAGTTGATTTAAAGCCATTCCCTGGATGTCTGGGAGTAGCTGCCGCGGAGCGTATGAGTACTCTTGACCAGGGACGCCATGGCGGAAATATGGATTGTAAATATTTGACAAAGGGGAGCATCCTATATCTGCCGGTGTTTGCGCCGGGAGGACTGGTTGCTACAGGAGATATCCATGCGTACCAGGGCGATGGGGAAATCGTAGGCGGTCTGGAGGTTGCGGGAGAGGTTGACCTTAAACTGGAAGTCATCAAAGGAATTACAGAACCTTGGCCGATTCTTGAAACGAATGACCGTTGGTATGCGATTGTTTCGGACGATACTCTGGAGGAAGCGGGTTTCAAGGCAGTCCAGTGTATACAGGAATTTATACTGAAACGGACCGACAGGTACACCCCTAATCATCTGATGCTGATGCTTGCTGAGCTGGGGGATGTGGAAGTGTGCCAGATGGTAGATACATATATGACAATGCGTTTTGGGTTTGAGAAGCGGATTGCACCGGAGCTTACTTTTTGATTTGAAACTGCAGGCGTGAAAGGAAACTTTCACGCCTGATTCAACGTCTGCAGGAGTTAATAACACAAACCATATATCCCACCTCTACGGAAGCAATACATAGAGTGCGGCGGCCACGGAACAAATCATAAAAAATATCCCGCTGACCCGGATAAATGTCAAATAAAGACCGGTTGGCCCTACGCCGTCCACTGCGAAAATATGTTCAACCTCCCAGAGATATTCCGGCTTTATAATCATGGCCAGACCTAAAACAAATAAAGGAATCAGACCCAGATAATCCATCGCAACCTCCTTGAAATTATGGTATCATATCCATGCAATCAGGATATGTATGTTTCATAAACAGAGTATATCATATAAAAAATGGAATATAGCGATATTCATGAAATGGAAATAGAATCTTAAAGATGGAATAAAAATAGAACAAAAAAAGTAATAATTTCTCAGTTTTCGATCTGATGAATGAATATAATTCATTGACTTTTGTTCAATGGAGTGGTATTCTATGTATATAGCAGACGGTCAGCTTGTTGGGAAACAGGTATGGAACCTGCTGACTAATGAAAACAGAGTATTAAGCAGAAGGAGTCTGTTCAGAAAAGGGGAGATTGACAGATGGAACGCAAGACAGCCAGAATATCCAAGGAACCGGAGGTCCGCAGACAGGAAATATTGGATACGGCCATGTCTGTTTTTATGGAAAAGGGATATGAGGCAGCTACCATGAGAGATATTGCGGCAGCCATGCATGTGGTGCCGGGACTGTGTTACCGGTATTTTGAGTCCAAGCAGATGCTGTATGATACTGCAATTGAGCAGTATGTAAAGGATATTACGCATCCCATGATTGAACGTCTGAAAGAGAAGGATGATTCGCTGGATGGTTTCCTGGACAAAATGGAACAGCTGTTTATTCAAACAGATGGAAAGGAAAAGTATCATCATTTTTTTCATAAAAAGGAGAATCACGATCTTCAGATGCTTATGTCGGTTAAGCTGTGTGAGACCATTGAACCGTATATGGAGGAAAAGCTGCGGGAGATGAATGGAAATGGAATCACAAGGGTTGGGAATATACCGCTGACAGCGTCATACATGCTCTTTGGCGCGGTTCCTGTCCTGGAGAACGATGGATTGTCAACGGCTGAGAAAGCGTTGGGCATCCGCATGATTATGAAATGTATTTTAGAAGCGTAAGCGCGCTTGGAATGGTAAATAGGACGGCAGATAAGAGAAGGATTCCCGTTGCCGGTGTTTCGGGAATTTCTTTTTTTAAATAATGAATGAACAATGTTCACTTAATCAAGGAGGCAGAAATATGTTACATTATGCACTGATAACAGGGGCAACCAGCGGTCTGGGGCTGGCTTATGCCAAGTGGTTCGCAGGAAAAGGATATGATTTAATCATGACCGGCAGGAGAAAAGAAGTGATTGAAAGGAGAGCTCAGGAAATCAGGGATAAGTTTGCGTGTAAGGTAATTGTGATACTGGTAGATCTTGCTCAGGAGGACGGGGTAAGAAAGCTGCTTGCATCGTTAGAGGGAAGGGAGATTCATGTACTGGTGAATAATGCGTGTTTTGGTTTCAGAACCTCATTTAGTGATACGGATATAGATGGATTGAAGCGTCTTATTTATCTTCAGACAATTGCTGTGGCAGAAATCACCCATTATGTCCTGAGAGGAATGAAAGAGAGAAATAAAGGCATTATCATCAATATTTCGTCGGACGGGGCATTTGCAGTGGTGCCCGGCAATGTCACCTATGCCGCTGCAAAACGCTTCATCGTCACATTGACTGAAGGGCTTCACATGGAGCTCATGGGCACGGGAATCCGGGTTCAGGCCGTGTGTCCGGGCTTTGTGGATACGGATTTTCACGAAAATAACGGAATGTATGTGGATAAGACGAGAAAGGGCATGTTTGGATTCCGTCAGCCTGGGGAGGTAGTGGATGAGGCCATGAAGGAGTTTGAAAAAGGCAGTATTGTCTGTGTACCTGATAAGGCCGGAAAACTTGTGAAGGCCATGGCGGAGTATATGCCAAAAAAGATGTATTACCGGTTTGCAGATGATTTTGTGAATAAGAATATCCGGAAGAACTGACTGTCACAAATGCCGGCAGAAGATCTGCTAAGAACAGAGAACCTTTTAGAACAGAAAAACTTTTAGAACAGAAGACCTTTTTAAAACAGAAAACCTTTTTAAATAGAAAACCCAATAAAACAAGCAGAAAACCCAATAAAACAAACATATGAAAAGGCGCCCATTACAGCTGACTGCCAGCGGTTATGGGCGCCTTTTGCGTGGAAACCATCTTAAATAATAAATTTGAACTTGTCCCCAATGCAGAGCTGGCGGCAGAGGTTCGTAATCGTGTTCTTCACATCGTGGATGACACTTTCAATCCTCAAAAGGGGGTACCCGCTTGAAATTTCCAGGGCTTTGGCCTCTTTTGAGGTGGCGAACACCATGTCCAGAGTTTTTTGGGAATGGTCTAAAATGCGTGATAAATTCATATTGCCTCCGTCGTATTTATGGGATAAAATATAGTAACGCTGAATATTGGAGGGTGAGACTATGATTTTATCGGACAGGACACTATTTAAAATGCTGGAGGAAGGTACTTTATCAATCACACCGTTAGACAAAGAGCAGGTACAGCCGGCCAGTGTGGATATACGTCTGGGGAATACCTTCAGTATTGTGGAGGATTTATCCACGGGAATCATTACTTTAAAGGATGAGGTCAGATACAAGACCATAAATACAGACACATACATCCTTCTTCCGGGCCAGTTTGTGCTCGCCACAACCATGGAGTATGTTTCCCTGCCGGACAACCTGACAGCCTTTGTGGAGGGGAGAAGTTCCCTGGGGCGTCTGGGCCTGTTCATACAGAATGCGGGCTGGGTGGACCCGGGCTTTCAGGGGGAAATTACCCTTGAACTGTTTAATGCAAACCGCTGTGCCATTGAGCTGAAGGCAGGACGAAGGGTTGGCCAGCTTGTGTTTGCGGAAATGGATGACACAGCCCTGAAACCATACAATGGAAAATACCAGGGGCAGAAGGGCGCCACCGGGTCGCGGGTATATATGGACTGACGGCCGGGCTGGACTTCAGGCAAAGAGGCGCTCTGCCTGGAACTGCTGCGTATATGAAATACATGACGGAGAACGTCCGCTCATTGATTGACGGAAGATATGGGGGCATGATATGATAGTACCAGTTACAAGGTTCGGCGGAGAATAAATAAAAAATTGAAAAGGAGAAATAACATGGCATTCTATTTTGAGGAACCTTCCCGCACGTTCAGCGAGTATCTTCTGATTCCAGGCTATTCATCCACCCAGTGTATCCCTTCCCAGGTGAATCTGAAGACGCCTCTGGTAAAATATAAGAAAGGAACAGAACCGGACATATCCATCAATATCCCCATGGTTTCTGCCATCATGCAGTCCGTATCGGATGACAGGATGGCTGTTGCCCTTGCGCAGGAAGGCGGGATTTCCTTTATATACGGGTCCCAGGCCATTGAGAAGCAGGCTGAGATGATTCACAAGGTGAAGCGGTACAGGGCCGGTTTTGTGGTGAGTGATTCCAATGTATCGCCGGATATGACGCTGGCAGATGTGCTGGCTATCACGGAGGAGACAGGCCATTCCACCATTGCGGTGACTGCGGACGGACAGCCCAACGGAAAGCTGTTAGGCATTGTCACCAATAAGGATTACCGTGTCAGCAGGATGGGACCCGATACCAAGGTAAAGGACTTTATGACAACGCTGGAGAATTTAGTTTATGCCGACGAGTCTACCACCCTGAAGGAAGCCAATGACATCATCTGGGAGCACAAGATTAACTGCCTTCCACTGGTGAACAGGAACCAGGAGCTGGTGTACCTGGTTTTCCGCAAGGACTATGACACCCATAAGAAGAATGAAAACGAACTCATTGACAGCTCCAAGCGGTATATGGTGGGAGCCGGTATTAATACAAGGGATTATGCGGAGCGGGTGCCTGCCCTGCTGGAGGCGGGAGCGGACGTGCTGTGCATTGACAGCTCTGAGGGCTTTTCTGAGTGGCAGAAGATTACCATTGACTACATCCGAAAGAATTTTGGGGATTCGGTGAAGGTAGGAGCCGGAAATGTGGTGGACGGAGACGGATTCCGGTTCCTGGCAGAGGCAGGTGCTGATTTTGTCAAGGTGGGAATTGGCGGCGGCGCCATCTGTATTACCCGCGAACAGAAGGGAATCGGAAGAGGACAGGCCACAGCCCTGATTGAGGTGGCAAAGGCCAGGGACGAGTATTATAAGGAGACAGGCGTATACGTGCCCATTTGTTCAGACGGCGGCATTGTACACGATTATCATATCACGCTGGCACTGGCCATGGGCGCTGATTTCATCATGCTGGGACGGTACTTTGCCAGGTTTGACGAAAGCCCTACCAAGAGAGTGAATGTCAATGGAAGCTACATGAAGGAATACTGGGGCGAAGGCAGCGCCAGAGCCAGGAACTGGCAGCGGTATGATATGGGCGGGGATAAGAAGCTGTCCTTTGAGGAGGGCGTGGACTCCTTTGTTCCATATGCCGGCAGCCTTAAGGACAATGTGAACCTCACTCTGAGCAAGGTGCGCTCCACCATGTGCAACTGCGGGGCGCTTACCATTCCGGAACTCCAGGAGAAGGCAAAAATCACCCTGGTATCTTCCACCAGTATTGTGGAAGGCGGGGCACATGATGTTATGCTGAGGGATAAGAGATAAAAGACAGAAGATGAGAGCTAAAGGCTTAAGAACAGAAAACTGAAAATAAAAAACAAAAGTTAAGAGGACTGCTGCAATGGATTGTTGCCGCAGTCCTTTTGAACATGGCAGGTATTGGAAAGCGTTAACAGGCCATTTTTAACGTCATTCAGAATACCGTCAATGCCGCAAAACAGAGCTGAGTGCCTTGATTTTCCGCCTGCAATTGTTTATAGTAACGGAGTAAGGGTTTAAGAAGAATGGAAAATGATTTTACATAGAGGAAAGGGGATTTTACAGATATGGATATCAGGATACGGGAGTATACAGAGGCGGACGCAGAAGAGGCAGTCAGGATATGGAACCATATTGTGGAGGAGGGAGCGGCGTTTCCGCAGCTGGAGCTTCTTACGGCAGAGACAGGGAATCGTTTTTTTTCAGAGCAGTCATTTACAGGGATTGCGTATGACGGTGGGGGAGGAGAAATCGTGGGATTGTATATTCTCCATCCCAATAATGTGGGGCGCTGCAGCCATATCTGCAATGCCAGCTACGCGGTTAAATCCCAGCTGCGGGGACATCATATCGGAGAGGCATTGGTGAAGCATTGCATGGAGCAGGGGAAAAAGCTTGGATTCAGGATACTTCAGTTTAACGCTGTGGTGAAGAGTAATGCCCCGGCGCTCCATCTGTATGAAAAGCTTGGATTTACACAGTTGGGCGTGATACCGGGAGGATTCCTTATGAAGGATGGGAGTTATGAGGACATCATTCCCCATTATCATGTCCTGTGACAGGTTATGCCTTACAGTGAATGTACCTTATCATGATTTTTAAAAATGTTCTTGCTTTTCATTTTTAATCATTATATGCTTTTTTCATACACCGGTGTACCTATAAACGTGAAGGAGCTTATATGATGCAAAATGAAAATTGGCCTGTCTCCGGGTGGCGGACGGCAGAGCCCGGAGAGCAGGGAATGAACCGGGAATTACCTCAAAGACTGCATTCTGTCATCACATCGGACTACGCAAATACCAATGGCATCGTGGTGGTCAGAAATGGCTGTATTGTCTGTGAGGAGTACTTTCATGGCTTTGGACCGGATGTTCCGGTCCATGTGGCATCGGTGACTAAGAGCGTGCTGTCCGCGCTGACGGGCATTGCGGTGGACAAGGGATATATACCGTCTGTCAGCCGGAAGATAATGGAGTATTTACCGGACTATGTTTCGGAAACACATAACAGGAACTGCGGGAATGTGACCATTGAAAATCTGCTGACTATGACGGTGCCCTATGCTTTTGAGGAATGGAAGGAACCTTTGGAACAGCTGTGTACATCTCCTGACTGGGTGGGATTCACCCTGGATATGATGAGGGATGCCGGGGAAACGGATAAGCCCGGCAGGCATTTCCAATATTGTACGGCGGGAGCCCATCTTTTGTCCGCGGTTTTACAGCGGGCGGTTGGGATGAGTACCAGAGAATTTGCAAACCGCTATCTGTTTGAGCCTGTTGGAATGACGGTGATTCCGGATTATCCTATGGAAACCTATACATGTGACAGTCTGTTTGGGGAAGGAGTCAGGGGATGGGTGCACGATCCTGACGGCGTCACCGCAGGCGGATGGGGACTGACCATGACTCCCAGGGATATGGCGCGGTTCGGCCTTCTGTATCTGAACATGGGCAGGTGGAACGGAGCGCGTATCATTTCAGAATCATGGGTCCGTCAGTCTGTGAAGAGAACCTTCAGCCGCTATGGTTATATGTGGTGGCGGTTTGAGAAAAAGGGAGTGGCTGTCCACGCCGCCATGGGAGATGGAGGGAACATGATTTGCTGGGTTCCTGACAGGAACCTGGTGGCGGCGATTGCGTCCGGTTTTGTGCCGGAGGCGAAGAACAGGTGGCTGCTGGTCAGGGATTATATACTGCCGGCTGTTGAGGAAAACAGGGTGTGAGACGGGGCATATGAAAATCAGGGAAGAGTATACGTGCCCGCTGGAGCTGGTTGGGATGTGAGAAAGGGTAAGTATACAAATTAAATGATAGGTGCAATTCGCATAGAACAAAGGCTCAACGCAGCAGCGGCGGAATCCCCAGCATGTTTTCAGTTATAGGCTGCAGTGAAAAAGGCACGGCAGATACCGGCCAATGGTATCAACCAGTTCATCATTAGGGTGAACTGGTTTTTTTATGTCCTAAAAGGGCGCAAAATGCCCCAGGACCTATAAAACTAACATATGAAAGCATTACAAAAAATAGATGCTAAAATACCAGGAATTGTAAAATACCCCTACCTTCCCCATGGACATACCTTTATGTTAGGATAATACAGAATGGCACAAAAAATGACAGGAGAAAGAAACGTATGAATATATATGGCGAATTTCAGGAAAAACTATGTCTGTTTCGAAATTATCTATTGGAGGAAGAACGTTCCGCTGCAACCATTGAAAAATATGGAAGGGATGTCCTGGCCTTCCTATCATGGCTGTCTGACTGTGAAGAGATTTCAAAAGAAGTGGTGGTTGGATATAAGCAGGCAATCATCGGGAAATACAAAACAACAAGCGCCAACAGCATGCTGGTATCTGTAAACCGTTTTCTGGATTTTATCGGAAAAAAGGACTGTCAGGTAAAACTATTTAAGATACAGAGAAATCCATTTCGGAAAAAGGATAAAGAGCTGACAAAAGAGGAATATAACAGGCTGATCCTGGCGGCAAAGGCAAAATCAAGCAGCCGCCTGTTTCTTATGATCCAGGCAATATGCAGTACCGGTATCCGTGTCAGCGAGCACCGTTTTATCACTAGGGAGGCGCTGGAGAGAGGAAGAATCACTATTTACAACAAAGGCAAGGAGCGCGTAGTCTTTCTGCCAAAGAAGCTGAAAAAATGCCTGCTCCAATACTGCAGACAGAATGGAATCTACTCCGGACCTGTTTTTGTCACCAAAAATGGTACACCGGTTAACCGTTGTAATGTATGGGCAGAAATGAAGGCATTGTGCAAAGAGGCCGGGGTCAGCCCGGAAAAAGTCTTTCCGCATAATCTGCGCCATCTGTTCGCGGTTACTTATTACCGGATGCAGAAGGATATCGTGCATCTGGCCGATATCCTGGGCCACTCCAATATTGAGTATACCAGAATTTACACATTTACCAGTGAAGAGGAGCATGCCCGTGTATTGTCAAGGATGTGCCTGCTGATATAAAAATGACCAGAACATAATATACATTATGTCATGGTCATTAACATGGATATCCTCATCCCGTTTTTATTATGCATCTAAAGTCAGCTTTTTTCAATAGTTTTCCAGTTTCTGGCCTCTGACTTTTCATTATTTTTCCCAAAACACATGAGCAGAGTTAAATTTGGATATAGCAAAGGTTCCCGATGAAAGCGTTTTTATGCTTTTCATCGGAAGTCTATTACATAATGTATATTATGTGATATCCTCAGCAGACGCAGCTTTTAAGAAAACCAATGATATAAAAAATAATTAGCAAAACTGGTGAAAGCTAGTGACGCAAAGCTACAGGGATTTCTCTCTAAAAAGAGGTGTCAGCCAGCTGCATGATTTGTGAAGCCGGCCTGTGTATGCAGCGCAGGCTTTATTATTGTATGTTTTACTTAATCCTGATATGCCGCCCTCCTTAGATCCGGGACCATGGAGTGGACGGGGCTGAGCATTGGGGGGAGGCGCATAGGAAAATGGAACATGATAGGAACCAGTTTATTGTGAATGTGTTTACAAATGGGGCTGCTCCGGAAGAGAAAAGAGTGGATTCACAGGAACATGACATGGCTTATATAGAGTCCTGCCGGGAGATGTTCCGGCTCAGGCAGAAGCTGCAGCATGACATTTCTTCAAAGGAGGAAGGCAAATGAGCAGAGACAGGAAGATCTCAGTCCGGTCCGTTATGGGCGGGATATTGTGCGTTATCTTTATACCGGTGATTTTTATAAACCTGACATTGATTATCAGCACCTACACAAAGCCCGGTGAGATACCGGGAGTATTTGGTATAAAACCTGTAATTGTCCTGTCCGGCTCCATGGAGCCGGTGATACAGACAGGGGATATGATATTTTTACATAGTACGGATCCGGCCCGGCTTCAGACAGGTGACGTGATCTGTTATCTGGACTCAGACCAGGCCATTACACACAGGATTGTAGGAATTCGGGAGGGAGAGGATGGGCAGGTACGGTATGTCACGCAGGGCGATGGGAATAATACAGCAGACCGGCAGGCCGTAAGCGCGGACCAGGTGCAGGGAATCTGGCGCGGAGGTAAAATTCCCGGGATGGGTAGCGGGATTATGTTCATGCAGTCTGCAGCCGGAATGATTCTGTTTATGATATGCCCGTTGTGCCTGTTTATTCTGTGGGATATCTGGAGAAGAAGGCGCCTTGACAGGGAGGAGGCAGAACACAGGGCTGCTCTGGAAGCAGAATTGAGAGAATACAGGTCCAGAGAAAAGGGAGATCCGGACGGTAAGTGAAATTAGGATGCACCGGCTGATTTCACAGGCACAGTGTGAGAAAAGCCGTTATAGAACCAGGAGGAATACCTGGGTGCAGCGATTCAGACACTTGGGAACCATGTCTGGGCTGTTATATATGGTTCCCAGTTTGAAATGAAAGAGAGGACAATACATATGAGAGAAAAATCTTATGTAGCACGTCTTGGTGCATTAGCCTTGGTATTGACTCTGATGACAACCTGTCTGACAGGGGGGACACTGGCAAAGTTTGTTACTGAGGTAGAAGGCGGAGCAGAGGCAACAGTGGCTGCCTGGGAGTTTAAGGCAACCGGAAATAATGGAGCTGCGCTAAGTTCAATTGATATGGGAAGAACTGCCTATAAGGGGGAAACGATTGGCGATAATGTCATTGCTCCGGGAACACAGGGATCATTTGACATTGTGCTGGACGGAACGGGCAGTGATGTGGGTATTGATTATATTGTGACAATTGACAAGTCATCTGATCCGGATACGCCGGATTTACCGGATGATTTGGCGTTCCAGGTTGATGGTACAGATTATAGTCTGGGCAGTGAAATAGAAGGAAAAATTGAGCATGCAGCAGGAGACGCTGCTATGAAAAGGACCATTACCGTCAGCTGGAAATGGGATTATGGCAGCGCAGATACCGCAGAAGCAGATAAAAACGACAATAAGTATGCAGGAAAGTCTTGGAAGCTGAAGATTAAAGCCACCGGTACGCAGACAAAACCAACGGAAACAACAGCTCCAACAGTGTAACTAACTCCGCCTCCCTGTGCCGGAGGCAGGATGTTTCAGAGTATTCAGCCTAAGAGAAAGAACGTGGCAAGTCGCCGCGTTTTTTCTCATAGACCGAATATCAACGGCGGTTATCAGCAGAGGAGAAGGCAAATATGATAAAAAAACATGGAAACAGATTTGTTCCTGAAAAGAAGACAGGGAATCATAAATGGATTCCGTTACTGTTGTTATTTTTACTTATGCTTTTGTCCTCCTGTGCGGCGGGATATATTCTCGGCAGATCTGCATTTCCCGAATCATCAGGCAGGAGAATCGACACAATACTTCTGACACCTGATGGAGACGCAGCAGAGCAGCAGATGCAGCAGATATTTCATCTGGCAGGAAAAATTAATTATACCAATGGCAGGCCCTATGCTCAGGGGAGGGTTCAGCTTCACAGTGAACCAAGGGAAACCGTTACGGACACAAACGGGAGCTTTACGTTTTTTCATGTGGAAGGCGGGGAGCACCAGATTCGTATTTTGGACCGTACGGGTAATGTTTTGGGAGAACGGAAAGTCAACCTTTTTTCGGCTCAGGCGGAATCAGGAGTCAATGTCAGCCTGCAGCAAAACGGGCAGTATACCATTGAGGTGGCAGTCGATGTCAGGCTGATGGAGGTGGCAATCGAGCTGGATGAAAAGAATAACTCACTGTATATTAATCCGGAGAAATTGACCTACCTGACATCAGACGGCCGTCTTGTGACACCAACAGGGGAAGCGTATTATTGGGAGGGAACACTTGTCACGCCCGGCGGTCTGGTGATTACAGCAGACAAAACTGTGGTTGCGCCGGCAAGTGAGGGACCTTTGGGGATCGCTCTTTTGACCCCGGAAAACCAGGTGATTTACCCGGAACAGGATGCAGCTTTGCCTGATGGGACCAAACTGCTGGAAAATGGGAATATTTTACTTCCTGGAGAAACGATGATTGAGAGGAACGGGAATGGAACCGTAATCCTTACACCAGATGGGCTGCGCGGACAGCCGGGAGCAGGTGGTGTTGTTATATCCGGTGATAATCAGGTGTCGCCTATCGGGACAGGTGCAAGTGGTCCAGATTCAAATACACAAGATAATCCCGCCGGTCCGAATGAAAGTGTATCAGGAAACAGCTATGACACTGGGACGAACCCGGCGGAACGTAATGATTCCTCTCAAATTGGGAATGGCAGCGGCGGTGTTAATGCCGGACTTGGATCCGGGGAAGGCGGAGAAAGCAATGCGGGAAGCGGCAGCGTCAGCGGAGATAGCAGCGAAGGCAATGACAAGGACGGGGGAGGCATTAGCGGCGGAGGCGGCAGTGGAGACAGCAGCGGAGGTAATAGCGGAGGCAGCAGCGGAGGTAATAGCGGAGGCAATAGCGGAAACAGCGGTGGAGAGACCGGCGGTGATAACGGAGGCGGCGGAGATGACAAAGATGAAGGACCGATTCCGAATTTTCGTGTGAGCTGGACACAAGGTCAGGAAATAGAATTGTTTTCCGATTTGTCGGGAAATGTGCAGACCCTTTTGCCGGGCGCGGAAGGAAGCTACCCGTTTATACTTGAAAATAATAATTCCTTTCATGTTATCTTTACCTTATCAATTGAGGAAGACAGCTTACACATTCCCATGCGTTTCCGTATTGTTACATATAAAGACAGAAAGCCGCTTACCGATTGGTGGGATACACAAAACGGCGGCGCTGCGGAAAGTGATACCGTACGCCTGGGTGCAGGTGAAAGCAAATCCTATCTTTTGGAGTGGCAGTGGCCTTATGAGAGCGGAAAGGACGGGATTGACACAAATGCAGGCAAGGCAGACCTTGATTATAGGGTCAGGCTTAAAATATGGGCTCAGCAGGAAGGTCCGTAGATACATGCACGGGAAAAGGACGGTTTTATAAGGCGGGCGGGAAAATACAGTTTTTCTGGGGGGCGGATATGATTGGGATGGTCAAACAATCTGGAGGGAACATATAAGAATGGGAAAGCATTTGACGAAAACCGGAATTGCAGGATACGGCCTGCTGCTTGCGGCCGCAAGCATATCTGTATGGTCGTTCTCCTATGCACGGTTTACGGCTCAGGAGAATGGCATGGCGTCTGCCACGGTGGCGGCCTGGGGCAGCGGCAGCAGTACCATTGATATCAATGTAAGCGGACTGCGGCCTGGGGATAAAAAAACCTATATTTTTGAGGTTACCAATACGGAAAATGGAGTCACAAGTGAAGTGGGACAGGATTATTCCATAATAGTTGAAACAACGGGTAATCTGCCATTGGACTTTGCTCTTACCTATGACAACAGTAATCCTGATCATCAGGGATTATTCGTGAATACGGGAGAGAATGGAACATTGACCTTCAATGGCGGGATGGCGGCTGTCCGGGGCGGCCGTCTGCCCCATTCAGTTTCCGCCATTCATACATATACTCTGGCTGTTTCATGGCCGGAGGACAAGGCGGGGACTGAATATACGGATGAGATTGATTTGGTGACACTGACGGTCAGCTCGGAACAGACTGTGCCGGCTATACAAGAATAGGAGGCGTCTAATGATGAACAAAATCCGCAGGAAACGGCAGAGGGCGGCTCTTATGCTGATTACTGCTGCGGGGATTATGCTGTCTCTGGCAGGCATAGCGGCTGCGCGTTATATGAAACAGGAAAGCCAGAGCGGAGTTGTGGAAGCACAGACATTTTACTTTACCAGTGATTTGCTGAAAGAGGATGGGGGAACTGCGGCGTATTTTATTGATCCAATGGCGCAGTCCTTCACAATTGAACTCTATAACTTTGCGGATTCAGAGCGGGTAACCTCTGCGGATATAACATACAGGGTGAGTGTGACGGGAGGCACGGTTGAGGGAGGCGATACCGGAATTCAGGGAACAATAAAAGCCGGTGAAAAAAGCACTGTGCCGATTTCAGTGATTCCCGCGGCCAAACCTGAAGGCGGCGGAGGAACAGTGGAATTAGAGGAAATAAGGGTGGTGGCGGAATCTGTGTTTCCTTATAAGAAAACCCTTACGGGTGTATTTAAAAGGCAGCTGGGTAATCAGTATGTAGTGGAGGATGAGAGCGGCCGCAACGCGGCTGTGCTGACCATGGTATGTGCGGACGGGGAAAAGGATATAACCGTCACATTGCCTTCAGGTGTGATACCGGATGAAGCGGATATCCGGGTCACTGGTTATAAAGACAATAAATGCACATTTCATTCGCCCGGATACGGGATTTATTCATTGGTACTGCTGAAATCAGAGGCGGATATAGGATTATCGGGTAAGGACTCATTTGCCGATGCAATTGATTTAAGCCAATCCGGCGGATAATACTGCGGCTCAACCAGAATAACAGTCAATTTTTTATGTAGTGGAGGGAATGCAATGGATAGGAAACGCCAGAAATTTCAATTGAGGAGGCAGAGACACAACCGGCAGCGCATACTGGCGTTTTGCCTTATTTTTTCTCTTGTATTGAGCAATCTGAACTTCGGGTCCATGCTTACATATGCAACAGAAGGAAACCGGAGAACCTTTGAAATTGGCAGTGATGTGAAAGCCGTTCTGAAAGACGGCGTACTGACGGTTAAAGGATATGGCGATACAAGAGATTTCAGTTGCGATACGGCTCCATTTGCAGAATATGCAGATGAAATCCGGACATTGGTCATTGAGGATGGGATTACCTATATTGGGAGCTGTCTCTTTTATGGGCTGGGCGGATTACAGGGGGAGCTTATACTGCCTGAAAGTATTGTGGGAATCGGGGATTATGCGTTTTCCGGAGAAAGTCCGGAGCAGGCCGCACGGTTCACTGTGATTCGAAACGAATTTGAAGGAGGAGAAATCACAGAATGGAAAAAAGCAGAGCCCGAAGAAAGTGAGACAGTCACTTTGGCGACTCCGTCTCAGGCTGAGAAAGTAACCTCTGAGGAACGGATAGAAGAAGGGGAGCAAAACGGAGAAGCGGATAAGACCGGAGATGAGAACGCTGTTAATGAAGGAAATAGAGAAGAAACCAAGCAGGAAACTGCGGAACAGACAGAACAGGGGGAGACAGAACCGGGGAAACCGGATAGAATAGAACAGGGGGAGACGGAGCAGGAAGAGACGGAGCAGGAGGAAGCGGAGCGGACAGAACCGGAAGAGACGGAGCAGGAGGAGACGGAGCGGACAGAACAGGAGGAGACGGCACATAGGGATACACTTTCTGCGATAGCTAGAATTGAAAATCATCAGGTCCCTTTCGTGGGAGAAGGAATGCCGGAAGGGGATTCGGATTCCTCTGGCAGTGAGTCCGGCATGGATGCCGGAAGCGCAGACTCCGGTGACGATAGTGGAGATGCCGGCAGCGGAGGCGCGGATACCGGTGACAGCGGAAGCGGGGATACTGGTGACAGCGGGGATGCCGACAGCGGAAGCGGGGATACCGGCGGCGATGGGGACACTGACAACGGAAGCGGGGATACCGGCAGTGGGGACACCAATAGCGGTTGTACAGATACCGGAAGCGGCAATACAGATGCAGACAGCGGTAGTACGGATACCGGCGGTAATAATGCGGACGCTGGTGGCGGGGGCAGCCCTGACACGGGCAGCGGACAGGAAGGCGGATTATCCAAGGATGACAGTATGGACAGTGGGGACAATACTGAGTCTGGGGATACATCTGGAACATCTGGAGATAAGCCGGATGATGCAGCCGGACAGGGCAGCCATTGTCAGAGGCGGAAGGAGCCCGCGGGACCGGCCAGCCATAACCAGGAGCTGCCGTCTGAAAGTGAAAACGGAACGGGCGGTAAGGACAGCAGACCTCAAAAGGTAACGGAAAACATTGAAGCTGAAAATCCGGACTATGATATTGAATATATTTCACAGCAGAAGATAGAGAATCCGGAAACTGTTTTCTATGAAGGGCAGACCGGTATGGTCATATGTTCTCTTGAGAATGGTACGTTTATTGAGGCGGCGGAATATGCAGGTTATGTGATGGCGGACAGTTGTATTACGGTAATTCTGGATGATATGATGGAGATGGAACTTCCGGCCTGTGAAGGGCAGGTGTGTCTGCCGGAATGTCCTGAAGAAATAAAATGCCCATGGGATGACAATGCCATTTTTACTGCTAAATTTGCAGGATGGACATTAGAACCAGGGACAGAACCGGCTAAAGCACTGGTTCCGGGAACATATACGGATACTGGGGAGGAGCATCTCAACCTGTATTCTGTCTGGAAGCCCGTTGGAACATATCAGATGGGCGTCAGGGCAGAACGGCAGGGCGGGACAGCGATCTACACCCTGTTTGATAAGGAAACCGGGGAAACGGTAAACAGCATGGACGGCTATGCCTTTTTGTATCAATGGCAGTATTCAGCACAGGGCGTGGATATCCCGGATGATAAGAACCCATACGGCGAAGATGTAAACCTGACTGATAATCATGGAAATGGAGACGCTGGTCTATGGGAAGATATTGCAGGTGAGGAATCACCTGTATATAAACGTTCCGTGAAAGCAGGGGATATGGAAATGCGGTTCCGCTGCGCGGTGACTCCTGTGAAGATGACCAGAAGCATGACAGCGGCCAGCTCTGTTACATTGTACTCGGAGCCTGCAAACGGGGTGGCTGTGCTTGAAACGGTTTATGTGAATCAGGACAGCGGGGATGACGGCAATTCGGGTTTGGAAAATGCCCCGGTTAAAACCGTGGAAGCTGCTGCGAAAAAATTAAAAACCAGGGAAGATGGCGGAACGTCAGACGGTAATCAGATTATCTTAATGCAAGATTATGACTATGGCAATACAACTGATTTTCTGAAAGAGCATGCGGTTCCGGTGACAATCAAGGGAATTACGGCAGACATAAAATTTTTCAGTACTGCAGAGGGAACAGACAGTGAGTTTCATTTGTATGAGGATATCGCGTTTGATTCACTGACCATTGAAAAGATGAACCATCTATATGGGAATGGCCACAATATAACCATAGGGGATAATGTTTCATGCAGTGGATTGTATTTGTACGGAGCATCAAAAGATGGTACTCTGACAGTAAAGCCGGGTATCATTCAGGTCCGCAGCGGCAGTATTGCCAGGATTATAGGATATATACGGAGCAATGGATCTGTTGACGCAAATAACAACGAGGCAGTTATCATTGTGGACGGAACTGCAAAAGTTGATACCATTGTAGCCGGAAGCGCCAGCGGGGAGATTAAGAACGGGAATGTAGGCATCTATATCCGAGGAGGAACAGTAAACAAAATAATCGGCGGATGCCAGGGATTCAGCAATGTGAAGGCGCCGTACACGGGGAAAACATCAATTAATATTTCCGGCGGGACTGTTAATATGGTCTACGGGGCAGGTTCAGGAAGGGCAACAGGCATCCCGACGTATCAGGGAATTCTGGACATCATTGTGACGGGAGGAAGTATTTCAAACATCTATGGCTCCGGCTCTGCTGCATACGTAGTAAGCGGCGAAGATGCAACAAAGGTAAATATATCCGTGTCAGCGGGAACCGTAGGCAATATATA
>OGPM01001495.1_pt1 | contig 19117 bp, 19 predicted proteins | sample 1552961 | NCBI WGS metagenome assembly OGPM01 (sample SAMEA2580304, study PRJEB22360) | human gut metagenome | biome: human gut; feature: human-associated habitat; material: faeces | place: Denmark | collected 2008/2010
GGGAGCTCCCCCGATGGGGAGCCAAGAACGTTCTGCCGCTTAACTTAATAGCATTGTTACGGAAGGGGGGGAGATAGTCATCCCCCATTCCTCATTTCTTAATGCGTTCTCGCGTATTCTTCGAGCTCAGCGATATAGATCGCTTTCTGCTCTTCGCTGATCCAGCTGGCTTCGAAGGAATTTCTGGCAAGCTGAACGACCTGTTCTTTGGTGAGGTCAAACTGGCGGGCCAGCTCATAGTAGTTCTTGCTGATGTAGCCTCCGAAGTATGCCGGGTCATCCGAATTGATGCAGATCTTCGCCCCCTTTTCGAGGAGCTCTTTGATTTCTGGGCCCTTCATTTCCGGACGAACGAAGGAATTCGACAGCGGGCAGGAGGTGAAGCCGATCTGATGCTTCACGGCATAGTCGACGAGATCCGGTTCTTCGACAATGTTCGTGCCGTGATCGATACGTTCTACGCCGATGACTTCCAAAAGGTCACGGATATGCTCGATGGAGTCCTTCTGGTCGATATCCGCATGGGCGGTGAGACGCAGTCCAGCCTTTTCCGCTTCGACGAAGACAGGGAAAAATTTCATCGGAGGGTTGTTGTGCTCATCCGAGTCGAGGCCGACACCGATGAACATATCCTTGTACGGCAGGGCTTCTTCGAGCGTCTTTCTGGCAGACTCTCTGGAGAGGTCGCGCAGGAAACACATGATGAGACGAGCATCAATGTTCATCGCACGCGCATCGACCGTCGCACGGTAGAGACCTTTGATGAAAGTAGCAAAGGCTACGCCGCGGCTGGTGTGTGCCTGCGGGTCGAAGAAAATTTCTACATGGCGGACATTCTCTTCCTTCGCATGTTTCAGATAGGCCATCGCCAGATCGTAGAAATCATCTTCCGTCTGAAGCACATTCATCGCCGGATAGTACACAGCGAGGAAGGAAGCCAGATCGTCATACTGATAAGATTTTCTGACTTCTTCAATGGTGGACTGTCCGATATCCACATGGTTCTTCTGGGCAAGTGCGAGCTTCAGCTCCGGTTCCAGACTTCCTTCGATGTGCAGGTGCAGCTCTGCTTTCGGCATACCCTGTACAAATTCCATAGTCACTTCGTTTGCCATAATGATTCCTCCTCAGCAAAAACAGCTTTTGATCGATACCATCAAAAAACCTGCCTCCGCATGAATGAATCATCCGCCGCAAAAGATACTGGCGTTTCAGCTCGCTAAGCTTTCACTTGTCGAGAAATTCATTCATGCAAAGACAGGTCTCTTTGCACGTATCATTTGATGATGTCATTATAGCATGAAGCGGCAAGGTTTGCATAGAAAAATTGAATAAAAAAATACGCTTGAAAATTTCAAGCGTATCATGTGAATAAGCGCGGGCAATACCTGAAAGTGGCATTTAAGTCAAAAGTCACCCAAAGCCTACTTCATCAAGCCTTCGAGTTCTTCGAAAAATTTCACTTTCATGCGATAACCGATGATGCGTCCTTTTTCTTCTCCGTCCTTATACAGGATAAAGGTCGGCACGCCGACGAGACCGAAGCCTTCCGCAAGCTCCTCCTGCTCATCGACTTCCATGCGCACCACCCGTATTTTTCCCGCGAAACGCTCTTCCAGTGCCTGCACGGCAGGTGCCATGACCTGGCAAGGGCGGCACCATGCCGCCCAAAGCCACAGGAGCACATAGCCTTCCCCCTCTGCGACGAGACGGTCCATGTCTTGGGCGGAGTGAATATCTTCGATCATCATCAATTCTTCCTTTCATTCACGGGATGTCAAATGCCAGCGAAACGCTGTCTCCATCTCAGAATCAGCATTTCCCTAGTATTGGATTTGTCAACTTTTGGACTTAGCTGGAAGTGAGAAGTGTTGGAAGGGGTGCAAAATTCATATAGCGCCCCAATCCCCCATTATATAAAATAGCTTGTTCGTTATTTATATAAAACTCCTCGGCGCCTCCAAATTTTATGCGCCGCACCTTCACTCCTCACTCCTAACTTCTCACTCCTAACTTGATTCGAAAATCGACTTAAATGTCAGTTATTCAGAAAACACAATACTAGTCTCCAACTCCCAGTATGCTGTATCCTTCTCTCATCATGCTTCCATTGTCTTCGATGATGAAATCATGATGAACGAGGGACTCAAGGCGCGCCTGCATATCCGGCGCATGGAGGCGATGCGCCACTTCTTTTTCACAGCGGATGAGGATACCGCTTCGGAAAGGCGCACGGCTTTTCTGCCGCTCCAGGTCCTCTATGATCTGCTGGGCCACTGATTCTGCCGAAAGGATACGGCCCTGTCCGTGACAAAGAGGGCATGTCTCATAGTAATTCTGCCAAAGACGATGGACAGTACGTTTTCTCGTCATCTCGACAAGACCCAGCGAGGTCATGCCGCAGACGACCGTCTTCACACGGTCTTTCCGCACTTCTTCTTTCAAAAGCTCGACCAGACGGGCTTCCTGCGATTTTCTTTCCATATCGATGAAATCAATGAGAATGATGCCGCCGATCCCACGCAGGCGGATCTGGCGGGCGATCTCTTTCACAGCGGACTGATTCAGAAGGAAAGCCAACTCCCCATGAGGCATATTCCCTTGAAAGGAGCCGGAATTCACATCGATCGCCGTCAGTGCTTCCGTGTAGTCGATAACGAGCGAGCCGCCGGAAGGGAGCGGTACTTCGCGATCGAAGAGCGCTTTCATCTGCTCATCGACATGAGAGGCTTGGAAGAGCGGCTCCTTTCCTTCATAGCAGCGGATCTTTTCTGCGGGGAATCCTTCTCCTTCCGCAAGCTGCCTCAAACGCTGAAAGGTCGGCCTGTCATCCGTGATCAGGCTTTCGACGTCCGGCGTCATGTAGTCACGCAGACTTTTCACCGCGAGGTCGCCGTCACGGTAGAGGAGCTTAGGTGCCTTCTCCACCTTGAAGCGACGGCTGACGATCTCTCCGACGGCAGAAAGCGCAGACAGATCGCGCCGAAGCTCTTCCGTCTCCGCCTTTTCTGCCGCGGTGCGCACGATGGCTCCCATACCGGAAGGACATATGTCGCGCGCCATAGCTCTGAGCGATGCGCGTTTCTCTTCGCTTCGGATCTTCTTGGAGATCCCGATATAGTTCGTTGCAAGGAGAGCCACCGCATATTTTCCAGCAAAGGAGATCTTCTCCGTCAGGAGCGGGCCTTTCGTCTCAGTGCTGTCCTTCTCCACCTGCACAAGGACAGATGCCCCCTCGGTATGCGGCTCTTTTGACAGGATATCTTTCGTGCGGAGGAATCCGTTCTTACCGATGCCGATATCGATGAACATCCCATTGATCGAAGGTACGACATTCCGGATGACGCCCTTGTACACACGCCCCACCAGATCCGTTTCCTCTGCTTTTTCGACAGAAATGTCCGAAAGTACGCCCTCATCCAGGACAGCAAGCACCTTTTCCTCTTCTGTCACATGGAGCAGTATCTGTTTCATTTCTTTTTGACCCACGCATCAAAGACACCGGGATCAAAGGGCGTCTTTCTCTCCCCCGCTTCCTTCCGATACGTCCCGGTACGCGAGCAGATGAAGGCATCCGGCGTCCACGGAAGGCCGAAGGACTCAGCAAGCATCTTCCATACATCCTTAGGCTGCACCGTACCTGTATTGCTACGGATGAGAGAGAAGGTGAGATACGCTCTTTCTCCCTCGATACGGACCTTCAACGGCTCCATGATCATCGGCTTTACATCCATCTCACGGACTTTTTTCGGCGTGACACGCTGGTAGATGAAGGATGGAAGCGCATTGAAACGGGCTATCGCCTCTTTTGCCGCTTCGGCATCCGCCCCCTCCGTCACAGGACCTTCCATTTCATAAGCGTCTTCATTGAAAAAAGCTACGAATTTCGGCCATTCCTGTGCCGCTTCTTCGATGTGGTAAATGGTCATGCCCTTTGGCATCTCGCGCTGCATACGCTCCTTCACTTCTTCGATGGGCATATCCTTTTCAAGTTTGATCTCCATATAGAGCGGATCCGCTGTGACCCCCACGGCTAGCGCCGAGTCAAGGGAAATTTTCATATGTGGATTGAAGCCTTCCGAGAAGGCGATCGGGATCCCTGAACGAACCACCACGCGCTCCATGGTACGCAGGTAGTCCAGATGTCCCAGGAAACGGATCTCTTCCCCTTTGGTAATCGCTAAAAACAGTCTCTTCATGACGTCTCCTCTTTTGCTAATGCGTAGAATGTATCTATGAAATTATACAATATTTGCGCTGGCAGGGAAAGGGGTTCAGGGTTAGCCCATGGGACGTGCCATTCCTTGAGCACGGATGAAAGCTCGGCCCGAATGAGAAATGAGAAATGAGGAATGGTGGTGGCGGCTTCGCCGCGATTATGATGGGGTGATGCCCAAAAGTCTACGGGTAACAGGTTTCCCATTTTTAACTTTCCAAACATTGCCCACCTGACCGCGAATGACAAAGATTTCTCGCTTCACTCGAAATGACGATACAGGAATACTGACATGTTCAAACTCGCAGCGCTGTAAGCCGCACCACAACCTTGAACCCGTCAACCTGAACCCATCTCCCTCAATGAAAAAGACGGAATGACCCAAACGATCATTCCGCCTTCCCCTATTTCTTTCCCACCGTGCACGAGGGACAGATATCCTGCAGGAAGCAAGTCTCGCAGGCAGGCTTCCTCGCCGTACACACGCGCCGACCATGCCAGATGAGCCAGTGGTGCGCAGCGGACCAGTCCTTCTTCGGAATGGCCTTCATGAGCCCCTTCTCCACTTCCAGTGGCGTCGTACCGACAGCCAGCTTCAGCCGGTTCGCCACGCGAAAGACATGCGTATCGACCGCAATGGCAGGATATCCCCACGCGACGGAGCGGACGACATTCGCCGTCTTTCGTCCGACACCGGGCAGCTTCACCAGCTCATCGAAATCCTCAGGCACTTCGCCGCCATAGTTTTCGATCAGCATGTGACACATACCGAGCAGGTTCTTCGCCTTCGCCTTATAGAGGCCGCAGTCCCGGATCTCGTTTTCCAGCTCCTCCTGACGGAGCGCTCCCATCTTCTCTGGACTTGCAAGCCGCGGAAAAATGCGGCCGGTGATGACATTCACCCGCTTATCCGTACACTGCGCTGACAGGATCACTGCCACCAGCAACGTAAAAGGGCTGGTAAAATGAAGCATCGTACCATCGTCATGGTACACCTCAGAGAGACGCTTCAGCTGCTCTTCTTTGATCTTTTTCGTAACTCGCATCTGTTCACTTTCTTTCATCATTGACCGGGAATGGGACAAGAATGGCCGGTCACTGAAATCTGATCCATGGTTTCATCTTGTTTAGGAAACGCGGATCCTATCATGATCAGATCGGATCCGCGTTTCTGGAAAAAGCACTGCCCGAAACCTACTGCCTCAGCAAGTATTCATGGGCCGAGAGTGCCGCCGCTGCGCCTTCCCCAGCAGCAATGATGACCTGTTTGTAGGGAGAATCAGTCACATCCCCCGCGGCAAAGAGGCCTGCTACATTCGTGCATCCACCCTTGTCTGTCACGATCTCGCCAGCTGCATTTTTTCTGACATCCGCAGGAACGCACTGATTATTCGGCAAGCCGCCCGCCTCGACGAAGACCCCCTGCACCGAGAGTTCTCTTGTCACACCGTCAGCGCGATCCTTCACGACCAGCCCCGTGACTTTCTTCTCGCCTTTCACTTCTTCCGGTGTATACCCCAGAAGGATCTCTACATTGGAAAGCCCCTCAAGGCGACGTGCAATGATCTCCGAAGCACGGATGCGGCTTCGGACCACGAGGTAGACCTTGTTCGCCAGACGTGACAGCTCGATCGCAGCCTGCACCGCACTGTCTCCCCCGCCGACGACTGCCGTGTCTTTCTTCCGATAGAAAGGACCGTCGCAGGTCGCGCAGTAGCTGACGCCACGGCCGGTATATTCCATTTCGCCGGGAATATCGAGTGTGCGGCTGCGTTTTCCTGCCGTCACGATCAGGGTTCTTCCCGTAAGCACCTTGCCATCATCAAGATGCACCAGAAAATGTCCCTCGCTGTCCTTTTCTGTGGAAAGAACGCCGGCAAAGACAAAGTCTACCGGATACTCTTTCGCATGGGCTTCCATCTTGTCTGCCAGCTCAAAGCCGGAAATATGCGGCAGCCCCAGATAGTTCTCGATTTCTCCGGTGAGAAGCATCTGCCCGCCGATGTCCGTCGATACGACCTGTACAGAAAGCTCCTTGCGCGCAGCATAGAGCGCTGCATTCAGCCCCGCCGGGCCTGCTCCGATAATGATCACATCTGTCATAGGTATCCTCCTCTTTCTTCATATCGAAATTTATCGTTATATAGATTATAGCGTAAACAAGAAGATTTGGCAAATAAAGGAAAGGTTCAGGGTTGTGGTGGCGGCTTCGCCGCAAATATATGAGGCGATGCCCGAGAGTGGTATTCAAGTCACAAGTCACTCGAGGTTCCTAATCCCTAGCCACCAGTTACTCATGACTACAATGCCAGCTCATGGCATCGCCACTATATACTCAGCGGCGCTTCTCTATTTTTATGCGCCGCGCCAACCCCGTTGAACCTTCTGAACCTACAGAACCCGTTAAACCCTGAACCCCTAAGTTTGAAGACAGAGATGAGTAGCTAGGGATTAGGTTTGCGATACGAGAAAAGCGCTAGTTTCAAATCTCCGCGGCGCTTCCATCATTTTATGCGCCGCACCACCATTTCTCATTTCTCATTTCTAATTTCTAATTCGATCGAGGCTTTCATTCGGAATCAAAGGGGAGGACGCCCCCGAGGCTAACCCTCTGAACCTTCTGAACCTTCATCCCTTTTCCGCCTGATGCACGACAAGCTGCGGGAAGGGGATATCGATCCCCGCTGCATCGAAGGCCTCCTTCACGCGGATGTAAAGGTCATTCTGCGCCTCGTAGTATTTCGCACGTTCTACGGCAGCGCGGACATAGATACGGATGGAAGAGTCAGCCATGCCGCTCACATAGATGGTGAGCTTTTCCTTATCGACCACATACGCATCCTCTGTGAATATCTTTTTAAGGAGCTCCACACAGGATTTCAGATCCGTGTCATAGCCGACATCGAAGGTCATCTCCAGATTTCTGGTATCATAGGCAGAAAAATTCTTGATAACGCTGCTCGTCAGAGAGGAATTCGGGATGACGATGCGCTGATTTCCCAGCGTCGAAAGCATGGTATACATGATGCTGATCTCCGTCACTGTCCCCTGATTCGAGGCGACCTGAATGTAGTCACCCACACGGAAGGGGCGGAAGATGAGGATGAAAATGCCGGAGGCTACATTGCCGATATTATCCTTGAGCCCAAGACCGATCGCCAGACCCACGCCGCCGAAAGCAGCCGCGAGAGTCCCTGTACCGACGCCTGCCGTCCCCAGCGCGACCAGTACGACGATGGCCAGACACAAGAAGAAAATGATCTCTTCAATAAAGGTCTTTGCTGACGGATCCACTTCGCTCTTCTCCAGAATATGCGCGACCGCGCGGCGGATGTAGCGGCAGATGATGTAGCCGATGATGAAAATGATGAGTGCTTCAAGGAAATCGATCCCGCGCGTCATGGCGAGTTCCTTCAGTCCATTGATGAAGCGGGTGGTGATGCTGAGCTCGTCTGTGACGACCTTCGTGACAACGCTGGGTTCCATAGGTATTCTCCTTTATTCTTGATCGCTGGTAAGTCTTTTTTTCATTGTACCACAATTTTAGGATTCTAGGGATTAGGGATTGGGGATGAGGAGCGCCGAGCGACCAGTGACTGGTGACTTGAATACAACCTTCGGGCATCGCCCCGTTTCGTCATCCTGAGCGGCGAGAAACGTCGCACTTGAGATAACGAATGCCAGAACAGCTGCGACCTGAGCCCTCGATCGCGGCAAAGCCGCCACCTTCATTCCTAATTCCTCACTCGAAGCAGCGCTTTCATCCGTAATCAAGGGCTGCCCCGCCCCACTGGCTGCCCCTGACCCCTTTTCCCTTGTCATTCTCCATCAAATAGTCTATGATGGTATTCAACTCTCATCCATCGTAACAGTTTTTAGGAGGACTCTTATGATGAGGAAAAATGGCGCCGCCATGGCGGCTTTGGCAGAGGCCTTTCCACTGACACTTCCCATTTTCGCGGGATTCTGGTTTATCGCCTTTGCCTACGGTTTCTATATGAATACACTCGGCTTCTCCTGGGTCTATCCCATGGCGATGGCCGCGATCATTTTCGGCGGTTCTTTGGAATTCGTCACGATCTCCATGCTGCTTTCTTCCTTTGCCCCGATCGAGACATTCGTCGTCGCCTTCACCGTACAGGCACGCCACCTCTTCTACGGGATCCCGATGCTGGAGAAATACGCCGGCACCGGCTGGAAGAAGCCCTTCCTTATTTATATGCTGTGTGATGAGACATTCGCGCTGAACTACTCTGCCACCATCCCCTACTCGATCGACAAAGGCTGGTTCTACTTCTGGGTCTCTCTCTTAAATTTCCTGTACTGGTGCTCGGGTGCAGCGATCGGCGGTCTCTTAGGCGGCCTTATTTCCTTTGATACGAAAGGTCTTTCTTTCGTCATGACGACCATGTTCCTCGTCATCTTCCTTGAGCAGTGGATGAAAGAGAAGAAGCACTACACGGCCCTCATCGGACTCTCTTCCTCCATCGGCAGCCTTCTGCTTTTCGGAAAAGAGAATTTCATCTTGCCCGCCATGGGCCTTATGCTCCTCATCATGACACTGTATCGTAAGCCATTGGAAAAGAAAGGAGGCTTCTGATGAGCCCGCTTCCCTTCTGGCAGCAGTGCGTCATCATCGCACTCTGCGCTCTCGCCTCCCTGCTTTCTCGCTCCCTTCCTTTTCTCCTTTTTAAGCCCGGGGCATCTCTTCCCTCCTACATCCGTTATCTGGGGAAAGCGCTGCCGTCTGCTGTCTTCGCACTCCTCGTCGTGTACTGCCTGAAGGATGTTTCTTTGCTGTCAGGAAATCACGGTATACCGGAAGCCATCGCCCTCCTTGTGACCATGCTGCTCCACCTCTGGAAACGGCAGATGATGCTCTCCATGGCCGCCGGCACGATCCTTTACATGGGACTTGTGCAGTATGTGTTTCCTTGAAGGGGGCTGAGACTCCCTCATGGGGATCGCCCCATGTACCTTGGTGTCTCTTTAGCCCCCTGTCATGCAAAAAGCGCCTCGATCCTTTCGAATCGAGGCGCTTTCACTTTGGTGACCGGTATGGGATTCGAACCCATACTCTCTGCGCTGAGAACGCAGCGTCTTAACCGTTTGACTAACCGGCCATGTGCAAATAATTATACACGACACGGTTAAAAATTGCAAGAGGAAAAAAAGAAAAAATGCAGAAATATCTGCCTCCGGGGAAACGCGAGATCCCATCAAGTCATGATTGGATCCGTATTCACCCGGAGGCCTCATGGATTTATGACGAAAGGATCCTGCGGGAAGCAGCGCAGGACCTGTAAATCCGGCATTCTCTTACGCTTCTCTCTTTTTATCCGCTTTATTTTTTTCATACAGGACAAGAAGCCCCTTCAGTGTCAGCATCGGATCCACGATGTCGATGGTCTTCGAAGACTTCGCGATGAGAGTGGCAAGACCGCCGGTCGCAATGACCTTGACATTTTTCTCATTCAGTTCCTCTTTGATGCGGTTCACGATCTCATCGATCTGTCCGACGAAACCGTAATAGATCCCTGCCTGCATCGCGGAAACGGTATTGCGGCAAATGATGCTCGGCGTCTTGACCAGCTCGATGCGCGGAAGCTTCGAAGCTCTCTGGAAAAGAGCTTCCATGGAGATCCCGATGCCCGGTGCGACAGCACCGCCCAGATAGTTGCCCTTGGTATCTAAGACGCAGAATGTGGTCGCAGTACCCATGTCGATGATGATCAGAGGGCATTTGTACTCATCCACGGCAGCTACGGCATTCACGATACGATCAGCCCCAAGCTCCTTCGGGTTATCATAGAGGATATTCAGTCCTGTCTTGATGCCAGGCCCCACAAGGATCGGCTTGGTATGGAAGTAGCGCTGAGACATCGTTTCCAGAATAGGAATGATCGGAGGGACGACAGTAGAAATGATGATATCTTCTACCTCTTTGAAACTGAGACCAGTCAGTTGGAAAAGATTGCCCAGCAGTGCAGCGTATCCATCCGCGGTCTGCAGGGTATCAGTTGCTACCCTCCAGTGACGGATCAAATTCCTATCTTTATATACACCACAGACGATATTCGTATTCCCTACATCAAAAGCAAGAAGCATGTGCATCTCCTCCAAGTGAATGGCGCATAGCCAATAATTTCAAGGGGTATTCTTGTCCTTCTGAAATCATCCCCCTTGTTACCATGTGTATAATGCAACAAAGTTTCCATTCTGTCAAGGGAAAAATGATTATTCTGATATGAATGAAAAATCCCATGCAAAAAGAGTTATGAATAAAAAAGAGGCGGGATGGGAGATACGAAGGGATGCTTGGCTGGCAGCAAGAAGGTCTGATACCGAGTCCAAAATAAAACGTCTCACCTCAAAATGAGATGAAACACTTTTAAGGACACCCTGCTTCTCAGGTGAGATCAATACGTCTTTACGCGCTCAATGCTCCAAGGACGGATAGAATCCTGCCTGATGCAGCGCCTGACGGATGCGGGTACCGGCAAGGACACCCAGAATGACTTTGATGAGATCAAAGGCGATGAAGGGGAAGACTGTCATGGTGAGCGCCGTCCACAGCGGCATGTCTTTGTCAAGGCCATACTGGAAATAGCCCCCATGAACCATACCGTCCCCAAAGCATAGCAGCAGACAAGACCGGCCAGTGCACAGGCGATCTGGCGCACGAAGTGTCCCTTCTGTGCCAGGCGGAAGCCCGAGAGCCAGGCCATGACGACGAAGCCCAGATAGTAGCCGCCGACCGGAGAAAGGAAGATGCCGATGCCAGCCTTCCCCATGGTAAGGATCGGGATGCCAAGCATCCCAAGGAGAAGCCATAGTCCGATGGAGATCGCGCCCCACTTCCGTCCCAATACACCGCCGGCCAGCGCACAGACGAAGCTCTGCAGCGTGATCGGCACAGCACCGATGGGGAATGTAAACTGTGACAGGATCGCCATAATGCCCGCAAATAAAGCGGCACTGATCATATCATGCATATGTCCTTTTTCCAAAGGAAAGACCTTCTTTCGTGAATGAGGAATAAGGGTTCAGGGTTCAGCGGGTTCTATAGGTAGGGCGGGGGTGGTGCGGCGCATAAAAACCAGAAGCGCCGCAGAATTTTGATAGCGCTTCGCGCCGTCGTCATTTCGAGCGTAGCCGAGAAATCTCTATGGCAGTAAGCTCATTGCCTGATGTGAGACAGCACCAAGACACCGTTTTTCCTCAGCACATACACGCTGATTTTCTGCAGTGCAGTAAAGATCCCTCGGCTACGCTCGGGATGACGATGCCAGAGAACCCCAGACACTAGTTACCAGTCACTCCTAGTTGAACCCATTGACCCTTCAGAACCCGTTTGTTTTTCACCACTTGCCGGCCAACCGCACTTATCGTTTCGGGAGCGGCGCATCGATCGGGCGGATGGAGACATCGCCTGCGATGACGCGCTCGACCTTTTCACCGGTATCGACAAGGAGACAGCCATCCTTATCGATGTCGACCGCCTTGCCGGTATAGTTTTCCTCGCCCATGATGACGCGGACATCCTGACCTAATGTGATGGAGAGAGCTTTCCAGTCCTCAAGCACCTTGTCAAAGCCCTGTGTCTGTGCGATCTCGTACTCCTTCTCCAGCTCCGCCAGAATGGCAGCGAGGAGATCCTTACGGGAAACATCGATCCCCTCTGCCAGGAAAGAGGTGGCACTTTCACGGAAGAGCTCCGGGAATTCGCTTTTCTTCATCCCTGTATTGATACCGGCACCGATGATGATGTAGTCGATCTTTTCCATGGAGGCAGACATTTCCGTCAGGATGCCGACCAGCTTCTTGCCGTGATAAAGAATATCATTCGGCCACTTGATGCCCGCGTCCTGAAGCCCCAGACGGCGGATCCCGCGGCAGACACCAACGGCTGCCATCAGCGTACACTTGGACGCTTCCATCGGGAAGAATTTCGGACGGAGAATGAGCGTAAACCAGATCCCTTTCGCAAAGGGGCAATAGAAGGAGCGCGTGAGACGTCCGCGACCGCCCGTCTGTTCCTCCGCTACGACGATGGTCCCCTCTTCCGCGCCCTCGCGCGCGATCTTCTTCGCTTCTTCATTCGTCGATGTGGTGCTAGAGAGATAGACCACATGACGGCCAAAGGTCTCGGTGTGCAGCGCGCTATCGATTTCCAGCGGTGTCAAAAGATTAGGCGCATAGATCAGCCGATAGCCCTTGCGCGTGCTGGACTCGAAAATATAACCGCGTTCTTTTAAAATATTGATGTGCTTCCAGATGGCCGTCCGCGACACATGCAGATCCCGGGAGATCTGCTCGCCGGAGATAAACTGACCATTGGCTTTGCGGAAATAATCCAGAATTTCGTTTCGCATAGAAATGCCCCCTATACAGGAAATGTTTGGTTTACTATTTTTTCTTATTATAATCAGTTGTAAACCATTGGTCAACTATTTTATAAAGCAAGATTGACATTAGAAACAGGTTCAGGGTTAAACAATGGGGCGGGTCGTCCCTTGATTATGCTTGAAAGCCTCTCGCTTGCTCCTAATCCCTAATCACTAATCACTAATCCCTAGTCACCAGTCACCAGGAATAAGAAAAGGCTAAGCCATCCCATGATAGCTTAGCCTTTTCTCGTTATTTCGTTTTTCCTTCCATCTGTTTGAATGCTTCCTGCATCTTGATATTCCGGATGACTTTCTGCCCATCCTCGCTCCGAAGGTACGTCAGCGTGGTCTTCGGTACCATGCGGTAGACGGTCTCCCAGTCATCTGCCGCGAGAGCGCGGCGCACCGAGGAGGCGGAAACGATCTGATCGCCCTTCTGCTCTCTGGGAATGACTTTGAGCTCGATCCCGTTTTCAGCGAAGACCTCACGCATGGCTTGATTGTAGGCCAGCGTGGTCTTGTCAGTCGGTTCTTCGCCCACGAAGCGGACGGTGATATTTAGCGCAGGTGCGATGCGGGTAGCAAAGATGGTCGCATCCAGTTTCGTCTGCGCAGCGAGCTCATCCGTGCCTTTGATGAAGTAGGTCGGGAAGGTCGCATTGGAAATGATGAAATCCCCGCCGGAAATGACTTCGACCCCCTTCATATCCTTCACGCCCTGCTTGATGAGGGTGAATCGGTTCGAGAAAGGGAAGACGCTCCTATCTTCCTGCACGGCAAAGATGATGACTTCATCACAGTTGTTATGTGCATACTCGACAAGGCTTCTGTGTCCCAAGGTGAAAGGATTGCAGTTCATGACGATCGCACCGCGGTTCTTTCCCTCCCCGCTGCCCAGAAAGGTACGCACGCGCGAGAGATAGTCCTCGAGTGTATCTGTTCCTGACTCTAAAAGCGCTGCATACGGCTCAGCGACAGCCACGCACTTGAAGCCCATGTGTTCAAAGACCGGTACATTCTTCGGCTTTGTGAAGATCTGATTTCCATTGATCCCGCGGCGGTTGGATTCCCCCTGCAGGTTTCTGATGATGCGGTGAGTCAGACCTTTTCGCTGATAATCGCTGCTGATCGCAATATCTCGCATGACGCGCCCGCCGAGCGAACCGGTGCCGATGAGCTTACCATCATCAAAAAGTCCCATGGTATAGTCAATGATCCCCGTAAAAGTCAGATCAAAGCCTTTCAGGAATTCGACAACTTTTGCTTTTTCTTCAGGATCGGTCAGGAATATTTCACGTTCGGTAATCATATTGAGGTCCTCCTATAGGAAATCGCAGCCATGCCGCACTTACAGAAATGCTGATTTCCTTTCAAAATCAGTGTTTCCATAGAAATAGTCTTTTGTTTCGTGCTCTCATTATAACATATGCATGCGTATATGTATAACTCTTTTAGATAAATTTATCTATTTTAGAGATAATTATCCAAGGTTCAAGGTTCTGGGTTCTAGGTTCTAGGTTAGTCCGTGAGCGTGCTGGCCCTTGATTCCGTTTGAAAGCTCTGCCCGAATGAGGAATCAGAAATGAAGGTGGTGGTTTCGCCACGAATATATATGGGGCGATGCCAGAAAGTCATGAAAAAGCGGCTACCGCAGCCCGTTAAACCCCGAAGTTTGAAAGCGGGGATGAGTAGCCAGGGATTAGGGATTAGTAGCTAGGAATTCTCTCGTATTGTCATTTCGAGCGTAAGCGAGAAATCTTTGTCATTCGCGGCTCAGCGGTCGATGTTTGGAAATCCCAAACGGAAAACCTGCTATCCGCCGACACCTTGGCATCGCCACTATTTGTACTCCGCGGCGCTTCCATATTTTATGCGCCGCACCACCCCCGCCCTACCCATAGAACCTATAGAACCCGCTCTGTCGCCTGCAGTCAATGGGACGGCACGCCCCGTGGGCTAACCTTGAACCCCAAGACAAAAAACGGTTACACCGCCAGCTGGCGATGTAACCGTTTTCCTAAGGAAACACTGATGAAAGCGTTGTCAGATTTAATCAGCGTTTCCCTTACTATTTCAATTTCCGATCTTCTTTGCCATCCACTCCATGGCTTCGCCAAGGATGTAGAGGGAGCCGCAGATGATGACGACATCGCCATCTTTGGCTTCTTTCTGTGCCGCATCCAGCGCTTTCGTGACAGACGGCTCTGCCGTATGCACGGCTGCGATCTTCTGCTCATCGATCATGGCAGCGATCTCTTCCGGCTTTCTGGTGCGCGGTGTCGGTGCTTCCGTCAGGAATACACGGTCACCCTTGCGGATGAGGAGCTGGATGACGGTCTCCGTATCCTTGTCCTGAAGAGAAGTGAATACGAGGACGCGGCGCTTGTCCGGGTACTGTTCCTCGATCGCTTCCTTCAGCGCTTCAGCGCCCGCCGGATTGTGCGCGCCATCCATGACGAACGGGATACCGCCCAGATCATGGATCTCAAAGCGGCCCTTCCACTGGGCACGTGCAAGACCTTCACGCAAGTCATTCTCATTGACTCTCTCATCCTGCTTCATGATGAGCGTGAGCGCCATGGTCGCGACAGCCGCATTGACTGCCTGATGAGCGCCGACGAAGGGCACGAAGAGAAGACAGTTTTCGAGTTCCTTGGGCATGTCCTTGCGCTTGACGACGACGACCTGTCCATGACCGTACTTACTGCGGGTATCGATCTCAAAGTCTCTTCCATAGAAATAAAGGCGCGCTTTCTTATCATGCGCTTCTTTTTTCAGCTGCTTCAGCGGTACATGCTGGGCTGCGGTGACGACAGGGATGCCCTCTTTGATGATGCCGGCCTTCTGATGTGCGATCTCCTCCAGATTCTTGCCGAGGTATTTCTCGTGGTCCATCGCTACATTCGTGATGACAGAAACGACCGGGATGATGACATTCGTAGAGTCGTAGAGCCCGCCCATGCCGACCTCCATGACAGCGTAGTCGACCTTCTGTTCCTTGAAATACCAGAACGCCATAGCCGTCAGGAGTTCAAATTCCGTCGGAGCTTCGACGCCGTCAGCGATGGCTTTTTCTGCGGCTTCGCGGACGACGGTCGCAGCCCTCGCGAAGTCTTCCTTCGGAATATCATGGCCTGCGATGTGGATGCGCTCGGTGTAATCGATGAGATGCGGGGAAATGTAGCGGCCGACTTTGAGTGTCGCATTTTCCAGTACACTGGTGATCATAGCCACCACGCTGCCCTTGCCGTTCGTACCGGTGACATGGATGACTTTGTAAGCCTTTTCCGGATGATCCAGACGTTCAAGGATGGCTTCGATGCGTTCGAGACCCGGCTTGATCCCGAAGGATGCCGCCGCTTCCAGATAGGCGATAGATTCTTCGTAATTCATGATTTCTCCTTACTATAGTTAGCTGCTCGCTGCAAGCAGCAGGCAGGTGGCGGATGTCCTCTGTCTGCTGCACGCAGCCAACGGTCTTTTAGCCAAGCTTTTCCAGGAACTGCAGACGTTCGTCCAAAGACTTCATCTTTTCTTCAAAGGTCGCCAGCTTTTCCTTTTCCTTCGCTACGACAGCTTCCGGTGCCTTGGCGAGGAAGCCCTGATTGGAAAGTTTGCCGGACGTGCGGGCGATATCTTTGGCCAGAGCATCTTTCGCCTTCTGGATCTTTTCCTTTTCCTTCGCCGTGTCGATGAGGCCTTTGAGCTCGAGGTAGACTTCAAGACCTGTGACGACAGCCGCATTTGCATTTTCCGGCTTTGCCGCATCTGCGGCGAGGAGCTTCATGCCTTCGACATGGCCGAGTTTTTCGAAGTATTCCTTATTGTTTTCAAGGCAGGCTTTGAGGTCATCACGAAGGACAGCGATCTGGATATGGCAGGCTTTATTCGGGGTGACACCCGCTTCAGCGCGCATGTTACGGACCGCCTTGATGCAGTCCATGATGCGATCGAACTGTTCTGCTTCGGTCGGGAAACGGAGCGCCTCGTCCGCCTTCGGCCACGGAGCTCTTGCCAGCGTTTCGCCTTCATGCGGCAGATGCTGCCAGAGGTGTTCCGTGATGAATGGCATGAACGGATGGAGCAGTGCCAGCATGCGGGTCAGGGTGTACACGAGGACATACTGGGTGACTTTTCTATCCGTATTGTGCTGGCCATAGAGACGGCCCTTCGCCGTTTCGATGTACCAGTCACAGAAATAGTTCCATGCGAAGTTGTAGATGCTGTCTGCCGCTTCACCGAGTTCATACTTGTCAAGGTTCGTGCCTACATAGTCTTCGGTGTAGGCGAGACGGTCGAGGATCCACTTGTCTGCCAGCGTCAGCTGTTCCTTGGTCGGGACGAAATCCTTGTCATAGTCATCCAGATTCATCAAGGTGAACTTGGTCGCATTCCAGAGCTTGTTGGCGAAGTTTCTATTTCCTTCGACACGTTCATAGTAGAAACGCATATCATTGCCCGGGGTGTTGCCGGTCACCAGGGTGAAGCGAAGCGCATCTGCGCCGTACTTTTCGATGACTTCAAGAGGATCGATACCGTTGCCGAGAGATTTGGACATCTTACGTCCCTGAGAGTCGCGGACAAGGCCGTGGATGAAGACGTATTTGAATGGGATCTCCTTCATGAATTCCATGGACATGAACATCATGCGGGCTACCCAGAAGAAGATGATGTCGTAGCCGGTGACCATGGTGGAGGTCGGATACCACTGCTTCAGCGTCGGTGTCTGATCTGGCCAGCCCATCGTGGAGAATGGCCAAAGCGCAGAGGAGAACCAGGTATCGAGTACATCCGGATCCTGATGGATATGCTGGCTGTGACACTTCGGGCATTCTGTGAGGTCGGTACGGGATGCAGAGACAGCGCCGCAGTCATCGCAGTACCAGACCGGAATACGATGCCCCCACCAAAGCTGGCGGGAAATGCACCAGTCATGGATGTTCGACAGCCACTGGATATATGTCTTCGAGAAACGTTCCGGGACGAACTTGGTCTTACCGGAGGTAACAGCTTCCATAGCAGGACCAGCAAGCGGTTTCATCTTGACGAACCACTGCTTGGTGGTCATCGGTTCGACGACGGTCTTGCAGCGGGAGCAGTGACCGACCGCATGCTTTGTTTCTTCGATCTTGACGAGAAGACCGGCTTCCTTGAGATCAGCAATGATGGCTTTTCTCGCTTCGTAGCGATCCATGCCGACATACTTGCCTGCCTTTTCATTCATCGTGCCATCTTTGTTCATGATGACGATGGTCTCGAGCTGATGTCTCTGGCCGACCTCAAAGTCATTCGGGTCATGCGCCGGTGTGATCTTTACGCAGCCGGTACCATAAGCCATGTCAACGTATTCATCGGCAATGATCGGGATCTCACGGCCGGTGCCGGGAAGTGCGACCTTCTTGCCGACGAGATCCTTGTAGCGTTCATCTTCCGGATTCACAGCGACAGCGGTATCGCCCGGGATGGTCTCCGGACGGGTGGTCGCGATCTGGATATATTTTCCCTCTTCGCCAGCGATCGGGTAATTGAAGTACCAGAGATGTCCGACTTCATCTTCATGTTCGACTTCGATGTCGGAGAGTGCCGTCTGGCAGCGCGGACACCAGTTCGTGATGCGGAAGCCCTGATAGATCAGGCCTTTTTCATAGAGGGAAACAAAAACCTCACGAACGGCACGCGCACAGATATCATCCATGGTGAAGCGTTCACGGGACCAGTCGCAGGAAGAGCCGAGGCGGCGGATCTGCAGACCGATGCGGTTGCCGAATTTTTCCTTCCACTGCCATACACGTTCCAGGAATTTTTCACGGCCGAGGTCATATTTATTGAGACCCTCTTCAGCGATCTGCTTTTCGACCTTGACCTGCGTTGCGATGCCGGCATGATCTTTGCCCGGCAGCCACAGGACATTGTAGCCCTGCATTCTCTTGTAACGGATCAGAATATCCTGCAGGGTATTGTCGAGCGCATGTCCCATGTGCAGCTGGCCGGTGACATTTGGCGGCGGCAGCACGATGCTGTACGGTTCTTTTTCAGGATCTGCTTCATCATGGAATACACCATGATCTTCCCAGAAGTTATACCATTTCTGTTCGATCTGACTGGGATCGTATTTTCCCAGATCTTTCATGTCTTCTGCCATATCGTTCACTCCTACAATAAAAAAATCTCCTTCATCCACATAGGACGAAAGAGTGCTTCCGCGGTACCACCTAAATAATCAGTAACTGATCGCTCATTCGCGCGTAACGTGCGCCGCGGACAGATCTCGCTGTCAGCTCCGGGGTGACCCGCTGTTTCCTTCCTGCCGCCTTTCCAGCCCCGGCGGCTCTCTGTGAGAAATTTCCCAGCTTCTTCCCATCTTTGCTTGTACATATACGTTAGTATGATAGCAGGATTTAAAGCAAAATGCAAGAGGAAAATGGGAAAGGTTGGAGGGTTCATGGTTAGCCTCTAGGGCGTACTGCCCTTTGATTCCGTTTGAAATCTTCGCTTGAATGAGAAATTAGAA
>OGPM01001517.1_pt1 | contig 18942 bp, 8 predicted proteins | sample 1552961 | NCBI WGS metagenome assembly OGPM01 (sample SAMEA2580304, study PRJEB22360) | human gut metagenome | biome: human gut; feature: human-associated habitat; material: faeces | place: Denmark | collected 2008/2010
ATATAATAGTGAACCGCCCACCGGTTAAATCCAATGGGGTTCCGGTTTCAAGTCAGAAGCTGCCTGACATCTTAATACTCAAACACTGCCACACCATAGGCCGGAAGCGGGTATGCGATCGAATACGCCTGACCGTCGCATTCCTTTTTCACCGGTTTGTAAGTAAGCGGACGTTTTTCCCCTTTTCCTCCGTACTTTTCCTCATCACTGTTCAAAACAAGCTTCAGCGTTTTCCTCGTCGGAACGCCGACTCTGTAATCTTCTCTTTCCACAGGAGTAAAGTTGCAGACGAAAAGCAAATTCTTTTCTTTATTCTTGGAATGTCTTACAAAGCTGTAAATACTTCTGAAAATATCATCCGCATTGATCCACTCAAATCCCGCCGGATCATTGTCCATTTCATAAAGAGCTTTATTGTTTTTATACAAATGAAGCAGATCCCGATACCAGTTCTGAATATCTCTGTGCTCAGGTTCGGCGAGCAGGAACCAATCGATCTCTCTCTTTTCGCTCCATTCTCTAAGCTGTGCAAATTCCTGACCCATGAACAGAAGTTTCTTTCCCGGATGGCCCATCATAAACGCATAGCCTGCTTTTAGGTTGGCAAATTTATCGAACCCAAGTCCCGGCATTTTATTGATCATCGAACACTTCAGATGAACAACTTCGTCATGCGACAACACAAGAATATAATTTTCACTGTATGCATACTGCATCGCAAACGTCATCATATGATGTGCATTTTTACGGAAATACGGATCAAGTTTCATGTACTCCGTAAAATCGTGCATCCATCCCATATTCCATTTCAGGCTGAAACCAAGGCCGTCGTCTTCGGGCGATCCTGTCACCTTCGGCCATGCCGTCGATTCTTCCGCGATCATCACAGCGCCTTTGTTCCGTCCCAGAACAACCGAATTCAAATGTTTAAAGAAATCGATCGCCTCAAGATTCTCGTTGCCTCCGTATTTGTTCGCGACCCACTGTCCGTCCTGTTTTCCGTAATCAAGATAGAGCATCGACGCAACAGCATCCACACGGAGCCCGTCCACATGGAAATGTTCGATCCAGAATAATGCGTTTGCAATCAGGAAGTTGCGCACTTCCGCTTTTCCGTAATCAAATACTTTCGTTCCCCAATCCGGATGTTCTCCGAGTCTGGGATCTGCATACTCGAATGTCGGAGTTCCGTCAAAATCAGCAAGCCCGTGAGCATCTTTCGGAAAATGCGCCGGAACCCAGTCAAGAATCACTCCTATATTGTTTTTATGCAGAAGGTCAACCAGATATGCAAAATCTTCAGGACTTCCGTATCTTGAAGTCGGCGCATAATATCCCGTAACCTGATATCCCCACGAACCGTCAAACGGATGCTCTGCAATGCCCATCAGTTCTACATGAGTGTATCCCATCTCTTTTACATATTTTACGATCGCCTCGGCGAACTCTCTGTATGTGTAGAATCCTTCATCTTCCCTTCCCGGGTGACGCATCCACGAACCCATATGAACTTCATAGATCGACATCGGATTCTTCTTATGATTCCATGTCTTCCGCGCTTTCATCCATGCGTCATCCGTCCATCTTATACGGGAAAGATCCGTAATACGAGACGCCGTTCCCGGACGAAGCTCCGCATAATTTGCAAACGGATCCGCCTTATAAAGAAGCTCGCCTTTCTGCGTCTCAATACAGAACTTATAAAGCTGTCCTTCTTTCGCTTCCGGTACAAACTTCACATAAATACCTAGAGGCTCCTGACGCTCCATTCTGTCTCTTTCCAAATTCCAGTCATTAAATTCCCCGACTACAGACACATTCTTCGCATTCGGCGCCCATACCGCGAAATAAACGCCCTCCGTTTTGTCGTTCACTACTTTATGTGCGCCTAATTTTTTATAGATCTCGTAATGGTTTCCCTGACCAAACAGGTAATGATCCAATTCTCCTATCTCATAGGCATGTTCATTCGCTTTCATACTTGCCGCATCCGCCGCAGTGTTTTTCGCCGGACTGTTCGCCCTGTTCCGGCTTGCGCCGCCTGACGCCTTTTTCACCGCACTGCCCGCCATACCGCCGGCTGCATGATTCACGATGCCTTTGCCTGCACTTTTTGCCGCGTTTCTGCCCGCACCTTTTCTCCTTGCCATAAAAGCCCACCTCGCCGTTTCCTCATAATAAAATATCGAAGCGTTTCTGCCCGCTTCCGTGATAGTTTCATTATACTTGATTCCGTCCAAAAAATAAAGAGAAACAGACAGCTCTTTCCCGCCCGTTTCTCTTGTATTTTGTCTATTTATGCACACATTTTAAATTATAGTCTATTATCGTGCTTCTTTATATATTAAAATCTTTTTCAGAAAGAATAATACGGTCTGACTCGTCTGTATTTCTTCCAAAAACTTTCCGCATCAATTTCTTCGCGGACGCCTTCTGAGAATGACGGATCGCGTCATCCATAACTTCTTTCACTTCCGCAACCGTCACAAAATGATCTTCCCTCTGCAGAGAATCAATTTTACTATACAGCGCAAGAATTCCCATCTCGTCAATGTGATATCCGTTTTCTTTCGCATACGTCTGACCGAACGTAACAAGCTCATCGTTGATGAAAATCGGCACTTCCAGTCTTGATGTGAATTTTTTCCTGAATTCTCTGTTCGATGACAACAGTCTGTCAAGCGGCTTTCTCTGCTCTTCCAAGACGATCAGCATCTCGCCTGTATCCTGCTCCATCGCTTTATTAAGACGCGCAACTGTCTTTTCATTCATTTTGGACGCTTTCTCAATGATCAGAGCGCCGCCGTAAAGTTTTTCGACAATATCGCTGATCTTCTTCTTATTCAGAGAATCTCCTGTCACGATCGCGACCTTGCCCTGACGGATGTCTCTTTGCTTCTGGATCGCTTTCACGACGTCAACGGCAAGAACCGTTTTTCCGTTGCCTTTATTTCCAATGATAAGCAAGTTGCCCGTTCTCGAAGTCCCTTTTCTGTTCGTACAGTTCTTATCCTGCTCAAGCACATCGACAAGCTGTTCGCTCATTCCGCGCACCGGAACAAAGTAAGAAAACAGTTTCTTCTGTTCCTCTGTAAGTCCGGCTCTCGTTCCGATACCGCTTTGCATCTCAAGGTCATATCTTCCATGTACGACAAAACCGGTATCCATTGACAATGCATCCGAGATCTCATCGAGCGGAAGCGGCGCAGTCTTACCTGTCGCAATCAGCTTCGCAGTCTCTTTACGGCTAAGCGGTGTCGTCGCCGACATAATGTCGATCGGCTCGTCATCATCAGGAATCTCTCTGTCGTCATCCTCTCCCGAATAATCAGGATTTACTGTGAACTCATCCTCAATGTCCTGAATCTCTTCCGCGTCATCTTCCCCGAAGAAATACTCGTCATCTGCGTTTCCTTCCGCCTCTTCGATCACTTCATCCGCTTCTTCGTAGTAATCTTCTTCCGGTTCTTCAATCACTTCTTCTGACTCTTCATAGTAATCTTCTTCCGGCTCTTCGATCACTTCTTCTGACTCTTCATAGTAATCTTCTTCCGGTTCTTCGATCACTTCCTCTGATTCTTCATAGTAATCTTCCTCCGGTTCTTCGATCACTTCTTCTGATTCTTCATAGTAATCTTCTTCCGGCTCTTCGATCACTTCGTCTGCTTCTTCGTAGTAATCTTCCTCCGGTTCTTCGATCACTTCCTCTGATTCTTCATAGTAATCTTCTTCCGGCTCTTCGATCACTTCGTCTGCTTCCTCATAGTAGTCTTCTTCAAAGTAATCGTCATCCAAATCTTCCTCGAACTCCTCGTCGAAATCTTCGTCAAAGTCATCATCAAAATCATCGTCGATTCTAAGATCCTCCGCAACCTGACCCATGTTTTCGCTTGGTTCTTCTTTTCTCTTAAGATATACTCCTGTAGGTTCTTTCTTTTCTTCTTCCGGCGGGATAATTCCCTCAATTTCATCAATCATACGTTGAATATCCGGCGGTAAAATCGGTGTTGTTTTCTTATTCGTCTCCATAGTATCCCCTTTTGCTGTATCCCCTGCTGAATCTATAACTTCTTCTTGTTCCGATTCGGATGCTCCTTCTGCATCCGTCCCCTCTTCAACCGGCTCATCCTCTCCTGCATTTTCTTCAAATCCCGAAAGGATATCTTCCAAACTGATCTGACCTGTAATCTGATCGTCCTCTTTTATTTCAGCGGCCGCTTCCGCTTGCGCTGCCTCCTCCGCTTGTGCGGCTTCTTCTGCTTGTGCCGCCTTTTCTGCTCTTGCGGCTTCTTCCGCTTTCTCCTCTTCTTCTGCCTGTAATGCGGCGCGGCGTTTTTCCTCTTTCAAACGACTTACCATGTCTATATCTGCAACCGACTCAATCTCTCCGATCGCCTGCTCCAGATCCGCAAGATCTTCTTCATCCTCGATCTCATCTTTTCTTACCGGACGGAATTTGATCTGGGATGTATTTCCCATATCCTTTTCTTTGCCGAATTCCGACTCCTCTTCATCCTCAAAGTCAAAATCCATCGCTCCTGTTTCCGTCAAATCGAACTCCGACTCTTCTTCGTCTTCAAAATCAAAGTCCATCGCTCCCGTTTCCGTCAAGTCAAACTCCGGCTCTCCTTCATCTTCAAAGTCAAAGTCCATCGCTCCCGTTTCCGTCAAGTCAAACTCCGGCTCTTCTTCATTCTCAAAGTCGAAATCCATCGCTCCCGTTTCCGTTAAATCAAACTCCGGCTCTTCTTCATCTTCAAAGTCAAAGTCCATCGCTCCCGTTTCCGTCAAATCAGATTCCGACTCTTCTTCATCTTCAAAATTAAAATCCATCGGAGCTGTCTCGTCTTGGAAATCATCTGCCGTCAATTCTTCCAACTCCGGATGAAGAAGTTTTCTCAATGCAACGTCTAACGGCATCGTATCTCCCAGTTTCTTTTTAGCAGGCTGCCTTTCTTCTTCCGGCTCTGCGGTTGTCTCCAGCACATCCGGTCCTTTTATTCCTTCCGGTACGCGCTCCTCCGGCTCATCGACTCCTTCTGCTTCGGAAACATCCGTCGGCAGATATGCGTCTTCTGTCTGCCCGGCATCTTCCGCATCTATCGGCACCTGCTCGTCCTGTTCAACATGATCCTCTGCATCCTCCGCCGGTGAATCCGCTTCTAACGCCTTGATCTCGTCGGCTTCCCACGCTTCCGTATCTACTTCCACCGGGTCGTTCGGCAAAGTGATCTCTCTTACTCCTTCTGAGATCGTTTCCGGCATCATGTCCGGAACAAGTTCCTCCATTCCCTTCGGAACTCGTGCGTTCACCTGCTGTTCGGCAGCGAAATCAGCATCGGCAACTTCGGAGTCGGCAGCCATAAGTTCAGCTCCCGGCAAACCGTTTTCTTCTTCCTCCTGCTCGGATTCATCTGCCTCTGCATAAGAAAAAATATCAGGAATCTCCTCTGTCTCCTCGGACGTCCTTGCATAACGCTTATCGTACTTTTCCTGCTGGGAAGGAGTCAGTGGTTTGTACTGCATCTTCAGTTCCATCGCCTTATAGACATACTGCCCCTCGCTGAACCAAAGAATCAAATCGTCACACTCTTCCAGACATTCTGATGTCATACCGGCTTCCTGATACAGCTTCGCCAGTTCATATGCCCACTCTTCAATATATTCGGATTTCTTATATTCTTCAAGAGCTTCGATCTGCTGCTCGATCGGCGCCCTCTGCGCGCGGAGAATCTTATATCTTAAAATGTACTGATTCGGGTCTTTCGGCGCGATCTGCATAAACTCATCGTAAAAATCGATCGCCTCATCGACATTTCCCGTCTTAAGAGCCAATCCGCACAGACGGCTGATAATCTTACGGCTTCCTTCCGCCCGCTGATATGCAAGCGTCAAAATGTCATATCCCTTCTGATATTCTCCGGTTTTTTCATAAATTTCACTGACGTTTGACAACATCACTGCATTGCGCACGCGCCTCCAGTCAATTTCATCTGCGATCGCCGCCGCTCTGCTGTACGCGCCGCTCTCCATAAGTTCGAGCATCCGTTCAGTCTTTGATTTATATTCGTATTTATCCACCGCATTCACCTCATTAAAAAATAGTTTTGTACAGGGCAGTGTCTTTCCTTCTATGTTTCTTTACATACTATATCTTTCAATATTTTATCATATGCATTTCGCAATGTCAAAAAAATGCACCCTCAATTAACATTGAAGATGCATTTTTATAATCTATTTAATTTTTTCATATTCTCTTTATTTTTAAATCGGAGGCAAATATTAGATTCTGTTCCTGTAAGACCTCTGCCATTGTTATTTGATCTGCGGTCGATTTATTAAGACCTGCTTATTAAATCTTCCCTCCTTCAATTAACAAATTCGAGTTCATAACAGTATCCTTATCACATATCACTTACGTTCCTTGTTTCCGGTACCACCACACATATTAAACCCGATATGCACGAATGATAATCTACTCAATGTTTCTTTACACATCTTTTGAAATTCTGCTATATGTGGTATCTATATTCAATATGTCTGCAAATGTTAAATCTTTCTGATCTCTATCCGGACTTCCAACTCTCCGATCAATTCTTTCGTTATTTTTATTCCGGATCATCTATCCTTGAGCAAAGGTCTCTTCTCCACAGGAACTTACACTTGCCGTACCACTAACATATTGATGATTCACTGAAATCACGCTGTCCATTGGTCTTTCCCTCCTGCTATCCGTTTATTTTTAATCTAATCGGGCAACTGATACGATGCCTTCTTAGTTAAATATCCTTTTGAGATGCTTTTGTTTTTATTTTGTTGTATCTCTTTTGGATGTCTTTATAATATCACCTGAGTTTTATTTTGTCAATACATTTTTATAAAAAACTTTAAATAATTACATTTTACTTTTATATTGTATGAATTTTCTGACAATGTTGCTGTCTCTGCAAAAAAGAATAAGGCGTCCGTTACCGAACGCCCTATTCCATAAAAGCTTAAATGTTTACTGCCTTAATCAAAAGACAAGTTTTCACTATGCTCTTTTTCTTCTAACCGCTACATAAGCAATTACCGACATTCCCGCAAGTACAAGCCACAGAGCTACATGTGCCGTATCTCCTGTCTGTACGCTTCCGCCCTGTGACGGAGTTGACGGAGTCTGCGGATCATTCTTCGGCGGAGTCTGTGTCTTCGTCAAACCTTCTGCCGCTGAATTCAACTGTGCCAAAGCAGCTTTTACCTGATCTGCTGTTGCAGCCTCGTTATCCAAGATTGCCTTAGCAGATTTCAGAGCGTTTTCAAACTTCGCCCAGCTCTCTGCTGTGTAACCGTCGTTCTTCTTATCTTTGTACTTGTCGTAAGCTGCCTGAAGCTCGCTCTTATCAACAGACGGTTTTCCGGAAAGCTTCAATGCTACGCGAGCGTCTCTTAACGCATTAAGCGCTGCGTCTACCGCTGCCTGATCACTGTTGCTGTTGTCTTCCACGATTGCTTTTGCCGCTTTCAGCGCATCTGCATATTCTTTCCAAGAATCTGCTGTATAGTCTGCCTCTTTCAGATCTTTATACTCTTCGATCAAAGCTTTCAATGCATCTGTGTTTCCACGCTGTACAAGCGCTGTAACCGCATCGTTCAACGCTTTTGCTGCTGCATCGATCTCCGTCTGATCTTTGCTGTCTTTCAGTACCTTTTCTGCATCTGAAAGAACTGTTTTCATTGCTTTGTAAGAATCTGTTGTGTACAAGTTCGCATCAGCCGCTTTCGCTGCATCGATTGCTGCTTTTAACGCCTCTTTATTGATCTGCTCTACTTTTACTAATGCTGTATGAGCATCTTCTAACGCTTTCTTCGCTGCGTCTACCGCTGCCTGATCAAGATTGCTGTTGTCTTTCACAACTTTTTCTGCCGCTGTCAACGCATCTGTGTACGCTTTCCAGGAATCTGTTGTGTAGTCTGCCTCTTTCAGACCTTCTGCTTTATATTCTGCGATCAAAGCTTTCAACGCATCTGTGTTTCCACGTTCTACAAGCGCAGCAACCGCATCATTCAAATCTTTTGCTTTCGCATCGATTGCCGCCTGATCCTTACCGTTTGTCAGAAGTTCTTCTGCTTCTGCAAGAACTTTTTCCATTGCATTGTAAGAAGCTGTTGTATATGCGTTTTCGTCTTTTGCTTTTGCCGCATCTACTGCTGCCTGCAGTTTGCTCTTATCAAGCTGCGGATCTACCGGAGCTTTTACGAGAGCTTCTTTTGCCGCTTTCAATGCGTCTTTCGCCGCATCTACTTCTACCTGTGTCTTATTGCTGTTGTCTGCCACGATTCCATTTGCAGCTTCAAGAGCTTCTTCGTATTTCACCCATGTCTCATGTGTGTAATCCGCTTCTTTCAGTTCTTTGTACTCTTCAATAAGAGCTTTCAATGCATCTGTGTTTCCGCGTTTTGCCAATGCTGCATGTGCATCTTCTAACACTTTCTTCGCTGCATCTACCGCCGCCTGATCGCTGTTGCTGTTATCTGTTACGATTGCGTTTGCCGCATTCAGAGCAGTCTCATAAGCGCTCCATGTAGATGTTGTATGATCCTCTGCTTTCAAATTCTCTTTTGCGTACTGATCGATCAAAGCTTTCAGATCTGTTACATCTCCGCGAGCAACAAGTCCTTTCACAGCTTCAGTTAATTCTGCAACCATTGCGTCGATCGCATCTTTTGTACCGTTTACAAGAAGCTGTTTTGCTTCTGCAATTTTAGCTTTTACCGGCTCTGCACTTGTTACTGTACTTGTTTCAACTTTCTTCTCTGCGTCTGCGATTGCTTTCTTCAGAGCGGATGCATCTACAAGTTTAGCTTCTGCGCCTTCCAGTTTCTTAATCATAGCAGCTACTTCTTCCTGTGTCTGTGCTCCTGTCGCCACAAGATCATATCCTTCTTTAAGAAGAGCATTAAACGCTGCTGCGCTATCTGTTGTTGCGTTAGACGTATCTACCGCTGACAATACGCTCAATCTTTCGATCAAGGCTGTAATGTCTACGCCCGGTGTCTCGCCTTCTTCCGGTTTTGTTCCGTATACTTCAAGCTCTACAACGTGGTTTGTTGTTGTGTCATTGTTTGCTCTTCCGTACATGTAAACGCGAACAAACTGTGCTTTCGTTCCTTCCGGAAGCGTCCATGATTTACCCTGTGCAGTTTCTGCATAGTCTTCATCGAATTTTTCCGGTGCTTGTGTATACAGTTTATGAACATTCTGATCATCCGCATTATAGACGATTGTAGCTTTTCCTTCTGCAAAGTCTGTTTCTTTTTCTGCTACAGCTACTACTGTATCGCCATATGTTCTACCATCGCCCCAGTAACGATACAGTGACAGAGAGTTCACATCACATACAGCGCCTAAATCAACCTGCATATAAGATGATTCACGTCTATTGTCCGCACCGAACTCGGCATAGTTTGAACCAAAATCAGTTTTGTTTCCGTCAACAGCCATAGACATCGGTCTGTCGCCGCCTTTTGCTGCATCTGTGTCATCTGCCGTCCATTTTGCCGTTACATTTGCATCCTTTGCAATGTTCTTTGCTTCTACTTTCTCTCCATAGATCGCAAGATCACCGACTGTAATATACTTATTTTCATCAGTTGCTTGCCAGTGATAAGAAGACGTTCCACTGATACGTACATATCTAGCTTCCTGTGCCTCAAATGTAACTTCTGCCGGGAAAAGTGTCTGATCATTCTTATTCACAATCTTGTCCGAAAGATCAAGCCCGTTTTCTCCTGTTACCGAAGTCCATGTATCCTCTCCGTCTTTTCTAATTTCTACAATCAGATTCTTAATATTACCTGTACAATGCCAGTAGTTCTTTGCATCATTATAATAACGCGGTGTGTAGTCAACCTGATCCAATTTATACGTCGCACCCAAGTCAACTTGCAGCCATGCATTATCGCTGCTTACAGTACCTTCTTCCACTTTCTGACTTGTCCAGTATGTCGTGTTATCTCCATCTAAGACTTTATCTTTACTTCCTTCGCTCGTCTCAGAAACTGTGATCATATCATTTGTAAGTTTAAGTTTCGGAAGTCCTTCCTGCTCTCCGAGATTAGCCACTTCATTATAACCGTATGCGATATCATATACTGCCGCCGCTGTCACACCTTCACCTGCTGTGATCGCAGCTTTCTTAACTTCATGAAATCTGTTCTTTTCATTATAAGCAGATCCTTCCAGTGTTCCGTCTACATAAAGTTTCAGCATACCGTTGTTTTCTTTCACACCTACTACTTTATGCTCTGCTCCGTCATTGATTGACTTGCCGGAAACTGCTGTCGCACCATTCAGTGTGAAGGATGCTTTTCCTTCTGCTGTTACTTTCAGTTCGTACTGACCATTCTGGCTTACGAGTGACTTATCTGTTGCCGTTGTGTTTACAGCCGCATATACTGTGAATCCATTATTGGAATTCAGTGATCTGTCCGCTGCTGCAATTTCTCCTGCTTCTGCAATCGCTTCTTTTTCAACGATCACACTGTCTTTGTGATATACAACAGATGCAGCTTCAGTAGCTTTGTTGCCCGACATGTCTTTAATATCCTGCGGAATTACTTTTACTGTAGCTTCGTTTGCCGGAGCTTCTGCTAATACGATATGATATGTTGTATCGTCTGCGCTCTTCTTAATAGAAGAAACTTTTGCGTTTTCTACTTTAAAGAGGTTTCCTGATACTTTCTCATCGAATTTTACTGTAAGTTCTTTCGCACCGTCTGTCATGATTCTGTCGATCTTCGGCGCTGTTGTGTCTTTTTCTGCTGAAACACGTAAGATACGCACTTCGTTCGGTTTCAAGTTCACTGTGTATTCTTGACCATACTTTAATGTACCTGTCTGAGCAGACTTATCGGAAAGAAGATAGCTGTGCTCTAAGTAGTAGTTTAATGTGCCTGCACCTTCTGCAACGCCCATTGTACGGTCGAATGTGAACTTGATTGTCTTATCTGCATTTGCAGATGGGTTACGGAGTGAAATAATTCCGTCCGTTCCGTCGAAACATGAGAATCCGTATGCTTCTGCCTGCGTTTGGTCTGACAGATCTCCGTTACTCAGTTTTGTAATATCCGGTTTCCCTCCGATCATCTTGGAATTTTTGAGCATATGATAGTTTTCTTCTGCCCACTCAAGGAATTCTCCTGTGATCTCGTATTTTCCATCTGTCATAATACTGTCAGAGTAGTACAACTCCCAAAATGCCGTTCCACGAGTAGACAACATGTACAGATAGTTCTGGAAATCTTCATCTGTAGCAGTATTAACTGTCATTCCTGTTCCTTCTTTTCCGTAAATCGGATCATGGTTGTACAGATTCTGAAGCGGGAACTGGAACTGATGATTCTTCAGGAAGTCATAGTAACAAGCGTCACGATATGTAATCTGCTTATTCATCTTTGTTGTTCCGAAAGATGCATCCTTCTGATCATGTACGCACTGAATCCATACAGAGTTCGCCCACTGTAAATACCACGGACTCGGGTTTACATAACATGTAAGAGAGATCCAGAGTTTATTAATTCCGTCCTCTTTTTCACTCTGACGAACCGCTTCCATCAGATCGATCCATGCTTCCCACAGATCAGTCACATGATACATCTGGTGATAACCGCCTGTCATATGGTGATTAGACTCACTGTATACCGGAACGCCGTCTGCTCCGCCTAAATTGTTGAAATGATTATACTGAGCAGTATCTGCAAATCCATCCCATTTCCAGTAGTTGACATCCCAATCTTGCTGCCATTTAATCGCCATCTTTTTAAAATTCTCTACATATACACGGTCTGCAACGTCGATAGAATGTCCTGCTTTACTTCCTTTTTGTGCCCTCTCAATAATATTTGCTAATGTAGTGTAGAAGTTATATCCGCCTCTCGGTCCAACCCATACTCCAAAGTTACTTCCGAACTTCTTAACAAGTTCGCTGGACGGTGTCAATCCCTCCGGGAATTTCTCATTAAATGTCCAGAAACCTTCGGTATTCTCTATTGCTCCCGATTGTGCGTGTGACCCTGCTCCTATCGAACCATCATTATACGCATTCCATCCATCATCTACAACGTAAGAATCCAACGGACGAACTTCTGCTTTATTCAACTCACGATCAATTTCAATGAACGAAGCCAAAATATTTTCATCACTGATCTTCATCATGTTGTCGAACCATGAATTGTACTGTGTACGGAACTCTGACGGAGTTGCGATTGACTTGATGTACTCGAAGAAGTCTGCCTGAATAACTTCCTGCTCTGTACTTCTTGCCGCACCTGCAACTGTCTGCCATGTCACATACTTATCGTCTGTTGTCAACTGATTATCTTCTTTCAGTCTGCTGAACGTCTTACCACTGTAATAACGCATAAATCCTGTTCCGTTTACGATCTCTGTATCCGCTGCCGGGAACTCACATCCGAAGAACATTCCCTGAATGTAGATCGGCTGTCCGAGGTTCGCTTTGAACTCTTCCATCTGAACAACGCCGCCTTGACCTCTCGGAATTGTCCACTGTGCATCGGACTCTGCCACTTTCAGAGACTCAAGGTCGATATAGTCGATCTCAGCATCTGCCATCTTGTCATCCGGCACGTCGATCTCAAGGAATTTACGCATGAAGTGATCGCCTTCGTACATTACGATTACTTCGTCGATTGAATACTCTACGTTTTTGTGAGTGTACGGTTTGAAAGAAAATGTTACTTTCTTACCTGTTTTCTCTTTACCGTTGATCGTTGCCGTTGTATCTTCGACTTTGACTGCCTCATTGCCGTCTTTCAGCTCTAAATCGCTTGTCTCAAATGCACGGTCATCCGTATCTACCGGAGCTTTATCTGCGTGGAGATTAAATTCTGCTCCGCCGGCAAATCTTTCCCCATTGTTTGAAGATGTTGCTACGAACTTAATCTGTTTCGCAGTACATGCTTCTTTCAAGTTTACATAGATCGGGTTCGTACCATTATATTCAAATTCGCCTTCTGCGATCGGCTCTCCCCAATCTTCGGATTCATAATCAAGTTTGTTTTCTGCTGTTGATGCGTACAGCTTGTACCCCTTAATATTTCCGTTTGTGTTTTCTCCTTCTTTTCTCGGTGTATAAGAGAAAGACTGGAATGTCACATCTTTTCCGAATGTGATTACTACATTATGCGGATAGTCCTGATCACCTTGTCCAGTCCCCCCCCATAATTTGAATGCCAGATACTCTCTGTTCTTCCATCTAACAAGTTAGATGCCGGTCCATCTGAGTCTCCGCTCGCATTCTGGTAGCTGTCTGCCGTTGCTGTCCAGCCGTCACGGTTGATTGCCTCTAAGGTAATCGATCCTTTTTGCTCTTTCGTTGTCTTAACAACGAATTCTTCACTTCCTTCTTGCGGAGTGAAGGTTGTTCCTTCTCCACCAGTTCTTTTGTTCACAATTTCAGTCGTGGACAATTTTTTGTCCGCTGTTGAAAATGTTCTTTTGATGGCATCGTTTCCGATTGTAACAGTATTATCTTTCTGCTCAACGGTTACTTTACCATACGGAACTGCAGTTTCATTTTCTGCCGCTCCGGCAACTGATGTTGTGGAGAAGACGCTCGTCACAACCATAGCTGCTGCGAGCGCTGCACTGAAAAATTTCTTTTTCATAATATTCTCTCCTTTCCCCGTGAAATTGTTATGTTTTTCACAGTCTGCATCTATTTTATGATAACATATTCCCTGTCATTTCGGTACATCCAATATCCTTTTCGTGATATTTACTTAATTTGTGTCAATTTAATCAATGTTTTTTTAAGATTTTATCGGTTTTTCTTAAGAATTCTTCTTTTTATTTTCCGCAATTTATTAAGACGACTATAATATCCTGTTTATGTCAGGAAATAAAGGGAATCCTGTAAATAACACTTAAAGGAGTTGCATTATATATGAAGAAACTCATTTATCCGGCAGCGCTTATTCTGCTTTTTATTATATTGACAACGACAATTCTGCCTGCCGACGCCGTCTACGGATCGAATACGGACTGGTTTTCCCAGCATGCCGCTCTTGCGGAAACGATCCGTGACGCCTGCGTGGAACAGCACACGCTTCTTCCCGACTGGATCGATCTCGGAAGCGGAAGCAGCGGATATCAGTTTTCTTATTATGGATTTTTAAGACCTGATATTCTGATCGGATGTCTGTTTCCGCAGATTCCTATGGTTTACATCCTGATCGGCTATATGCTTGCACTTTATCTCGCTTCCGTTCTTTTATGTTATATGTGGCTGCAAAGCGAGGATATTTCCCCGTTCTTTTCCTTCATCGGAAGCGTTTTATTTTTGACTGCGGGATGTCTTTTCCATATGCATCGTCAGATCATGTTTGTCAATTATCTGCCGTTTTTGATCCTTGCTTTTTTGTGCGTGAAGAAACGTAAGTTTCGCTTTCTCCCTCTTTGTATGCTTCTGATCTGCCTGCACAGCTTCTATTTTGCGATCGCCGCATTTGCCGCGATCGGCTGGTACTGGCTGAGAACGGAAAAAGAGACATTTTGGAAAGATTCGTTTTTCAAAAAATATATCCCTTCCGCCGTTCTTTCCGTATGCATGGCGGCGGCGCTCCTTCTGCCGACAGGACTTGTACTGATGGAGCACAGACGAAGCGGCGGCGGATTTTCTCTTTTGAAAATATTAGAGCTTTTCGGACCGAATATCTCTATGAACGGCATCTTGTTTAACGAATACGGACTGGGGCTTACATTGATCTGCTTTTACACGATACTTGCCGGATTAAATAAAAAAAATCCTGCCAAAAAAGAATTCTTTCCTGACAGCGTTTTATTTTTATCTTTCGGATTGTTCGGTATCTTTTCTTACATTTTAAACGGAACGCTCTACGCCAGACCGAAGATACTTATTCCGTTTCTGCCGCTGTTCATCCTGCACTGCGTACGTTACTTAAAATCAGCGCACACCGAAACAGACCGCGTTTCATCGTATCCGCTCTATCCGTTTGCCGTAATGCTTCCGCTTGGTCTGCTCTGGTTCAGTCAAGTTCAGTTTCCGTGGATTTTGATCGAACTTGGTATTCTGTTTTTATTTTGCCTGATACAAAGACGGAAACAAAACCTTATTTTGCAAATGTTTAAAAATCCCCGCATTTTTGCCCGGGTAGAATTACTCGTCTATCTGCTCATACTGATCGCCCCGGTCGGTATGTATATTACAACTGCCAGAAAGGAAAACTGGGTAAAGAAAGCAGATGTTTCGGCAAAAGAAACTTACACAAAACTTGCGGAAATTCCGATGGATCCGCTCTATCATTTTGACAGCCTGACCGAACCGCTTGCAAACGGAAACCGCGCCCCAGAAGCGAAAATAACAAGAAGTTCTATGTATTCTTCTGTGACAAACAGCGCTTACTCCGACTTGTATTATGACGTGCTGAATACACCGATCCGAATCAATAACCGGATCGCGCTGCTTACTTCCGATAATCCGTTCATGCTTCATCTTCTTGGCGTTCGGTATATCGAGACAGAAAAAGATCATATTCCCGCCGGGTATACGCCTCTGTATTCTTCGGCAAAAGACACGGTGGTCGCAGAGAATAAACACGTGCTTCCGAATGTTTATTTTACATCGGATACAATCTCTGAAAAAGAGTTTGACCGTTTCAATCAAATCGAACAGTTGGAAGCGATTTCCCGCAAAACCATAATAGAAAACACTTCCACTGATACGGACAGCGACGTTTACCTCCCCGGAAAGTTTATCACTCCTTTTGCCCCGAAACTGTCGGCAGACGGCAAACTTCCCGATAGTTTGACTATCAAAAAGACTGCCGATAAGTATGACATAATCTCAAAATGTCAACAATCGTTGACATTTTATGTTGAAAATACAGGTTTTGGCAACATTTTGTTGCTTTCTTTCCAGGTGGATAATAAAACGATCGATCCTGTTGTCATCGACATTAACAACATACGCAATAAGCTTTCGGGACTATTTGCGCCTTACCCAAACGGAAACAATACGTTTCACTATCAGTTTTCAGCGGACAGTGACTCGGGTATGACAAAACTAAAGGTTACTTTTCCAAAGGGTCATTTCACTGTCAGCAACGTACAGTGGCATTTATGTAATAAACATATTTTCGACGACAAGAACACAATTACAAAAGCGGTCTGTGACAGCAGAACCGAACGCAGCGCCTTCCTTTCAGGCACGACTGTTTTTTCCGGAAGCATCCATGCAGAAAGCAACGGGGTTCTCGCGTCTGCGATTCCGCGGCAAAACGGACTTGAGCTTTACATCGACGGCAGACGCACAGATATTATCCGCGTAAATAAAGCTTTTGCAGGAGCACATATCGAAAAGGGGACTCATAAGATCGAATTTCGATTTTCTCCTCCCGGAAAACAAATCGGCTGTATCATCAGCCTGATATCTCTGTTGTGCTATTTAAGTTACCTGATTTTTACATTTGGAGTCTTTACTTCAAGAAAAACACAAAAAACTTGAAATCGATTTACAAAACAGAAGATTTCCGAAATCTGAACCCCTATATGCCAACCTCTTGGGATTGGCACCACTACGTTTGGTAGTCTTCCTCCATCTGGCATGGAGTCCAATTTTTTAATGTGCGATAAGGCCATGTTGTATTGTGGAATTCAATATGTGAGTCGATCCTTCTCTTGAACTCTGATTCAGAAGCATAGTCCCTCCGATTTTGAAGTACTTCGGACACAGATCAACCCCATCTCACGCATAGATATCAGCCACAAATCTTGTGCTGACCTTGTGCTCCCTCTGCATGAGAATCATGTGGATTTTCTCAGCGCCAAGCAGAGTCTGTCTGCAGACATTGAATTTCAATCGTCGCTCCCCTCACGGTGAGCGACGATCACCTCACATCCAACGCTTCGTCCGGCTCGGATTTCAATCCACGCTCCCCGTAAGGGGAGCGACTTTGCTCCCCCTGCCTGTGGTCCGGTATCTGGAGAGACGGGGAGCCGTTAAAGATGGTGTACAGATGCTGATCGACTACCGCAAGATGCTGCGGGACGCGGAGATGGCGGAAACGGAAGAGACACTTTGGCCGCGCGATTTGCTGGCCGCCCATGAGCGGATCACCCAATTCTGGGCCGACCATTTCAAGGCATCGTATCAGCTGGGATTCACCAGCACATTCATCCGGTTTCGGGAGCTGGAATGGACGGACGGAGATCTGTGCATCGTCCTTCCCCGTGTGGAGGAGGACCTGGTCTCCGAAGGAAAGGTCCTGCGGCACTGTGTCGGCACCTACGGCAGTGCACACTGTTCTGGGGAACCTGTGTTTTTCGTGCGGCACCGCCGCAGGCCGGAGCGGAGCTATTATACCCTGCAGATCAATATGAACGGGACGATCCCAAAGGAAATCCAGCTCCACGGATACGGCAATGAGCGCCACGGAGACCGCAAGCAGTATGCCCACAAAATCCCGCGGAAGGTCCGGGAGTTCTGCGACCGCTGGGAGCGGGAGGTCCTGACACCCTGGTTTGCGGCACAACGTACAGGGGCAGAGCGGCCAGCCAAGAAAAAACAAAAAGCAGGGAGGATCGCCTGATGCGGATCATCAAAACCGGAGACCCCTGTCCGCTCTGCGGCCGCCCGGTGACCGCAGAGGACCGGGAAACGTTGGACCAGTTGACGGCCATTGCGCAGATGCTGGATCGCCTTGGCATTGACATCGCTGCGGATGCGGCGGGGAACGGAGCAGAATATGAGTGAACAGCTGAGCAGGAAAATGGAGTGCCCGATTTGCAAAAAGAAGGCGGTGTTTGTAGGTGTCCACGATGACGAGGGCAATTATCACGGACTGATGGGATGCGAATATGAAAACGCTCCATGGAGCGGACTGTCGTATGCCTTACATCACGAAGGATGGGGAGACTGCCCACTATGCACTGATGGCGCAGAAAGCACAATGGGCGGGATGCTATTTGATACAGCCGAAGAAGCAATCTCCGCCCTGTCCCCGCCGAACGAGCCGCTGACCATTGAGCAGTTGCGGGAGATGGATGGGGAGCCGGTGTGGATTGTGGAGCAACCTGACTGGGGGCACTGGGAGCTATCAGCAGATGCGGAGGATTATCTGGCAAACCGTGACCAAGATTTTTACGGGTTGAAACACGATGACCCTGCGGGACGCTACGGGCTGCATGTGCTGGGGTGGCTCGCCTACCGCCGCCGGAGGGAGAGGAGGAGCGTCATGGCGATTAAGAACTACACGACCGAGGTAGAGGTCTATAAGAGTTTAGGAGAAATTCAAGGGGCGCTCGCCGGCCATGGCGCCAGAAAGGTCATGGTGGACTATAATGCCGCCGGCCAGCCCACCGGCATCATGTTTGCCATCGAAACTCCGGCCGGGCCTCGTGGCTTCTGCCTCCCTGCCAATATTGACGGGGTACGGACAGTATTTACCCAGCAGAAGGTGAAAGGCAAGCCGGGTCAAGCCGAGCGCACCGCATGGCGCAACGTCCGGGACTGGGTCATGGCGCAGATGGCGATTATTGAAGCCGGGCAAGTGCAAATGGAAGAGGTATTTCTGCCCTATCTGACTGACAGTAGCGGTCAAACGCTATATCAGCTATACCAGAGAGGCCGGTTGTCCCTCGGCCCTGGGGAGGGGTGACCATGGAACGGTTGACTTACTGGAACGAGGAATATGGTTGCTGGTCATATCATGGGCCAAGCGGTGAAGCAGCAAAGCGCCTCGCAGCCTACGAGGACACGGGGCTGGAGCCGGAGGAAATCCTCTCTGCCGTGGATATGGCAAAAATCGCCTGTGCGCTGCATGAGCTTAATGCCTACAAGGAGCTCGGCTCCATTGACTGTCTCCGCAAGCTGGCTGGGGGCCCGGGGGAGACATCAACCATCACCCATGGGGGGAAAATCC
>OGPM01001525.1_pt1 | contig 18855 bp, 9 predicted proteins | sample 1552961 | NCBI WGS metagenome assembly OGPM01 (sample SAMEA2580304, study PRJEB22360) | human gut metagenome | biome: human gut; feature: human-associated habitat; material: faeces | place: Denmark | collected 2008/2010
AAGGTATATGTACGTACGCTACGCGCAAAGTCTAGAACCCGAATCCGAAAGTCGCCCCTCACCTTCTTCATCAGCCTCTCTCCGAAAACCGATTCCTATCCATCTCTCTCACATCACTCCCATCTATCATTTTCTCTATCAGTTATCCGTCCCGCATCCATCCAAAGTATCCTGGAAAGAAACAGGAAATATCACGTTTGTTCTGCCTAATCCAGCCTACGGAAAGAATCCGGAAGTATATAATTATATCGGGCAGGAAAGCGCATTAACCATAGAAAAGGAAATCGAAGTGGAAATGAGGGCGGAACTCTATGAATTTCTGCTGGAGAATAAATTCAAAAACGGAATCATGTTCAAACGCTCGATGGAGCTTTTTGTGGAACATTATAATATGGAAGGTACAGTGGAGGAAGATAGCCTGATGAGGGCTTTTAAGAGGTGGAGGAAGGCGATGAAAGATAATAGAAAATACTAATACATCTAAAAAAGGGGCTGTCCGATTTTGGACAGCCCCACACAAAAATAAGTCTTATATTTAGGCTGCACTAATAAAGCTACCTAAATCTTTATATATTTCCTCTATTTTAACAAACTACTATCAGAGAACTATCTGTCCGATTCATCATCTCTCCAATGTTCAGGTTTGTTCAACTCATCCGAACACCTGATCTTTCCTTTATCCACATCAAATCCCTTCGGACTGATTGCCTGAACCATCCAATAATCCGAGAACTGTTCCAGTATCGGGTAAGGAGCAGGATAACCCAGCCTGGCTGCATCCGGTATAAAACCATATTTTGGATAATATTCTTTATGCCCCAATACAAACACAAGGCACGAACCTTTTTCCTGCAACCTCTCTATACCTGCCCGTATCAGCATTCCGCCTATACCCTGCCGTTGATATTCCGGCTTGACAGCTAAAGGTGCAAGAATGTGCATCATCTGTTGTGCTCCCTGAGCATCAAAATAGGCTCTGGTGAAGAGAATGTGTCCGACAGCCTCACCTTTGTAGAAAGCGAGCAACGAAACCATTGGTTTTGCAGTTTTGTCAGCCAGCAGATCGGCTACCAACTGTGCTTCTTTGTCATAGCCAAACGCTTGTTTTTCAACAGTCATTATGCTGTCGAAATCATCTGTATTGGTCTCTCTGATTTGTATATTAATTGAATTTATCATTTCATTGTTTTTTTGAGCATGTATATCTTGCAGATAGTTATTATCCGCCTTATAGACATGCGATTATACTTATTATATAGAATATGAAAATAACTCTGGCAAGAATATGCCAGAGTATGAATTAAGGGATAACCTTGACAGACTGCCAAAGGTTATTTACTTCACGGACTCCTTCTTAGCTTTACACATAGACCGCAAAGGTAATGCTTTCTATTGCATTATGCTATAGTTTGCAGCGAAAACTATCCATCAATTTTACTTTTTTATTGCTAGAAACTACTTTTATTTCATTCTCTCCCGGCTGCAACTCCACATTTTTCCATTCTAAAATAGCATACTGATCCGGCATTGCCTTACCATAGCTTTTTCCATTGACAAACAGTTCCGCCCCGGGCTGATTAGTGAATGCAGTAATCGTTTGCAGACGTCGGGAACGTACGGTGTTACGTTTTCCGGCCAGATAAAGCACAGGTTCTTCCTTGTTCCAGTTAGCCTTATAAAAGTAGAACGCGTCTTTACGTACTTTCCGGTCAAAGGTAACCAGCCCCTTATCATTAATTCCCGGACGATCGCCTTCCGTACGGTGAGCCGCACCGAAATCAAACATATTCCATACAAAGCTACCCCATATATAAGGACGGGAAGAAATCGCTTTCCAGTTCTCGATATGATAATAGGTCTGCCAATTCTCCGGATGCCACCAACTGTTTGGCACGGATTTTACCAACGAATCCTGCTGATGATAAATGCTGGCACCGGCACCATACTCACTGATGGCAATACGAATTTCCGGATGATCTCTATGCATACCGTCCAGCCAGCGTCCTAAATCGGCCGGGGTACCTCCATACCATCCGTCGTACCGATTCCATGCGATGGCATCCGTTATGAAATTCAAGTCACCCATTTGATTACTAGCCGAAGTGGTAGGACGCGTAGTATCTTCCTGATGCGCCAGCTCATTTAATTCCTTGATATATTCCACCGGATTATCACCGGATTCAAGCAGTTCATTGAACAGCCCCCATATACAGATAGAAGGATGATTAAAATGTTGGCGGATCAGCTCCTTCAGCTGTTCTTTCCCATTGGCACGGAAAGAAGGCAGGTTGACAAATCCTTTATCATCATATCCTCCGGGACCGATAAAAGGTATTTCTGCCCAGACAATGATGCCATTCTTATCCATCAGATCATAGAAATAGGTAGCTTGCGGATAATGTGCCAGCCGAACCGCATTCACTCCCATTTCCAGCATCAGGGCTGCATCTTCTTCATGATGCTGAGGACGTAAAGCATTACCCACCTCACTCCTGTCCTGATGCCGGCAAACACCGTGAAGAGGCAGATGCTTGCCATTCAAAAAGAATCCCTTATCCGGATCAATCCGATAATAACGAAGTCCTAAAGGCTGCGTCACACAATCTACCAACTGCCCTCCTCTCGACAGAGAAACCTCCGCCTGATAAAGGAACGGGTCCTGACGACCATTCCACAGATGAGGATTATTTATCTCAAATGTAAGTTCCTGCTGCAAAGCTGCATTCCCGGCAAGAGTAAGTGTCTGTTTCTGCTCCGCCACCACTTTCTGACCATCCAGCAAACGGATACCCAGTTCTACTTCCTGACCGGCATTATTGCCATTTGCCAAATCAACGACCGCCCTTATTTTCGCATATTGATGACTGACACTATCCTGTATCAGACGAACTCCCGGAGAAGCATAATTCAAAGGAGAAATACATGCCTCATCAGTGATCAGCAGATGCACATCCCTGTAAATACCGCCATAAAAATTAAAGTCACCCACCAAAGGCATCACGTCCAGTTGTTCTCCATTATTCACCCGCACTAATATAGAGTTCTCTTTTCCATAATTCACCTCTCCGGTTATTTCAAAGACAAAAGTTCCGTATCCTCCACGATGTTCACCGATATGACGGCGATTGATAAATACATCTGCTATACTGTTCGCCCCTTCGAAACGAAGGAAAAGACGCTTGCCTTGCCATTCGGGACGAATGAACAGTTTCTTTTCATAATTACCGATTCCCCGTTTATAGTCGATCTTTCCGGACAAAGCATCCTGTGTATTCCAGGTATGGGGCAGATCTACTCTTATTTCCGACCCTTTCTGCACCTGATGCGAGAATCGGAACTTCCAGTTGTCGTTTAATAAAATATCCTGCCGCTGAGCAAATAGCGGCATACTGCAAAACAGAAATAAAGCAACTGCCATCAAACGGCAGCATGACATAATTGGTGTTCTCATATTATTTTTTTAATGATGATTTCTTCACTTTGATAAAAGAAGAGAGTGATTCAACTTTACTCTTATATTTTTTCTCATTGACTCTATTTTTGTTTTCTTCTTTATCTATCCGATGATCGAACAGCATACTTGCTTTCTTCACGTCACCTTTCATCCATTCGGCATAACTAAAACGTTGATCAACCGCATTGTCTCCCCCTTCCCACTGAATATAGACTTCATCCTTCGTCTTAGCCTTCAGATTGCTGAAAACTTTTGCAAAGCTCTGTCCATCCAACTGTTCTGCTGGTTGTGGTATCTGGCATAACTCGCACAAAGTAGGATACAAATCTACAAACTCAACCATCGACCGGGTCTTTCCTTTTTTCATTCCGGGCACACGGATAATCAACGGCACATGAGTAGAACGGTCCATCAGATTATGTTTACCCACAAAATCATGTTCGCCCAGATTCCAGCCATGATCTCCCAGCAGTACCACAATCGTATTCTCCGCCAGACCTAACTCATCCAGAGCATCCAGCACTTTTCCGATTTGTGCATCCACGTAGCTCAGGCAAGCATAATATCCATGCTTCACTTCCCGCTGAAAATCGGTATCCCCCGTATCAGCCACCCGTGCATAAGCATATATCTCACTCGAATTACGGACTTGTTCCGGCAAGCCTTCCGGTCTGAAACGGTTGGAAGCCAAAGGTATCTCTTCCCGCTTATACAAATCCCAATATTTCTTCGGAGCATTAAACGGCAAATGAGGTTTCCAAAATCCGCAAGCCAGGAAAAACGGCTTGTTCATTTCTTTCATACGCCGCAGGTCACGAATGGCACGTTCCGCCAATTTTCCGTCATCGTATGCCGTATCCGGAACATCCGCTGACTCGCAAAACGGTCCGCGCATAGTCTTGGGATTGATCGTCTTGCCCGATTCTGAGTTCATCCAAAGTTCCCATTTATTATATTCCGCCCAATAGACATCGTATCCATCCGGATGATTCCGGTAGGGAGGTTCGCTCCACGATGCGGCATGATCGCTCATGTGGTGAAAAACTTTGCCATCCGAAACTGTATGATAACCATTCTTTGTGAACCATCCGGAAAGAGGTATAGCCTCCGGACAATCCTTGCTGGCATAAGCCGAGAAATTCACAAAACGATCGGGATAGTGAGGATATACGCCTGTCAGAAGGCTGGCACGGGAAGCGCCACTCACCGGAACATTGCAATAAGCGTTCTGAAACAAGACTCCGCTCGATGCCAGACGATCCATATTCGGAGTCTTGACCGCCTCCACTCCGTAACAACCCAGTTCGGGACGCATATCGTCAGCCATCAGAAAAAGAACATTCATTCTGGAAACATCGGAGACATTGTGCTGCGCCTGCACAGCAGAGGCCATACAGCAAGCTGTCCCGCAAAGAAGGGTATATTTTACCGAAATAGCGTTCTTCATTTTATAGTTTAAATTTTCAAGACCTGCAATATACAAAATATTACAGGTCTTGCCTCTGTTTTTACTCAAAAAATTATTTAGTCCATACCGGATTCTGTTCCAGATTCGTATTCAGTGCCAGTTGCTTCAGAGGCAGCGGATACAGGTAATAATGTTCCTGCCATCCGAGCGGAGCGTCAAAGAAGTAAACATACCCTTCGTCATTACTCGGTCCGCCGGTCACTTTCAGATTTTTAGCCGAAGCTCCCGTCACATATACTCCCAACGGGCGTTTATTGACATAATCTCCTTTTTTCCATCTGCGGAGGTCATCCAGACGGAATCCTTCCCCCATCAGTTCCACACGTCTCTCCCTGCGTACCTCCCACAGAAGAGCAGGAACGGAAGGATCACGGGTCGTATCAAAATCATCTGTAATGTCTTCGACCGTCATTTTCGCTACATGTCCGCGTGCACGAAGTTTATTAATGGATTTATCGGCAGCCGTCTGATCAAACTTACCTAATTCGCACATGGCTTCGGCATAATTCACCATTACCTCTCCTACACGGAACAAAGGCGCATCTGTCGTATTCACTCCATTGGCATTGGTAGCTACGGTATGCGTATTATAGTACTTCCATACCCAGAATCCCATTTGAGAAGCATTCCAGCCCTGTCCCCAGTTCTGATTCTTGAAGTGCGGCTGCCCCTGCACCGTGAATCCTTTGAAGTTGGAAGACGGCAAACGATGATAAGTCTCACCGGAGATTGTAGCAAGAAGATCTATAAACTCTCTGTCCTGCGCATGATCCGTATATTTCCAGTCGGCCGTGCTCGGACCATTTTCTTTCTTTACCATATAGGGAGGACATATCGTCAGATACAACCGGTAATCACGGTCGCGGAACTGTCCGTAAATCTCCTTATCACCGCCATACCGACTGGTGGTAGTACTTACCGGACGACCATCCGTACACAGATAACTGTCTACCGCATCCTTTGTCGCCTCAATATAAGATTCACCGGTACGCACCATGCGTGTCAGGCCATGCATCAACTGACCGGTTTCATAGGCTTTATACAAGATAATGCCCGTTACCCCATCCAAAGATTCCGAATTGAAAAGCTCGTCATACCGTGGATGCACATTCGGATAAACCTTCAAAACTTCTTCCGACGCACGTACACATTCTTTCAAGTAAGTCTCGGCATCAGACAATCCATGATATTTCCGCCAAGTACCCTCGAACAAAGCAAAACGGGAAATAAGTGCCTGCACCACAGATATACCAATGGTGTTTTTGCCATCGTCCGCACCGATATGTGTCTCCGCATATTTCAGGTTGGACAGGATATTCGAAGCCACCAGATCGCGACTATCCCGTTTGCCGTACAGTTCCGGACTGTCTTCTTTCAACGCATTCTCCACCCAAGGGATATCTCCAAAGCGGGAAAGCATCTGAAAGTATTTATATGAACGGAAGAAATAGCCGACACTGCGCCAGTGCTCCTTCTCCGTATCATTCATCTGCGAACCATCGATATTGTCCAGCATCAGATTTACCCGGCGGATATAGTCGTAATCCCATTCCTTGACTTCATCTGTTGCCTTCGCCTTCTGGTATGCCCACTGCCCTTCATATCCGGACAAACCTTTGATCATATTGTCCGACTCAAAATCTCCGCGGAATATTTCGTCCGTCTGCCTCGTATCATACGTATATCCGAAGAATACATTATATAATCCCCATGCATACGTTTTGAAGTTATCATAGGTAGTAAAGACTGTCGCTTCCGTCTGTTGTCCTTTCGGATAAACTTCCAGAAAAGAGTCATTCAAACAAGACGACATCAGCAAACAGAGACTAATGCCCGTACCCAGTATATATTTCTTCATAACAATTACTCTTTTAAATAGTGAAACAATCAGAATGAAAGGTTGATACCAAACGAATACTGCCGCATATACGGATAGGTAAAACCGCGTTGTCCCAAGTCATCCGTTACCGAACGTTCCGGATCGAGTCCTTTCGGCAAATGATCGAATGTATAAAGATTCTCACCGCTAAAGAAGACAGCCAGATTATTGACACCGATCTTAGTCATCCACTTGGACGGGAAATTATAAGATAAGGTGATGTTCCGGATACTCAGGTAGGAACCATCCTGCAGATAACGGGTCTGAATACGTGTATTGGCAGCTGTATTTCCGGCAGCTTTCTCATACAGACGGGGGAAATAGCTGTCTGTGCGTTCCGGCGTCCAGTAATTCAGTTGTGTGTCATATACCGTCGTCCATGCGTCATAATGCGGATAGAACAAGTCATTCATAATCCACAAATCACGTTTGCCTACTCCTTGCAACAGGAAAGATAAAGAGAGCCCCTTCCAGCTTGCACCACCGTGGATGCCATACTGATAACGACGGGTACTATTACCGATGATCTTACGGTCGCCCGGATCTTTTGTCGTACTTGTGCCTCCGTTGATAATATCGTTGTCATCCAGATCTTTATACAGGATATCACCCGGATTCGGATTGTAGCCTTCCACTTTTGGAATGCCTGCTTTCAGCTTGCCATCGGCATCGAAATCATCAACAGTATACAGGCGGTCGGTAACATACCCCCAGATTTCACCCAGTTCCATACCTACACGGTAAGTATCTTTATCGTTCTTATCCTTGCCGAAGAGACCTGTCTCGTTATTATACTTGGTAATCTTGGTTTTAGCATCATAAAGGTTAAAGCCCAGATTGTATTTCACTTTTCCGATCTGATCATTCCAGTCTACAGTGATCTCCCATCCTTTGGAACGAAGATCGGCAGTATTCTGCAAAGGAGCACTTGCACCCAGTACAGCCGGTAATTCCGCTCCCGGAGCGAGCATACCTTTCGTATCACGACGATACCAGTCGAATACAAGATTCAGCCTGTTGTTCAATAAACCCAGATCAAAACCGACATCGACAGTCGTCACTTTCTCCCAGGTAAAACTGTTACTGACCAATGCAGCTGGTTTAAGGGTAGTTACCTTGATACCCGAAACGGTCCAGTAAGCCTGCTCGGCATCCATGCCTGGAATATAAGCGTAAGGAGTGATACTCTGATTGCCGATATTACCCCACGAAGCACGCAATTTTAAATTAGACAATACGGATGTCAACGGTTTCATAAACGCTTCTTCGCTCACACGCCATCCGGCAGAGACAGAAGGAAAGAAACCGAAGCGACTGTCTTTCGGAAATTTGGAAGAGCCGTCATAGCGTCCGTTCGTTTCAATCAGATATTTGCCGGCAAAGGAGTAGTTGATACGATAGAATAATCCTCTTACTGTATAGCGTTCGAATTTATCTTTAGCGAAATAATCTCCTGTAGCCTGCGATATAGAAGGAAGGTCTTCGTTAATCATGTTCATACGCGACATTTCCGCATAGCGATAGTCACTGCTCTCCTGATTGAAACCTCCCATCACGGTGACTTCATGCTTGCCCCATGTGTTATTGTAGTTTCCGTAGAAGTTCAGGGCATTATAATCGGTAATGCCGTTGGAGTTTTCATACTTAGAGTTTGCCGTCGAAGTCTCTTTCACAAAGTTACCTCCGTGGGCATAATAGAACTTCTTTTCAAACTTGGTCTTTTCATTACTCAGATGGTTGTATGTATATTCACCCACCAGTTTGACGTTCTTCAAAGGAGTAATCGTCACCTTTCCGAAGATACGGATATTGTTTTTCTGGATAGTCGTCGGATAAGCAAGATTAATCAGATTCCGGGGAGTATTGATCGGTAGTTCTTCTCCGTCGATATTCATTGTTCCGGTAGGGAAATAAGACGGGAAGGCAACGGCTGCTCCCCAGATTCCATATCCTCCCGAAGTCTCCGGCAATTCTGATTTCGAGTTCGTATATTTGATATCCAGTTCCGGAGTAATCCATGAGAATACGTCCGAACGGATATAAGAAGACACATTGTAACGTTTATACGCATCCTTGTCCGAGGCCAGCACTCCATTCTCATCGACCATACCGAAAGAGAAACGATAAGATATATCTTTCGTGCCGCCACCTACAGAAAGATTGTGCGTCTGCTGGAAACCGGTCTCCATCATATCATCAAACAGATTGGTTTCTGCCAGACTATAGCGCAATCCGTCCACCATTGCATACCCATCGGGATAAGCCGAAGGATTGGCATTGTATTCTTTCAATAAATCCAGCCACGTATCCACATTCTGTCCACTCTGATAGTTGATGGTTCCCATGTCTTTATAAGCCTGCACCGTCTGAAGCGGTGTTGCCTTACGAGGCATATTGGCAGGTCTGCTAAATGAGAAATTGTTAGAATAATTAATAGAAAGCCTGGTTGAATCCGATCCTTTCTTTGTCGTAATCAGAATGACGCCAAATGCGGCACGTGCCCCGTAGATAGCCGAAGAAGCAGCATCTTTCAAGACCGTTACTGATTCAATATCATTCGGATCGAGCATATTGATATCCATTTCTACGTTATCCACCAGAACCAACGGTTTGCCATTCTTATCCAGACTGTTGACACCACGGATATTGAAACTCATTTCCTCTCCTGGTCTACCGGAGTTACCCGTAATCTGCAAACCGGGCATCGCACCTTTCAAGGCATCGCTGACCGACACTACCGGACGGTCTCCCAATACTTCATCCATCTTCACGCTGCTTACCGCACCGGTCAGATTCGCTTTCTTCTGTACACCGTAGCCTACTACCACCACTTCGTCAATCAGACGGCTGTCTTCTTTCAGAGCAATGTGCAAAGGAGTCTGATTTTTGACAACGACTTCCTGCGTAGCATATCCGATATAAGACACGGATAATCGTGCATTCGGAGTCACCGACAGAGAAAAGTTTCCATCCATATCCGTAATCGTGCCTTCCGTAGAATTCAGCACTTTCACATTGGCACCAATCACTCCTTCACCCGAAGGATCGGTCACTTTGCCTTTCAGGACAAACGCTTTTCCCTGTTCCTTTTCAGGCACTGCGGCATGGAATATGACCACCCGGTTTCCGTTCACTTCATAACTGATCCCCGTACCGGTCAGCAGTTGGACCATCACGTCATTAATTGTACCCTTGTCCACGTTCACAGAGACTTTCTTATTCAGGTCAATGTCGTTATTGCGAATCAGAAAAGAATAATTTCCCTGCTTCCTGACTACTTCAATGGCTTCTTTCAAAGTAACGTTATCTGCTTTGACACTGAACTTCTTGTTTTGTTCCTGTGCTGAAAGTTGAAAACCTGTCAGGACATTACTTAGGGACAAAAGCAGAAACATCAATAATGTTTTTCTTATTATCAATCTCATTTTTATCACTATTAAAGGTTAACATATAGTTATTTATCGTAGCTGCGGACTGCCGATATATCTATCGGCTGTGTCCATTTTCTTTCTCCTTCCTTTTATCTTACCCCCTTTCTTTTATCGGTAATAAAGATGGTGTCACCACTGACTTTCCACGTGTATTGTTTCTCAACGTTGATTTCGTGTAATATATCATAAATATTCTGATTGCTGTCGAAGGAACCGGAGAAGTGTTCGGCCTTCAGACGTTCGCTTTCTATGCTGATCTTCACCTGGAATTTACGTTCCAGACGATGGGCAATATCAGCGAATGAAGCATTCTCGAAGGTCAACCCGCCATCCAGCCAATCGCAGGCTTTACTTGCATTGGTCTTCAGCTTTTCCATTCGTCCGGTGTTCTTGTTATACAGTGCCTGCTCATTCGGGAATAATTTCATCACAGAATTAGCAGACGCTGATAAATTCACCCTGCCTTCCAGCAGAGACACCATCACATAATTATCGTCATCATAAGCACGGACATTGAATACCGTGCCGACTACCTGCACCTGCACATCGTTCGTCTTCACGAAGAAGGGAACCTCTGCATTTTTCGCAACTTTAAAGTATCCTTCGCCATCCAACGTCACATTACGTTCGCGGATACCAAACCCACGGTGATAGCGCAATACAGAACCTGCATTCAGAGAAACCTCCGTCCCGTCAGGAAGAACGATATTCGTTCTTGATCCGGCAGGAACCTTGATTTCGTAAGGAGAATCGGCGTTGGTATATACTTCCGTCAGATTTTCCGTATACGTATACCAGAAATAGTTGCAGCCGATCAGCAGAATAACGGCGGCAGCCACTTTCAGCCAGACAGGTATCAGTTTCCGGACAGGCTTCGAAGAGGCAGGAGCAGTCATTCTCTCCTTTATCCGCACTAAATTGGAGTTTTCTATTTCTGCAAACGACGGTACGGAAGAAAGTGCCCATACGGCAGACATTTCCCGGAAAGTCCGGGCAGCTGCTTCATTGGAAGCCAGAAAGGCAAGCAACGTTTCTTTTTCTTCATCGGTACTATTGCCCGACAAATAATTACTAATCTGTAATTCCAGTTCTTCTTTATCGTAATATTCTATCATAAACCGTTCTTTTTCTATGGTGTATATAACTAGATACGCAATAAAAAAAGAAACGTTTAAAAGAAAACCGATTTTTTTTAAAGAAACATCAAAATAGCTATCATATAGGGAGTACCAAGGGATTCGCGCAATTTAGTCAGCGCAATTTTCATCTGCACCCTGACGGTGGCGACATTAATATTCTGCTCTTCCGCAATTTCGCTGTACGATTTGCCTTCATACAGGCTCGCCTTAAAAACAGCACGGCATTTGGCAGGGAGTTCCTCTACTTTCCGCAGAATGATCTCGTTCATTTCACTGCTTTCCAATGCCTGCAATGGATTGTCGGAAGAAAGAATATGATTTTCTAGAAAAGCCCATATTTCCTCCATCTGTTCGGTCATTATGCGCTCATTAAAAGCGGAAGACCGCAAATAACTGATACTTGCATTCTGTATAGCCCGACGAAGATACGGAAGGGCAGGATAAGTGATATGGTGGCGATTCTGCCAGAAAGAGACGAAGACATCATTGACTATTTCACCGGCGACTCTCTTGTCATGTACATAGTAAACAGCTATCGCACACAGGTATAAATAGTACGTATGATAAATTTTATCAAATGCTTTGGTGCTACCGTGATTCAGTTGTTCGATTAGTTTTTCAGAGACTTCTGGTAAATTCATTCGTTCTTTTTCTTTAAGGGACGGGTGCAAATATAGCGATTAATTCAGAAACTCAAAATTCCGGTTATTAAAACCGGAACTTTGAATCGTGAATTATAACCCCATCGGTATCTTCAACAGATACCATACGATAAACAGCAATGTCCATGCTGCCAGAATGCACAAGGAGTACCTCCATGTATATTTCAGCAACGATCCGTATGTGATCTGTTTGTCATATTGCCGCATATACGTCAACACCAGCGGCATATAGAATAAGAAAGGAGTAATGGCATTCGTCGAACTGTCTCCGATACGAAAAGCACACTGCGTGACGTCCGGCGAAATCCCCATCTGCGCAAACATCGGGATGAAGATGAAAGACATAAATGCCCATTTGGAAGTGGCGGATACCATAATCAGATTGATAAATGCCGTAAACAGGATAAACAAGATGAGTGCGGACAAAGGAGCCGGCTCAAAAGAAGAAAGCAGGTCCGCTCCCATAATCGCAAGACACTTGTCCAGATGAGAATACTCGAAACAGGCAAACATCTGGGCAGCAAAGAAAGCAATAACGAAATACACACCCAGCAGTTTGATCGGCTGGGTAAGTCCTTCAATCACATCATTATCGCTGCGATAACGACCGGAACTGAACCCATAAGCCATCCCCGTAAAGCCTGCGCCCAAAGATAGCAGAAACAGGATACCGGCAATGAAGGGCGAGTGCATCAAACCTCCGTTAACGCCACGCAGGATACCATAGGAAGAGAAAGTAAGCCACAAAATAAGGGCAACGTATATCCCTGCCACTGTGACAGCCACCATCAACGCACGACGTTCTTTCCGTGACAAAGGGCGGTAGGCTTCGACTTTCACACTTCCCTCATATTTTCCTAAGTTCGGGAGAAGCCATTTCTGAGTCACCCAATAAACGATCCCTGTAATCACCACTGTCGAAGCGCTCATAAAGAAGTAGTTGCACAGCGGCTCCGTGTTTCCCTGATATCCCATCAGTGTGAGCGCGGCTTCCTGAGTGGTATGCGCCAAGAGCGGGTCCATCGTACTCAGTACGATATTGGCACTATATCCGCAGGCCACGGAAACGTAAGCCGTCACAATCCCCGCTATCGGATGAAGTCCCACCCACTGAAACAGCATGGCGGCAATGGGAAGCAGAATAATATAACCGCCGTCACCAATGACGTTCGACAGCAATCCGAGGACAATCACCCACAGGATAACTTTTCTTTTCTCTTTCCGGTTTCCCACTCCCAGACGGATGCACGCATCGATAAATCCGGAATGTTGGGCCACACCCAGTCCGAACATGGCGATAATCACCATGCCAAGCGGAGCAAAACCGGTAAAGTTCTTGATAGCATTCCGCAACCACCAGCGGATTCCCTCAGGACTCAGCAGGCTTTGCACCCGAATATCCTCCCCTGATTGCGGCAGCGTTACTTTCAGTCCGTAGATATCACATATCCACGAAAGAAAGACCACCGCCATTGTCAGCAGCAGGAACATCGTAGCGGGATGCGGCATACGCCATTTACTCTTCATCAGCTTCCAGATTATCCAGATCGATAATGCGCAATTCCAATGCACGGACAGCCAGACGGGTCGCGTTCACTCCCACCCGTTCTCCATTCGGAAAGAGACGTCCGATCAGGTCATTCTGTCGTTTCTCCAGTGATTTCACGCCAAATGGCATCCCTTTCAGGTTGGCAATCATATCTTTGGTGTAGCCTAATGCCAGATGGCGAAGAAAACGCTCGTCATATTCATCAATATCATAGTTGATTACCGCTTCCTGACGCTTGGCATCATTCGCTACCGACTTTTTGAAACGATCTACGATCTTCTCCAAAATCGGATAGTTGAATACCAGCTTCTTGCCGTCCATCACAGCTTGTACGTCTGTTTTGGTCAGCAATTCTCCTGTTTTGAGAATAATGCCATCCGCTCCTGCATTCAGCACATCCACCCACAGTTTTTCATTCAGTATTTCCCCCGTAAAGATCAATACACGAACCCCCTTATAACGTTTGAAAATATTCCGGCAGATATCAACGCCAATCGTCGTAGAACCTCCCAGTCCCAAATCCAGCAAAACCAGATCGGGAAGCTGCGCTTCCATCAACGGCCAGAACTCGCTTTCTGTCATTGCCGTGCCGATCACTTCTGCGTTGGGTATCTCATGACGGAAAATTTCTTCTGTGCCTTTCAATTCCAGTTTTACGTCCTCTACAATAATAACTTTAAACTTCTGTTCTTCCATTTTATTTATCTAATAACTTTTATGTGTCTTCTTCTTTATCTGCGTGGGATGGTGAAGTAAACCGTAAATCCTCCCCCTTCTGCCGGTTCGGCATTGATACGGCATCCCCTGCGCCCCGCAAATTCATCATGGTCACGGATTATCTGCTTGCATATCAGATATTCCGTTCCACGCAATTCTCCTTTTTCACCGGAAGTCATACGAGCCAGGTTCGGATAGAACAACTGGTTCAGCTCCGTCACACTCTTCTCGCGTCTGGTATCCGTAAAAAGGAAACGGATATATTCGTTATCCTTACGAGCCTGCAAGCGTATCACTCCTTCTTCACGAACCGCCAATGCTTCATCAATCAGATTCTCAAACAGGAAACGCAACTGATTCACGTCACCGATCACTTTGGCGTCCATCGGTTCTATGATTAGTTCTACCTTTTCCGTCCGATTTTTCGTGACCTTCCTGAAGTATTTTCCAGCAGCATCAAAAAGCTCCTGTACCGGAATCGTATTCCGGCGGAAAGTAACCTCCTCCAGCTGTCGAGCAGCGCATGAACTCAGAATCGTAAAGATCCCTTTATAATATTCTATCAGTTCTGTAATCGTTTCCACAGCTTCCCGTTCATCCTTTTCCGGAAGGTTCTGCGTATTCAACCGACCAATAATCTGTTTAATCTTGTTCGGATAATAAATTGTCTCATGTTTAATCGTCGAAAGGCAGTTATCAAGCACCATGTTCTGCACATGAAGCATACTGTCTTCCCACGAAGCACGGCGTGTTTCCTCGTGTGCCGACTCGATATCCCGGTATTGCGTGGCAAGCTTTACCACTGCATTGAACACCACAATCGATACATAACGTGCTACCAGCTCAAAAAGAAGATGATCCGTTTCTTGTTGCGTTCCTTCCCTCCGTTCCAGATAAAGCACACCTACACATTGATGCTCACCTCCGGCTTCCACCATCAACGGAATCGCCTGCAAATTCTGTTCTGAGAGATATTCCCCCGTTTCAAAACATTGCTGCACCATTTCCGGCATTTCCTGCCCGGGACAGGAAGCATATTCCAGCCGATGCGTGGTTTCGTTATAAACTGCAATGCCCATCAGGCTGATTGTCAGCAACTCATTTACTGAGCCAAAAGCCTCATTCACGATGCGCTGCGGAATCTCTTTAAGTGTATTTTCCTCCCTCTGAAGCGCTTCCTCGTTCTCCTGAGTCTGAGGTCTGACCAAAGAGGCGGCAAAAACTTTCTGATTTATCTCAAGCACCTGTTCCAGGTTCAGACGGTTCTGCAACATCTTCCTCATATACAAGAGATAATAGCCGATCAGAGAAACGATCAGCAAGACGAAACAGAGGATGATACCAACCGTCTTATTCGTGTTGGATCGTTCCAACTGCCTGCAATACCCTTCCAAAGTCTGGTCTTCTCCTTGTACCTTATATAAATCTGTAAAAGCAGAATTATTATAACTGTAGGCATCAATTTGTTTCAAAGCAAGGAATGCTACCGCCGCTTCATTTCTGATATCCAAAATCACATGATAGTCTGAATCAAAAAGTTCATTCCACCAAAACAGTTCGGCAGGGGTTCCTTTTCCCACCAGTTTCATGTATCGATGCGGCTTCGGGGTACGCGTATATTTCTTATAATGCTCATTCAGCGACATCATTGCCGAATCTATATACTGCAATGCTATTTCGTAGTTCTCATCCACATTGGCAAAATAAGCGGCATTGGCATAATCAGAGGCTGCATCAAGCAGATCTTCATAAGTAGAATCTGTAGTAATCGCAATGGAGTCACTATCCTGCAATATCGACGGAAGGGGTTCATGCAGACAAGAAGCCATTCCCAACGGAAGCAACAGGCAGAGCAACACGCCAATCACTTTACGTACTCCTGAAGGCAAGCGGAAATAAAAACGGCTTCCCTTTCCCGGTTCGCTTTCTATATCGAATACGCATACCCGGAACAGTTCATTCGTTTTCTTATATTTCTCTATGATTCCCTTGCAGTTCATCAAGCCAAAACCGCTTCCCTTATTCTCTTTCAGTTCTTCCGGATCTGCCGCGTCTTTCATGCCGATAGCACGCGAATCATATACCTTTTCACCAATGATATGCGCGATATCTTCTGCTGAAAGTCCTCTCCCATTATCTTCTACGGAGATTTCCACATACGCATCGGTAGCATGCGCATATACTTTAACCGTTCCCCCCTCAGGCGTATACTTACGGGCATTTTCAGCCAGTGTATTAATCATAAACAAGGTCAATGCACGATCGGCCTTTACCATCAGGGTGGTCGGTTCGATTTCCAGCTTTTGCTTTTTCATTTCAAAAGCACGCCGTCCTTTTCCCAGCAAATCAAACAATTCATTCAGACTGAATGTCTCAATGTTCAGACTAAGCGTACCTTGCTTCATCTTGATCCAAAGTGCCAGAATATCATTATATTCGTTGATGGTAGTCACCAGTTCATCAATGTACTGGTACTTCTCTTTCTTTATCTTGGTGTCATCAATATATCCTTTTTCCGTCAACTTATGTACTTCGTTCAGAATCCGGTCGATATAAGGATTAATCCCGTTGACGATGGCCATACAAGCCTTCTTTATCAGATTCTGACGTTTGTTTCCTGCAATATGCTGCTCGTAGATATACCGCTGTTTCTCCAGCTGATTTCGCTCGTCGCTCAACGTAGCCACCATTTGTTCATTTTCAGCAGCCCATACGATATAAGGTTCCACTACATGCACCAATGCCTTCTCGTCCCGGTTCAGTCGATGGGAAGAAGGTACCAGTGCAGCTTTTCCTTCTTCCGGAATTTCCAGCGTCAGACGTCCTTTCCCGAACAACTGGTCAATGCCTTGCTGAATCAGAGGTACGTTCATCGGTATGGAAGAAGTGATATCCCGACAAAGAGAGAGAATCCGTTGCAGACGCTCCACATCCACCTGATTCCTGATTTTGGAACGTTTGTTGAAGAACCACCAAAGGATAATCACCAGTACCAAGCCGACAATAACCAGAAAAAGAACGACCGTCATCTGTCGCGAACCTGCTTCCAAAGACAAATAACGGCTTTCCAACTCCTTATCCTGACGGGTAAAGTTCAAAATATCCAGATAGATATTCCGGTTATAATCAGAAGCATCCTTCATCCCCAGCCCGGCATATGAAACGCTTAACTGCTCCCTTATCCGTGAGATCCATTCGGGAACGGTCTTCACCTTCTCCTGTCCAATCCATGGAACTCCGGTATAAGTAGTATCTCCCTCAGCAAACGTATATAATTTATCAAGCGTATCCACTTCATTATGATAATAAAGCATGTGATGATGGTTTACGCAGTTCAATGCTTTTGATAATGTATCCAAAGCTTCCTGATAACGTCCGTGCGCATTCAGGTATTTGCCGATAGATACATAAGCTCCGGCAATCTGATACAAGTCATTATATTCGCGAAATTTCTCCAGTGCCAGTTGGGCCAAACGCAAAGGGAACAAAGAATCTACCGGAAAATCAAACTGATCCAACGCATGTGTACGCCTTGTCTTGAAAAACTCAAAATTAGACGGGGATGCCATCAGATTGGCAAGTCCCTGCATTCCATTCCCCTCAAAATACGGATGCTTGCTCTTCACGGCTGTCCGCCAAGTGAAATAAAGTTCGTCAAACTCGCGGAGTTTCCGTTCTTCCGGAGTATTCGCTGCGACCAAAGAAGCCGATCCTTTGAGATAATGATAATAAAGAAGCTGATTGGTATCGCTCAACGCTTCGTCTTCCTGAATATTATCGATAGAGATTATCGCTTCCTGCCGTTGCTGGAGATAATAATAGTAAATGGAGGAAACGAGAAAAAATTCGGTAAATGCGTAATCCAGCCGAAGCGCTTCGTGACGGTCGGCAAAGAGGTCGCTCTCTTCACGAATACGCTTCATCCGTCGGAGGGCACTGTTCCGGTAATCATAAAATTCTTTGTTGAGCGCTGTCCGCTGGCAGATTTTCATCAGTCCGATGTCTGCTATCAACAGTTCAAGCTCATTTTTAGTCAGCTTGTATACCTCTTTATGATACGCCTCGGCACGGTCGAAATCCATATTCATGAAAGCACAGAACCCCAGATTATTGGAAGCTTCCGCTTTCCCCGACTTATATAGGTTTACTTGCCGATATGCTTTATAGGCGTATTTGTAGGAAGAGTCCAGATTACGGTAACGATAAGCATACGCTTTTCCATTCAGCGAGTCGATAAGCCTCACTTCTTTTGTGGGCACCATGTCGGTACACGAAAAAAGGGAGGAAAGCAACAATACTCCTATTATATATAATGGAGAATGGAAAATGGAAAATGGAGAATAAAAAGACAGGTGATAACTATCTTTCATTCTTCGCTCTTCATTTTCTGTTTTTCGTCCATAATTCTTCATTCTTCATTCTCAGTTCTTCGTTCTTACTTGCAAATCTACAAATATTTCCGATAAGTTGGAGAGAAAATTATTTTTTCTACAATAAGTCTTTCTAAATAATAAGAGAAATTCCTACCTTTGCAGGCAAATTAACAAATAGGTAAC
>OGPM01001567.1_pt1 | contig 18479 bp, 16 predicted proteins | sample 1552961 | NCBI WGS metagenome assembly OGPM01 (sample SAMEA2580304, study PRJEB22360) | human gut metagenome | biome: human gut; feature: human-associated habitat; material: faeces | place: Denmark | collected 2008/2010
CGACTGTCGGAGTTGTAACGGGTGCCACCACCAATATGTATTTACTAACATTGTTCTCATTGTCTTTTGTAATTTTATGGGGGCAAATATAGACACTTTGTTTGAAACAGCAAACAAAAAATGACTTTTTTTCTCTTTTGCCTTCATTTTTCTGATATAGAACAATTTTCAACCTGAACTGTTCTTATAAATATTGAATATTTAAACAAAAACAATTATGAAACAGAGAAAAGTTTTAGTAGGTATCGCTATTGCCATTTTCATTATATTATTATTGTATTGGTTATTGGTAGCAGAGGATATGAAACCCTGGTTGTCGGCTATGGTTCCTTCCGTGGCACAACAATTCTTCGCTTGATTCTGACAGGGTTCGGATAAATCATATATCTTTGCAAGGATAGTGACTAATAACCAAAATAATAACAATAGACTAAGATATGGAAAATTTTATTTTTCAAAATCCCGTGAAACTGATAATGGGAAAAGGGATGATTGCTCGGTTGGCTAAAGAAATACCGTCCGACAAGCGTATTATGATTACTTTTGGCGGTGGAAGCGTGAAGAAAAACGGAGTGTACGATCAGGTAAAGGAAGCATTGAAGAATCATTTTACAGTAGAATTCTGGGGAATCGAACCCAATCCTGCCATTGAAACTCTCCGTAAAGCTATTGCTTTGGGAAAAGAAGAGAAAGTAGATTATCTGCTGGCTGTTGGTGGTGGTTCCGTTATTGACGGTACGAAATTGATTTCCGCAGGAATCCTGTATGATGGTGATGCCTGGGATTTAGTACTTGCCGGACGTCCAGTCACTCATACTGTACCTCTTGCCACTGTATTGACTTTGCCCGCTACCGGTTCGGAGATGAATAACGGGGCAGTTATTTCCCGTCGTGAAACAAAAGAGAAATATCCTTTTTATGCTAACTATCCAATCTTCTCTATTCTTGACCCGGAAGTAACTTTTACCTTGCCTCCTCATCAGGTGGCCTGTGGTTTGGCTGATACCTTTGTTCATGTGATGGAGCAATATATGACTACTCCCGGGCAGAGCCGCATTATGGATCGTTGGGCGGAAGGCATTTTACAAACTTTGGTAGAAATAGCTCCGAAAATCCGTGAAAACCAGCATGATTATCAACTGATGGCTGATTTTATGCTTTCGGCTACAATGGCATTGAATGGATTTATTGCTATGGGAGTGTCGCAAGACTGGGCAACTCACATGATTGGCCATGAAATTACTGCTTTGCACGGATTGACACATGGTCATACGTTAGCCATTGTTCTTCCTGCCACTTTACAGGTGCTTCATGAAGAAAAAGGAGATAAACTTTTGCAGTATGGTGAAAGAGTCTGGGGAATTACTTCCGGTACGCGAGAAGAACGGATTGATGAAGCGATTTGTCATACCGAAGAGTTCTTTCGTTCGCTTGGGCTGACTACACGTTTGCATGAAGAGAACATCGGACAGGATACTATTCTGGAAATCGAACGCCGATTCAATGAACGTGGTGCTAAATATGGAGAGAATGGAAATGTAACGGGTGCTGTTGCCCGCAGGATATTAGAGACTGCACTTTAAGTATACTCTTACATTAAAAATATAGGATAAAGAGGATATTGGAACATACTTTTCACAATATCCTCTTTTCTTTTTATTATTTCTCAATTTTCTCTGACCTTGGAATTCTGAACCAGAAGCGAGAGCCTTCTCCTTCTTTAGATTCCACTCCGATAACCCCGCCCAGTCTTTCTACTATGACACGGCAGATGGCTAGTCCGAGTCCTGTCCCTTTAATAAAGGAGTTCAGTTTGACGAAGCGTTCAAACACTTTATCTATCTTGTCAGCAGGAATTCCGATACCTGTATCTTTTACATAAAAGTATATTTCATCTTTGGCTTCTTCAATCCGGTATCCCATTTCGATAGAACCTTTAGGGGTGAATTTCAAAGCATTATTTGTAAAGTTGATGATAACCTGTGATAGACGTATGCGGTCGGTATACATCATGCATTGATCTGCTTTCTCTGTGAATAAGATTTGAATGTCTGGGGAAGAATTCTTTTCTTGCATTTGTCTGCAAATACCTTCCATCAATTCGTTGATATCAGTCTGTGCAAATGTGAATTCCATAGTACCGGCTTCAATTTTAGAAAGATCGAGGATGTCGTCTATTAGTTGCAATAATAAGATATTGTTGCTGGAGATGATTTTTACAAATTCTTTTCTCTCTTCCTCTTCCTCCGTTTGGCAAACCATTTCGGAGAATCCTACAATCGCATTTAGCGGGGTTCGTATTTCATGGCTCATATTAGCGAGAAAGGCAGATTTGAGCCGATTGGATTCTTCGGCTTTTTCCTTTGCTTCCTGCAGCATTTTGTCCATCTTTAATTTTTCAGTGATGTTTTCAAAACGAAGTAATCCTCCAATAATTTCAGTTTCCTTTTCATCGCCGAATACAGGTGTTGCGGTCACTTCAAAATCTACATCGTCTACTCTGATGGTATGCCGGATAATTTTGCCCTGTTCGATAGCTTTCTTGAAAGCACATTGTCCACACGGTTCATTACGAAGTGCACTGGTCTGATAGCAAATTTTTCCCGGTATGTATCGTCTGCCTTTTACCAGGCTGGCTATTTGTCTTGTTTCCTCCCATTGTACCCGGTAATTTTTATCAATATAGATAAGGCCGAAGTCGATACTTTTTAGAGCTAGTTTTTGCTTCTTCAATGCTTTTTCCAGTTCTTCCTTGGCGGCAACTAATTCTCTTTCATAATTCTTGAGTTGTGTGATATCCCACCGGGTTGCCAACAGCCATTTCTTTTCTCCTTCCCATGAAATAATAGATTTAACGGCAATAGTATCATGGGTGATTCCATCGGGAGTGGTGTATTTTTCTTCTTTGCGATATACTTTGCCTGCTTGTATGAGTTCTTTGTCGATATGCCGGTATTTTTCACCTCTTTCTTCTCCGTAAATTTCATAATCAGTATGTCCGATGGCCTCTTCACTGCTAATGCCGGATTGAGCGGCTGATTCTTTATTCCAGTAATAGTATCGGAAATCGTTTGTAATATCTTTTACAAAGATGGGGAAAGGAAGATTATCGAGAATATCAAAGGAGAAACGGTAGGAATGATTGGTCTTTTTAATCGTTTTTTGCAATTTTCGGATTCTATATAGTAAGATGCTGATGACAAGGAGCAAAATAACTACTAGTAAATAATTATAACCCCAATGAACTTCGTTAATCCAATAATTTAACAAATAATTGTTTGCCATAAAATGTTTGATATAAATGAGGTGTAAAGATATGAATTGTTCTTTAACTTTCAAAAAATAATACATAAATATATTGTCTTTCAACATTATATTGTGAGACTGTAATTATATGCGATGAAGAAATAGTGAAGGTATGGTGTCTTGTAGTTCTTGTATGGTATCATATTTTGCTTGATTTCGATTCTTTTTTCAGAAAGAAAATGTATTAAAATATTAAATGATGTCTCATGAACTAAAATCATTTCTAGTTTGTTTTAATAACGCTGGAGTATTTTCTATTTTTGTTCACCTAAATAAGTTTTGATAGAGTCAAAATAAAACAATCATTTAATTACGTATGCTAATAACCATTATTATTCTCGTTCTTTCGGCTGTCTTTTTCGTGAACGGCAAGGTTCGTTCGGATATTGTGGCACTGTGTGCACTGATAGCCTTACTTATTTTTCAGATATTAACTCCTGATGAAGCACTTTCCGGTTTTTCTAATTCGGTAGTCATTATGATGATCGGATTGTTTGTAGTGGGAGGGGCTATCTTTCAAACGGGATTGGCAAAGATGATTAGTTCCCGTATTCTTAAACTTGCGGGAACCAGTGAGATCCGGTTGTTTCTGTTGGTGATGTTGGTGACTTCGGCCATTGGTGCGTTTGTCAGTAACACAGGAACGGTGGCACTGATGCTTCCTATTGTTGTCAGTCTGGCAATGAGTGCCGGTATGAATCCGAGTAGGCTGTTGATGCCGTTGGCTTTTGCAAGTAGTATGGGAGGTATGATGACTTTAATCGGTACTCCGCCGAACCTTGTGATACAAAATACGTTGACTTCTGCCGGACTTGAACCGCTTTCCTTCTTCTCTTTCCTGCCTGTCGGCATTGTCTGTGTGATTGTCGGTACGCTGGTATTGATGCCACTTAGCAAATGGTTTCTTTCTAAAAAAGGCCAGAAAGATGATAATAAACGTTCGGGTAAGTCACTGAAACAGTTGGTAAATGAATATGGGCTTTCTAGCAATCTGTTTCGTTTGCAGGTAATAAAAGATTCCCGGCTTTTGGGCAAGACGATTATTGACTTGGATATTCGTCGCAAATATGGTTTGAATATCATGGAAGTGCGTCGTGGTGATGCATCGCAACATCGTTTTCTGAAAACGATTACCCAGAAGTTTGCTGCACCGGACACGATGTTGCAAGCCGAGGATATTTTGTATGTGACAGGAGAATTTGATAAGGTACAGCTTTTTGCAGAAGATTTCCTGCTAGAGATTTTAGGTGACCATGCAACGGAAGAAACTCAAAGCGCAACTAACTCTCTGGATTTTTATGACATCGGTATTGCTGAAATAGTGTTGATGCCAGCTTCTAATTTGATAAACCAAACAATTAAGGAAGCCGGTTTTCGTGATAAGTTTAATGTGAACGTATTAGGAATCCGTCGTAAAAAGGAATACTTGTTGCAGGATTTGGGAAATGAGCGGATTCATAGTGGTGATGTGCTTCTGGTTCAGGGAACGTGGAATAATATAGCTCGTCTTAGCAAGGAAGATTCTGATTGGGTTGTTTTGGGACAACCTTTGGCGGAAGCGGCTAAAGTTACATTAGATTATAAAGCTCCGGTAGCGGCTGCTATTATGGTATTAATGGTAGTAATGATGGTATTCGATTTTATTCCGGTTGCTCCGGTTACAGCCGTTATGATAGCGGGTATATTGATGGTATTAACCGGATGTTTCCGCAATGTGGAAGCGGCTTATAAAACGATCAACTGGGAAAGTATTGTATTGATTGCTGCCATGCTCCCTATGTCTCTGGCATTGGAGAAAACGGGAGCTTCGGAATATATTTCCAATACATTAGTGAACGGCTTGGGATCATACGGACCGATTGCATTGATGGCAGGTATTTATTTTACGACTTCGTTGATGACGATGTTTATTAGTAATACGGCTACCGCTGTTTTGCTTGCTCCGATTGCTTTGCAAAGTGCCATACAGATTGGAGTCAGTCCGGTTCCTTTCTTGTTTGCTGTGACGGTAGGTGCAAGTATGTGTTTTGCTTCTCCGTTCTCTACGCCGCCTAATGCCTTGGTAATGCCTGCAGGACAATATACTTTTATGGATTATGTAAAAGTAGGATTACCGTTGCAGATTATTATGGGAATCGTGATGATTTTTGTATTGCCATTGATTTTCCCCTTTTAGTCTTTGTCTTTTTATGAAGAGTTGCATATTTCCATACAACTCTTTTTTTTGCTGTATACTATTGAATAAATAGTATTAAAATTTTTATATTCAACGATATAACTAACTGTCTTCTAATATAAATAATAAGAGTGAGGCGCTTTAAAAGATGTTAACTGTAAATCGGAAAATGCAATGTAATCTGTATAATGTTTATAAATACAATTATCTTTGTGCGTTCATTGCTGATTATTGATTAGTAGTGATTTATGTTTTTCGCAAATAAAACAAACTAAAGCATTAAAAGATTATGAAACAGAACATTGCAAAAGTATTCACTTTCTCGTTGTTGGCGTCTTCCATCAGTTTTATCAGTTGTGTTGATAATGAGAAAAATCTGTTTGATGCAGATCAACTGAAGCAAATTTACGAAGAAACTTTTCCTGTAAAAAACATCGATCCTGATGGTGATTGGACAGTGTCACGAAGTGTGATAGCGTGTGTGTCAGTTAATGGAGATCAGGGAGTAGATTATAAGATACAAATATTTGATGCCGATCCATTAAGTCCGGGAAGCACAGCAAAACTCTTAGCGGAAGGAACTGTCAATCAAAGTACGACTTTGAATGTGGTGATGGATTGTGCAACAGCGCTTGATAAGGTGTTTGTTGCACGCATAGATGAGCACAAACGCTATCTGGTTCAACCGGCAGCGATTGAAAACGGCACAGTGACAGCGCATTTTGGAGACAAAGGTACGCCAACATGTTCTATGTCACGAGCTGTGGCGACTAGTATACCTGTTATGGAGGCTCCTTATACTGCTGATTTTATTAGTGCTAAAAAGGTAACTGCTACTGTCGTTCAGGCTGGCTGGGATTTAGGGGCAAGTTCCGGATGGGCCGGTAATTATAAAGAATATCCTGTTTTTACAGAAAGTGAACGTTGGTTTAAGATTCCGGATGGTACTTTTAATGGTGGATTTACCACCTCTGGTGTCAGTGGCGGAGCCCAAGCTGTGAAAGTAATTGTTCCTCAAGGAAGCACATGGGTTATAGAAAATAGTAATCAATTTTCTAATATCACAGAAATTATAGTTGAGAATGGTGGAAAGATAGAGGTCGCTAAAAATGGGAGCTTGGTATTAACTCAAGCTTCTTATATAACTGTGATGCAGGGGGGAAGTATTGTAGGCGACAGAGGTATTCAGATAACAAATAGTTCGGCCGGGCGTACGAACTATAATGCCGGTACGATTGATTGTGACTTTTTGAAAATTGATGGAGGTGGAAGTGGAGTTGATTTTGTGAATTATGGAACACTTAAACTGAATTCTTATAATGCTTCTACCAATGGTACCACATTGATAAATCATGGAACGATTGAAGTTGAAAATATAGATGGTAACAACAATACTAATATTAAAAACGGTTGTTATCTGAAGGCAGGAAAATTACAGTTTGGTACACTTGTTATGGGAAATACTTCCGAAGCTATTTGCAAAGAATTGACGGGTAATGGAAATGATAATAATATCGTGATGGAAGCACAATCCATATTGACTTGTACGGGCAAAGCTAATTTATTCAGAACAGTTACCGGTCCGACACAAGGAACTGCCTTATTAAGAATTCATACAATAGACAATACTTCCGGTTTGGCTTATTCTAATTCAAAAGTAACGAATAATATTATTTGTGAAATAACGGATCAAACATCTAATGGTAAAAATCAATGGGAATGGAGTTCTTTTGATTGGCTGACAAATAAAGGATTGCAGCAAGGTGCTACCTATTGTAACCCGGGTAAAGCCGAATTTATACTTCCTGCTGACGGTGACTGTATTAAAGAAGGATATAACTCTGATGAAGAACCGGATGATGTAGAGATCCGATATGCGGTTTATTCTTATGCTTTCGAAGATAACTATCCGAAAGCAGGCGATTACGATTTCAATGATATTGTGTTGAATGTAACTTTGCCTGCAGCCGGTAATGACGTGAAAGAACTGAAATATAAAATCGACCTTCGGGCGGTTGGTGCCGTGAAACAATTAGGTGCTGGTTTGAGAATACGAGGAATAGACAAAAATAATGTAGAAGAGGTAAATTTTGGTGCAGGTGCCGCTCAACGTACTGGCTCATTAAATTCCGGGATATTTGAAAATGCATCTTATGAAACGAATGGTAATGAACTTGTGATTCCTTTATTTGGAGACGCACATTATATATATGGATATACAGGAGCACAACGTCCCATGTTGAATACAGGGAATGCTAGTACCCCTCTTACAGATATATACACTCTTGAAGTGAACGTCAAACTTAAGAATGTAATATCTGTCCCTAGTGTGACAGATGGCTTAGACTTCTTCATTGCTTATCAGGGGATAGGTCAAAAGAGAACGGAAATCCATTTGACTCATTTTAATTCGGCTACGGCGAATGGGCAATTGGCAGATAATGAAGTGCTCGAAGTAATCAAGGCAGTTAATAATACTTGGGCTCTTTGTGTTCCTGATAAATTTGCTTATCCAACAGAAACAACAGTGATAACGAATGCATATTCTAAATTTGCAGATTGGGCACACGATCAGAGCTCAACCACAGATTGGTATAAGACTGTTAGTAGTGACAAGGTGATTCAGTACTAAACTTTTCGTCATCTCTACACTTTTTACATAAAGTTTTAGAATCCCTGATTATACTGACGATTGTTTGTGTAATCAGGGATTTTGCTATCTCACATGTTTTGTTATTTTTCTCTGTTAGCAAGCAAAAACCTTTAAAATGCTGAAAATTTTGCTTGTTTTGTACAAAAGCACCGTGTTTTTATCGGAAAAGCATCGTTATATTTGTGAAAAACATAAGGATAAAGTAAGCAAAAGATGCGGATAATGTCACCAAAAGCTATGGATAGAGTAAGCAAACCATTGGGATAGTGTCGCTATGTCGTAAATATTGTTAGTATTTTCTACTTTCCTTCCATTGATTTTTCTACTTCGGTCTTTGATAATGATAAATAGAAAAGAATAAAAGGGAACTTTATTAGTATAGATAATATCTCTTTGGTGGTAAAATCTTTGATGATGTATCAAAAAGTGTATATATCGTGCCTGATTATAGAATAACGATTTGAGCAAATTCCTCTACAGTGACAGAAACTCTTTATTCCAATAAAAGGGAGGAAAGAAACGATTCCTGGTAGATTAAGAATTACAAAGTGTCAATGGTGACTTTTTGTAAACTATAGTTTCTATAAGATAGGTTTCATCAATTGTTAAGGCATTTTTTCTCTCTGTTACAATTATATATTTTAATGCTTTGTAACTATGAAGAGACAAAGAATAGTAGCTATGTTGAATAATAGTTGCTTGATGGCATAGCACGATAGAACTTCCGTAATGTACAAATCAAGCGATTTAAGGTTGAATAAACTTAAATCGCTTTTCTCCGCATCACTACTATCTGATCGAACCGCTTTTGTGACGGAGTGCCAACTATAATTTCCTTTGGAGGGAATCGCTTATCGAACTCATTAGCAGCTGATTTATCGACCTGATATATTTCATCTTCTATGTAACGTCCTTTAGCGTTGGCTAAAGCATTATCATATAATTCATAAACATGAAGAGCTGTGGCATACATATTATCTTCGGTGCGAATCCCTAATGTTTCAGCAGGAATGAATCCTTGCCGGAGGTAATAATCCGGGTCACCGCAAAGTAAAATGGCACGAAATCCCATATCGAAAGCTCGTTCTTTGGTCAGCGCAATCATTTTTCCTCCAATACCTTTCTGTTGATATTCGGGAAGAACAGAAATGGGCCCCAGACTCAATACTTCATATTGGTTACCGTCATCCGCCATGATAAATGATTTAAGGCAGACCACATTGCCGACAATCTTGCCATTAAGTTCTGCAACAATATCGAGTTCCGGTACAAACTTTGGATGGTTACGCATGATATGAAGGAGATAATGTTCGTCACATCCCGGAGAAAAATGATTCCAAAAGGCTTCCCGTGTGACATTTTCGGTTTCATTATAATCCGAAGGTTGTTCAATTCTAAGTTTTATATCCATCTTATCAAATATATAGTTACACAAATATAGAGAACAAAATTTGAATATTTACCTCTTTAAGGACGAATCTGTACATTATAGCAAGATGAGACAAAAACTCCCGATACAAAGTTTGAATATACACTAGTATCAGGAGCTTTTTGTATTGATGCATCAAGATTGTAGAGAATTAAACCTTGTTCATATTTTGCGTGTACAGACTATTGATGATACCGTCGAACAGTCCGATGGTAGGTACAATAATTCTGGTGGCTTTTATATGAGTAGCTATCTCAAGAAATATTTCAGCAGCAGGAATAATAACATCGGCCCGGTCCGGTTTCAACTTATATTGCTTGATACGTTGTTCGGTAGAGAGCTTTCAATGTTTCATATATATCTTGCAGTGATTTTTTTTATTTCACTTTGTTTCATACTGAAAGGGAACTGTCTAAATTTTCTGCAAAAATATCAATGCGAGATGTAATTGTCATAACGATATTATTACGAACTTATTACAATGTTTATTTGTTATTTTTATATATCAGTAGAAACACTTATATTCGCAAAAGTATTGGAACAGACTCGGTTAAAAAATATAGAATTTATGAAAACAATGAATTATTCTCTTATTCGTATTCTCTTTGCACTTGTGATAGGATTGGTACTCGTGATTTGGCCAAATGCGGCTGCCAGCTATATTGTCATTACAGTTGGTGTTGCCTTTTTAATTCCCGGTGTTATCAGCCTTTTTGGTTATTTCGGCCGGAAAAGACAGGAAGGTGAAGCGGCTCCCCGTTTCCCGATAGAAGGAATCGGTAGTTTGTTATTTGGACTTTGGTTGATTGTGATGCCTGAATTCTTTGCAGATGTTCTGATGTTTTTATTGGGATTTATCCTGATAATGGGAGGAGTGCAACAGATTGCTTCTTTATCGATGGCACGTCGGTGGATGCCTGTTCCGGGAGTGTTTTACCTGGTTCCTTCATTGATTCTTATTGCAGGTATCATCGCTTTGTTTAATCCGACGGGAGCACGTAATACTGCATTTATAATTATTGGTGTGAGTAGTTTGGTTTATTCGCTTACCGAATTAATCAACTGGTTCAAGTTTACCCGTCGTCGTCCGAAGACTCCGGTGGTACATGACGATGATGATATTGAGGATGCAAAGATAATCGAATAAAAAAGAAGAGGACTGCTTCACAGCACCCCTCCCCGCAAACTTAAAACAACCAACAATTGAATTTAGACGAAAACAATAACAAATAAAATATAAAGAAAAACAAGTAGTTAGCTTATTGTGACGGTTGTTTGTTTTCTGTTACTTTGTTCTTTTTTGGCACGTTTTTGTTACTCGTTTTGTTACTCGTATCAAAAGAATATATTATCTTTGTAGAGGTAACAAAAAATATAGTAGCAATGGCAAGGCAAAAAGCGAGCGTTAAGCCTAAAAACTTTGTTAGGCTTCGGAACAAGAAATTAGCCAATGGTAATAAAAGCCTGTATCTTGATATTTATCGGGATGGAGTAAGAAGCTATGAGTTTCTGAAAATGTATCTTATTCCAGAAAAGAACAACGTAACAGCAAGACAGCAGAATGAAAACACCCTGCAGGCGGCAGAGGTTATCAGAAGCGAAAGACAAAATGCGATAGTTAAGGGGCAGGCTGGAATTACCGATGTCAGTGCTAAGAATAAGCTACTATTGATGGACTGGCTTAAGATCTACAGAGCCAAACTTGAAAAGAGGCAGTATAAAGACATTTCCCACGTTGACAATTTAATGAGAATACTTGCGGGATATAAACCTGCAACAATGGTAAGGCTAACAAGCATTGATAAAGGCTTTGCAAAAGGCTTCATTGATTACTTGAAACATGATTATGTAAGCTATAAGGGTAACAAACGTTTGCAAAATAGTACAATCGTGGACTATGTGAGGACGTTTTCAGTTGCGATAAATGCGGCAATAAAAGACGGATATAAGATAATCAATCCTTTTAAACTTCTTTCTTCTGACGAGAAAGTAAAGCAGCCGGATAGTCATAGGGAATATTTGAGCCAAGAAGAATTGCAAAAGTTAATGATAACACCATGTAGAAGGGATGATATAGGGAAAGCATATCTTTTTGCTTGCTTTTCTGGACTAAGAATTTCTGATATTCGTGCGTTGAGATGGAAGAATATTATAGTAGAAGATGGGCAATTCTTTGCTATGCTTTTCATGCAAAAGACTGGTAAGGAGTTGAAAATACCTTTACCGGATAAAGCGATGGAAATAATATCAATAAGAGGTAATGATGAAGATGAAGTATTCTCTTTGCCTTCCAATCCCACTGTAGAAGATAATCTAAAGAAATGGGCAGAAGCGGCAGGAATAAATAAGCATTTGACTTTTCACACCGCCCGGCATACTTATGCAACTTTATTGCTTACGTTAGGGACCGATTTATACACGGTTAGCAAAATGTTAGGGCACACTAATGTAGCCACAACTCAAATCTATGCAAAAGTCGTGGATAAGAAAAAGGTAGATGCTGTAAATCTTGTAAATGATGTATTTAAAAATAAATAGCGGGTAGCAATGGATAAAACAATAGAAAAAGAATTTTTTGAGGCTTTTAAGCGAGGCGGTGTAGTAGATAATTGCATTGAGTTGATGAGATATATCTATAATTTACCACCGATGAGGCCGAGCGATAGTAAAGGCTGTGAGAGTCTCCAAAATAAAGAGGCAAAGGATAAATTTGATAATTTCTACAAAGAAATCTTACCTAAGGATATTTTGGAAAAAACAGAGGCTTTTAATGACAAGGTTATAATGAACATGGATAGTCCATTGATGGACGAGATAGAGGCTAACTTGAATGAATGTAAGACAGAAGTTGAGAGGGAAAGGTATCTACTTTCATTATTAAAGCCATTTGGAGACATTCCAAGCGGTTGTGGAATTGCTAGAATATACCATCCTAAAGTGGAAATAAAACGACTTGAAAGTGAAATTGTTGATTTTGAAAGAGATAAAGCGTTTTGGCAAAAGAGAGAGGAGGATGAGTTGGTAGAGGATGTGAACGGGAAATCTGCTGGAACATCAAAAGAACAAATTGAGGCTTGTAATAGCATGATAGAAGGACGCAAAGAGCAAATAGATTGGGTTTTGTATGTAAATAGGCGTTTTTGTGAATTAACAGGTAAATTTGAGGACGGGGCAAGGTGGATGCAGAAGGGGACGGTTGAGCACTGTTTGAGTGCTTTTATTAGAATAATGAGTGTGTTTGCAGATCGCCTAGATGCATTGTTACTTACTTATGGTATTGATTTAATGAAACTGCAAGAAATAAGTGGGTTATATCTGAAAAGTCATAGACTGATAACTGATATAGATGTTTATGTAGGTAGCAGGGATCTTGCACAGAAATACATAGATGATTTGTCTAAATTGGATGGGCAACAGCAACCTGAAAATAATAGAGAAATAGCCGATGAAAAAAGTTTGTCAGGTAAACAAGAAAAGAAAGAAATTCTCAAAAGAGGGAGAAAAAGTAAGCCGTTTAAAGATTACTTGCAAAATGATGATGGCTCTAAGCTCCAGACTTTACACGGTCTTATGAGTGGAAAAGAAGGTAAAGAGGCGGCTTTAGTGATTAAAGTAGCAATACAAATAGGTTGGATAACAAAACCTACTTTCAAAGCTGTAGAAAAGGAGTTTGGCGAAATTGGTAGTGAAAGCGGCTATAACAAAGCAATGAGAGAAAACACCTTTACCAATGATGAAATACAAGGCATGAAGAATACACTTTTAGCCTAATCAGGGTATTTCAAAAGTAGCATTTAGTAGCATTTAATAGCGTGAATTAATTACGCTATTAAATGCTATTTTTTTGTTTGATATTAGGTTAATTTTCTTGTTTATGTTTGCATTGTTCTTACAACGGTGATAGTTGGTAACACCGTTTTGAATGAGCAAATAGGCAGAACCGACCAACGTTCTGCATTAAGGCTCTTCCATATAAAAACAAGAACAATGGAAGAAAAGATTAATCAGATATTAGTTTATTCCTTGTTGGCAGCAAAGAACGTGCTGACATTGGATGATGTATCGCTATTAACTGGGCTTAGTAAAAGTCATTTGTATAAACTTACCTGTAATCATCAAATACCGCACTACAAACCTAATGGAAAACAGTTGTACTTTGATCGTACTGAAATAGAAGCATGGATGAAGCAGGGGAAAGTGAATACTATTGATGAAAGTGAACAGATGGCAGCTGTTTATTTAGCAAAGGCTTCAAGGAAGTAAGGAGGTAGGCTATGGAAAAAAGAAAAAGGGCAGTCTCCACAACCACCCAATTCCATGATGATGAGGCAAAGATAGAAAAAGAAAAGGGAATAAACAAGGTGTACAATTACTTTCGATATACAACAGGAACTTCTTTAGATTGTATGTTGGAAATTGGTATCCTTCGAAATTGTATCACCTACTATATTCGTGATTTGGAAAAGATGAACCTATTGCAAGCTGTATTCAGAGCTAGAGATAAACACACTCGTAGGATGGCCAAACATTATTCTGCCGATCCTGCTATGTGGAAAAATATAAGTGATAGGCAATTAAATATAGTTTTCGATGAAAGCATTTAATTTAAAGGATGTAATAGGTGACGAACTAAAACGTTGTGTTAGTACAGCTGAACGCAAGTACAGAACTCCTAAGCCGGGAACATGCGAGGCAGTTCTCACAGAGTTATTAGAGCAGATTAAATCCATTGACTTTCGGGCAAAGTCAGGATTGCCAGATGAAGGAAAGATATCACGGAAGATTTACGTGGTTGTTACTGTTGACGAAGTGCTAGATGTAGCCACCGCTAACAACTGGGGATTGGCTACCCGTGATGGATTTATCTATATCTTCAACGGTGAGTACTGGCAACCAGTAGGCGCAGATGATTTCAAACCCTTTCTTGCAAAAGCTGCGATGAGAATGGGTGTTCCTGTGATGGAGTCAAAGTATCATATGTTTAAGGATGAACTATACAAGCAGTTTTTATCAGAGGCTAACCTTCAACCACCCACCAGAGGAAATAAAGTACTTATTAACTTAAAAAATGGTACATTTGAAATATCTCCAGATTGGCAAGGACTTAGAGAATTTGACAGGGACGACTTCATCAAATATCAGCTTTCATTTGAATATGATCCGAAATCTGTATGTCCAGTATTTGACAAGTATCTCCTGCGTGTTTTGCCGGATGAAGATTGCCGTAAGGTATTGGCTGAATACCTAGGATACATATTCATCAATAATTTAAAACTAGAGAAGGCTGTTATTTTGTATGGAAGTGGTGCTAACGGGAAAAGCGTGTTCTTTGAGATTATAAACGCAATTCTAGGCACAGAGAATATTTGTTCCTATTCATTGCAGAATCTAACTAAATACGATAGCTATCAGCGTGCAGAGTTAGCTAACAAGTTATTAAATTATGCCAGTGAGATCAACGGGAAATTGGAAGCCTCAATATTTAAGCAATTAGTGTCAGGCGAACCGGTAGAAGCTAGACAGATTTACGGTAAGCCGTTTGTCATGACTGATTATGGGAAGTTGATGTTTAATTGCAATGAGCTTCCCAAAGAGGTAGAACAGACAAATGCTTTCTTCCGACGCTTTATCATTATTCCATTTAGCGAGACCATTCCACCTGAAGAGCAAGACCCCGAATTAGCAAACAAAATTATAGGTCAAGAACTCTCTGGAGTTTTCAATTGGATATTAGAAGGTCTACGAAGGTTGCTTCTTAATAAAAAGTTTACACAATCAATGAAGGTGAAGGAGCAGATAGATAAGTATCGGATGGAATCAGATAGTGTGGCAATGTATGTGGGTGAATATAGTTATGTTCCATCTTATCGAAGTAGTTACTCGTTAAAAGCAATATACGATGAATATAAAGCTTATTCTCTAGATAATGGTTATAAGGCTGTGAGTATCAGAACTTTCTCGGAAAGATTGAGAATGCTTGGATTTGATGGTGAGAAGAAAATGAACGGACGTATTATCTATGCAATTCGCGAATAGCAAAAAAATAAAGTTTTATTCTTGCGTCATTTGCGTCATATCCGTCATGAAAAAGAGATATGAGTATGACGCACATGACGAATATGACGATGAAATAAAACATTTTATTTTCTAGTTAGAATATGTAAAAAGTTAATAATATGAACATCTATATTCAACCATATTTAGAAAAATACACCGGGAAATCATCCCGTCATAAATGCCCGAAATGCGGTGATCCTCATTCATTCGCTTATTACTTGGACGGTAACACTGGAGAAGTGATAGATAAGGCAGTAGGCAGATGTAACCATGAAAGTGGATGTGGTTATCACTATACACCTAAACAGTTCTTTATTGATAATCCGGTAGAAAAGGATCGGTTTACCGATCCCGTCAAACAGAAGACATTCCGGAATCCGATACAGGAATCGCAACGGGAAACGGGATATATTCCATTTTCATATGTGGAAAAGTCAGTAAGTTATAATAGTTCATTTATCTACTTCTTATGTGGCTTGTTTGACCGCTATACGCTTGAATCACCCACTGTTGAGAAAATGATGCAGGATTACGCATTAGGAGCTACAAAAGGCGGTAGTGTGATTTACTGGCAGATAGACATCAAAGGAAAGGTAAGAACCGGTAAAGTGATGAAGTATGACCCGAATACTGGGCATAGGATTAAAGACGGTGGAGGTATTAACTGGATTCATTCAATAATGAAAAGACAGGGCTTGTTACCTGAAGATTTCAATCTAGTACAATGCTTGTTTGGTGAGCATCTTCTGAGAATGTACCCAGATAAAGTGGTCGCTTTAGTTGAATCAGAAAAAAGTGCTCTAATCGCTTCTGGTGTTTATCCTGAATACATTTGGCTGGCTACTGGAGGGAAATCTCAACTCTCTATTGATAAACTAAAGGTACTGCAAGGAAGAACTGTTATCATGTTTCCGGATGTGGACGGCTTCGAGTATTGGAGTGATAAGGCTAAAGAAGTTGAGGCAATCGGTTGTAAAGTGGTGGTTTCCGATCTACTAGAGAAGAATGCCACAGCAGAGGACAGAGAGAATAAGATAGACCTTGCTGACTGGCTTATACGTAACCTGTCAGAATCTACAGTTACAGAGGTAAGGAGCGGATTATCAGAAGCAGAACGTAACTTGCAAATAATGACAGAGAAGAATCCGGCTTTACAATTACTTATTGATACGTTCGACCTTAAACTAATTGCATGATGGAAATAGAAGTTATTCATGGACAGATTATAGCAAAAGCCAATCATTACCAAGCCGTACCGGGGAAATTCGGGAGAAAGCAGATTATCAAAGACGAAAAGATACGAGCTTATGAGAAGTCTTTCATACAACAGTGTAAGACATACAAGAGCAGGTGCATTTCAAGCCGTTTTCGGTTATTTGTCCGGGTATACCATAGTTCAGTAAGGTTCGACTTAGATAACAGCCTAAAAACCTTGCTCGACTGCCTACAAATGGTAGGTGCAATAACGGATGATAAGCTTTGCTTTCAGATAGAAGCGGAAAAGAGAATAGATAAGTTTCACCCACGCATAGAATTCGCATTGCTAGAGGTGAACGAACAAAAGAACATATTTAATAACCAATTTAATTTTTAACGTTATGAGAAATAAAATTTATTCGATCGAAAACCAAGACGGTTTAAATTTTAGTGTACAAAAGACATCACCGTGCGCCATTACGCACAAGGGAAAGGTTACCTGAACAGATTACTTTTCTTTTTGGAGAAATTGATCCTGAATCAGATTTGACAGAAGATAACAATCTGGTATGTAGCATCAGTAAGGAAGAAGCCGTTAATTTGGCAATCCGCTTACTAAAACTTAGTGCGGAGAGAGTGCCGGAAAACGGGCTGTCATTACATAACTTTTCGGGACATGATTTTTCCGTTCATCACGCAAAAGAAGATGGCGTACATATTGATGAACCGATTTTCGAGATCGGGAACCTGGAGGCGGGAGATATTGCGGAGGATGGAACCATCTCCGTATGTCTGACTAACGAATCAGCAAAAGAGTTAATTAAAGCGTTGGCAAAGATTGTGTAACCCAATACCGGGTAGGTCTGCTTCGGATGATCTACCCGGCATAAATAAAAATAGAAGTTATAAACTAAAATTAAAAAGCTATGAATGAAATTAAGAAAGAAGGACTGGAGAGAGTTCTCAAACGCCACGAAGATAATGTTGATAATATACAGGCTATTGTAAGCCGCATGACTGAAACAGGATTTACTATTTCAACCAAAGAGCTTGATGACTTGGCCGGTGTATGTGCCTTGCTCACTAAACAAGCGGAAGAGATGGCAAAAAAAGATGCTTCCCGAATAAAAATTGCCTTTAAACGTGAAGAGGATTATAAAGAGACTTTAGAACGTTTGCAAACTTGTATATCCGAGAACGCACATGAGCTAAGAAAAGCCCTTTTGTACCATACAGCAAAGCCGTTAGATGTGGATGCCTACGAGATGTTGGGCAACAATGTAGTATTTTCCCGGAAGTGGGCAGAACGGAAAGCACAGGAGTTTATGATCTCTCCTACAATAGCCCGTACCCATGCAACAAAACTTATCAACGATGTTAAGGAGGCCATTAATAATTTGAACGCTTTTGTTGCCGATAACCCCTGCTTTGGGAAAGGTGTTACGACTTCACATGACTCCCGAAGATGTTTGTGCTGGTTGGACGATGAAGGAGAGTTGCATGAGGACAAAGAAGCATACGAATTTATTTAAAGAATTATCATTATGACTACAGAAGAAAGACAAAATTTTGACGCTTTCCAAAGAAAGTTACAGGAAAGCCCAGCGAACCGATTAGGCTTCTTTGCGAGTGTGGAAGGAATAGAAAAGCCTCAACCGGCA
>OGPM01001573.1_pt1 | contig 18444 bp, 10 predicted proteins | sample 1552961 | NCBI WGS metagenome assembly OGPM01 (sample SAMEA2580304, study PRJEB22360) | human gut metagenome | biome: human gut; feature: human-associated habitat; material: faeces | place: Denmark | collected 2008/2010
CCCCGGAGGGGTTCCAAATAAACCCCCATTTGAAATGGGGGTTGCTAACTTTAATAGCATTACGGTGAAGAGGGGTATATATGCATTTTCAGGATGAATTGACCATCGATATGACGCATTTTTCCGGCGAGGGCTGGGGGATCACGGAGGAGGAGATAGATGCCTGCAAGGAGCGCATTCGTGAGGCGGCGCGTTCTGTGGAGCGGCTTCGGAAGAGCGGGAAGGGGCCGGACGGCAGTCTCGTGCTTTTCCCGCATCTGCCGTATCTCCTGGAGGAAGAGATTTTGATCTCCAAAGAGGAGAGGGAGAGGCTGCTCGCGCTCTCGAAGCTGGCGAAGAAGCAGGATATCGTGGTGTCGATCGGTATCGGGGGCTCGTATCTTGGAAATCAGGTGCTTTTTGATCTGTTCTGCGGACAGTACTGGAATCTGATGACGAAGGAGGAGCGCCACGGGTATCCGCAGCTGTACTTTGCGGGGCAGAATCTGGATCCGGTGAGTCTTCTCTCGCTGGTGGAGCGTATCCGGCGGAGCTCGCAGACAGCGTGGTGGAAGCACAAGGTGCTGCTGGTCGTGAATTCGAAGTCCGGGACGACTTTGGAGCCGGTCATGGCAGAGCGGGCGCTGCGGGAGATGCTGGGGAAGTTCTGCGAGGTGAGCGTCATCGCGGTGACGGACAAGGAGAAGGGGGCGCTGCGTCCTCTGGCGGAGAAGAATGGCTGGCCGTGCTTCACGGTGCCGGATGGCATCGGTGGACGTTTCAGCGTTTTCTCTCAGGTGGGGCTGGTCTTTGCGATGCTTTCGGGGATCGATATCCGGGATTTCCTTCGTGGGGCGAGGATGACGGAAGAGGCTTGCCGCAGTCTTTCGCTTTCGGAGAATCCGGCGCTGCAGCTGGCAGTCCGTAAGTATCTGGCGCGGGAAAATCATGGTGTCGATGCGGAGATCATCATGCCGTATGGGGACAGTCTCCGCTCGCTCGGCTGGTGGTATGCACAGCTTCTGGGTGAGTCTTTGGGCAAGGCGCTCACGGTCTCCGGGGAAAAGATCCACTATGGCCGTATCCCTGTCGCGGCGGTGGGGACGACGGATATGCATTCGTTGACGCAGGAGCATCAGGAGGGAAAACGGAATAAGCTCGTGCAGTTCATCACGGTCAGGGAATCGCGGGAAGATGCAGCCATCCTCTGTGATGAGGGAAAAGAGCGCGGCCCGGTCCCGCTTTCCTACATGCTTTCTGCGGCGCAGCGCTCGGATGAGGAGGCGCTCGCGCATGATGGCCGCATGAGCTGTGATCTCATCATGAGAAGGTGTACGCCTTTCCATGTGGGGGCGCTCATGTATTTTCTCTTCCTCACGATCGCCTACGAGGGGGCGCTTGCGGGCGTCAATGCCTATGACCAGCCGGGGGTGGAGAGTTATAAGAAGATCCTCCATACGGATCTGAAAGAGTATATCGTGAAGCATAAGAAGTGACTAGGGACTGGTGGCTGGTGACTAGTGGCTAGGGATAAAAACCCGCAGCGACGTTGTTGCTGCGGGTTTCAAATTGACATTCTTATATTGGCTGGGTATACTACAATTGAAATGATAGAAGGCACAGTAAGGAGGTGTGACTGATGGAAAGAGTATTGGATGTAGCACAGTACATTATGGATGAATATAAGAAGATGACAGGCGAAACGATCGATGAGATGAAGTTGCACAAATTGCTTTATTTCTCGCAGCGAGAATGCTTGGCATTGACGAATAAACCGCTGTTTGAGGAACAGTTGGAAGGCTGGAAGTATGGCCCGGTGTGTCGGGATGTGCGAAGTGCATATACGACAGATGGGATGAATGATGTGACGCAGCCGATTTCTGATGAGGCTGCGTACATCGTAAAGAATGTTATCTTTACTTACGGGGAGTATGCGTCGTGGAAGCTGAGCCAGCTCTCGCATCAGGAGATTTCCTGGAAAAATGCACGTGCCGGCTTGAAGGCAGAACAGAATGTGAGTCGGATTCTCAGCCTGGATGACATGAGAAAGGATGCAGAAAAGGTTCGTCCTTACGATCATGTCTGGGACATGTATTATGATGAGTTCGAGGATGAAAAATGATCGGCAAGCTATATACATGCATAGTGGAATACTATAATACAAAAGAACACCGACTGGCATGGAAAAGCCGTCCTATTTTGATTATTGGGGAACCGAGAAATAATGACTATACGGTACTGCCTGTTTCGACTATTTCCCGAAAAGAAAATCTGGACGCCGAGTTTGATGTGGAAATCGATCCGGCGGTGTATAGTGCGTTGGGATTAAACAAGGTGTCGTATGTTCGCACGCATAAGCAACTGACGGTGCATTATGCGAAGTTAGGACATTTTGTTGGTGATTTGCGTAGCCATTATCCGGAGCTGTTTGAGGAAATCATGCGGAAATTGGCGGTGTGGAATCAGCTCATTCAGGAGCAGGCTAGAAAAAGTTGAAATCAAAAAGAGCTGGAGAGCATCGCTCTCTAGCTCTTTTTGGCTTTTCGGGGGACGATTTTCACACATATGGCGTCTTGTGCTGCGGGGATTGCTGCCTGATTTCTGAAGTCTGACATCTGATTTCTCAGCGTAAGTCTCCCAGTCTTAATTTCTAATCCCTAGTCACCAGTCACTAGTCACTTTCCTTCAAGTACGGCACGACGGCGCTGCCGTGGGGGATGATATTGATGGCGTAGTCTGTCTTGCCTTCGCCTTCGAGCTGCTTCTGGGCGAGCTGCCAGGCTTCTTCGACGGTGGCGACGGGGATCTGGTGGGTCTTTTCGCGGAGGATGTCGAAGTTTTCCGGACGGGTGACGATGTAGACGGTGTGGGTGAGGGCGGTGTTCAGATTTTCAAAGGCGACGAAGAAGGGGATGGTGAAGCAGTCGCGCAGGCCTTTTTCCATATCGACCAGGTTCTTGTACTTGAAGCTGCCGAGGTAGGCGGCAGGCTCCATGATGTCTTCGGCTTCGATCATGGTGATGATGATGCCGCCTTTCTTGGTGGCGATCTCAGCCGTGGTGTAGCACTTGGTTCCCTGATACAGGTTCGTGTCCTTCGGATAGCCGCCGGCGGAGACGATGGTGACGTCAGCCTGCTGCTTCATCGGGACTTTCTGGAGGCGGTAGGTCTCCTTCGTGCCTTCGAGCCATGCTTCGTAGGGGTCGCCGCCGACCATGGAGGAGATGCGGCCTTCTTCATTGATGATGGAGTGGACGAGGAAGCAGGGGTGTACCATGTCGCAGGCTTCCTGCATGTCGCTGGATACGGGATTTCCTTCGATCTTTAAGAGCTTGGCGTCAGGGTTGAGGCCGCTGCCGAGGGTGGCTCCGAGGGCGTGGCAGTGGTTCTGCTGAACGGTGTCGAAGCCGGCAACGCCCGGGAGGATGAGCTTGCGGCCGCCGCCGAAGCCGGCCATGTCGTGGGTGGAGACGGCATTGATGAGGATGACCTTGTCAGCATCTACGACGCGCTTGTCGATCCAGACTTCGGTGCCGAGGGTGGTCTTTCCGAGGTAGGTCTGCTGGGATTTGTCGGTGGAGATATGCTGGTACATGGTGATGCGGCGGGCGACTTCTTCGCCGACGCAGGTGATGTTCTCTTCGTCGGTGTGGGGGCGGTGGGTGCCTTGTGCAAAGACGATATAGATGTCCTTGTCGGGGACGCCGGCTAGGTTCAGCTCATCTACGACGTAGATCAAAAATTCGGAGGCGCGGTTCCAGGCGCGGGTGATGTCGGCGACGACGAGGCAGACTTTGTCGCCGCTCTTTACGACTTCCTTCAGCGGGGCGCTGCCGATCGGGCTTCGCATAGCAGCAAGGGTCGCTTCTTTGACGTCGCAGGCGGGTGTCGGGACGCCTTCTAAAACGTCGGAAATATGATCTTCCGGCAGCATGACGGACTGCACGCCGCGGCCGAATGCGAGTTTGAATTCTTTCATGGATGAGATCCTCCTTGGTGGTATGGAAATGGGTATGTCGTCTCATTATAGCATGAATGGGGAATGGAGAATAAGGAATGAGAAATTAGAAATGAGAAATGGTGGTGGCGGCTTCGCCGCGAATATATGGGGTGATGTTCGAAGGTGGCAGTCAAGTTACTAGTCCCCAGTCCCCAGTCCCCAGTCCCCAGTCCCCAGTCCCTAGTCACAAGTCCCCAGTCACTAGCTACTAGTCCCCAGTCACTTATTATTTCTGAATTTCCTCTTTCCAAACGATTTCCTTCCATGATATAATACGAATTACACACTTCATAGGAAGGTCCGAAGTCGGGCGAGGCAGTTAGCGCTGTTTTCGCTCGGCTTTTTTTGTAGGAGAGAAGGAATGGGCATGAAAAAATGGAGAGATCTGCCAGAGGCGCAGGGGCTGTATGACCCCAGAAATGAACATGATGCTTGCGGGATCGGCTTTGTGGCGAATATCCGCGGCGAGCGCTCGTATGGTATTGTCGATGATGCTTTGAAGATCCTGGAGAATCTGAAGCACAGAGGCGGCGAGGGCGCAGACCATAAGAGCGGGGATGGTGCGGGGATCCTGACGCAGATCCCGCATGATTTCTTTCATCGCGAGTGTGAGGTGCTGGGCTTTTCGCTTCCGCCGGAGGGAGAGTACGGTGTCGGCATGATCTTTGCGCACCGCTATGAGGATTTTCGCAAGGAGCAGATGAGGGCCTTTGAGGAGATCGTGAAGGAGGAAGGACAGACGGTCCTTGGCTGGCGTGAGGTGCCGATCGATGAGAGCATCATCGGTGAGGCGGCGCGCTCGATCCGTCCGCGTTTTCTGCAGGTCTTCATCGGCAGGAATCCATCGCTTCGGGATCAGATGGATTTCGAGCGCAAGCTCTACATCATCCGGCGGCTCGCGGAGAAGAAGATCATTCCGCTCTCGGAAGGCATGGGGACGGATTTCTATATCGCCAGCCTGTCCTCGCGCACGATCGTGTACAAGGGGATGCTGACGAGCGAGCAGCTGCGCCATTTCTATCTGGATCTGTCGGATCTGGACTATAAGACGGCGATGGCGATGGTGCATTCGCGTTTTTCGACGAATACATTCCCGAGCTGGGCGCGCGCTCATCCGAACCGTTACATCGTCCACAATGGGGAGATCAATACGATCAAGGGGAATATCAACTGGCTGAATGCGCGTGAGAGCAAGTCGCGCCCGTCGAACGATCCGGAGCTGGTGAAGGCTTTCCCTGTCGTCGATGACACGGGGAGCGACTCGGCGATGTTTGATAACTGCCTGGAGTACATCCACATGGCGGGGCATTCGCTGGCGCATGCCATGATGGTCATGATGCCGGAGCCGTGGGAGAAGGATCCGGCGATGGATGAGGAGAAGAAGGCATTCTACCGGTATCACAATTTTATGATGGAGCCATGGGACGGCCCGGCGGCGATGTGCTTCTGCGATGGCGTCGCCATCGGCGGGATGCTGGATCGCAATGGTCTGCGTCCGGCGCGCTACTATGTCATGAAGGATGACCGTGTCATCCTGTCTTCGGAAGTGGGGGCGGTGCCGGTCGATCAGGAGAATGTGCTCTACAAAGGACGCCTCGAACCGGGCAAGCTCTTCCTCATCGATACGGCGCAGCAGCGCATCATCAATGATGAGGAGATCAAGCACACCATGGCGAAGGCGCATCCCTATGCGAAGTGGTGCGAGGAGCATCTGCTCGATCTGAAGGATCTGGTGAAGGAGGAGAAGGAGCCGGAAGTGCCGGAGGATCTCCTTCTCGAGCAGAAGAATTTCGGCTATACGGTCGAGGATCTGCGCGATATCCTGACGCCGATGGCGGAGAACGGCAAGGAGCCGATCGGCGCTATGGGGATGGACTCGCCGCTCGCGGTCCTGTCGGAAGCGCCGCAGCTGCTCTACGACTATTTCCAGCAGAATTTCGCACAGGTCACGAATCCGCCGATCGACGGTGTCCGTGAAAGGATCGTGACCTCGTCCTCGGTCGTGATCGGCAATATGGCCAATATCATGGATCCGGATGAGAAGGGGACGGCGGCGCTCTTCATCGACCGTCCGCTCATCACGAATGAGGAAATGGAGGTCATCAAGCATCTCAAAAGCAGCCAGCTGAAGCCGGTCGTGCTTTCGCTGCTCTATCCGGCAGCCGGCGGCGGCCGTGCGATGGAGAAGGCGCTCCATGACCTTTTCACAGCCGCGCTTGCTGCGGTGAGGGATGGGAAGAATATCCTGATCCTCTCTGACCGCGGTGTCGATAAGGATCACATGGCGATCCCGGCGCTTCTCGCTTCGGCGGGGCTGCACAATGATCTCATCCGTGAGAAGGTGCGTCCGGATGTCGGTATCATTCTGGAGTCGGGCGAGCCGCGTGAGATCCATCATTTCGCCGCGCTGATCGGTTTCGGCGTGACGGCGATCAATCCGTATCTGGCACTGGAGACGGTGAAGGATCTCGCGGACAAGAACCGCCTGCACGGCAAGAGCGCGAAGGAAGCGCTCGCAAACTACCTCACGGCAGCGGTGAACGGCATCCTGGGCGTCATGAGCAAGATGGGGATCTCCACAGTCAAGAGCTACCACGGCGCGCAGATCTTCGAAGCTGTCGGCATCGGCAAGGAGGTGGCGGAGAAATATTTCGGCGGCATCACCTCTCCGATCGGAGGCATCGGCTTGAAGGAGATCGCCAAGGAAGCTGAGATGCGCCACGAGGCGGCGTACGAGGGGACCAAGGGACTCTCCTCCGGCGATGTCTATATGTATCACCGGAATGGCGACGAACCGCACATCCTGACGCCGGAGGCCATCCGCCTTCTGCAGCGGGCATGCCGCACGGGAAGCTATGAGGTCTATAAAGAATTTGCGAAGGTGGTCAATGAACCGCTCATCCGTCTTCGTGACCTTCTGGAATTCAATTATCCCGCCGGATGCAGCATCCCGATCGAAGAGGTCGAGAGCGTGGACTCCATCGTGCATCATTTCCGTACCGGCGCGATGAGCTATGGCGCACTCAGCAAGGAAGCCCATGAGTGCATCGCGAAAGCCATGAATGCCCTCGGCAGCCGCAGCAACACCGGTGAAGGCGGCGAGGATACCGAGCGCTTCGCGCCGCTCCCTGGCGGTTCTTCGGTCAATGACGAGATCAAGCAGGTATCGACAGCACGATTCGGCGTCACGGGGAATTACCTCGTCCACGGCAAAGAGATCCAGATCAAGTGCGCGCAGGGGGCCAAGCCCGGCGAAGGCGGACATCTTCCGGGCAGCAAGGTCGATCCGGCCATCGGCAAGACACGCCACTCCACCCCGGGCGTAGCCCTGATCTCGCCGCCGCCGCACCATGATGTCTACTCCATCGAAGACCTGGCAGAGCTTGTCTTCGACCTGAAGAATGCCAACCACAAGGCGGAGATCAATGTCAAGCTCACCGCCGGTGCCGGTGTCGGTACCATTGCGGCCGGTGTCGTCAAGGCGAAAGCCGACGGTGTCACCATCAGCGGCTGCGATGGCGGCACGGGGGCATCGCCTAGGACCAGCATGCGCCATGCGGGACTTCCATGGGAGCTTGGACTTTCCGAAGCGCAGCAGGTCCTCCTTCTGAATCAGCTCCGCGACCGCGTGAAGCTCGAAACGGACGGCAAGCTCCTGACCGGCCGGGATGTGGCCATCGCCTGCCTCTTGGGCGCAGAGCTCTTCAGCTTCTGCACCGGGCCGCTCATCGCGATCGGCTGCCAGATGTTCCGCGTCTGCAATAAAAATACCTGCCCCTTCGGTATCTGCACGCAGGATGAGAAGCTCAGGAAACGCTTCGCCGGCAAGCCCGAGTATGTGATGAACTACATGCGCTTTGTCGCAGAAGACCTGCGTGAGATCATGGCACACCTCGGCTTCCACAAGCTCGAAGACATGGTGGGCCGAAGCGACCGCCTGAAGCAGAAGAGCTTCACAGGGAACAAGAAGGCAGATACCCTCTCTCTCGATGCCCTGCTCTTCCGTCCGTATACAGACATCACCGTCGGGCACCATTTCATGAAGGCACAGGATCATGAGATCGAAAAGACCCTCGATATGGCCAAGCTCGTCCGCATGTGCAAGCCGGCTCTCGACGAGCAGAAGCGCGTCATCGCAAAGCTCTTCATCAAGAACACCGACCGCGTCACCGGTACCATCCTTGGCAGCGAGATCTCCCGCCGCTACGGCGATGAAGGACTGCCCGAAGACACCATATCCCTCTCCTTCGTCGGATCTGCGGGACAGAGCTTCGGCGCCTTCATCCCGAAGGGCCTGACGCTCACACTGGAAGGCGATGCGAATGACTACGTCGGCAAGGGCCTTTCCGGCGGCAAGATCATCATTTATCCGCCGAGAGAAGCCACCTTCCGCGCAGAAGACAATGTCATCATCGGAAACGTCGCCTTCTTCGGCGCGGCAAGCGGGGAAGCCTTCGTCTCCGGCAAAGCCGGGGAACGCTTCTGCGTCAGAAACAGCGGCGCGACCGTCGTCGTCGAAGGTATCGGCAACCACGGCTGCGAATACATGACCGGCGGCAAGGTCATCATCCTGGGCGAGACGGGCAAAAACTTCGCAGCCGGTATGTCCGGCGGCGTCGCTTATGTGCTTGACCTCGATGAACGCCTGTGCAATCAAGAGCTGATCCATTTGGAACCGCTCACGGACAAAGAGGAGATCGCAAGCGTCAAGAAGCTGATCGACGCCCACTATCTCTCGACCAGAAGCCGCAAGGCGGAATCCATCCTTGCACGCTGGGATGTCTACTACTCCCGCTTCACCAAGGTCATCCCGAAGGAATACGAGGCCATGGAAGAAGCGATCAGGACAGGCATGGCCGAAGACCTCACACGCGAAGAAGCCATCAGAAAAGCGTATGATAAGAAGTTTGGGAAATAGTGACTGGTGACTGGTGACTAGTAGCTAGGGACTAGTAGCTAGGGATTAGTGGCTGGGGATTAGGCGCCGCGAGTGAGTGGGGGATATCAGACGCCCGTGTCGTCATTTCGAGTGAAAGCGAGACATCTTTGTCATTCGCGGTGAAACGGATGGTGTCAGAAACCATAAACGGGAAACTTGTTATCCACCTGTCCTCGGGCAGTGCCCCTTATAAAAATCGACGCGAAGCGTCGCTCCGCCTAGGCCTTCCCCTCGAGGGGAAGGCTGACGATACGGAGATCCAATTTTTCCGTCATCCCCCTTGCACCTCGTTCTCTCATGATCAAAAAGGCGATGCTCATTAACGGGCATTGCCTTTTTGATTGCCAAGCATACCCCGGCTGTATTATACTTGAGGATGGATACATAGCGATGATACAAAAAGAGAAATGGTGACGGCAGCTTCGCCGTTCATAGAAGAAGGGCGATGCCCGATCCCATTTTTTGTGACAGGCGATGCACCTTTCATCGTTCGCCCATCTGAGTTACGGAAGAAAGGAGGGATACCATGGGACTATCGATCAAAGACATCCTGCTCTTGGACTACTTCGATGGCAAGCCGGCGCACCACAAGGTGCCACCCTATAAAGAAAGCATCTATGGGCGTGATGCGAATGACCGCATCGGAGAGCTTTTTGATGACGGCTGGATCCGCATGAGCCGTCCGCAGGAGACACTCACCATGCTGCCGGACAAAGCGCTCTCCGATTTCCTCAAACGATACGATCTCTCCGGTGAAGGCACACACGCCGAGCTCGTGGGCCGTGTCATCGCCAAAGTGCCGGAGAAGGACTATGCTCATGGCGTCCCGAAGATCTACGTCCTTACCAAGGAAGGGCAGGCGGAGGTCGGACACCACATGGCCTACGTACTGAACGTCCGTGAGAACTACGGTCTGACCGAGGGAGAGATCGGTGAGTCGCAGACCGCTCTCTCCGCCCGCGGCGAGTCCTACACCGCCCGCGGCATCCTTTACCGCGCTTTTCAGCAGAAGATCTCCCTCTACACCATGGCAGGGGAATGGTCGAAGCTGCGCAACATGTACTATACTGTGGCGAATTTCTACATCCGCATCAAGCACAATGACTACGCACTGCCCTACCTTTACCTCGTCTTCTTCATGGATATGTCCGGTATGGGCAATAAGAACAACCTCGTGCCCTACGAGAACCTTTTCCCGACGCAGAAGGGCATGATACTGCTCATGGATGAGATCAGGAAAGGTCTGCACATGACGATGGACGATGTGAAAGGCTCCTTCCTCTCCTCCATCGCCCGCATGGCGCCATCGCTGCCCTTCTCCTACTTCTCCCCGCAGGTCATGGCCTCCATGCTGCTCGAACGTCTCCGCGGCATTGATTTCAACGGCACGAAGTACATCTGCGACAGAAATGTCCCGGATCCTTCCTCGGGGGCGTACCACTATGTCCCCTACGGCCGGAGCGAAGCCCGCCCTGCTGCCCGCACCCGTCATATCGTGAAGCCGAAGATCATGGCGCCTCCGGTCCTGCGGATGCCCACCTTCACTGCGCCCGCCCCCTTTTGCCCGAGCGAGGCCGGAAAGCCCAAGGAAGCTCCCGCGCAGGAGATCGAGAAACCGGCTCCGCCCAAAGAAGAAAAAAAGGAGAAAGGGATTCTCGCAAAGATCAAAAAGCTGTTTTGACTGGTGACTGGTGACTGGTGACTAGTGACTAGTGACTGGGAGATTAGGAGACTAGGAGACGGCAGAAACTCTTGCGCTGTCATTTCGAGCATCAGCGAGAAATCTTTGCTATTCGCGATCAATCGGATGATGTCAGAAAATCTCAAACGGGAAACCTGCTATCCGCCGACTTTCGGGCATCGCCCCGTTTCGTCATCCTGAGCGGCGAGAAACGTCGTAAGTGAGATAACGAATGCCAGAACAGCTGCGACCTGAGCCCTCGATCTCGGCGAAGCCGCCACCACCATTTCTCATTTCTAATTTCTCATTTCTAATTGGCGCAGCCATAATCCCGAAACAAAATAAAAAAGCACTCCTTTCGGAGTGCTTTGCTTGGTGCGCTTGGGGGGATTCGAACCCCCGACACACGGTTTAGGAAATCTAACTTCATATTTTTATATCATCACTCAAAAGTCCGATAAATACCGATGTTATCGGGCTTTTTACTATGTAGCCTATCTCATGCATGTGTCATTTAATACCGCATAATATCACTTAAAATCACGTGATAGTGCATTGAATAGTGCATTTCTTTTGACGGTACTTTATCCGATATTATCTACAATTTTGCTAAATCCCTTTACTACATTTTCGCTACTTTCATTAGACGCATGACTATAGAAGTCTAACGTGGTTGAAATACTGGCGTGCCCTAACTGCTTTGAAATATCAGTGATGGGCACCCCTGCTTGCAAGGCTAAAGTGGCGTGCGTGTGTCTTAACTCATGTAAACAAATATGAGGGAGTGCGCTGAACTTCAATATATTTCTAAATGCCCGTGCAATGTTAGACGGCTTTATATATTCGCCTGTGCATGTGTGAAACACTTTATTACATTTGCTATCTTTGAAAGGGAGTAACTTTGCCATAACGGCTTTAGGGATCACATTCACCCTATATGCGTTCGTTGTCTTTGGTACTTCTATATCTAAATGTTCATTGATACTTTTGTTTATAGAGACTGTACCCTTCTCTACGTCTATATCATCCCATGTGAGGGCACATAATTCCCCACGGCGTGCCCCTGTATAAATGGCGAGATAGACATAAGGATAAATAAGCATGTTGACGTTCTTATAGTTTTTCTTCTTTTCATAGTAAGCGTCAAGAGCGTGCAATAATTGGCGCACTTCTTCACCAGTGAGGGCGCGTCTATTTTCTTTTTTCGTTTCACGGAATACGGGAATCTTTGTCAATGGATTAAACCCTATCACATTCTCTTGTACTGCTAAAACCATGATACCGTTTAGCACGTTGCGAATATTCCTTTTAGTCTTTACTGCTAACCCCTCTTTAGCAAGACTATCAAAAAATATATTTACGTCAATGGTGGTAATACTTCTTATCCTTTTATTCTTGAAATATGGGAGCAAGTGATAAGAAAGAATACTTTCATACCCTTCAATGGTCTTTCTTTTGTGTTCTAGTCCGTGCTGATGGTCAATGAAATGTTTAGCATATGCGGAAAATGTAATACCGTTGGGATCGGAGAGGGTGCCTTCTATTTTAGATTTCTTTAATCTGTCAATCCATTCTCGTGCCCCCCTCTTGGTTGTGAATCCTGCTTTCGTATATCGCTTCCCCTTGATGGTGATACGTGCCCTATAGAGCGTTCCTTTCTTGGTTGTATAGGGCTCTGGGTATCCATTGCCTTTTGCTTCTCTTTGCATTGCCATTGTTATCCTTCCTTTCTGATAATGCATAGTAGTGTTGATTTAAGGATAAGAGCTGATGAGGGAAAAGTCAATAGCGATATACGGTTTATAGTGCATTTGTTTACATAATGCATTTATTTACGTTTTAAGGCGTTCCCTGTGGTCTGTAGGTAATCTGATACCTAAAACTATAGAGAACGCCTTAGAAACGAAAATAGGCATGTTTTGGGATAAATGATAATAAATACCGCCGGAAATGTTGCAGTAAACCCCATAGGGGGGAAGACACACCGCCCATAGGGGGAAAGACACGCCCTCTCTTTTTTGGATGGTCTGAAACAAAAAATTGAGAAAAATTATGAAAGGCTATTCATATCCTTTTCATCTGTTATTTTTCCCCCGTGCCCGTTCCCTGTTTTATGACAGTTTTTTGGTAAGGAAGAACGTATCTTTTATTATCGTTTAGTATCACTTGCTATCGTTTTGAGACACACTATATGCCAAAAGGAATTGAGACACATACTGAGGGAAGAACCATAGGATATCTTATATTTACTAACTATTAAATATCTCTATTTAGGTAGTTAGTAGCTAGTAGCTAGTAGAGATCTTATAGGTATCCTTCAGTGTACTAAATCTTTGGTCTTATTTATCATTGGTAGAAAGAAGGTGAAAGACTATGAAAGCATATGCAAGTATTCTATCGCTATGGGATGGCATAGGTGTTATGCAACGTGGGAAGACATGGGAGAAGGGAGACACCAGTGCCCTTGAACCGTGGACTACAGAGAGGAAAGAAGAAGAGAGAAAGTATAGAGCCCATAAAAAGAGGATGAATGAACAGGCGCAGAAGGTAGCAGAGCAGATAGAACTAAATGGGAACGTTATTGAAATGGGAGCAAGAGCATATAGGTGTAATGGAGCTTTAAGACACTTGGCAACATTTAAGACGCTTATTAGACACGCTGAAGAGCATAAAGAAGAAATAGCACTTTGGACGATGAAAAAGAGAGCAAAAGGAAATGATATTAGGAAAGAATGGAATGGGATTCGCACTTACCTTTCTAGGAAGGTGGGAGCTGATGAGACAAGAGCTATGGCAATAACTATTGGGCGGTGTTGTCGTGGTTGGTACGTCCTTAGAGGGATCACTATTGGCATGGGAGCTACGGACTTTATGCTAGACACTATCCAATACTTTAGAAAAAAGAGAGGTTGGAAAAATAATAGCGGTTCATATTCAGAAGATAGTAGGGAACTATTGGCGCATTATGATAGCAGACAGATAGAGGACTTCTTAAAGGAATTGTTTGAAGTCTATCGGATGACGCTTATGATTGATAGACGGACGTATAAGAACCATAAAGCTATTGGGATTTTGGAAGATGAGAAGATAGCAGTTAGCAGTAATGGTAATTCCTTTATAGTCACTGCACCAGCTATTAAGGGGAACTCTAATAGTGGTGTTGCATTGTGCGAATATGAGGTAGTCCGTGGTAAAGCGAGTGATTGTATCCCTTTATATGATTATGGGGGAGACATGAACAATGATTGCCTAGGTGTATAACCATGCAACACAAGGATCCATGAGAGGGTGGGGAGCCCTTCGGGACTTATCCTCATGAAGTCCTTGCGAAACCATGGGGGTTATAAAACGTGGGAAGTATAGTATTTATCGGTGCTTAGAAGAAAATATGTCATTGTAATGTAAGGAACAGTGAAAAGGCGTATGAAAAAAGATCATACGTCTTTTTCTTTTGCCTTAATTGAGGCATGAGAGTGAAAGGATATGCATAAATATGAATAATGATACAAAATTTCAGATCCCTAAAACTTTGACTTTTGAGCAGTTAATGGCGCACTTGCAAATAGAAAGAACATATGCGTATAATCTAATGAGAAGGAAAGATTTTCCCTCATATAAATTGGGGAGAGAGTGGCGAGTAAACATGAAAGATTTGCTAGAATGGGAAGAGGTACAGAAGGAAAATAAATGTGTTTAACCTCTTTTTGAAAGTGATAGTGCATTGAATAGTGCATTTTTCAAGAAAAAGCGCCCTTTAGATGACTAAAGGACGCCGATAAAACCTTGGTGCGCTTGGGGGGATTCGAACCCCCGACACACGGTTTAGGAAACCGCCGCTCTATCCAGCTGAGCTACAAACGCATGGATATTTCCTATTATAGCATGGGAGAGAACATGTGAGAAGGGAGAAGTTGGAGGGGTGACTGGGGATTAGGGACTGGTATCTAGGGATTAGGGACTTTATTCCATCTGTCTTCCATACCGCCCCTGCCCTATCCGCCCCTTCGGGGCACCTTCCCCTCGAGGGAAAGGCTATTAAGTTAAGGAAATCGTTAGCTACGTAATGTCTTGCTTCCCCTTTCGGGGGAAGTGCCGAAGGCAATAGGGGCATTCCAGCGGTATAGCGTGCTATGTTGAATAGTCCGATGCTATCGATATTCCAACACTTTCATGCAATACCGCTACGTAGCCCCCTCACCCCATCGGGGAGCTCCCCCGATGGGGTGCCAAGAATGTTCTTCCGCTTAACTTAATAGCATTCCCCGCAAGGGGAATGCGACGCGGGAAAACCATCACCAGGACCCTCAGCCCCATGAACCCTTTTCTTTGGGCCATCCATGGACGTATCTGGAGCCCTGTTTTTTACAGAAAGCGTGAACTTTATGAATATCAGACATCTTACCATCGGCAGCGGACGGCCGAAGATCTGCGTTCCGCTGGTGTCTTCCAACTTGGAAGATCTGGAAAAGGAATGCGCATCACTATCATCCTGTCCTTTGGATATGCTCGAGTGGCGTGTGGACTACCTCCTGAATCAGGAGGATTTCCATGCGACAAAAGATCTGGAAACTGCCTATGCGGTCATCCGCAGGCATTTCAAGGATGTGCCTCTTTTGACGACGGTGCGCACGAAGAGCCAGGGCGGGGCGCACAAGACCCCGGGCGGTGAGTACGTGTCGCTGCTCTCTCTCATCATCCGTTCGCACTGGGCGGATGTGCTCGATGTGGAGTATGGGCATGAAGTGCTCGATACGAAGGTTTTGATCAAGCAGGCGCATGAGCAGGGGATCCCCGTCTTGATGAGCTATCACAAGTTCCAGCGGGCGATGAGCGAGACGGAGCTGATCGATACGTATGAAAATATGGCGTCCTTCAAGGCGGATATTTTGAAGATCGCGGTCATGCCACGAGTGCCTCGTGATACCGCGTCGCTCCTCTCGGCGGCAGCCCGCACGCGGGAGGATCTTCCGGAGACGCCGGTCATCGCGATCGGTATGGGGCAGGCGGGGCAGCTCACCCGCATCGCGGGCAGCGATCTGGGCGCTCCCATCACGTTCGCGGCCGGTCAAAAAGCCAGCGCACCCGGCCAGCTGACCGCAGCGCAGGTGCATGCCGTGCTGGATGTACTGTATTCGTAGTGACTAGTAGCTAGGGATTGGAGCCTCGAGTGACTAGTGACTAGTGACTGAAATGCCACCTTCGGGCATCGCCACAACCTATACTCCGCGGCGCTTCCATATTTTTATGCGCCGCACCACTCCCGTTGAACCTTCTGAACCTGTTGAACCCGCCAAACCTCTTTCGCAAACAATCAAAGGACGCTGCGCCCCATGGGCTCACCCCGAATCTCATTTCCCCACATCCACTTTGTGGCTGCTATTTTATCCCAAAGGACATTCTTTATGACACAAGGCGAAAAACTTTTCATCGATGGACAATTACAGGAAGCCTATGACGTACTGCTAAGAGAAGCGTCGGAGGGAAGCGGCCGCGCCATGTACCTTTTGGGCGAATATGCCAAGCATGGCTACATCGCTCCGGCGGACAAAAAGCTGGCGAAGCGCTATGCAGAGGAGGGGAAGAAGGCGGGCGATCTGCTGGCGGCCCTGAATGTGGGCTATGCCAGCCGGCCGGGGACTCTTACGCAGAAGAGGATCTTCCGTCAGTACATGCCTCAGGTGGAAGCACTGGCAAAGACGGGCGATGTGCTGGCGATGTATGAGATGGCGGATGTGTACCGCGTCGGACTTGTCAGGAAGGCGAATGAAAAGAAGCGCTGGGCATGGAATAAAAAGTGCATGAAAGCGGGGCTTTGGCAGAGCCGCATCCGCTGGGCTTCCCACCTCATTTTTGATCAGACGCTGGCCGCAGACATGGGCGCAGACGGAGAAGCCCTTCTGAAAGAGATCGCGGAGGAGCCGAAGGCATCCGCCGGCGAGGCGGCGCGCCTCCTTGCGGAGCACTATCTGTTTCAGCAGGATTTCAAGAGGTCTTTCTACTACAGCGAGCTTGCTGTGCGATGGAAAAATATCTGGGGCTGGTTCTATCTGGGGCTTCATTATGCGTATGGCTACGGCGTGAAGGTGGATCTCATCAAGGCGGAGAATGCGCTGGCGAAGGCCTATGACTGGAAGAGCGAGTGCGCGGGGGATGCGGCGGCCCTTTTGGGAGAGGTGCTCTTGGAAACGACGCCGAAGCGGGGGATCGCATGGCTCCGTGCCAGCGTGAAGCTGGGCAATGTGCAGGGCATGTTCTCTCTGGGCTGCTGCCTGCAGGACGGGCGCGGCTGCAAGCAAAACATCGAAATGGCAGAGGAGCTCTTGGAGAAGGTCTTTTCCTTTCACGGCTACAAAGAAGAGGAAGCGGCGCAGCGGCTCGCACTGCTCGCGATGGATACGGAGCGCTATGGCGCTGCGCTGAAGTACACGGTGGTCGCAGCCAAGAGCGGGCGGCCGGAAATACTGGTCCAGCTCGCACAGCTCTACCACGTGGAAGGAGATTTCAAAGAAGCTCTTTTCTGGTACAAGAAGGCCTTTGACATGTTGCCAAGCGGCAGCCTTGCGGACCAGATCGCGCTCTGCTGCTCGCTCATGGATGAAATGAAGGAGTCCGCCGTTTGGGTCAAAAAGGCGGCGGAGCTGGGCTCGCCGCTTGGCATGCTGCACTATGCACAGTATCTTCTGGATACGCTTCCTGATACGGCGGATGCGAGTGAGCCGTTCCACTGGTTCAAGAGCTGCTACGATGCGAAGGCAGATCCCCAGATGCCGGAGGACATGCAGAGGAGCATTCGCGGCGAGGCGGCGAATATGGCCGGGATGTGCTCGTTCTGGCTGGGAGATCAGGAAGAGGCCAACGCATGGTATCAGAAGGCGTATGACATGGGCGATGTGTACTGCCTCATCAATCTGGGGAATGGTGCGCTCCAGCAGAGGCCCCCGCAGCCGGAGGAAGCCATTCACTACCTGAAGGAAGCCTGGGAAAGGGGAGAGGAGATCTTCGAAGATCAGGTCAAAGGCGACATCGCGAGTCAGATCAGCGCCGCATACCGCATGAAGAAAGACTGGATGAATACTTTCCACTGGGCCAATCAGGCGGCGGCTCTTGATAACGAGACCGGCATGATCGATCTCGGCATGATGCATCTCTACGGGAATGGCACGCCCGTCAACCATGACGAAGGTCTTTGCTGGCTGGTCAAGGCGTATGAGAAAAAAGGGCCGCAGGCGAAAGACGTCGCGAACTATCTCGGGATCTTCTTTCAGGAGATCGGAGACATGGCAAAGGCGGAAGAGTGGTATAAAAGGTCAGCCGCCCTCGGCAGTGACTGGGGCATGATGAATCTCGGCCTTTTCTATCAGCACGGTCTCTATGGAGAGCCGGATCTGAAGCGCGCCAAGGAATGGTTTGAAAAAGCCATCGCCGTCCACGGCGATGCGGAAGCTGACGTGCGCGCTGAGCTCGAGAAGGGCTCTGCCTGCCCTGAGATCCATGATGATCCGCCCAAGGAGACGGCGCGAGAGGAAATAGACCTCAAGTCGCTCTACATGCCATGGCTCGCCGATATGAAGTGGAAAAAGTAAGGGATGGGCGAGATGGGCATGGCATCGCCCATTACAAAAACGGCGAAGCGATTGCGGCAGCCCCAAACCAAAAAAGGCGATGTGAAGAAATGAGGATTCATTTCTTCACATCGCCTTTTTACTTTGCTTTCATTTGGTTCAGGGTTCAGGGTTCAAGGTTCAGGGCTCTCGTGGCGGCTTCGCCGCAATTATATATGGGGCGATGCCCGATCAAGAATCATTCTCGCCCCTTCCTCTGGAAGGGGCAGACGAGCGAAGCGAG
>OGPM01001577.1_pt1 | contig 18425 bp, 17 predicted proteins | sample 1552961 | NCBI WGS metagenome assembly OGPM01 (sample SAMEA2580304, study PRJEB22360) | human gut metagenome | biome: human gut; feature: human-associated habitat; material: faeces | place: Denmark | collected 2008/2010
CGATTTAAAATGGCGAGATGCGTTGCTGGTCGCACATCGTGTGAACAGTAACAGCAGAGGCTGCCAGAAATGAAAAGTTTCGGACAGCCTTTTTCTTATAGTTGTAAAGGAGAGTGAATGATAGAATGGATGAAATGATGGAAATCCTGAAGAATCTGGACTGGAGCCCATTATTTATATCAATAAAAACGGGAATCGTAGCTACGATATTTTCCTTTTTTCTTGGAATCTATGCGGCACGTAAGGTTGTGAAGACAACTCCGGGGAAAAAGGCTATTATAGATGGAATACTGACCTTGCCAATGGTACTTCCGCCGACAGTGGCTGGCTTCTTTCTGTTACTGATCTTCAGCAGGAGAAGACCGTTTGGAATCTTTTTATTTGAAAATTTTGGAATCAAAGTAGTACAGACATGGCTTGGATGTATCATTGCTGCCACAGTAATTTCATTTCCGCTGATGTACAGAAATGCCCGTGCAGCGATGGAACAGATCGATGTGAATTTGATCTATGCAGGAAGGACACTTGGCATGTCTGATACAGAAATCTTCTGGAAAGTAGTGATCCCGACCGCAGGACCTGGAATCGCATCCGGAACGATTCTTACATTTGCCAGAGCACTCGGAGAATATGGAGCGACATCTATGCTTGCCGGAAATATTCCGGGAAAGACAGGAACAATCTCGCAGAAGATTGCAATGGTCATTCAGGACGGAGACTATATGACAGCGGGCGTGTGGGTTGCGATTGTCATGGTGATCGCATTCCTGGTGATCTTCCTGATGAATCTGATCTCGGGCAAGAAAATGAAGAATGTCAAGAGGTGGTAAGAGATGGCGATAGAAGTAAAGATTCAGAGAAAACGGAATACATTTGAGCTGAACATAGATTTTAAAAGTGATTCTAAACGAATCGGAATCCTCGGCGCATCCGGATGTGGAAAGAGCATGACACTAAAGAGTATTGCAGGAATCGAGCCGCCGGAGAGCGGATTGATCAAAATTGAAGGAAAGACAGTTTATGACAGCGAAAATAAAGTGAATTTAAAACCGCAGAAGCGTAACATTGGCTATCTGTTTCAGAATTATGCACTTTTCCCGACAATGACGGTGGAAAAGAATATCGCCGCCGGATTAAAAGGAAAAAAGCAGGAGAATGCAAAGCGTGTGCGTGAGATGATTGAGAAATTTCAGCTAACAGGACTGGAAAAACGATTCCCGGCAGAGCTTTCCGGAGGTCAGCAGCAGAGGGTAGCCCTTGCGAGAATCATGGCTTATAAACCAGATGTGATTCTCTTAGATGAACCATTTTCAGCACTTGATATGTATCTGAAGGACCGTCTGCAGCAGGAATTACAGGAACTTCTCGAAGATTATGAGGGTACTGTGATCATGGTGTCTCACAGCAGAGATGAAGTGTACCGGTTCAGTGAAGAACTGCTGATCATCGACCAGGGGCAGATTGTGGCAGCAGGGAAGACGAAAGAATTGTTCCAGAATCCGCAGAGAAAAGAAGCGGCACGGCTGACTGGATGCAAGAATTTCACAAGAGCAGTTTATGTGGATGAGCATACCGCAGAACTGACAGACTGGGGGATTACGTTGTGTACAGAGCAAAGAAATATCCCAGAAAATATCAACTATATCGGTTATCGTGCGCATGATTTTGTCCCAATCTGGGGAGAAGGTGGAAAGAATCAGATTCCATTTCTATTAGAGAGTAAGGCAGCACTCCCTTTCGAAGATAATTATTATCTGAAGCCTGCAAATGAAGAGGCAGATCCGCCTGTGATCTCCTGGTTTGTACAGAGAGAGAATCAGGAGAAGATCCGGGAAAAAGGAATGCCGGATGCGCTGAAGCTGGTGGAGGAAGAAGTGCTGTTCCTGGAATAGCATCTTCCCATATAGATGATTTTTGAGTGAATCGTTACGTTTTGAAAGAAATGTAAAAACTCCTTTTCAGGATATTTACATCAGGGAAAAACTAGTATATAATAAGCACGTTTTTTCGAAAAAAGGAGGACATCATGAAATCAGTACAGAATGATATGACTGTTGGAAGCCCAATGAAGATGATCTTAAGTTTTACATTTCCAATCTTTCTGGGAAATGTTTTCCAGCAGTTTTATAATATGGCGGATGCTGTGATCGTAGGTAAGTTCGTTGGAACGAAAGCGCTTGCAGCAGTTGGAAGCACAGGAACAATCATGTTTCTGATCTATGGATTTGTAGTTGGAATGACAGCCGGATTTACTGTTCTCACAGCGCAGAAGTTTGGCGCAGGAGACATGCAGGGGATGCGGCGCACCGTTGCGGGGGCAGGAATCCTCTCATTCTTGATCGGACTGTTTCTTACGGTTACCTTTATGTTATTTATGAAACCGCTGTTACATCTGATGCACACGCCGTCTGATATTTTTGCAGATGCATATAAGTATATTATGATCGTCAGCGGAGGAATCCTGGCGCAGATGCTTTATAACTTGTTATCCAGTATTTTAAGAGCACTGGGAAACAGTAAGATTCCATTGTATTTCCTGATCATCAGTGCGTTGCTGAATATCGTGTTGGATCTGGTTTTAATCATTGTATTTCAGATGGGCGCACCGGGTGCGGCAATCGCGACGGTAGTAGCACAGGGCATATCAGGTGTACTCTGTCTTATTTATATTATGTGGAAGATTCCGCTTCTTCATCTGAAAAAGGAAGACTGGCATGTTGGCGGGCAGATTTGCGCGATTCAGTTAAAGATCGGACTTCCAATGGCATTGCAATATTCTATCACGGCAATTGGAACTATGATGGTTCAGTCTGCCCTGAATATTTTGGGATCTACGCTTGTGGCGGCATTTACTGCGGCAAGTAAGATTGAGCAGGTTGTGACACAGGCATATGTAGCGATGGGAACAACAATGGCAACTTACGGAGCCCAGAATATCGGAGCCGGAAATGTACCAAGAATCCGTCAAGGTTTCAAGGCGTGTACGATTCTTGGTATCGGTTACTCTCTTGTAGCAGCAACATTTATCATGACAGTAGGAAAATACATGACCTATCTGTTTGTCTCAGAGGATGTGGATATTATCATGAGTTCTGTGGATATCTATTTGAAATGTATCGGACTTTTCTTCATTCCGCTTGCAATTGTGAATATCTACAGAAATGGAATTCAGGGACTCGGTTACGGACTGCTGCCGATGATGGCTGGTGTTGCTGAGCTGATCGGAAGAGGTGTGGTAGCGCGGATCGCAGCAAGAGAGAGAAGTTATCTTGGTGTTTGCCTGGCCAGCCCGGCTGCATGGGTGCTGGCAGGAGGCCTCCTGATCGCGATGTATTATTATATTATGAATGTTCATATGAAGAAGATGTTTGGGGATTATAATCAGAAGGTCTGATTATTCACAATGTGCATTGCATCGCGGTTCGCATTCAACCATTTGGATTTCTCAGTTTCAAAGCGTTCGAAAAGCCAGGCAATAGCTTCATCCATTCCCTCATCGGAGAGCGGAAATGTCTTTTGTTCTTTCTCTTCTTCCGGTGTATCTTCAAAGCACCACGGTTCTGGATAAATGAATACGGTGAAGGTTGTGCTGCTTTTTCCGTCATCTCCGCGAAAGAAATAGCGCATTCCGTGATGTGTACCTGAAAATGGTTCTTTCTTAAGTCCCCCGTAAGGAATCAGTTTTTTATCAATCATAGTAATACAATGTCCTTTCGAAAAAAGTAATTTGTTTTGTTATTGCGTTTTTGAAAAAAGGAAGCCAGAAGTCTGGCTTCCTTTTTATTATAGTGGAATGCGTTTTCTTCTGCAAGAAATGATTTATTCCATAGCTTTTTTGGCAAATTCAGTTGTGACAAGTTTTTCATAAGGAGCGCGTGAATCCAGTTCACCGGCACTTTCCAAAATATCCTGAAGCAGCTCGAAACTCTCTTTTTCAAATATAAGATCTGCTTTCCAGGTGTCCTGTGCATAATAACGGTTTACAATCGCTGTGATGGTTTTAAGATCTGTTTCAGGAAATTGAGGGGCAATCACGGAAGCAATCTCCTCTGGCGTGTGAATCTGAACAAAATCCATACCTTTTTGAAGCGCATTTGTAAAGGATTGGATAATCTCAGGATGTTTGTCGAGATAACTCTTCTTTGCGCTGTAGGCAGTGTAAGGAACATAGCCGCTGTCAGTACCAAGTGAGGCTACAACATATCCTTTTCCTTCCATTTCCAAAGCGGTTGCACTTGGCTCGAATTCAACAGTAAAGTCTCCACTTCCCTCTGAAAAGGCGGCAGCAGTGGAACCAAAATCAATTCCCTGGTTGATGTTGAGGTCTGTTTGTGGATCAATTCCATTTTTCTTTAAAATATATTCAAATACCATTTCCGGCATACCACCTTTTCTACCACCAAGAACATCTTTCCCTTTTAAATCAGTCCACTTAAAATCTTTCATCTCTTCTCTGGCAACAAGAAAATTACCGGCGCGCTGAGTCAGTTGGGCAAAGTTGACGACAGAATCGTTAGCACCTTCGTTATATGTGTAGATGGATGCTTCTGATCCCATGAATCCAATATCAGCTTCACCGGAGATGACAGCAGTCATTGTCTTGTCGGCTCCAAAACCAGTTACGAGAGCGAGTTCAATTCCCTCATCTTCAAAATATTCATTTTCAATGGCAACATACATAGGGGCATAGAAGATAGAATGGGCTACCTCGTTCAATGTCACAGAGACAGGAGCAGAACTGGTATCTGATTTGGTTGTGTTGGAGCCGGTTTCTGTTGTGTCGATTTTGGAATTTGCATCCTTATCTTTGGAAGAATCAGAACCGCAGGCTGATAACAGTCCAACAGTCAGAGCAGAAGCGAGTATTACGGAAATCAATTTCTTTTTCATAAATCCTCCAGAGTGATATAAGATTCTCGTTTAAAATATGCAAGAAAAAAGAATAAGTGTCAAATTCTACTCCAAAGGGGTGTTCATTTTGGAAAATATCCTTTATGCTTAGTATAAACAGAAAGTAGGTGAAGCGTATGGATCTTGTTAAAATTGGAAAATATATTGCAGGGAAACGGAAAGCCCTGGGAATGACGCAGAAACAGCTTGCAGAAAAATTAAATATGAGTGACAAATCAGTATCAAAATGGGAACGAGGCATTTGCTTACCTGATGTGTCGGTTTATATGGAACTATGTGAGATATTGGGAATCAGCATAAATGAATTTCTTGCAGGGGAGGATATTGACGCAGAAAATGTAGAAAAAAAGTCAGAAGACAATATTATACAAGTTACGAAAGACAGTAAAAAGAAACAGAAAAATTTAAAGAGCATTTTAGCAGTGGTAACGACATTTGCAGTGATCATGGTTCTGGTTTTAGGAGTAGTTTTCGTTCATAAGGTGATGCAGCCGAAGAATTATATTACAGCAGTTGACCGGACAAGTGCAGAAATGAAAACCGCAGAATTATTGTCGGGAGCAGATGGGGCATATCTTTTTAATTTTTATGCAAAAGAAGAGTATAAGACATTGACAATTTATTTGTCAGAGTATCAGGCGGGAGAATTGATTAATAAAAGTAAAGTGGCAGATTTGGACTATGATGGGCTCGAATCGGCTAAAAGAGGTGTGATTGCTGTGATACCGGATTTTGAATTGTTTCGAGTGAAATTGATCATAGCAGACGATTATTCTAAATGTTCTACAGATTTTCCGATTCTGGAAAATGTAGAAAACAGAGAATATTATGGGAGAAGTGCGACACAAGTGGAAGGTGAAGTTCCGATTCAGCGGGATACAGAACAGGGTCTGATGGCATTGATTTACGGAGAAGATGGATTGGAAGCAATTCCGGTAAAAGAAATGGAGCAGGGAAATTTTAGGGAGAAGAATGATTATGTCTATTATCTGTCCTTCCGGTTTGGAAAATAATTACGTAAATGAAAATATGAGAGGTAAGATGAGATGAAAACAAGAGAAGAAGCTGCTGCCTATGGATTAACTTTCCCGAACAGCTATGAAGACAGGCCTTTTAAAGACCAACGATGGCAGGTGATCCGTGTAAAGCCGGGGAAAAAGATATTTTTGTGGATTTACGAAAAAGACGAATTGATCCATTTGAATGTAAAGACGGATTCGAGATGGAGGGATTTCTGGCGTGCAGCGTATCCATCGGTAATTCCTGGATATCATCAGAATAAAGAGCATTGGAACACAATTATTCTGGATGGATCTGTTCCAGACAAGGATATTGAACGGATGATTGGTGAGAGCTATGATCTTGTGACAGACAGTCCTACAAAAAGAATTTATGAAGCTGTAAAACGGATTCCAAAAGGGCATGTGGCAACTTATAGACAGGTTGCGAAGATGGCAGGAAATGAAAAGATGTCAAGAGCAGTTGGAAATGCGCTTCATAAGAATCCAGATCCAGATCACATTCCATGTTTCCGTGTTGTGAATGCGAAAGGTGAGCTTGCCGGAGCATTTGCATTTGGAGGAGCAGATGTACAGGCAGAACTTTTGAGAGAAGACGGTGTGGAAGTAGTAGATGGAAAGGTTGATCTAACAAAGTATCAGATGGCGGATCTGATGGAAGAGTAAGATAGTACTGTTTCTTTTGGGAAAGATAGTGTATAATACTTACGAGTGATTGCTGTTCGCAAAGTACTGCGAACAGCATCTTTGTATAGTGCAAAGAGCAGGAAAGAATACATCATTATGGTTTTGCTTTTGAAGGGAAAAAAGTGTTGATCGGATAAGAAATGGAGAAATGAATGAAAATTAAGAAAGTGGCAGTCCTCGGTGCCGGAGCAGTAGGCTCTTATGTGATCTGGGGATTATCGAGCAGAAATGATATAGAGCTTGGAGTGATCGCAGAAGGAGAACGAGCAGAGAGACTGAAACAGAAGGGATGCACAATTAACGGAAAAATATACCATCCCGAAGTATGGAACCCCGGAGAAACAGACGCTGTCGATTTAATGATTGTTGCATTGAAGTATGGCTCACTTTCGGCGGCATTGGAAAGTATTCAGAAAGCAACCACGGAGAATACTGTAATTATGAGTCTGATGAACGGGGTAGACAGTGAAGAGATTATTGCAGAAAAAGTAGGAGTGGAGCATCTTCTTCCGGCAGTGATCAAGGTCGCTTCACATAAGGAAGAAGATGGCTATCATTTTGATCCTGAGACAACAATCGGAATTATTTTTGGCGAACGTACTGCACCTTACGATAGTGATCGCATCAGGGCAATTGAAGAACTGTTCAAGGATACCGGAATCCATTTCCGGGTGACAGAGTATGCAAGAGAAGAGATGTGGAGCAAGTTTCGGCTGAATGTCTGTAACAATCTGCCACAGGCAATTCTCGGTGCGGGAGTTGGATGTTACCGTGACAGTGTGCATATGAAGGCAATCAGTGATGGACTGAAAGGAGAACTGGAAGCAATTGCACAGGCGAAAGGAATTGATCTGAGTAAGACTGAGGCGTCTTCCGGGCGTGGAAGTGCAGTACCGCCATCTGCGCGTTATTCTACTTTGCAGGATTTGGATGCAGGAAGACACACAGAGATTGATATGTTTTCAGGTGCACTGATCCGTATGGGAAAGGAACTTGGAATTCCGACACCGTATAATGAGTATACATATCATATGATTAAAGCACTAGAAGAGAAAAATGACGGACGGTTTAATTATACAGGAGATGAAGAACCGACCTGGTCAAAATAAAACAGGGAACAATTTGTGGCAGAGGCAGGTTATGAAAAAATATTGAAACAGTGATGTTGAAACAACATAAAAAGGTGAGGTAAATTAAGATGAAAGAATTATACGAAGCAATCGAAGCAAAAATTAAAGCAAGCGGTTATCCGAGAGCAATCTCCGGAGAAGATGTATACAACGACATCTGTGACCAGATTGACGGAAAAGAGAATGGAAGTTATGTATTGTTATCCAAGTTCGAAGATGATGTGATTTTTGAGTATCATATCACGATTCAGGATGAAGATTTCAACCTGGGGATTTTGACAATGCGAACACCGGAAGGCGTGTTTGAGACAGATTTTGATGCGGAATAAAAGGATGAATATGTTATGAAGAAAATCAGCAGAGTTTCAACTATAATTAGCGCAATCATGCTACTTACTTACATTATTGTTCTTATCAGCATCTGGAGCAGGATTCCTGATACAGTACCGACACATTTTAATGCAGCAGGAGTGGCAGATAGTTATGGAAGCAAAAGAAACCTTGTATTTGAACCAGTTCTTGCCGCGTTTCTGTTGTTATTCCTCTCATTGATGGAAAGAATTCCGGCAATCTGGAATTTCCCGGTGGTTGTTACAGAAGAGAACAGAGAAAGATTGTATAAGATTGCCATGATAATGATGGGCGGGATTAAGGTTCTGGTTACTGCCCTGCTGATTGATGTTGGAGTCAGTAGTCTTGTGGAAGGATATCCAATCTGGCCGATGTATATGATGCTTGGAGTGATGATAATATTGATTATCGTATCGACTGTGCAGATGGTTCGGGCGAAATAATGTGGAATAAGAAAACAAATAAAAACCCTCTTGTGCAATATGTTTATCCAAAATCTTAAAAAAATATAAAATTTATATAAAATCCTTCTTGAATTTAGCATGATGAAGTGCTAAACTCTTAACATAAAAACAGAGCGCGATCTATTTATTGACGAGAGCATCTGGATTATAGTTAAGAAAGAAGGAAAGAAAATGAACGGAGTTATAATGATGGTCATTGCCATCGTTGTATTAGGTGGAGGATATCTTTTCTATGGAAGATATCTTGAGAAGAAATGGAGGATTGACCCGAATGCAAAGACTCCTGCTTATGAACTGGAAGACGGCGTAGATTATGTGCCGGCAGATACGAATATCGTATTTGGTCATCAGTTCGCATCTATCGCAGGAGCAGGCCCGATCAACGGACCAATCCAGGCAGCAATCTTTGGATGGCTTCCGGTACTTTTGTGGATTCTGATCGGAGGTGTTTTCTTCGGAGCAGTGCAGGATTTTGCATCCATGTATGCTTCTGTAAAGAACAAAGGACGTACAATCGGTTATATTATCGAAGAGTATATCGGTAAACTTGGAAAGAAATTATTCCTGTTATTCTGCTGGTTATTCTGTATTCTTGTTGTTGCTGCATTTGCGGATGTAGTTGCAGGAACATTCAACGGATTCGTAGCTGATGACGCAGGAACTATAAGTAAAGTAGCAGCAAATGGTGCTGTGGCAACAACATCCATGCTTTTCATTGTAGAAGCCGTAGCACTTGGCTGCATTTTGAAATATGCAAAACTGAATAAATGGGTTAACACAGCTATTGCAATTGTTATGCTTGTCGCAGCAGTAGCACTTGGACTTTATTTTCCAATGTATCTGACAAGAGAGACATGGCATATCCTGATCTTTATTTATATTCTGATTGCCAGTGTCGCACCGGTAACAATGCTGCTTCAGCCACGTGATTACCTGAACAGTTACTTGCTGATCTTTATGATTGCAGCAGCAATTGTCGGAGTATTTGTAGCAAATCCATCCTGTAACCTGAAAGCTTTTACAAGCTTCAATGTAGATGGAAGTTATATGTTCCCAATTCTGTTTGTAACAATTGCATGTGGAGCTGTATCAGGATTCCATTCACTGGTATCTTCCGGAACTGCTTCTAAGCAGATTAAGAGTGAGAAGAACATGCTCCCTGTATCTTACGGAGCAATGATCATGGAAAGTATGCTTGCTGTAATCGCACTGATCGCAGTTGCTTCCTTCGCTGATGGTGAGGCAGCAGCACAGGGACTGACAACACAGCCACAGATTTTTGCAGGAGCAATCGCAAACTTCCTTGAAGTGATCGGATTACCGCATTCTCTTGTATTTACACTGATCAACCTTGCAGTATCAGCATTTGCATTGACATCACTTGATTCCGTTGCACGTGTCGGAAGACTTTCTTTCCAGGAATTCTTTATCGATGATGACACAGATATGGATAATCTGCCATTGTACAAGAAAGTAGCAACCAATAAATATTTCTCAACAGTTATTACATTGGTACTTGCATACTTACTTGCAAAGGTTGGATATGCAGAAATCTGGCCACTGTTTGGATCAGCAAACCAGCTTCTGTCAGTACTTGCACTGATTGCATGTGCAGTATTCCTTAAGAAGACAAAACGCCAGGGAGCAATGCTCTGGATTCCAATGGTCTTTATGATGGCGGTAACATTTACAGCACTTGGAATGACAATCTGTAAACTGGGAGGTCAGTTTATGACAACAGGTCTGAGCCTTGGAAATACATTACAGCTGATCTTTGCTGTTCTGCTTCTTATCCTTGGAGTAATCGTAGCAATTCAGGGAATTAAAAAGCTTACAGAGAAGAAAGAAGCTCAGGCAGATAAAGTTGAGGAGACAACCATTCTGGAATAAGCAGAATAGTTAATAAAGAGTAAGAGACAAGATCTTCATGCAGACTTAAAATGTCTGGCATGAAGATCTTGTCTCTAGTTCTATTTAATTGTACTCAAATAGAAACAGGTTAAAGTATAGAAATTTTACATTCGCCGGGTGTATACTAAGTCGTAATGTAAAAAGACAATCTAAGTAGTAACAAGATCAGGGGGAGTATAAATGAACGCGAACATAAATCAACAACATATGTTCAGCAACAAGATGATCCGTGCTCTTTTAGTACCAATCATACTGGAACAGTTATTGAATTCCATCATGGGTACCGCGGATACGATGATGGTTAGTAATGTGGGATCAGCGGCAATTTCAGCGGTGTCACTGGTGGATTCCATTAACATATTAGTGATCCAGGCATTTTCCGCATTGGCAGCCGGAGGTGCGATCGTCTGTGCCCAGTACATTGGACAGGGGAATAAAGAACGGGCAAATGAGTCTGCACGACAGGTACTATTTATCATCACTCTTATATCAGTAGCTGTCAGCGCATTTTGTCTTATTTTTCAGAAACTGTTACTTCATCTGATTTTTGGAGCAGTTGAAGCAGATGTTATGAGAGCATCTGAAATCTATTTCTTCTACACTGCATTATCATTTCCGTTTATTGCGGCGTATGATGCAGCGGCATCGATCTTCAGGGCACAGGAGAACACGAGAGATCCGATGCTTATCTCAATGGTATCAAACGTGATGAATATTGTCGGAAATGCAATTATGATCTGGGGCTTCCATATGGGAGTCGCGGGAGCTGCACTGGCAACTTTGATTTCACGTATTTTCTGTGCGGTTGTAGTATTGGCAGAGCTTCGTCTGGATCGTCAGCCAATTGTGGTACGAGATTATCTGAAAATCCGTCCAGACTGGAGAATGATCCGCAGGATCCTTGGAATCGGAATTCCATCCGGTGTGGAGAACAGTATGTTCCAGTTAGGAAAGCTGGCGATTCAGTCCACAGTATCAACACTTGGAACAACAGCAATCGCTGCGCAGGCAATGACGAACATTCTGGAGAATCTGAACGGAATCGGTGGTATCGGAGTCGGAATCGGATTGATGACAATTGTAGGTCAATGTCTGGGAGCTGACCGGAAGGATGAGGCAGTTTATTACATCAAAAAGCTTTGCGTGATTGCTGAGATCGTTATGGCTGCGAGTTGTGTGATTGTTTTTGCACTGACGAAACCAATTACGATTCTCGGCGGTATGGAACCGGAGAGTGCGAAGATGTGTTTCCATATGGTAATGTGGATCACGATTGTAAAACCGCTTGTATGGGTTATGTCATTTGTTCCTGCATATGGATTGAGAGCAGCAGGGGATGCAAAATTTTCTATGATCACATCCTGTTGTACAATGTGGGCATGCAGATTCTGCCTGTGTGTATTTCTGATCCGTGTAATGGGATTTGGTCCGATGGGAGTATGGATCGGAATGTTTGCGGACTGGACGGTCAGAAGTATTATTTTCACCTGGCGATTCCACAGCAGAAAATGGCTGGAGCATAAAGTAATTTAAATAAGAAGAGAAATCTGAACAAAAAGAGAAATCCAAACAAAAATAGAAACAGCAGGGTTACTGTCGGGAAAGCATTTTAATAATAATGCTTTTGGCAGTAGCCTTGCTGTTTCTTATGTCTGCTATTTTTTAAATTTGATCTTTAATATCCTGATAGATTTATGCTTTGTGTATGATTCTCAAGAATTACTCTTCAGGTGCAAGCTCTGTTGTCTGCTTCTTTGGAGGCATAACCAGTGAGAAGATAAGGAATGCAATCAACGCAGCAACCAGTCCAGGTACGATCGGCTGATTGAAGTGCAGACCGAACAGATTTCCTTTGGAAACATGCTCCAGATATACTACAACAATAGTTCCGGCGATCAGAGAAGCCATGGTTCCTGCCTGGGAAGCTCCTTTCCAGTAATGTCCGAGAACATATGGGAAGAAAGAACCTGCGGCACGAAGGGTGAAGGCAAACATCAGGATTGTAACAATACTTGAAGTATTAAATAATGCAATCAGAGTAGCAAAAACACCTACAGCTGCCATTGTAACACGAGTTACGATCATGATTTCTTTATCAGATGCGCTAGGCTTAATCACAATCTTGTAAATATCATTTGCAAAGATCGATCCGGCACCAAGAAGGTCTGAGTCAGCACTTGACATTGTGGCAGATACGATACCTGCAAATAACAATCCGCAGATAATTGCCGGCATTGCTTCCATAGCAAGAACCGGAAGTGCATAACGGGCACCAACATCCTGGAAGTCCGCAGCATTGAATTTGCCCATGTTGATCAGTGCAAGTACGATGATTCCCATAAGTGTCGGAACAAAAGCGTAGATAAAGTTTACAATCGCAGCAAGGACAGATCCCTGTCTTGCTGCTTTTCCGTCTCTTGCAGCGTAATATCTGGATACAGCTTCCTGTCCTACAGTAAATGTAGCAACATACATGATTGTTAAACTGATAACATCCATTACATTATAACCTTTAAACATGTCAAATGTTTCAGCAGGAACATTAGCTACAACATTGTCCCATCCACCGGCAAGATTCATTCCAAATGGAAGTGCGATGATCATTCCAATCACGATCAGGAATACCTGAACAAAGTCAGTAAGTGTAACACTCCAAAGACCACCCATGATCGCATAAATTGTTACAACGACACCTACGATCAGAACGGCTGGTTTATAATTCAGATTCAGCATAGTAGACAGAATAACGGATGATGCGATAAACTGTCCGGCTGTCAGTCCGATCAATGGAACGAACATGATCAAAGATGTAATGATTCCTGAAGGTTTTCCATAACGACGGCGGAAATATTCAGGAACGGTTTTAACCATCGCAGCACGGAATTTTGGTGCAAGGAATGTAAGGATCACAAAAGCAAATCCCATTGTGATAATGTACCATGCGGCACTGAGTCCGTGACTTTCCATGCCCTGCTGAACAACACCGAGAGAACTTCCTCCTCCGATCTCAGTAGCAGCAAGCGTTCCGGCCATCAAAAACGGTCCGAGTCGTCTTCCGGCAACAACGAAGTCTGTGTTGGATTCAATCTTTTTAGATGACAGATAACCGATCAATAACATAACAAGAAGATAAACAACAACAACAGCGGTTACGATAATGTTTGACTGCATAAAATCTCCCTCTTTCCTTTAGTAAGATTTGAAAAAGGTATCAGGAAATAGCGAAACCTGACACCTATGTTCATACGAATAATTATACCATAAAAACTTTCACACACAACCTGTAAAGAGAAAAAACTTGTTAAAATTTATCGATATTTCCGGAAGATAATCGATTGGTATAGTAGATATTAACAAAAATAATAAAAGGCGAGAGGACAGCGTGAAAAAGATCATTTTTTAGGGGGTGGACATTTGACGTTTCTATTATTACAATTATAATAATCGACAGAAAAGAGGGAGATTGTATATGACACAGATAGATGCGTTAAAAACAGATGAAATACAGAATTATGAGATAGAACATCAGGAAGAAGTGCGCCGTCTCGCAGGCGAGTGTATGGTAATTTTGGAAAATGACGGAGTCCTTCCACTTCAGGCTGGTACAAAGAAGATTGCATTATTCGGAACAGGAGCAAGACATACGATCAAAGGTGGAACAGGATCCGGTGATGTAAATATACGTGAAAACATTTCGATTGCACAAGGGCTTGAGCGTGCAGGATTTAAATTTGTAACAGAAGGCTGGCTGGATCAGTATGACAGACTTTATGCGGATGCGCAGGAAGCGTATGCGAAAAAGTTAAATGAATTTACAGAGAAAACAGGAAAACCATCGATGCTATATGCCTTCGAGAACCCTTTTGAGGAACCGGAACAGCCGGAGATTACAGAAGTGGATGTAAAAGAAGCGGATGCGGCAATTTATGTAATTTCTAGAAATTCCGGTGAGGGAAAAGACCGCAGGGCAGAGAAGGGAGATTATTATCTCAGCGACAGAGAACTTCAGAATATCCGTTTTATGACAGAACACTATAAGAACTGTATTGTTCTTTTGAATGTAGGTGGAGTCATTGATCTGACTTCATTGAAGGCAATTGAAGGTGTACAGGCAATTATGCTTGTGGGACAGACAGGAAATATGGGAGGTTATGCAGTTGCTGATGTGCTGACTGCCAAGACGATTCCTTCAGGAAAGCTGACTGATACATGGGCAAGATCTTATGAGGATTATCCGTCATCTGCAACATTTAGCCACAGGGATGGAAATCTTGACGACGAATATTACAGTGATGGAATCTATGTAGGATATCGTTATTTTGATACGTTTGGTGTGATGCCTCTATATTGCTTTGGATATGGAAAAAGCTATACAGAATTTGAAATAAAAACAATGAATGTAACAGCAGATGAAAAGCAGGTACAGGTTGAAGTTGAGGTTACGAACATTGGTGACAAATATCCTGGAAAAGAAGTTGTTCAGGTTTATTATTCCGCACCGGATGGAATCATGGAGAAACCAACACAGGAACTTGCAGGATTTGCTAAGACTAAATTGCTTGCACCGGGAGAAAAAGATGTCGTGACGATCACATTTGCAACGACAGATATGGCATCTTTTGATGCATATGATGCGACCTGGGTTATGGAAGAAGGGGAATACACGATCCGCGTAGGAAACAGTTCACGTAATACGGAGGCTGTGGCAGTCATCGACCTTGATGAGCAGGTGACAACACTCCAACTGAAACGTCTGATGCGTGATACAATTGCAGTCAGAGAGCTTCACCATATGATTCCGATTTTCGATATTGAATTTGATTTCGGTGTTCCGGCGATTCCATTTAGAATTATGCTTCAGGCAGAGAACTTTAAGAAAGAACTTGTAGAATATGAAGTGATGCGCAGGACACTTATGGATAAGAGGAAAGATGAAGTTCTGACGCTGGAAGATGTAAAAGCAGGCAACGCGACTCTGGATGAACTGACAGCGCAGCTTACCGTGGAAGAAATGGCAGAACTTTGTGTTGGAACAGAGAGAAAAAATGGCGACGGAAATGTAATTGGTTCAGCATCCTCCTGTGTGCCGGGTGCAGCAGGAGACACCACTTCCAGTTTACTTGAAACACGAAAAGTGCCGAATCTTATTCAGGCAGATGGACCGGCAGGGCTTCGTTTAGAGACACCTTGTACTGCCATTCCAATCGCAACAACACTGGCACAATCCTGGGATATGGATCTGATTCATAGAATGGGAGAGCTTGTCGGAGAAGAGATGAAGCAGTTACATGTAGATCTATGGCTCGCACCTGGCATGAATATTCATCGTAATCCGCTTTGTGGACGAAACTTCGAATACTATTCTGAGGATCCGGTATTGACAGGTCTTTGTGCTGCAACAGAGACGAAAGGTGTTCAGTCTCAAAAAGGAAAGGGAACAACAATCAAACATTTTGCAGGAAATAATCAGGAAGACAACCGTATGTTTACGAATGCACATATCAGTGAGCGCGCGCTGAGGGAAATCTATCTGAAAGGATTTGAGATTGCGGTAAAGACAGCTCAGCCATATGCAATCATGACTTCCTACAATCTGATCAACGGAGTTCATTCAGCAAACAACTATGATATGCTGCAGAATATTGCACGTGATGAGTGGGGATTTGAAGGTCTTGTGATGACAGACTGGTATACTTCACAGGATACAACAGAGATGGGAATGGTATCACCATCCGGAAAATATAGTCATTCTAGCAGCGTGCAGTGCATTAAAGCAGGAAATGACCTTCAGATGCCGGGATGTCAGCAGAATGTGGATGATATCGTAGAAGCAGTGAACGAAGGAAAAGAAATTACCAAAGCAGATTTACAACGCTGTGCGAAACATATTTTAAGTGTTGCACTTAAGACAATGTAAAACCACCTTGGTAATGTGGGGAATGAGAGTCTTTTTCGTATTACTCAAAAATTAATAAACAATATTGTATAAGATCAAGCCTTTTGTGTCGCAGGATGCAGAAGGCTTTTCCTTTCCGTCCAGGATCGCATTGATACATTCGACGGGTCTTTTCCCTATGCCGATATCCAAAAGCGTTCCCAGAATAAATGGAGCCATCTGATAGAGAAAATCATTGGCTGTCATACGAATATAAAGCGTAGACTCTTCTGTGACAAAAGTAATTATTTTTATTTCTTTTTCGGTTCCTTTCTTTTTTCGAATCGAAGAGAAATGTTTAAAATCATGCTTTCCAAGTAATGAGTGGGCAGCGGTTTCCATAAGAAGAATATTTGGAAGTTCTGCTGTTTGTTCAGGTGACAGATCAAATAATGAATCTGATAACAGATCAGTTAATCGACCGCGATAATTTTTGTGGAACAGGTCATAGATCGGTGATAAATCCATGGCATATTCATAAGTGATCTCGCGTGCATTTAAGTCTGCTCGAAAGCGTTCGGGTGTTGATACTGCATCTAAAACGGCAATATCCTGTGGAAGATACTGGTTCAGAACAGTTTTAAATTCTGCAGGAGTCAGTTGGCTTTCCGTAAGAAAATTGACTGTGAGATTCCGAGCATGAACTCCCGGTTCTGTTCGGACTCCGGAAAATAAAGTGACAGGAGTTCCTGTTACTTTTTCTAATACATTTTCAATTTTATAAGATACTGTGCGATCATTGTGGTCTTTTTCCGGGCGTTTCCAACCAAGATAACGTGTACCGTCATATTGGAGTGTTAATTTAATATTCTGCATATATCGTTCTCCATTTATAAATAATGTCTGTTTCCAGACAAGTCATCCTTTGTATTTTAACTGATGCAGATGGAAATGTATAGAGAAAAGAAGAGAAATAAGACTGCAAAGGCGAAGAGAGTGATTCTGATTTTATTTAAAATGTTTCCGAAAGATATTTTTGGTCATTTCCATCATGCGGTCAATTTGATTTTGTTCTTCTTTGCTTTTACCTTCTTTTAATACTTCAAGAATTAATGAAACTTCATCCGGATTGAAACGAAGTCCCTGTCGGTTTGCATTTGTGATAAGTGCGAGCATGACCGGGGCAAGTTCATTTCCGGATTTTCCTTTCGTCTGTTTCGCGGCTGTCCTGATCAGTTCCAGCTTGAGCGGATCGATCGTTTTCATTGCAGGATGGTTCATCCAGTTTTCCATTGTTAAGATCTCCTTTCGGTGAGTTATTGTTTATAGTGTCTTCTGGCTCTTCATCAGAAGGTGGAGCAGATGAAAAGAATTGTGTAAACATATCTGCCATAGACATCATTTCTTTTATGTTTTTGAAAGTAGAAAAGAGCTGTTTTTCTTCTGATGTGAGATAAGGTGACAGATGGTCAAAAATAGAATCTGCGTTGTCTTGAAAAAGATTTTCTATTCCTCGTCCAGAAGAAAAGTCACAGGCAGAAAGTGCATCATAACTGACAGGAGCCTGCTGGTGAAGAACATTTTGCAGTTCGATGAATTTAATGAAGACGGCAAGCATGCTCTGTGTAGCTGGCGGGAAAAGAGGAAGGAAAAGTTTCAGCATGCGAAGTCCGGAAGCAGTTGCTTCGTCAAAGGGGGTCATAGGTGTCGGTGTTTTCAAAAAATAAACCCTCCTGACTTTCAGCTGAACTGATACATATATATGAAATGCAGAAAAAATATATTCCTGTTCATGAATATAGATGTGTGAAAAATCGGATCATGCGTATACTGATTTAAAGACCTTTTGTAATCAGGGGCATATCTTAATAATAAGAAGAGGAAAGGAAAACGAAAATGTCCAGAAAGTTAATTATTGATGGGAATGCAGTATATGAAATTGATGAGAAGTGTATGTTAAAGAAAAAGCTTGGAGAACTGAAAGAAAAGAAGATAACATCAGACGAGAAGAGAGCGGAACAGAGTGTTGTTACCGGAAAACCGAATCGTTTGAAAAGATAAGCCAGAAGGGGCATGC